>Ga0194125_10005138_pt1 | contig 20040 bp, 13 predicted proteins | sample TA2KigC250mmetaG_FD_148626 | JGI IMG/M metagenome (GOLD analysis project Ga0194125, IMG submission 148626) | Freshwater microbial communities from Lake Tanganyika, Tanzania - TA2015034 Kigoma Deep Cast 250m | ecosystem: Environmental > Aquatic > Freshwater > Lake | place: Tanzania: Lake...
ACAGGCAGGCAATCTTCTTTCGAGCCATGGAATCGCTACTCCTTTCTACGGGCAATACATCTTCCTGACAAATTCCCGACCATCACGCGGAATCTTATCAGAACCCCGCGACACGAGCAAGCAGGCATCGTCACCAGGGCAATTGTATGTGCCCCACCACCTTGGTGACGAGTGTTCGGAGTTCCGCCTTTAGGCGGGTCCAATAGTCCGACCTTCCTTTCTTCTTTAGACATGGAGCCGGCTGCGCCGCAAGACTGTCAGACCCGCCTGAAGGCGGAACTCCAAACGGGAAGTCCATGCTCACCTGCAATTGCCCTGGCATCGTCACAGGGCCGGTCCGGGCTTGAGAAAAACAGGTCCGGGCGACACCAGTGCGATGGGTGGCATCGTCAAGCGGAGTCTTCGGAGCTTGGCGATGGCGGATTTCCCGTACGCCGGACCATCGCCAAGGCCTACCGGCCTTAACGATGGCACGCTTTTCACACACCCTCTGAGGCCGTGGGCAGGCACGGCCTGTTTTCATCCGGCGTGATTCTGTTAATGATTATGCGTGTGAGGGGTGCACCTATGAGAAGCTCAGATTGGATCAGCGCGGGATTGCTTATTGTTCTGTGCGGGTCTGCCGTGCGCGGCGGGACCGGGCCGTCAATCCCGCCGCCGTTGGCGGAGCGCCTCCGAATACAGGAGGCGCGGGTGCCGCAGATCGAAGCGCGTGCTGCTGAAGAACGGACACGCGTGGAACAGTGGTACACGGCGCGTCGAGCCGAAATCGTGCGGGAGATCAGCCGCCGCGAAGCGGTGCGGCTCAGTCCGGCCGAGCAGCAGGCCTGGGTGCAGTATGTGGACCTGTATCTCGCTCGGCCTCACGCACCGGCGTGCGCCGACCTCGGCTTCAACGTGCGTCCGGAGACGGTCTTCCTCAACCAGGCCATGATCCTGGAGTATCTCACCAGCCGGATGGCGGAGATTCTGATCGACCGGGACTTCGAGCGGAAGCTGACGCGGATCGTGGAAGAACGGCTGGACAGGCCGCCGCTGGCCCTGCTGCGGCATCAGGCCCGGAGCCTGCTGGCTCGTCTGGAACGGGTACGCCTCCAGGTGACCACGGGGTTGAGAGCGCTGGAGCATCAGAGGAACGCAAGACCGGACGCCATTATGGAATGGGAAAACGACTTGAAGGAGCAGGTTCGCGGTCGGGGATCGGATCGGGAACGTCCGAATCCAGGCGATCGATCCGGAGAAGGTCGAGTTCGCCCACAACGGGATTACCTGGACGCAGCCGCTGGGGGCGCCGCCGCAGCCCTACTGGGATTGACGAGGCGAACGCAAAGTCGCATGGCGGGTCGTGCCTATGTCGTTGCGAGAGCCGACGCGCAGCGGCGCTTCGCGCCGAGGGTGACGAGGCAATCTCAATCCGTGGCGTGGGAGATTGCTTCGCTGCACTGCAAGGGCGCAGCATCTTGTTTTGCGCACGGCCCGCCTGTTGCGCTACCTGGCGGGCATGCTCGACCAGACGCTCGGATCAACCTTGGCGGCATCCCCGGCGCGGACGCCCCGTCGGCCTTCCTGATCTTCCTCCTGATCCTGACCGGCGTCGTTGCCCTGCAACTGATCATCTTCAAAACGAAGAAGTGGCTGTGATCCCGGTGCCCTCTTCAGAAGGTAATCGTCAATCATCCATCATCAATGCACGGACCTCCCCGGACGGGCGCTTCAGCGGCGAGGCAATCTCTACTCTATAGTCTCAGGACGTGCGAAATAGCGTACTACCCCCTTCTTTCAATTCTCTCGGCGACGAGCAGTTGCCGGTTCCCAGGAGTTCGGTGGGGCAAGCCCCACCCTACGGGTTCTGATCTCCGCGTCTCTGCGCAAGTGGTCGTTGGGTTGCGGCCGCAGGCCGGGTGGGGTGGATCCGTGTCCGCACAGGCTCCCGCGGTCCATGGAGCATTTTCGGCCCCCAGTCCGGAATCTGCGTGCAGCCGCGTTCATCGGGCAGCCGAGGCTGTCGCTATTCAGGGACGAGGATTTCGTGTTTGCGATCTACGCCTCACAGCGTACAATTCGCTCTCGACGACTCGAGTTCACCCGGCGGAGGCCGTTGTGCCCGGACACAGAGGACATATCCGCCGCAAAGCTCGCCTCGTGAACCGTAGATTGTGAATTGTAGATGATGACGGATGGTAAAGCACCAAAAGACGATTGAGCAGATCGCCGGGCTGGCCTTGGTCGGGGCGATTGTCGTGGGCTGCGGGCTCGTCCTGCGGCCGTTCGTGTCGGCGATTCTGTGGGCGGCCATCGTGTGTTTCGCCACGTGGCCCGTGTATGAGTTGTTCCGGCGCTGGCTGCGCGGCCGGCGGACGCTCGCGGCGGCGCTGATGACCCTCCTACTTTCGCTGGTGCTGATCATCCCGTTTGTCGGCGTGGGGTTGACGTTTACGGACACGATTCGGGCCGGACTCGCGTGGCTGGACTCGCACACGGTGGCGGATATGCCTGCGCCCCCCACGTGGCTCGGCGACATCCCCCTGATCGGCCCAAGCATCCACGACTCCTGGTCCGCCTTTCTGAAGGACGCCGAGTCCACGCTCAAGGAGTGGACGCCGTGGTTGAAACAGGCCGGCCTGTGGTTGTTGGGACACACCATCGATCTGGTCAAGGGCTTTCTCCATCTGGTGCTGAGCGTGCTGATCGCGTTCTTCCTGTACCGCGATGGCGAGGGGCTCGTGGCGCGTCTGCGCGAGGGCTTCCAGCGGATCAGCGGCGATTCGGCGCAACGCCTGATGGACGTGGTGAAGACCACGGTCCAGAGCGTGGTCTATGGCGTGCTCGGCACGGCGTTGGGCCAGGGCATCGTCGCCGGCATCGGGTTCGTCATCGCCGGGGTGCCCGCCCCCATGCTCCTGGCCTTGCTGACCTTCTGCGTGAGTTTCCTGCCCTTCGGCCCGCCCTTCATCTGGATCGGCGCCGCCCTCTGGCTCTTCGCGACAGGGTCCATCGGCCGGGGGATCTTTATGGTCCTCTACGGGACCTTCGTGATCAGTCTCGTGGACAACATCATCAAGCCCGTCATCATCAGCCGCGGCTCCACGCTGTCCTTTATCGTGATGTTCATCGGCGTGCTGGGCGGCATCGCCACCTTCGGTTTCGTCGGCCTGTTCATCGGCCCGACGCTGCTGGCCGTGGGCTTCAGCCTGACCCAGGAGATCCTCGAACAGCGCCAGCGCGGAACGCTGCCGGCACTCTTGCGGATGCCGGAAAGGCCGCAACCTGCCGCGACACCACCGCCCGGCGAGGGCATCGAGCCGCCGGCCCCTGCGGCCGACGTCCCCACCGCCTCTCAATGAGAGGACGGGGATTCAGGCTCCGGCAGCGGCTGTCGGATCGCCGGCCCGGGCTCGCGCTTCTTGCGGGCCCGGATGACGCGTTTGGCCGCGAAGGCGCTCGCGAGGATCGGCCACAGGGCGTCCTGCCCGCCGGCCCGGAGCAATTGCTCGCGAATCGCCGGTTCCTGCATGGTGCGGACGAGATGGGCCAGGATCTGGACCTGGTCGTCACTGCGCGGGGGCGCCAGCACAAGAAAGACGAAGTGCGTGTGCTGCCCGTCGGGGGAGTCCCAGTCCTCGATGCCGGTGCGGGACCGGCCGAAGACGATGATCGGCCGGACCATCGTCGCCAGCCGGGCGTGCGGAATGGCGATCCCCAGCTCCAGAGCGGTGCCCATCTGGTCTTCCCGCTCCCGCACGGCGGCATAGACGCCCTCGGCCTCGTACGCATGTTCCTGCGCAGCGGCCAGCTCCGAAAGCTCCCGCAGCGCCTGGTCCCGCGTGGTGGCCTTCAGGTCCGCCGCGATGGACTTTTTGAAGAAGTACTCCAGGATGCTCACTTCCTTGCGCCGCGAGGTGACGTAGCTGAGCCAGGGGCCGAGGATCACCGACGAGAAGACCGCCCCGAACACGATGGCCACAAAGACCGCCTGCGTGATGAGGCCGGACTCCAAGGCCAGCAGGCCCACGATGATTTCCATGGCCCCGCCCGGGGTGTGCGCCACGGCGATCGTGGCCCGGTCGCTGCGGGAAAGCTGCGTCAGATTGACGCCGAGCCAGGCGCCGAGGAATCGGCCGCCGATGCCGATGACGGTGACGAAGATCACGAGAAACAGGTCGAAATGCGCCAGAAAGTCGATGCGCAGCCCTATCCCCGCAAAGAAGATCGGGACGAACAGCGCATAGACCATCTGCGAGACGACCTGGCGCGTCCGCTCGGAGAGCTCGCGGGCCTCGCCGGCCATGATCCCGGCGAGGAAGAAACCGAACAACGCATGGATGCCGATCCGCTGCGTGATGGCGCCGCAGAGGGTCCCCAGCAGCAGGATGAACGTCAGGGAGGTGGCCGGCTGGGGCATCTGGCGCCGGCGGATCTCGGTGATGGCCGCCCCGGTCAGCCGCCGGCCGATGGCCATGCAGAAGGCCGTGAACCCGATGGTCGCGACGAAGATCGCCAGGACCCTCGTCAGTTCCAGGTTGGCCTGCCGGAAGAAGCCCAGGACCAGGGTGAAAAGCAGCCAGCCGATGATGTCGTTGACCGACAGGGCGGACATGATGAGAAAGCCGAGATCCGTCTTCGAGAGGTTCAGATCGTGCAGGGCCCGGGCGGCCACCGGCATGGCGCTGATCGTCATGGCCACCGCCATGAACAAGGCGAACGTCAGCCGGCGATCCGGGTCCGCCAGGTACGCGCTCGGCAGCAGCAGGCACGGCACGAACGCCACGAGCATGGGAACGACAAGGTCGGTCAGCGAGATCTTCAGGGCGTCCCCCCGCTGGCGCCAGGCGCTGGAAAAGTCCACCTCCAGCCCGGTCTCCAGCAACAGGAAGAACACCCCCAGCCAGCCGATGGTCTCCAGCATGTTCTGCTGGACCGCATCCGGCGGGAAGATGACCTGATGCAGCGTGGGCCAGAACCGCCCGAGCAGGGTCGGCCCCAGGATCAAGCCCACCAGAATCTCGGCGGTCAGGGCCGGCTGCCGCCAACGGTTGAAGAGCACGCCCAACCCGCGTGCCAGGCCCAGCAGCAGCGAGATCTGCACCAGGAAATGAAAGATGTTTTCTTCGTCAATATAATGCATGGCACCTGTACGCACGGCCGCAGCCGGAGTGCACCAATCCTTTGCGCGGATACCGCGGCATCACGCGGCATCCTGAGTCGGCCGACTAACATACTACGAGCAGCGGTTCGCCGCAATGGAGCGATTCAGGGTCCGTTGCAGATCTTTGAGCCGGTTCACCTCGTCGAAGCCGAGACGGAGGATGGGGAAGGCGGTCTTGTTGTGCAGGAGCGGCTCGTCGAGATCGACCCACCGGCGGCAGGCTTCGCCATCGGGCGTGCCCGGGAGGGGCGAGAAATCCGCCAGCATGCCGCGAATGCCCAGAGTGTGCACGAAGCGCATGGAGGTTTCGATCTCCTGGACATCGCTGTCGGGATGGCCGAGGATCCCATACGCCGTGATCTCGACCGGATCGGCCCCCGCCGCGAGCAGGTGTTCGACCGCCCGGGCCAGTTCCTCCGAGAAGACCTTGCCGCCGGTGCCCTGCTGCCACGACCGGGAGGCGCTCTCGAAACCCAGGTAGAAGGTCCGGAAGCCCGCCTGCACCATCAGGTCCGCCAGCTCGGCGGTCAGGAAGCGAGCATGCAAGGCGTTCGGCGTGTGCAGATGGACGTGCAGACCCCGCCGGAGAACCTCCCTCAGGAAGGGAACCAGGACCTGATCGGCCTCGAACAGGAGCGCATCGTCATAAAAGGCGACATTCTGGGCGCCCCGCGTTGTCAGAAGCTCCAACTCGGCCAACGACCGCTCCAGCGGCCGGGGCTGGAAACCGCCGTAGACCCGCGGCACCGAGCAGTAGCTGCACTGGAACGGACAGCCATCCGCGAGCTTGAGAGCCCCAACGCGCAGGGGCGAATCATCACGCGCCCCCGCCGCTTCCCAGAGAGTCGGCTGACCCGGATCGGGCGCCATGTCCAGGAAGGTCCACAGCGGCCGCAAATCGCGGCCCGCCACGACCAGGTCAGCCCCCAAGCCGCGGGCATGGTCGGGACAGAGCATCGCGTAGTTGCCGCCCAGCACGATCGCAGCATCCGGCCACGCCCGCCGGACATCCTCGATCACTTCCCGCACCCCGGGATACCAGTACGTCATCATGGTCTGAATCAGAACATAGGCGAACGGCCCCCGCTCCTTCAGGTACTCGACAAACAGCGAACGGGGCACGCCGAAGCGTCGGAAGTGTCTCGGGATACACTGCAACGGAGCCGGTGACTCGATCTGCTCACAAGAGAACCGGCCGCGGCCCCACCGGTCATACCGCGGGAGTATGCCATGGTCAAGGCCCGAGGCCTTGGCGCTGCCACCCGTCCCCTGCGGCGATACTGTCGTCCCGGTCTGCGCGTCGGGATCGCCCTCGTTGGGCCTTGGCGCCAGATAGTCGAACAGCAGAAACTCCGCCTGTCCGCGCAACTGCCCGGCCACGCTCAACAAACCGTACGGCTTGAGCCAGAAGTCATAAGCCGCAAAGTCGTAGATAGGCGGATGGACCAACAGGATTCGTCTCATGCCCGGCAGCATACGAACAACCTCCGCCGCCTGTCAACGTCCAAAGAGGAACATACGGCCTACTACGGCATTTCGCAAGTCCTGAGACGATAGAGTAGAGATTGCTTCGTCGCTGAAGCTCCTCGCAATGACATACTGGGGCGCCCTATGTCATTGCGAGTCACGAAGCCGCTGCGCGGCGGGTAGGCGGAAGAAACGTGTTATAATGGGAGATTCGTAGGCTCCGACAGTTATGATCGAAGACTCAGTGGTGCTACGTGCCCGATTGCGAGTCTGGTTCCGGAGGTGGTGCGAGTAGGATTGGCGAAGCCGAACCCCGTGCGGGGTCCTGGTTATCCCCTGGAAGCCACGGGGGGTGTACTGGATTCCGGTGATGCAGATGCTGGAGGAATCTGGTCCGGAGGTCTATCTGGTCGACGCCCGCAAGGGGAGCAGCCGCCGGCGTAAGAATCAAGCTCACTTCGTGGCATGGAAGGCCCGATCGCCGAGAGGACCAAGAATCTCGAAAAGGGTTGTACGGCGTATTGCAGCCCTTTTGGTTTGCCTCTATACTGGCGGCATCAGGAGATCGATATGAGCACAGATCGATATGATGCAGACGTGACTCCGCGCCGGGAGTTTCTCTCGCGGCTTTCGCTGGCCGTGGCGGGGTCCACCTTGACAGTCGCCAGGACGTCCCGGGCCCAGGCGACCGGGCCCGCCGCGGACCAGCCCGCGTCGCCGCTGCCGACGATCCGGCTCGGCCCGCACCAGGTCACCCGGCTGATCGTGGGCTCGAATCCCATCAGCGGCTACTCCTACATGGGTCCGATCATGGACCGGCACATGCGGGAGTATTTCACGCCCGAGCGGATCGTCGAGTTCCTGACCGACTGCGAGCGGGCGGGGATCGACACGCACCAGTTCGGCAGCCCGGAGAAGATGGCCCCGGTCTGTCGGACCCTGCGGGAGCGGGGCTCGAAGATGAAGTTCCTCTGCCTGCACTCGGGGGATCCGAAGGCCATGCCGGTCGCGCAGGTGGTCCGCGAGACGCAGCCGATCGGGATCGTCCATCACGGCGGGGTCACCGACCGGCTCTTTCGCCAGGGCCAGAGCCAGGAAGTCCATGACTTCGTGAAGCGGGTCCGCGACGCGGGCGTCTTGGCCGGCGTCTCCGCCCACAATCCCGATTGCATCAAGCAGGTCGCCGACGAGGGCTGGCAGGTCGATTTCTTCATGACCTGCTTCTACTACCTGACGCGAACGAAGGAGGAATTGGAAAAAATGCCGCCGGTCGCGACGCTGCAGATCGGCTACTCGTTCTTCGCCTCCGATCCGGCGACCATGACCCGGGTGGCGCGCCAGGTCGATCAACCCTGCCTGGGCTACAAGATCCTGGCGGCCGGCCGCAAATGCGGTGATAAGAAGACCGTTGAGGGGGCCTTCCGATTCGCCTTCGAGAATCTCAAACCCACCGACGGCGTGATCGTCGGGATGTACCCGCGGTACCAGGATCAGATATCCGAGAACGCCACGTTCGCCCGGCAGTTCGGCTGAGAATGGATAACTGAGAAGTAGTCAGTTGACAGGTGGCGGTTGACAGCAAGAGCATCAATGCAATAGGAGGTCCAAGCAATGAACCAGAAGAGAAAATCACGATGGGTATCGCTGTGCGTGCTGCTCGTCGGCGCGACGGTCCTGCTGGCGGCGATGACGGCATCGGCCGCCGGCCAGAAGGCCCCCGCCGCACCGGGCGCCGTGATGGCCAAGCCCCCCGCCGCTCCAAAATCCACGGACGGCAAGCTGCGGATCATCTGTTTCGGGGCCCATCCCGACGATGCCGAATTCAAGGTCGGCGGCGCAGCAGCCCTGTGGGCGGCCCGCGGCCACCACGTGAAGTTTGTCTCCACCACCAACGGTGACATCGGCCACTGGGGCACGGCCGGTGGCCCGCTGGCCTTGCGCCGCACCGCCGAGGTCGAGGAGTGCGCCCGCATCCTCGGCATCCAGACGGAAGTGCTCGACATCCACGACGGCGAGTTGATGGTCACCATGGAGAACCGCCGGACCATCGTACGCCTGATCCGCCAGTGGCGGGCCGACATCGTGATAACCCATCGGCCCAACGACTACCACCCGGACCATCGCAATACCGCCATGCTGGTGCAGGACGCCGGCTACATGGTCACGGTGCCGTTCTTCTGTCCCGATGTTCCCTACCTGGAGCGAAACCCGGTGTTCCTGTTCGTCCAGGACGGCTTCCAGAAGCCGTATCCCTTCACCCCGGATATCGTGGTCGGCATCGACGAGGTGATCGAGAAAAAGCTGGATTCCGCCAGCGCCCTGGCGTCCCAGACCCTCGAAGGCGGCTGCAACGGCTCGGAGCGCACCTGTCCCACGGACCCGCAGGGGTACCAGGCCCGCGTGCAGGAGGTCCGCCGCAATTTCGACCGGCGCTTCGCCGGACCGGCCAACCAGTACCGCAAGCAGCTCGCAGAGTGGTATGGCCCGGAGAAGGCCGAGAAGATCCGCTACGCCGAAGCCTTCGAGATCTGCGAATACGGCCGCCGGCCCTCCAAGGACGAGATTCGCACGCTCTTCCCGTTCTTCCCGAAACCTTGACCCCCGCACAGGCACCGGGGGTGCAATCCGTGAACGTATCCGAAAGGGCTGCGAGCGTCTCTCGCAGCCCTTTGTGTTTTCCGCATTGCCTCGGGAGTCCACCGGGCCGTGGCGGGACTGCGTGGGCGGATCCGGATCTCGCCTGCCGGAGGGAGGGACGTCCTCGGCACGACCCTGAGGACGTGTATGAGAACGTGTCGCGGCCATCTTGTCCGCGCGTGCCGCGGCCGTCCCGACGGGTGGCAGCGTCAAGCCCGGCAGGCCTTGGCGATGGTCCCGCCTGGCGGGACCTGTCCCCGGTGCCGGCCATTTTTCGTGCTCGAGTTCGCGAATCGGTGCTTGACTTGGCCGGGACAAGCCGCTATGTTCTGTGCTTTGCCAGCCGGGGGCGTGGATGGGCTGTGCCCATCGTGCATCGCCTGTATCCGTGGGAATCTGCGGTCGGGGATCAGGTTCCAAACGCGTATCGTCGCGTCGGGGTTCCCCTCCGCGTGTCGCGCAACACGAGAAGATGGTAGTGAAGAAGGAGAAGCTGAGCATGAGTGGGTCAAGAGAGCAAGGGCTACGAGTGAACCGTGCCGGGTACCTGGAACGCGGCTGGGTGATCGCCAACCACAAGTTGGTGTCGTTCCACGCTGCCTTCATTTCGTCGGTGTTGAGTCTGCCGGCGGCAGAACTGACGGCCGCGGCCGCCGAAGGCCACAACATCAAGTACCTGGTGCTGAACTTCATGTTCTCGCCGCTGCACCTGGAAGTGTGGATGTCCCTGGCGATTCTCTATCTGTCCTGGCATGCCGCGATCGCGATCCACGAGATGGGTCACTTCCTGGCGGCGGCACGGCTGACGGCATTGAACAAGGATTCCCAGGAGAAGGCCGACGCCGCCCGCCAGAGCGGCAACAAGTTCGGCTGGTACGCCCAGATGTTCCTGCTGATCCCCTGGGGCAAGTTCTACGGAGTCAAGAAGGAAAACGGTAACTACGCCCCGGACGCCCCGTACAACCTGGCGGTGGCGGCGGCCGCCCCGGTCTGGAGCGGCTGGCTGGCAACGATCTGTCTGCCCATCGCGGCGCTCTCCATCGGTCTGGGACTTCTGGCCCGGAATGAGGTGCTCATCTACCTCGGCCGGTTCTTCCTGGCCCCAGGCTTTGTCGGGCTGCTCGACCGCTTCCTGGCCGACCCCGGCAAGCTCCGCGAGTTCCGCACCCGCGAGGCCGTCGCGGCCGAGCAGGCGGCGCGGGCCGCGGCCAAGGCCGGCAGCGAGGACTGGTACAGCAAGGCCGCCGAGGTCAAGAAGCGGCTGATGGCCGACCGGATGATGCAGGTCGCCCTGTCCAAAGGCGGCCGGGTCCGGGCCCCCTGGCAGTACCGCAACTGCGCCATGGGCGGCCGGCATACCGAGAAGGAGTACCCCGAAAGCAACATCAGCATGCAGGAAGGCATGTTCATTCCGCTGTCGGCCAAGACCTATGAAGAGGCCCAGGAAATGACTGTCAACCTGCAGACCCGTTTGAAGGAGATCATCGAGTCGGCCGCCGGCGCCAAGGTCATGGGTATCGGCCTCGAAGGCGGTCTGGCCCCCTACGTCGACAAGGAGCCGGGCGACAAGGTGCCCGAGCAGCGCTTGTGGCGCATGATGAAGCAGGCGATCCTGGACTGCGAATATGTCCCCGGCGTCGATGTCGCGGTCGCCCTGGACCCGGCGGCCTCCGAGCTGGAAAACGCCTATCGCGAGGAGACCGGCCAGAAAGACGCCACCGGCATGTACCGCTTCTGGCGTGACAAGAGCAAGGTGGATATGAGCCGGGACGACATCCTGGGGCTCTATGAAGAGGCCATGCGCAACGGCGTGCCGATCCTGTCGGTCGAAGACGGCTTCGGCGAAATGGATCACGCCGGCTGGAAGCTCATCATGGAGAAGCTCGGCAACAAGATCTTCATCGTCGGCGACGACCTCGTGACCACCAAGGACACGAACATCGAGAAGTGCGCCAAGAACGGCGAAATCAACGCCACGCTGATCAAGGCCAACCAGATCGGCACGCTCTCCGAGACGGTGCTGGCCATGCTGACCTCGCTGGCTTACGATGCCGAGCTGATCGTGTCGCACCGCTCGAAGTCGCCCAACGACCCGTTCGAGGCCGAGATTTCCACCGCCATGAATGCTTACGGCCTCAAGGCCGGCGGCGGCGCCAATACCGAGCGTCTCCAGAAGTACGGCCGCGTCCTGGAAATCCTCACGATTGCCGAGCGCAGCAAGCGGCAGATGAGCGCCGAGGAGCGTAAGGCCATCGAGAAAGACCTGAAGGACATCGCGGTGGCCCTGACCGGCCAGAAAGACGTGATCCTGGCGAAGGACGCCGCGGACATCGATATCGCCGCCCTGCTCATGCGGATGCTGGCGATCGAGGCGATCACCGGCAACGAGGAGCCGACCAACGCCGGCATCCCGACCGCGGCGGCCACCCTGTTCCTCGGCCGTTCCGGCACGATCCGCTTCAAAGGCTCCACCCCGCTGGGCACCTCCGCCGGCGTGGACGAAGCCATTCACTTCATCGACAGCATCATCAAGCCCTGCGATCTCACCAAGCGGCACCTCGACCTGTTCAAGGACGCCGGCGACGGCACCTTCCGCTTCCGCAAGGGTCTGCGCTTCGACGAGGTGAAAGCCAAGGGCGACGACAAGCTGCTCGAACGGTGGCGCAAGGCCCGCCGCTACGAGGGCAAGGGTTGCATGGAGGCCGTCCAGAACCTCGAAGCGATCCTGTCGAAGGCCTTTGTCGGCAAGAGGCTCAGTGACCTCGGCAGCCTGCTGGACGTGGACCGGACCCTGCTCAAGCTCGAGTGGGACCAGGCCGTCGCGCAGGGTCTGGCCGACGGCAATGGCGGCGCGGACAAGAAGATCGCCGTCATGCAGCGCAAGGGCGTCCTCGGCATGAACGCCATCCTGTCGCTGTCGGTCGCGATGGGCCGGGCCGTGGCGGCGGCGCAGGGCAAGGAGATGTGGCAGCTCATCCGTGAAATCGCCACGGACGCCATGACCAAGTTCGTCACCCAGAACGGCAAGAAGCAAGGCGAGCTGGCCGCCATGGACTTCGATCAACTGCAGGTCGTCTTCCGCGAGACGGCCCGCGAAGTCCGCAAGCAGGGCAAGGAGATCGCCCCGCTGCTGCGGGCCCAGTTGCCGGTTTACCCGGTGTAAGTTCGGTAGCCGATCGACGATTGCGGATTGCGGATGCGGGTTTTACCCGCGGTCCGCAATCCGCTTTCTTTTTGGTCCGAGAAGCGTTCCAGAAAGATGCCATCGCCTGCCGATAGATCAGATAACATGCACAGGCACGGGATCTTACACCTGCTGTTTTTCGTCGTCTTCTTCAGCATCGGCGCCGGTGCGCTCGGTGCGGCGGTTCTGTGCGACGATTTCGTCCAGTACTGCCGCGGTCGGCATCTCGTGAAGGCGGCCCAACGGGCCACCGAACGCCTCAAAGCGCTCAACGCGGACTACGACGGGCTGCTCGAACAACTGGAGAAGAACCCGGACCTGCTGAAGCGAATCGCCCCGATAACTCTGGGGGTCAAGCCGGACGATCCCTGTGCGATCTACCCCCGGGCCCGGGCCGAGGAGCTGGCCGTCGCCCGCCAGGCCCTGGTCGAGGACACCGACCAGGAGCCTCCGGAGGCCCTTATCCCCCCGTGGCTCCAGCGGTGCAGCGACCCGATCAAGAGGATCTTCCTGTTCATCGCCGGGGCCGGCCTGGTCATCATCTCCCTGGTCTGCTTCGCGCCCCCGAAGCCGCAAGCCCGTTCCTGACCTTCCTGCTGCCGCCCACGCCACGGCGGCACCCGGGCACAGAGGGTCACCGAACCTGCACCCTTGCCGCCCAACAAAATTAGCCGCCGACGCACGAAATTGCTTGCAGAATGTCATACATATGGTACACTGAAGCCTCCGGAACGCACGAAACCGGGCAGGTAGCTCAGCTGGTAGAGCAACGGACTGAAAATCCGTGTGTCGCTGGTTCAACTCCAGTCCTGCCCACTGCTGTAAGTTGTTGCTCAACAGTCACTTGTGGCTGCTGGGCATTTTTGTTTTCTGGGCACAGACTGCTGCTGCACCAATTTTGCACCGAATCCCGGCGCACGCAGGTTCCGGATATGCAGCAATCGTTGAAGAGGAAGAGGAGTATCGTCGGCTCGCTAAGCATCCCGATTACCAGAGTCTGTTCAAGGAGGTGGACCTGACCACTGCCGCCGAGGCGGTCCACAACGGCTACTTCTAAATCGACGGGAAGAAGGTGGGCACCAGAACCGTGGAAGTCTACAAGGATATCCCACGAACCGCCTCTGAGACTACCACATTCATCTTTCGATCAACCGACCGATCTGCGCGGTAACCGCCGCGTCGGTCACATCCAGTGCACCGACATCGGTCACGGAGACAGACGGGTCAGGAATAATGACAAAAGCCGTTGAAACCGGGCGTGCTATTCGCCTATCATGGGGTTTGCGCAGTTCAGGATACAGCTTTATGAGATCGAATGGGACGTTCCCGTTTCCAGGCGGAACCATATGGGCATCTGCTCTTTGAGCGTAGGGAAGGGATCAAGATCATGGCACACGATGTCTTCATAAGCTATGCATCCGAAGACAAGAACATAGCCGATGCGACCTGCGCCAAGCTTGAGGAACACGGAATCAGGTGTTGGATCGCGCCCAGAGATGTGGAGCCGGGTGCGAACTGGGGTGAGGCCATAGTCGAGGCGATCTCGAGTAGCAGGATTATGGTCTTCGTATTCTCGTCCAATTCCAACCAGTCGCAGCATGTCTTCCGCGAAGTAGAAAGGGCCGTAGATAGGGAAGTCACTATCATTCCCCTCCGGGTGGAGAACATTCTGCCGTCCAAGCCGATCGAGTTCTTCATCTCCGCCCAGCACTGGCTGGATGCCATCACTCCTCCGCTGGAGGATCACTTGAACACTCTAGCCGAGAAGATTCGCCTCATATTGGGCAAAGGAACTCCGCCACCAGCTCCCCTTGCCTCCCGAAAGAAGAGTGTACTGATTCCAGCGATAGCGTTTCTTGGGGTAATCCTCATTCTGGCAGGCATAGTACGGCTTGTCTATCTTGGTGCTGACGGGCAAGAGAGCCCTCGCCATCCGGATGGCCATTCGACGAAACCTTCCCAGAATGAAGCTGTAGTACCTGCGAACACAGACTCAACGGGGCCCGTGGGTCATCTGCACACACCGGGTTCGGCAGTTAACACCCTCCCTGGTCAAGGGGCGGATTACTCCCGCAAGCCGAATCGGGAGCCCGATGATTCCCGCGATCGTGCCAACCACCTTGGCTTTGGCGATTCTATACAAGGAGAGATCGGGAAGGAGGGCGATCAGGAGGACTGGTACAAGGTTACCATGCCCACCAATGGAACGTTCAAGTGCCGCGTCACGAACCTCCATCGGTCCGGGGTGGAACACGGCGATATCAACCCAGTCAGCCTCTTCAACGAACAGGGCGAGCGACTGACGCAGACCAGTTGGTTCAGGCCGGGCATCCCCGTGGACTCCAAAGCCGTATCCGTGTCCGCAGGCCAGGCCTACTACATCCAGATCCAAGCGCGACAGACATCATCCGCACCCTACAGCTTGTCACTTTCCTTCACGCCACGGTGATCTCAGAGGAATGGCCGGCCGCGCGGCACCAGCAGCCAGATCGACGCGCCCGTTCCCATGGTGTACAGGCACTCTTCCGTCGTACAATCCCGCACTCTCACCTCATCCTGAGGTCGCAGGGCTGCTTTCCGCGACCACCTATTGACATCAAGTCCACATCGCAACAGACCGCGCGCTTCGGACGTGCCTCGATCAGGGAAGTACGCGAAAGCCGGATGAGCCCTTGTTGTCCCTTCTCCATGATCGATGCAGGCCGGGAGGTGGTGCGATAATTTTCCCTGGGCCGTATTTGAGCCCTCGGCCCGTTCTCGGTAGGATAGTGCGCTCCGGCGGATGGTCCGGACCCTGGCGCCCTACGATGAAAGGACAGGCTGATGAAACGAATCGCCGTAACCGTTGCCCTGCTCCCGTGGCTGATCATGCCGGGGCGGGGTCTCGCCCAGCCGGTGCGGATCGGCGCCGAGGCCCGGGTGCCGGAAAGCCCGCGCAGTCACTACAGCCGCTACGTCAACTGGCGGCCGGCGGATGGTGAGACCGTGGACTTGAATCCGCCGCGGATCAGTTGGCCCTACTGGCCGGACTGGCCCGGCGACGTTCGTGACGCCCTGTACACGTTCCGCCTCCAGATCTCACGGGAAGCGGACTGCGCGAATCCCGCGGTGAATGTCACCTGCCCCTACAACTTCTACAATACCCTGCCGGCCCTGGTGGGAAAACCCGAGCATGGGTCAAATCGCTGGTACTGGCGTGTGGGTTATGAAGCCGGCGCCGGCCGGGTGCAATGGAGCAAGATCCGTTCGTTCGTGATCGCCGAGCAGGCCGCGGTCTGGGACCGTTCGAAACTGGCGAGTCCCAATCTGGTCCGGCGGGGACATCCGCGCATCCTGTTCAACGCCGAGAATCTGGACCATATCCGCCGGCTGGCGCAGACCGACCCCGGCTCGAACGCCGCTCTGCGTCATCTGCGTCGCCAGGCCGATGCGATCCTGCAAAAGCCCTGGTGGAACCGGTTCCCGGCGACCGACCGCGCCGCCGAGCCCACGCAGGAGTTCTACACGATCGCCCAGGACCTGGCGACGGTGTGTTTCGTCTGGCGCATGACCGGCGACGACCGGTACGCGGGGGTGAAATCGCGTGCCGTGACCTGGGCGAGCTACCCGCCGGGCGGACGGGCGTCGCCGGAAGGGCTGGGGGGCGACGGCAACGAAGACGCCACGCACGGCAACGAGTTCCTGGCCCTGCTCTTCGACTGGCTGTATCCGGATCTCACCGCTGACGAACGACAGACCATGATCGCCTCGCTCGAATGGCGCATCGAGCACATCATGAACAACTTCTCGTGGAAGAACCGCAACCGCAAGGACAAAGAGACCGGCCGGCCCTTGGTGCGGGCCGGCGGCATGTCCGGGATGATCAGCAGTCACGGCTACGAGGCCGCCATGGGCACGGCGGCGTGTGGCCTGGCGCTCTACGAGCACAGCGAGATCGGGCGCGAATGGTTCGACTTGATCCTCAATTATATGATCGGCATCACCTGCGGCCATGGGTTCGATGAAGCCTGGAACGAAGGCGCCGGTTACGGCACGTCGAAATGCAAATGGCTGATGAACGCCACCATGTATTTCGACACGACGCTGCCCGAGGCCCAACTCGGCCGCAATCCCTACTACCGCCGCCTTGGGGAGTTCTTCCGCCGGGTGATCCCGGTGGGGATGCCCCACCACGCCTGGGGCAACCAGGCCAGCGCCTCGCGCGGCAACCACCTCGCCCACTTCCGCAAGCTCGCGTACCTGACCGGCGACGGCTGCTTCCTGCTGGACTGGCAGCAGTACGGCGGCACCGAGTTCTCCACGTTCCGTCCCTGGATCGAGTACGTGCTGCCCGCCTACTACGCCGCACCCCAGCCCCAGGCGGAGACCGACACCGTCGGTCTGTTCCCGATCGACGGGTGGGCCATGGCCGCCAGCGGGCCGCCGAGCCTGCGCTCGACCTACGACCAAGGCACAGGCATCATCTTCCAGTGCCGTCCGCGCGGCGGCTACGGCCACTCCTTCAACTCCGACACGTCCTTCCAGTTGCACGCCTACGGACAGATGCTCAACCACGGCGGCGGCAGCTCCGCCAACGGCGACGCCTTTGCGTACCACACCATGAGCCATAACACGATCCTCGTGGACGGCCTGGGACAGGCGCAGCCCTCCTCCGGCCAGCTCTATCCCACGTATGGACGCATCGCCGCCTTCTCCCGCGGCCCCGACCACGTCTACTTCGCCGGCGACGCCACCCGCTGTTATCCCCGCACGCCAGGCAAGTACTCGCGCTGGTCCCTGCCCTTGGATAAGGTCTACGAGACCAGGGCCCTGCCCCATCTGGAGCGCTTCCTCCGCCATGTTCTCTTCGTGCGGAACCGGTACTTCGTGATTTACGACGATCTGGCCTGCTCCCGCCCCGCCATCTACACCTGGCTGTACCACATTCTGCCGCAGGACCCCTTCGATCTCGATGAGAGTGCCATGCGGGTCGATTACGCCGTAGGTGACGTGCGCGTGCGGCTGCAACACCTGGCCCATCCGGACAAGCTCACCGTCGACGACCGCACGAAGATGGACGCTTTCATGAACCCATTCACCGGGGAAGACTACCGCAAATGGCGCGTGGGCGAGACGCTCTGCGCCCATAACCTGTGGATCAGCAACACCGTCCCCGCCGAACAATGGTCCTTTCTCACGGTGGTCTATCCTTCCCGCCCCGGCGAGACAATCCCCGACATGGAACGTCTCGATGATGCCACCGTACGGATCGGCGGCGATATCATCACCTTCGATCCCCGTTCGCGGCATGCGCAAGACGCTGATTTTGCGATCGACGTGTCCGCCCTGCGTCCCCAATAGTCATGGCAACGCCAAGATCCAAAGCTCGACCCCTTTTGTCCCGTCCATGCGAATAATGAACGATTGCGACGTGCCCCCTCGTCCGCAGCTTACTTTCCCCAATAGCTGATCCGCAATTGAATTGGGTAACCAGCCTGCTCCAGTCGTGCTGCCGCCGCTTCGATGGCCAGCCTGCCCGGTTTCCGATCGCAGGTGGCAAGTACGAGGTTGTACTGCGCCGCGACACTCGCGATAAGCAAGTCACGCTCATCGATGCCCAAGACCTTTCCGCTTTCTCGATGCACCAGTTCCTCCGGCAAGGTCTCTTTGTGGCCCCGCCCTTTCCTGGTGGCATGGTCTTTCCATAATTGGGATCTGATGAGAGAATAGGGCTCGACCGTGTGATCATCGATCCCCAAATGAAGAGGGTATTCCCCAAAGAATCGACGCACCTTGTGGCGTTGCTCGGCATCCGGATTCTCGGCCTTTGCCATCCCATATTCAATTTCGGCTATCGCGATTACCGGCAGACAGATCGGTGATGCTCCCAGCGCGTCGAACCTGGCCTTGACGCCAGCGTAGAGAGGGTCCGGCGGCCGCATAAGGATGGAGATGACATTGTTATCCAGTAGATAGTTCCTGTTGCGGAAAGAAAATGACGATAGTACGTGTATTTAATATTGACACAGAGTCTGCTCCTTCTATGATGGGGAGAAGCTATCAACCAATCCGAAAGGAGCAGACATGAGACGCCAGTTGATCCCGGAACAGTACTTCGATTTCAGTGAGAAGCCAACCCTGAAGGTCGTCCTGGAATATCGCCAGAAGTACGAGGCCCTCTCCGAGGTGCTGGACGCCAACCCGGACCTTTTGACGCTGGCCCATCGGGACTGGGCCCGGCTGCTTTCGACGTCGCCGGAAGGACGCTCCGGCTACACCTCGGAGCAACTGCTGCGGGCTTTGCTGGTGATGTTCCTCGAAGGCGACAGCTATCGGGACGTGGTGATCCGGATCGATACCAGCGAGTTTCTGCGGCACTTTGTCCGTCTGGGATTGAAAGCGACGATGGATTTTACGTTTCTGAGCAAAGCGCTCGGCGCGCTGTCGCCCGAGACCCTGGCCGCGATGAATCAGGTGCTGGCCACCTCTGCCGTCGCGACGGGCCAGATCCGCGGCGAGAAGGAGCGACTGGACAGCACGGTCTACGAGACGAACATCCATTACCCCACCGACTCCTCGCTGCTGTGGGACAGCTTCCGCACGTTGTCGCGGCACCTGCGACAGATCCAGAAAGAGTTCCCTTCCTTAGGCCTGGATCACCGGTTTCACGACAAAAAGGCCAAGAAGCTGGCCACGTTCATTGCCCGCCACGCGTCCAGCAAACGCAAGAAGACCCTCCGCCAGGTCAAGCGGCATTACCGTCTGCTGATCGCGCGGGTCCGGTGGATTCATGGGGTGGGCCAGACGGTCTTGGCCCAACTCCAGGCGCTCGGCGAGACGGCGGCGGACCTGGCGCATTATCTGCCGCTGGTGGCACAGATCATCAGCCAAGCGGACCAACGGGTGCTGCAAGGAGTCCAGGTACCGGCGGACCAGAAGCTCTACAGCCTGTTTGAAGAGCATACGGAACTGCTGCAGCGGGGCAAGGCCCGTAAGCCGATCGAGTTTGGCCACAAGGTGCTGCTGGCCCAGACGGGCGAGAAGTTCATTCACCACTATCAGGTTTTGCCCCAGCGTCGCGAGGATGTGGAACTGTTGGCCCCGGCCCTGGAAGCCCACCAGCAGTTGTTCGGCCATTACCCGGACGTTCTCGCGGCCGACAAGGGATTCTACGAGAGTATGGAACAGATCCATTCACTTCAAGCCGACATCCGGACCGTGGCCATTGCCAAGAAGGGTCGTCGCACGGCCGAAGAGGAGGAACGGGAAACCACGGAAGCCTTTGTCCTGGGCCAGCGTTTTCGTGCGGGCGTGGAAGGCAGTATCTCGGTGCTAAAACGGGCCTTTAAGCTCGGTTGCTGCCTTTTCAAGGGATTTACGCACTACGCCACCAGCGTGGGACTGGCGGTGCTGTGCCACAACCTGGTCTTGCTGACACGGTTATGAGGTAAAGTAGGTATCAACAGAACAGTCGTCGCAGGGGGCACGTGGGCGGTGTTTCTGCAAGAGCTCTCCAAAGCACCCGATCGGGCTGCTGTCCCCAAATCGGGGCACAATGCGGCCAATGCGACAACCGGTGTGACGACATACCGCAAAGAAAACGACCTTTCACAACAGGAACTAGATA
>Ga0194125_10005141_pt1 | contig 20036 bp, 15 predicted proteins | sample TA2KigC250mmetaG_FD_148626 | JGI IMG/M metagenome (GOLD analysis project Ga0194125, IMG submission 148626) | Freshwater microbial communities from Lake Tanganyika, Tanzania - TA2015034 Kigoma Deep Cast 250m | ecosystem: Environmental > Aquatic > Freshwater > Lake | place: Tanzania: Lake...
AACCCCATTCAATGCCGCCGCTACCAATGCCGCCGCTACCAATGCCGCCGCCTCCGCTGATGCTTCTTACGTTTTCAATGTCCTGATCCTGGACGAAAGCGGTTCCATGGGTTCCATCGCCTCTGCGGCCAAAGAAGTCTTTGAGGGTTACCTGCACCGCTTGATTCAGGAACAGCAGGATATTCCCGACCTAACGCAGTACATCAACATGTGGACCTTTGGGAAGCCCTATGTCAACGAGAACATTCCCCTCGTCAAGATCAATGCCTGGGATAAGGTTTTCCCCGTATACAGCCCATCGGGCAATACCCCCATGTTTGATGCCATCGGGATGTCCATCCACAAGCTCAAAGAATCCCTACGGATCCTGGACCTGCAAAAGGAGCAGTACCAGGTCAAGGTCTTTATTGTATCCGACGGGGAGGAGAATGCCAGCCGGGAATACAGAGCCGGCCAGATTGGGGAGCTCATTCGAGGTCTGATCGCTGAAGGCTGGGCCTTTGACTACTACGGGACCGATCACGACATCACCAGCATGGCCGATACCCTGAACATCGAGTCCCACCGCCGAATGATGTTTCAAAAGACCAAAGCCGGCATGGAGAACGCCCGAGATCATTATATGGACGAAATCATGAAGGAAAAGATGGGTTTCATGGAAAGCCGCCGCGACCCCAGCAAAAAATAGGATAACGACGAGTGCAGGGCGTAGGGACCTGCCTCGGCCCCAACAAGTTGGACGGTAACATGCTGTTCAATTGTTGGGGCTTGGTTGTTATATTAGTGGCTTGATTTGGCTCCAAAAATGACCGTCAGAGATGCTTACAGGGCCTTGGACCTTGCCCCTGGTTTGGGAAAGGATAGGGTAGAATCCCAATTCCAGAGCCTGACTATTGATCTCAAAAACCGACTAAGTCAATCCAAATCCCCCAACCTTCAGACCTTCTACGCATCGCGATTGAAGGAAATAGAAGCCGCCAAGGCAATTCTTGACCAGCATTTTGCCCCTAAAGAAGCCAATGATTTGGACGAGTCCGATAACTCTGGAATAGACACGGAGGCGACCGATGATCCTGTAGATGGACAGCAGGAGACCGATGATCCTGTAGATGGACAGCAGGCGTCCGATAATATAGACTCTGATTCCACTCCTACTTTCGGAAACAACGAGGTAAATGAGCCAGATGGCTTAACCTTGAAGTCCTATATGTTCTCAAAACCATTCTCATTTGAAGGTCGTATCAGAAGGACAGAATACTGTTTAACTTTTATTATTCAATATACTCTAGGTATATTGTTATCCGAATCAGCTAATGGGCCAGAAGTTCTCTTTTTTTTGATACCTATTTGGTGGTTTGCTTTGGCTCAAGGAGTCAAAAGGTGTCACGATAGAGGGAATAGTGGTTGGTATTATTTTATTCCTTTTTATATCTTATGGATGTTTTTCGGGGATAGCGAAGATGGAATTAATGAATACGGACCTAATCCAAAAGGTATAGGAAATTGAGGCAAACAACAAGAAAGTATTAACATATTGTCTAATTTTTAGGGTTTGGTTGTTATTTTAGTAGCTTGATTTAGCTTCAAATATGACCGTCAGAGATGCTTACAGGGCCTTGGACCTGGCCCCTGGTTTGGGAAAGGATAGGGTAGAATCCCAATTCCAGAGCCTGACTATTGATCTCAAAAACCGGTTAAGTCAATCCAAATCCCCCAATCTTCAGACCTTCTACGCATCGCGATTGAAGGAAATAGAAGCCGCCAAGGCTATTCTTGATCAGCATTTTGCTCCTAATGAAGCTAAGGTGTCGGATGAGTCCGATGAGTCCGATGATACAGCCTCAGAATCCAATGCCCCTTCTGAAAATTCCCAAGACCCAATTGACCAAGAATATTCCTTTTCCTATGAAGGAGAATCCGAGGAATTGGATAAAAACGCTAATTTCCAATCCGAAGTCAATCCCAATTCAACAGAGTCGGTAGCTACCAACGGCAACATAGCTCAAGTTGACGCACCCGCCAAAAACAAATTCCTCCGCCCTGCTTTAATTGCTGGAGGAATTCTGCTCACCCTTATTTTTTTGTACTTCAAAAATCAGTACGACCAAGCTAACGATCCCTTCCGTCACTTGCCCAATGAGAAATACGTTTTGGTAAATAAATTACATTTACGAGAATATCCAAACGGAGATGCCCATTCATTGAAGATATTGCCCTACGGCACGAGAATTATTGAGGTTGAATCAGGGTCGGCTTTTGAAAAAGGATTGGCGTGGAGCCGTGTTGCGGTCCTTAATGATGTCTCAGGTTGGGAACAGCCGGATACAGGGTTCATCGCTGTTTCTGAATGTGGTCAGCCGTGGGTTGTGGATAGCGCTTCCTATCATCGATTTCACACTGTGGTTGAAGATAACAACCGGATATCCGGAATGACGGTACAGAAGCGATATGCGTTGGTAAATTATTTGAATAGTGTTTCGCTAGAAGAGGCTAGTGGGCTTAGGCTTTCATCGAATCAAAGTCCTGATAAGTTTATTGCTTTCCAAGATTTTACCAATCCAAGGGCGCCAAGAAATTGTAAAGGATTCAGGCAAGGTGGATTTGCCACAATACTTGAAAAGTCCAATGACGCAGACAAATCAAAATTAGCTTTGTTTTGGAGGTTTGGTGATAATTCAGAACCAATTTTGGCTGGGCAAGTTTCCTTGGATTCAAATGCTAGGGGATTCGCTCTCAGAACCTACAGTTGGCCTCCGTTTTGTTATCACGATGGATTGGTGCTGTTAAAGTACTCTTATTTAGATGATTTGTATAATGACACGTATTACTATTTTGATAGCAACCAAGATTTAGTCTCTAAGACTATACCCTATTAAATGTTCCCATGATTGTTCACAATAACAAACGGTTTAAACTGGGACTTCTTTTGTCAATTCTTGTGAATTTGGCATTAATGTTTGGTTTATGGCATGTTTACAGCGATCATCAAAACCCGAAGGGTCATTTTGTGGTAGTCAATAAGGGGACCCAGGAGCTCAAGGTGTACAACAGTGACGCCCAAATGCTTGCTTCTTATGCCGTTAGTACTGGCCTAAATCCCGGTAATAAAATCATCAAGGGCGACCAAAAAACTCCAGAGGGCGTTTTCCGCATTGAGTCAGAAGAGGAATCTTCTGAATGGACCTTTGATTTTGATGACGGAAAGGGCCCCATCAAAGGTTCTTTTGGGCCATATTTCTTACGTCTTCAGGTAAATTCAGGGAATTTATTTCATAATTCCGCATCGGACTTCAGTTTTACATCGGGTAAACAATTTGTGGGAATAGGCATTCACGGAACACATTTACCGAATCTCATTGGTAGCAGAGCATCACATGGCTGTATTCGAATGAAAAATGAGGATTTGCTTAGCCTTCGAGCAACGATTAGGCCGGGTGTCCCTGTAATTATCGTGCCAGGAGATAAAGACCTCAAACAGAATCGCCAAAAAGTCTCTCATGAAGAGACCAAGAAGCCAAAAACCAAAAGAGAAAAGCCAAAGCCAAGCAAAAAACAATCCCTTGAAAAACCTCGCCGAAACCGTGATCCGAAACCGTGATCCGAAACCGTGATCCGAAACCGTGAATAAAAATTACTTATGAAAGATATTCTACAATTAATTGGTTTGCTGTTTTTGTTGCTCTTAAGCTTTCTCGGGGTGAATTATATAATGAACGGAGGAGTATTGATTGCGGCGGCTGCTTCGTTTACGCTATGCATTCTTATGTATTTTATGGTATCGTTTTTGATGAAACGCAAAAACGAAATCTCAAAAAACAAATTTTCAAGCCTCAGTATTTTCTCTTGGATTTTGTTTGGTCTTTTGAATATTCCTGCTTTCATATTTTGTTATCACGCACTTAATGTTGAAATTAATGCAAGGCAAGAGCTCACCCAATATATTGTAGACCGCAACAACAAAAACGATTTACTGACCCTTTCTTATAAAGACGCCTTTGAGCGTTACAGGCTTTCCAAAGAAGTAAGACTGGGTAGCATGGCAACGGATTACCTAAGTAGACCCGCCGCTTCCACCAAACAAAGTATTGAAGCTGAAGCGTCCAAACCCCCTTTCAACATGAATTCCACATGGCCTACCTTGGACCGGTCAAACAAACAAACAGTAATAGATAATTGGAAGGAAGGGGTTAGGATCAAATTCGACAAAACAGATCAACAGCTCAAACGCAACACCAAAAAGATTAAAGCGGACCTAGGTTACGTGCAGAATTGGTCCCGCATTCGTGTTGCAGGAGCAGTAAAATCAATTGAACGGGCATGTGATAGTAATGCTCGTGCTGTGCTTTCCTTTTCGAAAAGTTTTCATGAAGCGGGCCTCCCTGTTTGGGAATGGGATGCCCAAGCCCAAAAGAGAGCGGCAACCCTGGGCGATAATTTAATAAACCCCGACTCTGGCCAAGCCACACTGCGATTGCCCTTAACAAGTTTTGGCGGATTATTTATGCATTACCTTTCCATTTGGCTGTTTTTACCTGTGGCCTTCTTGATTTTCTTGCTGATCTTGCCTTATGTCCTGACCATGCCTCCTGGAAAATATTTACCGAATACAAACGAAGCAGGGACAAGCAATCAAGAATTAAACACAGGCTCCTTTGACCTTTAGTAATTACCCAAATGGATAAACTTACCAAACAACAATTGTTGATTTCAATCAATGATCTTCCGGAATCAGACCTAATATCTTTTGTAGAATCAGGTGAAATTTCAATCCAAGAAATGGCGGAAAACGGCCTTGAAAGCCGTAAGTTAAGATCGCTCAAAAGTCATTTTGAGCATTCAAGTGGACCCGCCCCAACCCCTGATGAGAGTAGGGAGGAAGTTTTAAGGCTTTGCCGTGAAATTGAAAATAATCAGTATAATGTCTATGAAATCAAAAATTTAATATTAACAGAGACAATTAGCAAAAGCGATCTGTTGGCAAATACAACGATTTCAGAAACGGAATACAACAAGATTCTACTTTACGATAGACAGGAATTGGACTTCGAAGAATGGGATAATTTGCCAGAAATTGAGCCTAATCGGACGGATGTTTTCTTTTTTGGTCAGCCCGGTTCGGGTAAATCCTGCGTTTTAGGATCACTTTTTTATTTTTTCAGGGAGAAGGGCATTTTGATGGAAAACATGACCAATTTAATTGGCACCAAATACCGTAACCAATTGATTGACGATTTTAGTTATGGAATCTTGCCTTGGTCAACTGCAGTAGATGGAATAAATTACATCCCAATTGAACTGCGAAATTTAAACGACGGAACGCATAAACACCCACTTAATTTCGTGGAAATGAGTGGTGAAAAATTTCGGGAGGCCTATGAAAAAGGAATGGAGCATTTACCTCCTAAATTGATAAACTACTTGAGCAACAAGAATCGTAAATTGTTGTTTTTTGTGGTTGATTATCAAATTCATCAGGAATCTTCCAAAGTGCAAATGGGTCCACGCCAGGAAAGCACTTTACCAGCAGTTTTGGAGTTATTGGACAGATTCGGAACTTTGGGTCATACTGATGCGATCTATGTACTGGTTACCAAATCGGATTTGTTTCCCGATGATCAAACCAAAGAAGAACATGCAAAAGCGTTTATGGATGGTCCTTTTTTGAATTTTTCGAATAATTTGAGGGAAAAGGTGCTTAAATTTCAAAATCAATCCAAGTTTAAGGTTACAGTAATTCCTTATTCTATTGGTAAAATTCGTTTCAAAGATTTGTTGGTAGAAATTAATTCTGAATCGCCTCACAATGTAACTGCTCGTATTCAAAGCCATTCTTTTGTTTCAAGGCCAATTTCTGGTTGGCGTAAAATTTTTGGATAAATCCTTACCTATGATGGATGAAAAATTAATCGGGGTTCTTGTTTGGGGAGTCCGCAACGGATTCCGAAACAATTGGTTGTCGCACAACGTGGATGCTTCCGTCATGGAGGGTTTAAACGATGAGATGAGGCAAATTTGCAACAGTACAGTAGAGCCCTTTTATTCTGTTGAAATTATAGCCAAAAGGTCGGTAATTACAATTTACAATCCCAATGCAATTGATCACGTGCAACGGAGAGCCTATATTGCCCTTTCGGTGGTGGTACCCCTTGGCGCCGTTTTTGGGAATTTAAAAAGCGCTTTGGACGAGATGCTGATGTTTTACAAACAAAGGCAAGCCAACGCGATGGCTAACATGATTACGGCTCAACAATTGCTGGATATTGTTATCAAGACTGGTCAGCCAAGGCCCGCCAATCAGGGTTCATTGTTGTTAGGTAATAAATTGGGGCATTATCAATATGCCAAATCAGAGGATCTTGTGCCCATCCTAAACCAGCCGTCCTTCTCCGGTTACAAGAAAGTTTTCTTTGACGACGGTAACAATTTGGCCTTGAAACAAATTCCCGGGATTTCAGCGGTTCAATCTTTCAAAAAAACCTTTCAAGTTCAGATTATAGGACAGTTTGATCCAAATCGTTTTGTAATCAAGAGAAATGGTAATGCTGTCACTGGGAGTCAATTTTTGGCTGTCGATGGAGATATCGTGGAGGTTCTTGAGTCCAAAGCAAATCGTAGAAGACAATATCCTGTATCAGGTTGTGATTTAAGAATTCCATTGGCTGTAGATTTTCCTCAAGCTCCACTCAAACCTCCTCAACCTCCTGGCGGGAACGGTAAATTACCTGGGCCTAAGCCCCCAAGCCCCCCCCACGTTCCCGCTTGGTTTATTGTCCTCATCTTTTTCGTTATTCTGTCTGCAGGAATTGCCGGAGTTACTTACAGTGATCAAATAATAGCTTTATTTACAAAAGAGAAACCGAAAGGCCCTAAAATAGATACAAGCGCCAATGGACAATCATCTGAAGATTCGGCTACTATAGCACAGGATAGTCTTATAGAAAAAATCGCGAATCAATACGGTTCAAAAATTATAAAAATCCCGAAATCTGATATTATTTACAAAGGCTGCATCAAGGGAAATGACAGTGCACTCTTGGTATATTATCAGACCGGAAAGATTGAATCCTTTACGATTAAAGGCAAATTTAAATTAAAAGATGATAATAAAACTATCAAGGATTTTGGAGCAGATGGCAACGTTACCCAAGCCAATAGAGAGTTTTTGAAATTATCTAACTTAGAAAAGTATATCCCTGACGATTCATGTAAAGAAAGATTAAAAAAAGATCTATTTAAAATTTTCTTTGAAGGAAGCCGCGATACGTTCTCTCTCAACGTGCTCTATGTTAATTTGAAGCCGACTCCTCCACCCCCTAAACCCCCTACGAGGGACAAACCGCCCACCAGCAAGGAGTCTAATGGAAGAAAAGAAAGCCCTCCTAAACCTGCAGTTTCAAGAACGCCTCCCCAACCGGGACCAGGTTCGGGAAAACCTGAAAATAATAGAGACGAATCTCCATAAATTAAGTATAATATGAAAACGATTGTTAAAAATTCACTGGGTCTGTTGGTGGTCTTGTTGATTACAGTAGCCGTAGTAGCGTATTGGAGCCTTAAGGATAAACCGCCCCCCCCTCCCCCGCCAATAGAAATAGAAGAAGTGAATGACCCCAGGGCAAAGGCGCTTATCAGTCTTTCGGACTCCATTGAACAAATTTCCTGGCATTCAGGAATTAAAGATACCTTTATCAACATGAGTGTTGTTTTAAATCTTCTCCTGGATGAAGGTGTTATTGAGACAAACACTTTTGAAGGTTTACGAAAAAAAATCAATATTTCGTATTCCTCTTCGTTGCAGAGGGCCTTTGAAGATTGGAAGCACAATTGTAACCAATCGAATTATGCAATTCTCAAAAGCGATCTTTTAAAATTATATTCAGAGCCTGAATGCCGAACCAATTTGAGTAGTGCAGTATCTGATATTCGTAAGTACGATCAAATTTTGGGATTCCAATCAAAGCTTGGACCGTATATAAAGAGTGATTATGACGAGCAGGAATTTAATAAATTGAAGGATCAAATTCAGTCTTTTAAGGCTTATTTTAGTTGTTCCGGGGTACTATCTATTTTGAGCGGATATGATAACGCGTTGCAGAGGCAACGTAAGTATTATGAAGAATTTATAACAATTGACGCTTTCGATATAAATGGTGAAACTGGAGGGGTTAAAGATAAAATAGAGGAACTTTGTGGCGATGCATCTCTTAGGCAATATTCAGCATACTATATCAAGTTTAGCGTTTACAACAGTAAATACTCCGTGTGTAATTAAAATTAAATATGATATGAAATTCAGGTATATTAAGGCATATTTTCTTTTATTGTTGTTTATTGTTTTGTGGGAATTTCCATTTGCTTATTCCATGGAAATAAATCGGCTATACGATTCGAACATCTTTTTGGAAACTAATGTTATAGGTGACAAAACAGATACTACTAGGGCTTTGAAATTGATGGCTGATACCTTACAAAAAAAAATCTCTTCTCTCCAAAAGGATAACGCCGATTTGCGCGGGAAGCTCGAAGCTGTAAACAAAAATCTCGAAGAATTGAAACGGCAAGTGGCTCTTTTGGGCAGTCCAGTTCATGCAATTTTGTTGGAAGCTATCAAGGTGAAAACTGATTCACTTCAAACGTTAAGCAAGATTAATCAGAGTTTGAGCACAAAATTGAAACATGAAGAAGAGAAACACATCGGATTTTTGGCTGAATCATTGCAAAACCAAAAGAGTTTAGAAGCCTTATCCGATCAGAATGAACAGAATAAAAATTTTATTTCAAAAGCAATTGATGAGATTCTTGGCAACGTGGACAGCATGGCAGGATCTAAGTTGAGTATTGATCCTTACAAGGGAATTCTTCAACCCACTCAAATAAAAAAGTGGGATAGCCGGACTGCCTTTAAACTAAAGTTTGACCCTTTGTTGAAGGTAATGCATAAAACAGAACTAACTGCTTCTGATTTGACATCAATCAAAGTTTTAATGAACGATTACAGAAACAATAAGGACTTTCAAATTATGCATCCTCAGCTTTATAGCTATTTGGTTATACTGAATTTTTGGCAAAGGCAATTCTTTAGACTTCAAGATAGATTGAATGGGGATTTAAAGAATGCCCCAAAGGAACCAATTTCGTCAAGACAGGACTATTTTCAACGAAAAATTGACGCCATGGATTATTTTGAGTTTCCATCCCTGGAATTTGCGATCAAATCTGCTATGAATGACGTGAATTATGAGTATATACCTGTCAAAAAATAATTCGAATGAGTTTGCGTGATTCCATATCCTTAATTGCCAATACCGGATTGCAATTTTATCGCTTTGAGGCGAAAATTGGTTCCGCCATGCAAAAGGATGCCAAATTTCGTTTCGTCGAGAAATTCGATTCTTCTCGAAGGCGATTTTGGTTGGATGAGGCTGTTCAAATTTCATCCGAAGATGAGTGGGTCGCCAAGAGTCAACTTTTAGCTTATAATTATTTAAGTAAGAGTGGAAAACTATCTGATGACATCGATCGAGAGAACTTAAAGGTATATGACGCTTCCGAGATTTATGAAATAGGGAATATTAGCAAGGTTTTCTCGGCTTTTGAGAAGAAGTGGATTCCCTTGCCTTTTTTTAGTTCAAGTAAACTGAGTGAGGATCAGTTTGGCCCAGTGGATTGGGTACGGATATTTTTTGAAAGGATTGACGACGAGGTTGTTCATTTTTCTCTATTAGTGGACACTTCGGTCGTATTTGAACCAGGAGATTTTAACACTCCTTTTCTTAGTGCAAACTCAAATGAAAATCTTTTTGCACTTACTCCCAACGACCAGCTTGCCATAGCTTATTGCGATTCTCAGAAAGGTTGTCGTTGGGTGGAGGATTACATGCATCGGATTTTTCAAAAACCTGGTGCGGAGGTTGAAAAACCATTTCTCAAGCATATTGCTAATTACGTTTTCTTTGTACGCATTTTACGTTCCCTTTCTGTTTTGCCTACCATTCAACTGGTATCGAATACCATCGGTTTAATCGATGTGGATTTGGTGGTTGATGTTGGAAATTCCAATACCTGCGCTATACTTTTCGAAAATCCAACGGGGATGGACTTTAAATTCAATAGTGTCAAAAAATTAGAGATACAGGATTTTTCAAATCCAATGAAGGTGTATAATGATTCGTTTTCTACCCGTATCGTATTTAAAGACACTTATTTTTCTGCCTTTGACGGAGAAATTAATCAGAACAATAAATTTATATGGCCTAGCCCTGTGCGCATTGGATTTGAGGCTGAAAACACCATTAACCATTCTGCTATTGATCTCAAGTTGAATAGGCAGGTAAAGACTTCCAATTCGAGTCCCAAAAGGTATTTGTGGGATAACAAATCTTCTTCAATAGAGTGGGAGTACCATGTAAATTCGGTGAACGATCCTCCAAGGAAAGTTTATAAAAAAGGAGTGTCTGAACAATTGAATTCTGATGGTTCCTTCAATACCGACGATATATTCGGAACCGAAGCTCGTTTCTCCCGCCGGTCGCTAATGACCTTTGTCTATCTCGAGATCTTTTCGCATGCGTTGCGTCAAATCAATTCTATTGATTTCCGAACCATGCATGGCAATCCGTCCTTTCGTCGTAAAATTAGACGAATAGTCGTATCATGTCCCACAGGAATGATTCAAAGTGAACAAATTGCTTTGAGAAAATGTGCAGATGATGCACTCAAAATTTTGAACAAACTAAAGCAATATAATAACGTTCATTTTGGTTCAGGGCTTAATGCTGTCCGTGATATCTTTGATGCCGAAATCTCTATTATTCCTTCGGTAAAGGATTTAATGATTAAACAGGATGAACTCGAAAAACGCTCTGAATGGATGTACGATGAAGCAACAGCCGCACAGATGGTTTTTCTGTATGGAATGGTTTACAATAAATTCGGTAAAGATGCACAAAAGTTTTTTGATGTTTTTGCGTCAAAATCATTGAAATCTACAAAGAAAAGCACTTCTATTCGTATTGCTTCATTGGATATTGGGGGAGGTACAACGGACTTAATGATATGCGAGCATGTTCTTTCAGGATTGGAGCGTGCCGAAATTGTTCCAACGCCATTATTTTGGGAGTCCTTCCATTTGGCAGGTGATGATTTATTGCAGCAAATTATTCAGCAGATTATCATAGAGGGCCAACCGAACAACGAGGCCGAAGTGGGATGTACTGGAGTAATCGAGCATCACCTGCGGCAAACAAATCCAGGCAAAAATGTAGGGTCATTATTAAATGGTTTTTTTGGTTCAGATAGCAATAAGATTGGTTATAGAGGGCGCTTAATGAGGACTAATTTTATTAATCAAATTGCGCTTCCTATTGCCGGCGTGTATTACGCCAAGGCTAATCAAGAGGGTGAACAGGTTCTGGGCTATAGCGATATTTTCGGTAATCGGCCCCCTTCATCTGAATTATTAGATTATTTCAATCAATATTTTGGATTTCGTTTCGAAGAACTACAATGGAAGATAACAGCCAAAGCGATTAATAAATTATGTGAACAAGTTTTTAACAAACTTTTCTATCAAATTGGTCAGATTGTCCGAAAGTACGATTGTGAAGTGGTAGTCTTGTCCGGCAGGCCATTTTCATTAAAAGGCTTAGAAAGTTTATGGAATAGAAACACACATTTGCTGCCTAACCGTGTAGTTAACCTTAATTCCTTCTGGGTGGGTAGATGGTATCCATTTTCGGACAGTAACGGCTTTGTGGATGATCCAAAAACAATAGTTGCCGTGGGAAGCCTGATTTCTTTGATGGGAGGCTCATTGTTTAAATTGGGTCAATTTAGAATCAATACCATCAACCTCAAAACAAATTTGGTTTCAACGGTGGATTATGTAGGTCGCTACAAAGATGGACTAACTCCGGATGTTTATTTATCTCCTGACCACAATGAATTTTCAATCAAAATACATTCGCTACCTTTTCTTTTAGGAAGCAAGAAGGTTAATTCACCTTTGTATCATTCCTCTGTTCTGTATGCTATTAATTTAAATGAAGAAAAAATTGGTGAAATTGTTCAGCGAAAACAATTCGATAAGGATTTTGACCAGGTTTTTGATTCTGCCGAGGATTTTAAGTTTAAAATAAGGTCCAAAATGCCGGTTTCAGTGAATATTAGTCGTGATTATGCTGATAACAAAGAAGTTCTAAAAATTGAGGAAGTGACCGATTTTGAGGGTAATGAAATTCCAAAGACTTATTTTGAGTTGAGTACACAGACATTAACAGACCCTTCAGGTTATTGGTTAGATACAGGAGAATTTATTCTAAGTAGTCGTTCCTAATATGAAACATTTTGACAAGGGGCAGATTGCTCAGCTTCGAACAGCAGCTCAAGAACTTTATACGTTAGCGAATGAGGCTGATACTTGGGTGAATACCAATTTGACGCGTGAAGAGTTTTCCAAGGCTTCTTTGGCAGTTAGAGATATTCGCAGAATTGTTCGCAAGGTTGTAAATTCAATTGATTCCAAACCGGTTTTTGCTTTATTTGGTGCTAGTCAAGTAGGCAAATCTTACCTAATTAAGAATATTTTAAGTGTAGACGGAAAGCCTTTAGAAATTAGTTTCGGGGACACCAGGTTGGATTTTTTAAGGGATATTAATCCACCAGGCGTTGGGGCTGAAAGCACGGGGGTTGTCACACGCTTCACGACGTCAATGCGGAGCCCATTTCCTGATTTTCCTGTTAAATCAAGGTTATTGCTTCCCAAAGATATTGTCTTGATTTTGTGCGATTCTTTCTTTTCGGATCAAAAACAAATAGACTCTTATCCCCAAGAAGAAGATTTTAAGGCGCTAATACAGAATCTTAAATTGCGTTATAATGGGTCAACTTATGTTCAGAAATTTCTTGCAGATGATGATTTATACGATATTCGAGAATATTATCAAAAGCATTTTGGAAAGTATCATTTTTTGATCAAGGGGCTTGAAGCGTCAGATTTTTGGGGTGGTATTAGTGAATTTATACACCGAATGTCGCCACTCGAATGGTCTGACGCATTTTCAATTTTATGGAATCATAATCCAAGTTTTACCCTACTTTTCAAGAAACTAATTTCAGGAATTCAAGCTGTTGATTTCAAAAACGAGGTGTACATTGGGATTGATACCATAAAGCGTGAAGGTGGGCAAATCCTGGATGTTTTGAGGCTTAAAAATTTATTCACCGACAAGGTAGAAATTGGGGTTTTGGATACTAATGGGAACCGATTTTCAATTAGCACTTCTCTTCTAAGTGCGTTGAGTGCTGAAATCACCTTACCATGTGGCGAAGAGATTGTTCAGTTTAAGCCTTTTTTTCAGAATACCGATTTACTTGATTTTCCGGGTGCACGGAGCAGGCTAGAATTAAGTGACCGTTCAATTACGGATGATGTGATACCAGACCTGCTTCTTCGAGGGAAGGTTTCTTACCTGTTTAATAAATATTCCTCAGACTTTGAGATCAATAATTTGTTGTTTTGCCAGAATGACAAACAACTTGATGTTAATGAGCTTCCTACATTATTACATGAATGGATTTCTAATAATATAGGTGGAAATGCAGATGAACGTCAAGTGAATATTGCTGACTTGCCTGTTTCTCCTTTGTTTATCATTCTTACGTTCTTTAATAATCAGTTGAAGTTTGATGTAACTAACGACGATCAAGACGTGAATTATAAATGGGATACGCGTTTTGACCGCTTTTTTGCCCAAGAACTTGTTAGCGCTAATTATAACTGGCATACCAATTGGACAAACAGCAATCCGAATTTTACCAATTTCTATTTGTTACGTGATTTTAAATATTCAGAAGATACATTTTTCGGTTTTTTGGATTCTGGCAGAGAACAAGGTGTTGAACGAAATAGAATAGAGTTTTTAAGTAAATTGAGGCAAAGCTTTCTAGGACATCCTTTTGTTCAGAAGCATTTCACTAAACCTGAAGAGTCTTTCGAGGCAGTCTCAGAACCCAATATGGATGGAAGTCGAGCAATTATTAAGTCCCTGGAACCGGCTGCTAATAATTTTGTCAAAACCCGTAATTATATTACGATTTTGGAAAACAAAAGGTCCGAATTTACCCGTGCCTTAAGCAAGCATTTTTATTCTGACGACCTTAGTGAAATGCGTAAGAAGGCTATAGCCAACAGTATCGCTGTCAATCTTGAATTAAACCGTTTGTTTAGTCGTAAACCGGATCATTTTTCTGTCTTTATACGACATTTTTTACTCAACGAGGACGAAGTTTATAATTATCTACATGTTAGTTTACCAGGATCTTTTACCTCTGAAATCGTCAAAAATGAGTATGAAATGTTTAGAAGCGGCTTCAAAAATCTAGATTTAAGTAAGGGCCGTGAATATAATTTAAATATTATCGCTTCTTCCTGGGGATTGGGTAGCATTGAAGAGGTAATTCATGTATTGGAAGAGCAAGGACTGAATTTGGACATACTGTTTCCGATTGATCGTGGTGCGCATGGTTCAGGCATTGTGGATGGAATAATACAACTATGGTTAGAAAAATCATCTGAAGACAAAATTAGTTCCTTTATAGAGCAAGGTATTTCATACAAAACAATTGAATTAATCCGTAATACCTTGCTACAAACCATGGAACGAAATGATTTTAAGGCCTTTCTCGGTTTAGAAATCAAGGAAAAGTCTAAGGGTATTACGATTGCTCGGCAACATGAAGAATATTTAGCTGCATTTATAACAGCCGCTTTCAATGAATTTGTTTCTAACGCGGGTTTAAATTGGTTATCAAAAGAAGTTATTCTGAATGTAAAAACTTTGTTGCCACAATTGGAGGAGTTTATTGATGGTTATTTCGAGCCACCATCATACCCTGTACCTAACGATTTGGTTTCATTGTTTGATGATAACAATTCAGGCCTTGTAAGCCCAATGATTGATGGCTATAATTCATTCCTTTCCAAGTTCAAGGTTTCCTTGCTTTCGAATTGTGGGTTTTCCACCTACGATGTACATCAGAATAATTTGCTTAATTCTTTACTAGAAAGGAACAAGGTTTTGCAATTTAATATTTAAGAGCTATGCAATTATTCGCCCTTCAATTGAATGAGTATCAGCCTATTTCTGTAGGCGATGGTTATTTGTATCAGTATTACGACAAAATCATTAGTTATTCACGCAATGTTGATAATAAGTACAGCCACCTCTTGGCTAAGCCTATTTTGAACAATGGGATTATCGAATGGCATGGAGCCGGTAGTGAAAGTTTTTCACGGATAGGTGATCGTAGTAAAGAAGAACAAGAAAGAATCAAAAGACAATATTGGGATTTTAAGTCAAAAATTGATGTCGAAATTCTGGATTTAAAAGAGAGTCTAAATCCCGAAAAACAGAAATGGGGTACTTTGTTGTCCCAAGTTTTTGATGATGAAAATAATGTCATCATCACCGATGGAAAAATGTGGTCTTTGTTATGGGGTTGGAAATTTCGCAACAAGGTAGAAAATTATTTGGCACCGGTTTTTGATGCTCCAGGGAAAGTACCTGAAACCCCCGAAATTGAAACAGCGAGTTCTAATCCCAGTCCCGCCCCAGCGGCTGAGACCAATCAGATTTTTGACGTGCAAGAGGAGAAAGTACCTTTGGTCTCCAATGTTGTTCCAGAGCGAAATAACCGTGTTCGCCCTGGTTTTTGGTTTCGAGTGAAGCGCTTTTTACGACTTTTTGTCTATCGTTTTTGGGGCTTGATGTCTTTTATTTTGATGTTGATGTTTCTCTTCTGCTTGCTTCAGAAGTGCACCAATTCAGATTGCCCTCCGGATTCGACTTTGAACAATAAGTTGAATGAATTGGAACGTAAGGTACGGGATTGCTGTAAGTAGTTTTTTGTAGAGGCTATGTTACTGAATTTAGGGCCTTCGCCTTCAAAAAAAATGAACCGAAAGGAAAAGTGGTGGTTCTTTGGTATTCGTGGGATGACGCTTTTTGCTTATCGGTATTGGTGGCTTTTACTCCTTATTTTTTTGCTGGCTTTTTATTTCCTTTATAGATGTATTGCTGAGGGCCAAGGCTCTAGGTGTGAGGATGAGTGGAAACTCATCCACAAAATTGACTCTGTGCAACATCTATTGGATAGCTGTTGCTCAAGATTAGCCATGGCAGATTCAATCCCTGTCCCTGAAAATGCAGCGCCTTGCGATATTAGCGTTAGTGAGTCTGGCGGCAAAGGCTATTTTGAAAAGTATCATACCTTAGGGAATGTGGCTGGTAACGTGGTAATAAATTACGATATGGCAAGTATACCCGATCGAATTGATGTGATATACAATGATGTTATCGTAGCCAGTTCGGGAAGTTTGGTTAGTGGTACAGGTTCACTTAGTTTTTATTATCCGGCATCTCCGGGATTACCGACCTTTTGTAAGGTTGTTTTGAAGGCCCCTAAGGATGGCACCGTATGGCAATATTTTTTGAACTGTCCTGAAAATTCAAGATAATGCGTAGGGAAGTCACTCGTTCTTGGTGGTATACAACGATACGTGGCATTCAGTTGTGGGTATACCGCAATTGGCATGTGGTATGGTTGCTTTTTCTTTTGGCTCTTGTGCTTTGGTATTTTCTATGCTACAGGCCTTATTGTTCTCATAGTTCTACGAATGATAATGCCGCTATTGATCGTTTAAGTAATATTAATCAATTGCTTGACTCGTGTTGCGGTCTTACCTCAAGCGATTCCGGCTTACATTTTCCGGCTGATTTTATGATAATAACGTATCATTTTGATTCAGAGGGGGGTAAAGATCTTGACACAAGGACAGAAATCATAAGCCCGGTACGGGATGGTCCTTTTGGTTATTGTAATGGGGGGAATGGGAAAGAAGGAAGATTTATGATGTGGAGTGGAGATAATACAGGATACGGTGTTGAGTCCGTATTGATTGATCTTACTAAATTTAATGCTAACGATTTTATAACAATAGATTGTCGAGCCTTTTGGTTTTCTGTCTTAAATAGCGGAAATATGTATTTGAATATTAAAGCCTACGAAGGCGGTCGTATGGACTTGCGCGATTATCAATTCTTTAACGTAGGCGGTCGTTTATCCGCCGAAAAATCTTTTAAAGGGAATATTACAGTTTGTTGTGGACGTAGTTCTTGCCAAAATATCTCAAAAATAGGTGTCGTCAAATATGATAAACGACAAAAAAAGTTATTTTTTGAGCCATCCAATTGATATAATGTTGATGAGTCGTAGCAGCTTTAACTTATTTTGAAATGAATTGGTCGTATAATTTTAGTTTAAAGGCTCATCCGGCCCTGATTCATAAAGATGCGTATCTTTATTTGAAATCCGATTTAATTGAAGATTTTATACGTAAGAATCTCCCCTCTTCACGGCTATTTGTTTTCCCAAAGATTAAGATTAGTGAAAGTGAAATTTTGTTTCATGGCTCAGAATTTGTTAATTTCAAAAGCCTTGAATCTTTTTCAATTTCTGAAAAGAGAAATATCCTTGAGACCTATAACAAAATACTTTATGAAGTAGAGGATTTATGCCAACATCTTTTTGAAGCTGATGCCTCTGCATCAAGGGAATGGGCCGATATTTTAAAATTAGTTTTCAATCGAAATAACAATTATATATTTTATAACGAAGGTTTAATTCTTTTGTGTTGGGGCTTTAAATTCGGTTCTTATGATGAATACTACATCCCTCGGAGTGAAATTTTCGTAGAGAATGAAGATCATATTCTAACACCGCCACTATCCGAATCAGGTTCGGATTATGTGCCGGAGCATTTGGAGCCTGAAATCCAAAATGAGCCAAGGATTACGGACGAATCTCGAAACAATCCAAACATACGGGTTCGAAGTAATAAGCGTAATCGTCCAGGATTTTGGAAGACTATTTTGCTTGGTTTGTCTCGTTTCTTCTTGATGACATGGCCTTTGTTGCTTCTTTTGCTTTTATTGTATTTTTTGGGATATTTGAGTTTTTGCTCTAATTGCGATAAGGGTAATTTGTCTGGAGGGTCTGGGACAGGGAACCTGGAGGATCCTTCCGCCTATTTACCAGGTCCAGGGTACAGAAGGCCCCCTGTTGATCGTCGGGATCTAGTGCCGGATGATGATTCTGTTTTTCAAATCGTATCCAACAGAGTGAATGTTGCTATTAAGGGTAGAAACAAAGATTTCAGGACTTTTGTTACGGATTTAGGTAGGAATTTTCTGAATTCGGAACGGAAAATCATAGATTATGATTCCAATTCTACCCGTGTTCAAATTTTATTTGACGCAGCGAAGGAATCTGATATCAAATCTGTAATTCGGACGAGTATGAATGGTTATGATTTATTGATTTGGGATGAAGCAGTATTCAATCCGGCCCGTAGTTTTTCTGACCCCGATTATTCTGATCGTGACAAAAATTGGTATTTCAATTTTATTGGAATGGAGAAGGCATGGGATTTCACTGTTGGAGATACCGGTACGGTCATAGCGGTTATTGATAATGCATTTGATCTTACCCATCCCGAATTGAGTTCAAAGAATATCGTTGCACCCTATAACGTTGTTACTCAAAACTCTGCCGTTAGTGCGGGTATAGGAGAATCTCATGGTACTCACGTTGCGGGAACTGCTTGTGGGTCAGGAAATAATCGTTCAGGGATGGTTGGCATAGCTCCCAACTGCTCATTTATGCCCGTTCAGATTTCAACAGGAAATGAAATTTTGACTAGCACGGACATTATCGATGGGATCCTTTATGCGGTTAAACATGGCGCAGATGTTATTAATTTGTCATTGGGTAAGCAAATAATGCCTGGAATTCCACTTGAAGTGCAACAAAGAATTATTGATCAAGAAGGTAAGGACGAAGAAGAATTTTGGAATCAATTGTTATCCAATATTGACAGTTTAGGAATTTGTGTGGTTATGGCAGCGGGTAATGACGGTGTTTTGGCAGGTATTGACCCTATGCACCGCACGCGTTTTGGTATTGTGGTTGGCGCAATTGATAGTTCCAAGAATCAAAGGGCTGCTTTTAGTAATTTTGGTTCAGCGGTCGACATTGATGCCCCAGGTGTCGGTATTTACAGCTCAATTCCCGGGCGAAGCTATGATTTTATGATGGGAACGAGCATGGCTTGCCCCATTGTAACGGGGGCTGTTGCTTTGTATAAATCCATTAAACCTAATGCCAAATTAGCCGAGGTTAAGGGCGCATTGGTTGCTACATCTCGCATGGGTTCCGGTCCTAATTCTCCGAAAATCATTCAGGTGAATCAGTTTCTGCAGCGCGCCCGCAGTGCTTCAAGGTAAAGTATTAAAATCCTTGTGGAAGCTTGGAGGGGCGTAGTGAAGAAATTTTCTTGCTTCGGCTCCTGATAGGGGTTTGCCTTTGTTGTTGTATGTCCACCATCTGCGCTTGCCCATATCGATATGTACTATGTTTCGGCCCCAGCCAAATGCAGTGAATCCAGCACCTTTGGCAGCTTGATAGAATTCTTCTCGAAATTGGTGGGGAACGATTACATCCACAGCAATTCCTTGGAGGTGCATACTGTTGGAAACTCCGCCAACTTCTTGATTATCTTTAGGGCTTCGATATCCCGATGTTGTGTTAAATCGTTTTTGAATTGTTATTCGAATTTGGTTTAACCCGATTAGAGTCTTTGGTTGGAACCCTGCTCCACCCATTTCCTCTTGTTGGTAGTGATATTTCCAATAAAAAGGGATTAACCAAGGGTAATGATTTGTTCCATACCATAAACCACCCAAAGTCGCTAAAAGAAGGAGGGTTAAGGAGATTAGGACTTTTTTCATAAGATTCTTATTTTAAATATTAAAGATACACAGATTATTAAAGAATGAGATTTCATTATACCTCCCTGCTGAGGCTCTGTAAGTAGTCCAGGAACTCTTCGGAGCCGAGGACCTCTTCGGGTAGCCGCAGGGCATAAGCGCCGGGTGCCCGAAAATCCTGCACCTTGGCCTTAAAACAATAGCAGGCTT
>Ga0194125_10005142_pt1 | contig 20035 bp, 20 predicted proteins | sample TA2KigC250mmetaG_FD_148626 | JGI IMG/M metagenome (GOLD analysis project Ga0194125, IMG submission 148626) | Freshwater microbial communities from Lake Tanganyika, Tanzania - TA2015034 Kigoma Deep Cast 250m | ecosystem: Environmental > Aquatic > Freshwater > Lake | place: Tanzania: Lake...
GAGAAGGGCCGCGCCCGAGCTGGAGCGAAGGACCGGGTCGATGACCCGGGGGATCCCCTCGTGGCGTCCGAGGATGCGGCCGATGACGGCCGCGTTCGCCCCCGTGGCCGCCATCCCGACCTTGATGCCGACCGGCCGGACGTCCCGGACCAGGGCCCGGTATTGAGCCCAGAGAAAATCCGGCTCGAGAGCGACGAGGCCTCGGACACCCGAGGGACCCTGGGCCGTGACCGCGGTCAGGACGGCGGCGCCGTGGAACCCGAGGCCTCGGAAGACGGCCGTGTCCATGACCGCCCCCGCCCCGCCGGAGGGGTCATGGCCGGCGATCGTCACAAGCGTGCGGACCATCCTCGCTTCGTATTATGGCCGGGGATCGCTCAAGAAATCAAATCGAGTCGTGATAAAATGACGTGCATGGTGCGGTTGCAGGCCGTCGTTTCCGGCCGAGTCCAAGGAGTCGCCTTCCGCTGGTATGCCCGGGCGACGGCCGTCCGTCTCGGGCTCAAAGGCTGGGTTCGCGGCCGGGTCGAGGCCTGCGTCGAGGGGGAACGGCCGGCCGTCGAGGGCTTTGCCGCTTGGCTTCGACGAGGACCGGCTCTGGCCAAGGTCGAGGCCGTCGAAGAAGCCTGGACCGAGGCCACGGGCGAATTCGCGGAATTCCAAGTCTTCGGGACGGACTAGGGGCGCTTGCGGTCTTGGTGGAATTTTTTCCGGCAATCCTTCGAACAGAAAAAATATTCCCGGCCGTCGAACGTCTCGCGCAGGGCCTCTTCCTTGGGGATGTACGTATTGCAGACAGCGTCCTTGACCATCGTTCCCGACAGGCGGGCCCGGGGACGGCGGGGCGGGATCGTCCTTTGCCGGATGGCGCGGACGAGCCTCCAGATCGTGTACAGGAAATAGGCCAGGATCACGTAGGAGATGAGTTTCAGCATCAGCGCTCGCCGTGGTCGCTCCGAGCCTTGACCTGGCGGGCGAATGCCCGGGCCTCTTCGAGGTCGGAGGTGTCCGGGTGCCCTTCGGCCGACGGGGCCATCTCGGTCCATTCCCGATGCTCCGGCGAGCGGGCGAGAATGTCCAGGGCTTCCAGGGAGATTCTCCCCCGGACACAGAACGTCCCGAGGATTCTGGCCTTCGCCGCCAGGACGACGGCGTATTCCAGGGCTTCGCGGGACAGGCGGTGCCCCGGAAGGGAGCCGTGGGTGCAGAAGAGGGCGATCTTGGCTCCCGGCTTGACGGACGTGATGAACCTCTCGACCTTAAAGGGAAGGCTGTGGGCGTGGACGGGAAAGCCGATGAAAACGAGGCGATAGCCGTCGAGATCTTCAACCTCATCCAGGGGAAGGATGTCTTTATCGCCCGACAAGGCTTCGTGGACGGCCTCGGCGACGCGGCGGGTGTTTCCGGTGAGGCTGTAATACGCGACGAGCGTTTTATTCATCAGGGGTATTTTTTCACAGGTCCGGAAAAAATTCTAGCCTTCGCTTCGGGGGAGGGCGATCGTCACGCGGGTGCCCCGGCCGGCCTCGCTTTCGAGACGGATCGATCCGTCGTGGTCCTCGACGATTTTCCGAGCGATGGGCAGGCCGAGGCCGGTCCCGACGTCCTTGGTCGAGAAATACGGCTCGAAGATCCGGTCGAGGATCTCCTTTTCGATCCCCGGTCCGGTGTCCTCGAACGACGTCACGACCCGATCGCCGGAACCGGAGACCGTCACCCGGACCTCGCCCCTGCCCCGGATCGCCTCGACGGCGTTGATGACGATGTTCCGGAAGGCGATTTTAAGTTTGGCCTTGTCGGCCGAAACCCGACCCTCCGCGTCGTAGGCCTCGCGGAAGGCGATCCGCCCTCCGAGAAGCTTCCGGTAAGGCTCGACGATCTCCCGGATGAACGCTCCCAGATCGAATGTCTCGCGGCGAAGGACGGCGGTCTTGGAGAGTTCGAGGAACTCTTGGGCGATCCGGCGCAAATTTTCGACCTCGCCGATGATATAGGCCGTCGACTCCCTGAGGGCGGTCTCGAAATCGGCCCCTTGATCCTCGTAGACGCGGAGAAGATGCTCCGCGGAGAGCTGGATCGGCGTCAGGGGATTCTTGATTTCATGGGCGATTTTCCGGGCCATCTCGGCCCAGGCGGCCTTCTTCCCCAGGTCGGCGAGCTCGCGCTGGTGGTCCTTGAGGCTGCGGATCATCCCGTTGAAACCGTCGATGAGCGTTTTCATCTCGTCCCGGCGTTCGTAGTCGACCTCGAACTCGAGGTTCCCCAAGGCCACGGCTTTGGTCCCGCCGAGGAGGCGGCGGATCGGGGTGACGATCATGACCCCGATGGCCCGGGCCAGGAGGGCGACGAGGCCGACGAAGAACACCGAGAGGACCAGGAGCAAATCGACCAGCGACCGGGTCGCTTCGCCGATTTCCTGGCGCTCGAAGGGGAAGGGGAGGGAGATGAGAAGCGGCGGGTCGAGGGATGTGTAGGGAACGGTGAGGACCTGGTAGGAGAATCCGCCCAGGCGGCGGGTCTGGGCGGTGAAAGGATCGTTGGCGAACCGGAGCTTGTAGTAGATCTCGCCGTCAAGAAGATCGGGAAGAAGGCCGGCGTCGAAATACTCGCGCCGGCTGGACGAGACGAGCCGGCCTTCCATGAAGAGGTTGACGTCGTTGGAGATCGAGGTCGAGAGAAAGAGGGCCAGGTCCTCGGGTTGGGAATCGACGAGGGCCCGCCTCTCCTCCTGGAGATAGACGAAATCGTCCATGGCGTTGCGGGCCATGTTGGCGTGGATGGTGGCTTTCTCGACGAATTGCCGGGTCAGGAGGCGGTTGAAGAAGGGGCGGGAGACGAAGGCCAAGAGGAGGAGAGGGGCGAGGGCGACGGCGATGAAGGACACGTAAACCCGGCTGGAAAACGACCAGAGGGGGTGTTTCCGGTCTTCCGGCCTCGTCCCCCTCGGACGGAAGAGGGCCGTCAGGAGGCCGAATGCGGCGAGAAGGAGCGAAACCTTGAGGAGATCGGCCGACCGTCCGAAAAACCCCTTCCGCGGGGCGAGGAAGGCGGCGATCCGGTTTTCCGTCCGGAAGGAGAAGAGGTCGTAAGTCCGGTTGTTGTCGGCGAATTTCGACCAAAGGCCGGTCCCGGACGTCTCGGCCGCCTCGACAACGGCCGGCGGCAGCCCCGTCGTCAGGCGGGCCGGGTTGAAGAGGATCCGCCCTTGCTCGTCGAAGACCGCGAAGCCGATGTCGAACGGCTCGATCGACGGCAGGGGGTTGGTCCGGAGAAGCTCGAAGTAGGGATTGGCCGAATAGAGGAACGGCAGGGTGTCGTAGTCCAGGGAGACATAGAACACCGTCCGGCCGAGCTCCCCTCCGTCGTCCGTCCAGTCCCGGTAGCCGGCCAGGAACTCCCGGGCCTTTCCCATGAAGGGCTTGGCGATCCGGACGATCGTCCAGTCCGCCCGGTTCGGCAGGCTCTCCGTTTCCGAGCTGATTTTCGGGACGTTGAGAACGAATCGGGCGGCCTCGGCTCCGTCGGCGTCGAAAAATTGAAGTCCGGAGTAGGCGTTGAGCTTGGCCGCGGCGGTCCGCTCCCAAATCCGCCGGGCGGCCTCGGACGTCGTTTCCGAACGGCGGAGAAAGGCCCGGATCTCCCGGTCTTCCGCATCCAAGTCGTCGAGCGATTCGGCGAGCAGGGCCTCGATGGAGTGGGCGTGGGAGAGGACGGTCTCCTTGAGGATGCCCTCGGCGAGGGCCCGCGTTTTCGAGCGCGTCGCCCGTTCCATCTCGGCGTAAACGAACAAGGCCAGGACGGGAATCAAAGCGCCGGCCGCGGCCCTGCGGAGAGCGGGCCGCCCCGAGGCCCAAAGGAGAAACAGGGCGGCGACAAGGATCTGAAGAAGGACGATCGCCCAGGCTCTGTCCCGGCGGAGAAAGACGACGGCCGCCGTGGACAGGGCGGCGATGACGGCGGGCGGAAAGGCGGACCGGAAAGCCCGGCTCCCGGCCCGGAATGCGACAGCCAGGAGAAGGACGGTTCCGGCGAGAACGAAGAACAGTCCGGTTTGGAGGAGGAGGAAAGCCGGCGAAAAATCGAACCGGAACAAATTGAGGTTGGCGTGGGCGACGAGGCGCGAGAGAAAAGCTCGCGATCCGTCGAAAAGGACGGGCCCGGCGGCGAACAGAAGTCCGGCCGCGGCTCGGCGGCCCCTCGACGGAAGGCCCGAGGTTCGTTCCCCGGCCGTCTTGGGGAAGGAGAAAAGGGCGATGAGGACGGCCAAGGCGAATCCCAAAAGGCACGTCAGGAAGATGTCGGCCGGCGAGCTCGTCAACCGGTCGAGGGAAATGAATCCGGCCTGGGCGGGAGAGAAAAGGCGGGAGTTGCGGGCGGGCCCGAGCCGACTGAGAGGAAGGCAGAGAATCCGCAAGGCCGCCAGGACGGCCAAGAGGGCGAGAGCCGTTCCCCGCCGTTTTTCCCGGAAGGCCGGCCGTCGGACGATGAACACCATCAAGAGAAGGAGAGCCGCGGCGGCGGCCAGGCAGGCGGCGAACAGGAGGCTCTCCCGGGCCGCAAGCCGGGTCGCGGCCCGGGTCCGCGAACTCAAGGAAACATGGGCCAGGAGGCGGCCCTCCTGGGTTCGGAGGGGGAAGGTCAGGTTCCGGACTTCCCCGGACCGTCCGGGCCGGCCGAGATGTTCATCCTTGTTGAGGGCGAAGAATCTTTCGAAGACGGAGATGTTCTCCCGGAAATCCCAAAAAGAGATACGAACTCCCAGCCGGAGCCGGGTTGGAAGAAAGCTGTATTCCCTGAGATGGGAAGATTGCCATTCCGGGTTGAAGGCCAGAAGCCGGTAGACGGCGACGATCTCTTGCGTTTCCGTCTGGTGGATCAGGGCCAGGACGTCCGAAGCTTTCTCCCGGACGAGGATCATTTTGGGCCGGGCGGAAGGGGTCAGGGCCGGGCTGGGGCCGAAGAACATGTCCTCGAGGTTGAGGACCCGGCCGAGCCAGAGGCGGAGGCGCCGGTCGGTTCCGTAAACAGCCGCGCCCTCGACGTCCAGGTCAAGGGCGAGGTCCTTCAATTTGGCGAACTGGAGTTCGGGAGCGGACGGAAAGGCGGGGAGGGTCAGGGCATCGAGCTTCCTCTCGGCCGCCCGGGCCAAGGCCGCGAATTCTCTCTGGATCGCGGCGGCCTGGCTCCTGAGCTTTTTCAGGGACCGCTCCTCGTGGCCGGCCGTCATGAGCCCCGGGAGGAGGACGGACAACAGTCCGCACATCGCGGCCGCCGCGGCCGTTGCCAGCAGGGCGGGCCGAAGGGCGCCGCGGCCCGATCGGGATCGCTTCACGGGGCTCCCGTCCTGATCGGGTCGGCCCGGATCCCCGTGATTTTCCAGAACCCCTTTCCGGCCCGGGACGGAGGCCGGGCCTTGACCTGGCAAAAAATCCGAAACGCTCCCGGCGTGCCGTCGGCGGTCAAGAATTCCCAACGGGCCCGGAAAATGAGGCGCCCCCGGGAAAGCGTCCTGAAGATGCCGCCTTCGGGATAAAAGCCCGTCGTCTTGGCTTCGGCAAACGTCCGAACGAAAAGGAGATGGGCCTGCTCGTCGGAGACGAGGTCCGAAAATCCGAGCGGCGGAGGAAGGGAAACTTGCAGATAGGACCCGGGCTCGAGGAGCGTTCTCAGGCCGTTCGGATCATTGTTGAGGAAGGCGTTCTGGATGTCCCTCGAGAGGGAACTGAAAAAGGACAAGGCCAGGGCCAACAGGGAAAGGCCGACGTGCGACACGCCACACCGCGGCCCGGCCGGAAGTCGTCAGGCTTTCTTGTCTTCCTCGGCCTTCGCTTCGGCTTCGAGCTGTTTTGTCCTGGCCGCGTCCTTGACGCTGCTGATGCCGGCGATGAGGGCGATCAGGCCGCCGAAGAACAGGACGGGAGGAATGCAGGCTTTGACCAACCAGACGAACGGGATCCACCAGACGAAGGCGACGAGGACGATTCCGCCGGCGATGGCGACGAGTCCTCCGATGATGGCTAAGTACTTGCCCATAAGGACCTCCCTCGGGATTTTGATTTTCGGCCGGATTATAGCAAAATGGTTTTGTCGACGCAAGCCGGGTCGAAGACGATCGGTTCGCCGAAGGAGGTCGGAATGAAGCCTTGGCAAGGAGGACGGCAAGCGGCGGTCCTGGCCGGACTCATCCTGGCCGCCGCCGCGGCGGCCTTCGGACAGCAACTCGCCCACGAGGTCCGGGTCGTCAACATTGAAGTCCCGGTCCGGGTTTACAAAGGGGGGGCCTTCATCGACACCCTCAAGATCGAGGACTTCGAGGTGTATGAAAACGGCGCCCGACAAACCGTCGACGCCGTGTATCTTGTCCGGAAAAGGAGCGTCGAACGGCGGGAGGGGGCCCCGGGCCAAAATCCTTCGCTCGGCCGGACGTTCATCCTCCTTTTCGAGATGGCGGAATACCAGGCCGAGCTGGAACGGTCGCTGGCCTTCTTTTTTGACAGCGTCCTCCTCCCCGGCGACGACCTCATCGTCTTCACCCCCATGAGATCCTACGCCATGAAAAAGGAAACCCTGGCCAGGCTGACCCGCGCTCAGGCCAAGGACCAGCTTCTCGGGAAACTGCGCCGGGATATCCTCCACGGCAGTTCGGAGTACCTCAACCAGGTCCGCGAGCTCGGTCGGATCATGGGCGGAGAGGCTTCGGTCGAGGAAAAGCTGATGGCCTATCGCCAGGCCCTCGAACGGCTGGAAAACCTCCGCTGGGTCGATGAGCGGGGGCTCCTCGACTTCGCCCGACTCTTGAAATCCCGCGAAGGGCAGAAGGTCGCCTTTCTCTTTTATCAGAAGGAGGTCGTCCCGAAAATCAATTTTCGCGATTTGATGACCCGAATGAACGAACCGGAGACGACGTTCTCCTATATGGAACTGTTCGATTTTCACCGGCGGGATGTCGGCTTCAATGTCGAGGCCGTCAAGAGGGCGTTCTCCGATTCCTCGGTCTCGATCCATTTTCTGTTCATCACCAAGCCGCCCGTCCTCCGGACGGACATCACCGACCCGAATCCGACCGGAATGGACCTCGTCGAGCAATCCGAAGACATCTACAGCGCTTTCCGCGAAGTCGCCGCCGCGACGGGAGGGCTGAGCGAGAGTTCGTCGCGGGCGGACACGGCCTTCCGGCGGGCCGTGGAAGCCGCGGAAACCTATTACCTGGTTTACTACAAGCCGGCGGAGTACAAAGCCGACGGATCCTTTCGCCGCATCGCCGTTAAGTTGAAAAGCCCCGGATTGAGCATCAGCCACCGGGCGGGCTACTTTGCCACCTGAGCCAAGGAGGCGGAAACATTGGATAAGCTCCTTTTGATCCCGGGGCCGAGCCCCGTCGTTCCGAGAATCCTGGACGCCCTGGCCCGGCCGACGGTCTCTCATGTCGGGGCGGAGACGGCCGCCGACTTGAGCCTGGCCCTCGAGAATCTCAAAAAGATCGTCTTCTGCGCCGCCGGAGAGCCTTTCATCGTCGCCGGAGCCGGAACGCTCTCCATGGAAATCGCCCTCCTCAACCTCGTCTCGCGGGAGGAGCGCGTCCTCGTCCTTTCCCAGGGCTACTTCGGCGACCGGATGGGCCAGATCTGCGAGAGTTTCGGCGTCCCCTTCGACATCCTCCGCAGCCCCTGGGGCTCGGTCGTTCCCCCCGAGGACCTCGCCCGGGCCGTCCGGACGGGATCATACGCCCTCGTCGCCGCCACCCATGTCGACACGAGCACCGGCGCCTCCGCTCCGGTCAAGGACTACGCCGAGATTCTCAAGGGGACGGGCCTTCTCTACGTCGTCGACGGCGTCTGCGCCACGGGCGGCATCGAGGAGCGGATGGACGATTGGGGGATCGACGTCGTCCTGACCGCCGCCCAGAAATGCTTCGGCGCCCCGCCGGGTTTGGCCATCGATGTGTTTTCGGAGCGGGCCATGGCCAAGCGCCGCAGCCTGCCGGCCGTTCCGGCTTACTACGCCGACGTCCTCCGCTGGCTGCCGATCATGAAGGAGCCGACGAAATACTTTTCGACTCCCGGAGTCAACGAAATGCGGGCCTTCGCCGAGGCGACCAGGATCATGATCGAGGAGGGGATGGAGGCCCGGTTCGCCCGCCATGCCCTCGCCGCCCGGGCCGTCCGAGCCGGCCTCGAGGGCCTCGGCTTCACGTCCTTCACTCGGAGGGAGTGCCTCGCGGAGACCTTGTCCGTCGTCCGCTATCCCGAAGGCATCGAGGACAAGGCCTTCCGGGCGGGGTACGCCGAGAACGGCGTCGTCGTCGCCGGCGGCCTCGGCGAGACGGCGGGCCGGGTTTTCCGAATGGGCCACATGGGGAACCTGACCGGCGCTCAAATCCTGTTCGCCCTCGAGGCCATGGAGCGGACGCTGGCCGCCCTCGGCCGGGCCGTGGAGAAGGGATCGTCCCTCCGGGCGGCCGAACTCGTCTTGAGGCCTTGAGCCCGTGGCCCGAAGCCTCGTTTTCTTTCTCCGGGCCTCGGCCGACGAGCCGGCCGATGTCTTGAGCGGGAAGGCCCGAGCGGCCTATCTCGCCCTGGGTCTCCAGGGAAGGCTCACGGCCGATGATTTCATCGCCTTGAAGATCCACTTCGGGGAAAAGGGCAACACCGGCTTCATCCGATCGGCCTGGCTTCGCGGTCCGGCCGAGGAGATCCAGAAAAAGACGATGCGCGCTTTCCTGACCGACTCGAACACCTTGTATGTCGGTGAGCGGTCGAACTCCGTCGATCACATCCGCCTCGCCTGGAGCCACGGTTTCCGTCCCGAGATCGTCGGCCTTCCGGTCATCATCGCCGACGGCCTGGTCGGCCGGGACAAGGGGGAGGCCGAAGGCCGGGCCGGCCGGGTCAAGTCGGCCAAAATCGCCGGGGCCATCCTGGCCTCCGACGCCCTCCTCGTCCTGACCCACGTCACCGGCCATGTCCAAACCGGGATCGGGGCGGCGATCAAGAACCTCGGGATGGGCTGCGCCTCGCGGGCCGGCAAGCTCGACCAGCACTCCGTCGTCCATCCCCGGGTCAGTCCGAAACGCTGCCGGGACTGCGGACTCTGCCTGGAATACTGCCCGGCCGGCGCCATCCTCCGGGCCGAAGGCCGCGTCCTCATCGACGGGAAAACATGCCTCGGCTGCGGGGAGTGCATGGTCGCCTGCAAATACGGGGCGATCAAGGTCGCCTGGGACGATGACACCCGCCGGATCCAGGAAAAAGTCGCCGAATACGCGTTTCTCGTCAAACGGCATTTCGGGGCCAAGGCCGGTTGTTTGAATTTCCTCCTCAAGGTCACCAAGGACTGCGATTGCATGGCCAAGGACCAGCCCCGCCTCGTCGAAGACATCGGGATCCTGGCCTCGGACGATCCCGTGGCCGTGGACCAGGCTTCGGCCGACCTCGTTCTTCAAAAGAGCGGCGGACGGGATGTCTTTCGGGCCGGATATGACATCGATTGGTCCGTCCAGCTGAGCCGCGGCCAAGCCCTGGGATTGGGCAGCCGGGCTTACGACCTCGTCGAGCTGAAGTCTCCATGAACCGCTCCGTCCTCTCGGGGATCCTGGACCGGCCGCGGCCCGTCCGCCTCGACGAGGCCGAGATCCCGCCGGGCCTCCGGATTCTCGTCCTGGGTCCCCATCCCGATGATTTCGACGCCGCGGGCGTGACCCTTCGATTGTTCCGTGAGCGCGGCTGTCGGCTCCGGCTTCTCGTCCTGAGTTCGAGCGCCAACGGGGTCGAGGACTCGTTCTGCTCCCCGCCGACGCCCGAGGCCAAAGCCGCCTGCCGGGAGGAGGAGCAGCGCCGGAGCCTCCGCTTCTTCGGCCTCCCCGCCGGCGCGGCCGAGTTTCTTCGGCTTCCGGTGGGGCCGCCCGAAGAAGGCGGCTATCTCCTCGACGATCCGGCTGCCTTCGAGGCGGTCAAAGCGGGAATTCTGGCCGATGCCCCCGACCTCGTTTTTCTCCCTCACGGCAACGATACGAATCCCGACCATCGCCTGACCTGTTTCTGGCGGCGCCGGATCGCCCGGGAGGCCTCGAAGCCCATGGCCGCCATGCTCATCCGCGACCCCAAGACCGTCTCTTCCCGCGACGATGCGTTCGTCCCTTTCGGGGAGGAGGCCGCCCGATGGAAAGCCGAGCTTCTCCGCTTCCATCTCTCCCAACACCGCCGGAACCTCCACACCCGGGGCACCGGCTTCGACGACCGGATTCTCGGCGTCAACCGGGCCAGCGCCGCCCGCCTCGGCTTGCTCGAACCCTATGCCGAGGCCTTCGAGGTCGAATTTTCTCCCCGGTCCTGACCGGACCCGTGTTGAACGAGACGGCGGCCCAATCCTCGGGGCGTCAAACGGGCGGTTATTTAAGCCGCCGCAGGCGGGGAAAGAAGACCAAGACGACGAGGGCGTAGACGAGCGTCAGGGCGGCGTTGATGATGACGGCCGCCGGCTCTCCGGCCCGGGAAGCCGACCAGCCGATGAGGAGGGCGCCGATCGGCATCAGGCCGAAAAAGGTCAGGGAATAGATGCTCATGACTCTGCCCCGGAGCTCGATCGGAGTCAACGTCTGGACGGTCGCGTTGGCCAGGTTGAAGACGAGGATGAGGGCGAAGCCGACGCCGAAGAGGACGAGATAGGCCGGCCCCGGCGAGCGGACGAAGGCGAAAAGGATGAGGAGAAGGGGAAAAGCGATCGAGCCGAGGGTGATGAGAGCCCCCCGGAATTGGAATCGCCCGAGCGAAGCGATCGCCAAGGCGGCGGCCAGGGCCCCCAACCCCCGGGTTCCGTGAAGGAGCCCGTTCGTCATGGCGTCGCCGCCGAGGACTTTGACCGCCCAGGCCGGGACGAGGGTCGCGAAGGCGAAACCGAACAGGCTGATGACGGCCACGAGGCCGATGATCGTCCGGATGAGCCCGTGGCCGGCGACATAGCCGACCCCTTCCTTGAGGTCTCCAAGGACCGAGTTCCGGCCGGGCCGGCGGATAAAGGGAGCGAGTTTCATGGCCGCCAGGGCGGCGATGACGGCGATGAAGGACAGGCCGTTGACGACGAAACACCATCCCGGCCCGAGGAGGGCGTAGGTCACCCCTCCGACCGCCGGGCCGACGGCCGTGGCCGCGTTGAACATCGCCGAGTTCAAGGCGATGGCGTTGGTCATGTCCTCGGTCGGGACGAGCTCGTTGACGATGGCGTGGCGGGCGGGGGCGTCGAAAGCGTTGGCCGTCCCGAAGCCGAAAGCCAGGGCGATGAGATGCCAAGGCCGGATGAGGTCGGCGAAGGTCAGGGCGGCCGTCAGGAAGGCCAGGACCATCATCGCCGTCTGGGTGACGATCAGGAGGCGGCGGCGAGGGACCCGGTCGGCGACGACGCCGGCGTAGAGCATGAACAGCCAGGTCGGGAGGCCGGCCGCGAACCCGACGTATCCGAGGTGGGCCGGCGATCGGGTCAGCTGGTACATCAGGTATCCCTGGGCCGTGATCTGCATCCAGCTTCCGAACAGCGACGTCATCTGCCCCCAGAACCAGAGACGGTAGTTCGGGTAGCGGAGGGCGGTGAAGGTTCGACTCCAGCTGAACCGCCCGTTCAGCCGAGCCGCGAAATTCGGCTTCATGAGGGAACGTACGCCTCGGCCTCGGGTCGAAGGGCCGGGAGAGGAATCATGATCGGGGAGGTGGGATTTGAACCCACGACCCCAGCGTCCCGAACGCTGTGCGCTAGCCAGGCTGCGCTACTCCCCGATAGGGAGCTCCTATTATACGCTGATGCGGAAAAACTTCAACCGCTTTTCCCCCCTCCCAAAATGTCCCCCGAAATCCGCGCCCGCCTGAAATCGGCGGCTTCATGGAGAGGGCGGATCTCGATCGGCGTTTTCGGGCGGCCCGCGCCCCTAAGGGAGGAGGAGCTTCGCGACCGTCTTCGGCCAAGTCAGGCCCGAGATCGATTCTTTCCCCCGGGTCCCCAGGCGTTCGGCCAGGGCCGGCGATTCGGCCAGGAGGTCGATTTTTTCGGCGAGCCGACGAGGCTCGGGGGGAACGATGTATCCCGATTCCCCGTCGCGGACGAGCTCGGTCGGCCCTCCGCTGTCCGTCCCCGTCAGAACGGCTTTGGCCGAGGCGAAGGCCTCGACCGTGACAAACCCATAGTCCTCGTCCCAAGGGGCGAAAAAAACGGCCCGGCAGCGGCCGTAGAGGGACATGACCGTCTCTTCATCGGACGGGCCGAGAAGGCGAATCCGCCGCTCCAGGCCGGCCGCGCTGATCCGACGTTCGAGGCCGGGCCGCTCCGGGCCGTCTCCGACGATGACGGCCTCAACCTCCGGGTGTCGGATATGGCGGAAGGCGTCGACAAGGAGATCTAGGCGTTTGAGGGGGGTCAGCCGGGAGACGGCGAAGACGAAGTTCTCGTAGGCTTCCGTCCGGTAGGCCCGCGGCGGCGGGGGAGGATAAAGGACCTCGGCCGGGATCCGGCCCCAGCGCCGGAGGCGGTTCCGGATGTTCTCCGACTGGGCGTAGACCTTGGTCACGTTCCGTTTGAGAAGCCAAGCATCGAGGCGGTGGATGAGGAATCGGCGGACGGTCTCCTTGGCGATTGCACGGCGGCCGAGTTGAGGCCGGAGGACGGGCCAGAGGTCGTAGTACTCCCGGAGGCGGTGGTTGAGCCAGGAGACGTGGCGGGGGTGCTTGACGGCATAGGACGGGAACCGCAATGAGATGACTTGATCGACCCGGCGGCCCAGGCCGTCGACCTCAACGTCCGTGAAACGGTTGGCGAGATAAGCCCGAAACTGGCGCCCGGACCTATTCTGGGGGGTCAGCACGAGGTCGGCCTCGCAGCCCGCCTCGCGGAGGGCCCGGACCGTGCTCCGGGCGATTGTCAGATGTCCGCCTTCGACGAACGGGACGTCGGAGGTGACGACGAGGAGGCGACGCTTGGCCACCGGGATTCTAGCGGAGGGTTTCGAAGGCCTTCTTGTTGTTGTTCGTCTGGAAGAGGAGAAGGGCATGGCCTTTGCCGGCCGAACTGCCGTAGGCGTATTCGATGTCGATGACGGCGTTGCCGAGGAGGGCGCCGATTTCGGCCCCGGCCCCGATCCGGTCGCTGACCTCGACGGCCACGACCTTCCGGGATTTGACCTTGTATCCGAGAGTCCGGAGGGCGGACTCCGTCTTCTTCGGGTCCGAGGTCAGAAGGCGGAAATGCCCCTCGTCCTCCTGCGTGTAAGCCGATAAGGCTCTGAGGTTGACGCCCGCGTTGGCCAGAGTTCCGAGGACCCGGCCGAGGATGCCCGACTCGTTGGGCGTGATGACGTGAAGTTCGGTCTCCAGGCTCACCTTTTGCACGGCGGCATCTCCTTAGGCCGGAGATTATAACAAAACCTCCCCGATTTTGGTAGGAGAGCGGCCGATTTCGCTTGACAAAGAGCTTATTTTGGCTATGTTATTGTCTTGAATCGTTAACAAGAGGATCGCGGGAGGAATATCCCGGTTTGAAAAGGAGGCCATGATGCGTTCCAAGCGGATGACGGCATTTCTCGTCCTTTGGCTGGCGGTGTGCCTTGTCTCGTCCTTCGCCCAGACGAAGAAATGGCGACAGACGGGGGCGAATACCTTCGCCCGGGTCAAAGGCCAGATTCCGACGGGCGAGGTCATGAAGATGCTGGCCGACAAATACGCGGCCGACATCAAGGTCGGTTTCGATCAGGCCGGGGAGGGGGGCCTGTTTCTTCCGTTCATGGACGCTCTCAAGGCCGCGAAATTCTCCGACAAGGCCATGCCCGTCGGATCGACCTTCCCGTGGATGATGTTCCGGGTCAACAACAAGGTCCGGGTCTGGCACAACGTCGAATGGGCCGGCCGCAAGCCGCTCGAGGTCTTCGCCTTCGAGGTCGAACGGGAGTCGAAAATATATGAGTTCGTCATCCCTCGTCCGTGCGGGAACATCGCCTTGGCCGGAGTCCGGGAAGCCAAGAAGCCCGTTCCCCCGGCCGTCTGCGCGGTCGTCGTCAGTCCGGCCAAAGCCAACCTCGGCGAGCCGATCACGGTCGACATGAGCGGGACGCAGAACGCCGCCTCCATGAGCGTCGAGATCTTCGACGCCCTCGGCCAGAAGGTCGGGACCCACGCCTTCACCCCGGCCGCGCCGAAATGGCAGACGAGATTCGACCGGCCGGGCGAATACGTCTTCCGGGCGAAAGCGGTCAACGCCGAGGGGCTGGCCTCCACGAACCCCTGCGGGGCCAAGGTCTTCATCAACACCCCTCCCGTCTGTAAGCTTTGGACCTCCTGCCTGCCCTGCGAGGACTATGTCGGGAAGCCGATCACCTTCGACGTCAACGGGTCGACGGACGTCGACGGCCAGGTCGTCAAGGCCGTTTTCGAAATCCTCGATGCCGGAGGCGCGGTCATCGATACGTACACGGCCTCCCAAAAGCCCTTGACCTGGCAGAAAGTCTTCAACAAGCCCGGAATGTACACCGTCAGTGCCGTCGTCTTCGACGACATGGGCGCCGCTTCGGCGAACACCGACCCCTGCCGCCTGTCCTTCGAGGTCACCCAGAAAAAATTCTTCTACCTCGCCGAGGTCGGCGGGATGCTCGCCCGGGGGACGTATACGGGCTATCTGTTCGGGCGGCTGGGGATGCTGTGGAGACTGGTCCCCGACACCCTCGATTTCGTCTTGACCATGGGGCCGGCGTTTTCTCTGATCGGCGAACCCTGGAAGGTCGTCTTCCTGGCCAACGCCTTGGCCAACGTCCATCTCGGCCCGGCCGTGTTCCTCGGGGCCGGTCTCGGCTACAGCACCAAGGAGCAGGCGGTCCGCAAGAACGGCCTCGATTTCGTCGGCCAGTTCGGCGTCAACATCTTCAACACCTATCGGACCGCGGGCTCGATCTTCGCCGAATTCCGGATGCCGATCCTGACCGCGGACCGGCCGTTCGACGACCATCACAAGCTCCTCCTCGGATTCCGCTACATCTTCTGAGCAAAGGCGATTCGAAAGGCCGGGGAAGCGTTTTCCCGGCCTTTTTTTTCAGATGCGCATTGTCATCATCGGCGCCGACGGGCAACTGGGGACGGACCTCTGCGGCGCCTTCAGGGGGGAATCGGTCTTTCCCCTCTTTTGGCCCGCCTTTGACGTCACCCGCCGGCTTCCGGCGGCGAGGACGCTGGCCGCCCTCCAGCCCGACGTCGTCGTTAACACGTCCGCTTTCCACCGGGTCGACGAATGCGAGGAGGCCGTTGGACCGGCCTTCGAGGTCAACGCCTTCGCCGTCCGGGATTTGGCCCGACTGTGCCGGGAGCTGGGAGCGGTCTTCGTCCATTTCAGCACGGATTACGTTTTCGACGGGCGAAAACGAACCCCCTACATCGAGGAGGACCGGCCGGCGCCGCTCAGCGTCTATGGGGCTTCCAAGCTCGCCGGCGAGCTCTTCGTCCAGGCCTATGCCGAGGGGTTCTACATCGTCCGGACATGCGGCCTCTTCGGTTTGGCGGGCTGCCGGGAAAAGGGGGCGAACTTCGTCGAAACGATGCTCCGCCTCGAACGGAGCGGGCGGCGGCCCATCCGGGTCGTCGACGATCAAATCGTCACCCCGACGGCGACGGCCGAACTGGCCGTCCGCGTCGCGGCTCTCGTCCGGACGGGGGCCTTCGGGGTTTATCACATGACCAACGAAGGGGCCTGCAGCTGGTTTGAGTTCGCCCGGACGATCTTCGGCCTCCTCGGGAGGGAGGTCGAGGTCGAGGGCGTGAGTACCCAAACGTTCGGGGCGAAAGCCCGCCGCCCGGCCTATTCCGTCCTCGAGAATCGGAGGATGCAGGCCCTCGGTCTGGACGCCTTTTCCCCTTGGGACGCGGCCTTGGGCGGATATCTCCGGGCGAAGGGCTTTTCCGTCAGAGGCTGAGGCCGACTATCCGGCCAGCTTGCCGAGCTTGGCCAGCTCCTCGTTGTAGTACTTCCGGTAGAGGATCTCCCACTCGCGGCTGCCTTCTTCGATGACTTTTTTCTGGGTTTGGATCTTCTCGACGGCCTTCTTGTCGATCTGTTCGTAGAGCCGCATTTCGTCCTCGATCGCCCGGACGATCGTCAGACGGATTTCATTCGCGTCGTCGAGAAACTCGACATGGTCGTTTCGGGAAAGGACTTCGAGGATCCGCTTCGAAAGGAAGTTGATTTTTTCGCGCGACAGGCGGCTGCTCACAGGACGATATTCCTTTCCTTGGCCAGCTTGGTCTTGATCATCCGGAACATCGTCTGGTATTCGATGTTCTCCCGCCGGATTTTCTCCATGTGCTGGCTCAATATCTCCCGGACCTCCTGGTCAAGCTGGTCCTCTTTCTGGAATTCCTCGGTGAGGAGAACGATAAGCTGTTCGAGAAGCTCGTCCTTATCCTCGAGGAGCACCTTCCCGTCCTTCTGGAGACCGCGGACGATGATGAAGGCCAGGTGCTCGATTTGATTCTTATTCAGCCTCATAACCGCCATACCATACACTAGCCCAGGCGAAATTTCAAGAAGTCGGGGAGGTCCGAGGGCCGACCTCCCTCCAGAGGACGCGGCCGGGCCGCGGGCATTCGGGGCGGGGCGAAAAGCGCCTCGCGGTCAGACGAGGACGATGAAGGGGGCGAGGGTTTGGCCGTCGGGGCGGAGGCGGGCTAAGGCGGCCAAACGGCCGTCGGGGCCGAAAAGCCGGACCGCGGAGGCTTGGGGCGGCGCCGTCCGGACGGGTGCTCCGGCCTCCTTCCCCGCGGCCTCGGCCGGAACGGGCCGTCCGTCGGCGACGCGTTCCAAGGCCTCGGGGGTGAGATCGACCCTCGGCAACTCGGGGAGAAGGTGTTCGACCGGAATCACGGCTTCGGCCGCGCGCCCGTCCCGGGCCAGCCGGGCGAGGGCGGCGGGGGAATGGGCCTGGGTCAGGAGGAAAGGCCCGACCGTCGTCCGGACCAGTTCGGCGAGATAGGCCCCGCCTCCGAGGGCCTCTCCCAAATCATGGGCCAGGGAGCGGACATACGTTCCGGCCGAGCAGTCGACCTCGAAATGGAGATCGGGCGGATCATAAGCCCGCAGAGAGAACCGGCGGATTTCCACCCGGCAGGTTTTCCGTTCGACTTCCTCGCGGCGGCGGGCATAGGCGTAATACGGCCGGCCGCGGTGCTTCTTGGCCGAATACGGGGGAACGGTTTGGAGGATGCGGCCGGTCAGACGATCCATGGCCGAACGAACAGCCTCGGCGCCGGGCCACGGGGCGGTTTCCGTCCCAGGCCGCAGCGTCCCCGTCCGGTCGTACGTGTCGGTTGCCGCGCCGAGGCGGATGCGACCGACATAGGTCTTGTCCGAAGCGCTGAAAAACGGGAAGAGACGGACGGCTTTCCCGACTCCGGCCAGGAGCAGTCCGGAAGCGAAGGGGTCAAGGGTGCCGAAATGCCCGACCTTCCGGAGGCCCAGGATCCGTCGAAGCCGGGCGATGATATCGTGGGACGTCGGCCCCTCGCTCTTGTAGACGAGAAGCAGGCCGTCCATCGTCAGCCCGGCCGGTCGGCCCGCCAGCCTTTTTCGTCCAGGATCCGTTCGACGAGGGCGGGGACCTCGGCCGCGAGGCGGGCGAAGGGGCCATGGACGGTGAAGCCGGCGGCGTGGGCATGACCGCCGCCGCCGAATCTCTCGGCGATGGCCGCGGCGTGGGCTTCGCCCTTGGATCGGAGGCTGACCCGGAAGACCTCGTCTTCGACCTCTTTGAAGAACAAGACGATGGACACGCCCCGGATCGAACGAACGAGGGTCGTGATGTCCTCGGTGTCGACCTCGGCCGAGCCGAAGGGGCGGAGATCGTCCCGGGACATCCGGATGAGGGCGAGATCCCCCCGGGCGCTCATCGTCAGGGTCGAAATGACGCGGCCGAGAAGCCGGATCTTTTCGGGGGTATGGTTGTGGAACAAGGCTTCGCTCGTGGCGATGGGATTCGCGCCGGCGAGGACGAGGGCATGGCAGGCATCGAACGCCCTGGCCGTCGTGTTGGAAAACTGGAAGGAGCCCGTGTCCGAGACGATGGCGCAGTAGAGATGGCCGGCCGTCGACGGCGAAAGGGGAGTCCCCAGCCGCTGGCACAACCTCAGGGCCATCTCCCCGACGGCCGGGGCCTCGGGGTCGACCCAGTTGATGTCCGCGTATCGGGCGTTGGAATAGTGATGATCGATGTTGATCGTGAAGGCGCCGTCGAGATGCTCCTGGCCGGATCGGGAGACGTCGGCGCATTCGAGGAGGATGACGGCGTCATGGAGGCCAGCCGGGATCTGGCCGATCCGGATGCGGTCCAGGGCCGGGAAATTCCGGAACGGATAAGGCGTCGGATCGGCGTTGACAAGGTCGACGGCCAGGCCCATCTTCTCAAAAGCCTCGGCCAGCCCGAGGCTCGTGCAGAGGGAATCCCCGTCGGGCCGCAGGTGGTTCGTGACGGCCAACCTTCGGCAGCCCAGGATTTTTTGAGCGATGCGATCAATGGCCGCGTCCATGGTCTTTGTTCGAGGCGTCCAAGAGGTCGTCGATCCGTTCGACCGCGGCGGCGCCCGGATCGAGCCGAAAAATAAGCGCCGGATTATACTTCAGTTTGACGGACGAGGCAAGGCGCCGGCGGATTTGTCCGGACAGGTTTTCAAGGAGGGCCAGGGCGGCCGTCGGGTCGGGAACCCCGTAGCAGCTGACATACACCCGGGCTTGGAGGAGGTCGGCCGGAACCTCGACCCGGGTAACCGAGACGATCCCGCCCGTTCGGCCTTGGATTTCCTCGATGACGATCGGGCCCAGGGCTTCCCGGAGAAGACTCGAGACCTTTTTCCGGCGAAGCGAGAAATTCTTCACGGCCGTCCCCCGGCGCGGCTTCAGAAAAAGCTGATCTCGGCGCGGAGAATCTCGCCGTTGAGATGGTTCTGGACGTCCCGGCGGGCAAGATCGAGGATCTGTTCGACGACGTTTTTCCGGCTGTTCAGGGTGACGACGCCAAGGCTCGTCCGCTGCCAGACGTCCTGATAGTCCAGCTCGGCCACGGCCGCGTTGAAACCGTGGCGAAGCCGGTCCCGGAGCCCGGCGAGTTCCTTGCGCTTGTCCTTGAGGGATCGGGCGTGGGGGAAGTGGAGGTCGAGGAGGAGAAGGCCGATGACCATGACCCGCCCCCTTTCTAGGCGGACACCTTTTCGGTGAGGTAGGCCTCGATGAGGTCTCCCTCCTGGACGTCCTTGAAATTGGCCAGGCCGAGGCCGCATTCGTAGCCCGATTTCGCCTCGGTGACGTTCTCCTTGACGTGTTTCAGGGAGCCGATCCGGCCGCGGTGGACGACCGTCCCGCCGCGGACGACCCGGATGTCGGCGTTCCGGGAGATCTTCCCCTCCTGGACGTAACATCCGGCGATCGTTCCGACCTTCGGAATGCGGAAGATCTTCCGGACGAGGGCCCGCCCGAGGAACGTCTCTTTGATGACCGGCTCCAGCATTCCGGCGATGGCTTTCTTGAGGTCGTCGCCGATCTGATAAATGATTTTGTAGGTCCGGATCTCGACGGATTCTCTGGCCGCCAGATCTTCGATTCTCGGGAGGGGTTTGACGTTGTAGCCGAGGATGATGGCCTTGGTCGAGGAAGCGAGAAGGACGTCGGACTCGTTGATCGGCCCGGTCGCGCCGTGGACGATCTTGACCTGGACCTTATCCGTGCTGAGCGAAGGCAGGAGTCCGGCCAGGACTTCGACCGATCCCTGGACGTCGGCCTTGACGATCAGGGCCAACTCCTTGGCCTCCCCCCCTTCGACCTTTCGGAAGAGGTCGTCCAAGGTCATCGGGGCCTGTTTGGCCGGGTCGGCCTTGGCCGTCCGGGGAGCGGTTCTCCGTTCGGCGATGGCCCTGGCCGTCTCGACGCCGTCAAGGACCTGGAAGAGGTCCCCGGCTTGCGGCACGGCCGCGTAGCCCAGGACTTCAACCGGGGTCGAAGGCCCGGCCGCTTTGAGGAGGGCCCCGCCTTCGTC
>Ga0194125_10005148_pt1 | contig 20019 bp, 23 predicted proteins | sample TA2KigC250mmetaG_FD_148626 | JGI IMG/M metagenome (GOLD analysis project Ga0194125, IMG submission 148626) | Freshwater microbial communities from Lake Tanganyika, Tanzania - TA2015034 Kigoma Deep Cast 250m | ecosystem: Environmental > Aquatic > Freshwater > Lake | place: Tanzania: Lake...
AATTAAAAGAATATATCGACCGTATGATTTTTGAAATACGTTGGGACATAAAAGGTTTCGTAGTAGAGAAAAGAATGGAACCATCAGAATTAGGGCAATGGCTTAATAATGAACGCAAAAAAATCCGGGACGAAAGGGAAGAGGAGTTTGAACATAAAATGACAAAAAGATTAGTTCCTTTATATATAGAAGTCCTTAATACCTTCTCTAGTGCGCTAAACTTATTCCCTGATTCCGAAAGACTTAATGAAATCAAAGAAGATACTAAGAATCTTAAAAATAAATTTGAAAGTCTTTATAATACAAAATCACTAGGACGACGAATTTTTCATCAAACACAGTCAGATTTTTATCTTTTAGTTGGCAGAATGACAGATTTTAAACAATCATGTTATGAAGAATTGTTTAAGAAGCAGGCTTTTTATCAAAAATGTTTTATTTTATTTTACATGATCGGTGGAGGTTTTGTAGTTTTAGGGGAAATTATAAAACGCATTTCAGATAATTATTTCAAGTAATAAACAACAGCTTTCTTTCAAATTATAACACAGAAGTACCATACACTACCAATACAAAAGAGAAACCTAAGCGACGACGAAGTCAACTACCTCACCAAGGCCTGTGAGACTTTCAACAAGCAATCTTCGATCCTTGAATATGTTTGCGCGTAATGACTTGTAGGTGAACCGATATTCTGCCAGAGCTGTCTTGTTATTCCACCACCCTAAAAACCCTAACCCTACCTCTCACCCTTGCCCTCTCTGCTTTTATCAACACAAGGTCCCTCAATTTGTTTATGTATTCAGAATAAGTTCTTAAGGCAATGGGCTGGATTCCCTTCTTCTTGGCCACTGAAAGATATATCTCCCACAACTTGCTTGAAAGGATTTCTTTTCTGGATTTAATAATCTCGAAGAGAATCTTGTGGTCCGCAGTCAGCTTGTTCAGGAGGTATGTTCTCTTAATAGCGCTGGCATCCTTCCATGCCTTTTCAATATGCTCAGGTAGAATCTTTAACCTATTGCTCTTTTCCGCATAGTAGGCGGCATTCTTTAGGGTTTGTATAGCGATTCTGGCATCCCCATCCGCCATCTCTGAAATGGTTTCAAGGAGGTTTTTATCCCATGTCCTTGGAACCAGGGCGGTCTCAGCCCTGAGGCTCAGGATGTAGCAGAGGTCAGAGACAGAGTATGGTTGAAATTCAATCTGGGTTGAATTTAGGCGTGATTTTATCCTCTCGTCAAGGTCATAAAGGAAGGACCGGGAATTGCAGATGCATACAAGCCCAACGTTCCCAAGTGTACACAGGTTATAAAGAATGGAATTCCTCTCCTTATGAGCGGGGTGGTCTATCTCGTCAAGTACCAGGACTAAGGGGGTGTCTTTCAGGAATCTCTGTAGCCTTTCTATTTTGAAGCTTGTGTCCGGCTTTTCCGCCCCCAGAATCCTCAAGTCGGTAATTATTTTTTCAATCACTGAGTAGAGAGTATTTCTCTCCCAACAGTTAACATAAATCCCATAGACTTTGTAAATTTGCGTCAACTGCCGTAACATGAATCTCCCTGTTGCTGTCTTACCCGCCCCAGGAGGGCCGTATAACCAGGCGTTCATAGGCTTCTTCCTTTTTGAAACAGGATCAAGGCAGAATTTCAGTTACTTTATTTGGGATTCCCTTCCGGGGATGTTTTCAGGAATGTAATCCTCGCTGAGGATGTCAAAGTTGGCTATGATTCCGTATCGGTCTGGGTTGGGCATACCATAGGGATAAGAAGAGGGGTTTAAAAATGGGTGGGTGAGTCCCCTGCGGAATGTGCGTTTAATAGCCACCTGGAAGTATAATACTTTCTTCCTAATAGTTATCTGAACATTCACCCTTAATATTGGGTCTCAACCCGTAATCGACAGACATGATAAGGCGGATCGGTGTTTTAAAATAATTGAATATTTGATTGACAAATACACATTTCCTGACAAATAATTACTTCATAAGGATGTTCACAAACAATGGACCGTTCTTCTACTAAAGCTTTTGAGCAGTATGATAAATGTCATTTAGGTGACAATGTTTTCATCAATAATAAGAAAATTGACGATGTACTAATCCCCGCAGCCCTCGGGGGATGGATCAGGGCGAAATTCAGGACCACAGACTTTTGCCCGTTCTGTTATACAAAAATGCTTAGCGTGACCTTAGACTTTGGCGAGTATATCAAGGAAACGACTTTGTGGTCATGCAACTATTGCGCATATTGGCAATGGTACCTCCCTGACTTTTATGAGGTTACCGCTTACGTCGCAAAAGCCCGAGTCTTCAATGATGCGTTACCAGAGTGTCTTCCTTCCGAGCTTGCGCAGGCTTTTCGAAGGAGCCCTAAGCTTTGGAGCACTATCAATTCACATAAACTAGAGGTCTTTATAGCTGACGTCCTTAGGGCAAACTATGCTCCATGTGAGGTGATCCATGTAGGGAAACCAGATGATAAGGGAGTAGATGTCCTTTTTATAGACGCAGATAAAGAACAGTGGTTAGTTCAAGTAAAGAGACGACAGTTGCCCACTGCCTCGGAAGGCATTTCCACTGTAAGGAACCTTCTGGGTGCCATGATTGTTGCAGGTAACTTACGGGGAATCTTAGTTTCTACTGCCGATCACTTCACGTACAGAGCAAATGAGGCTATCGGAAGAGCCAAGGAGTTTGGGATGACTGTGGAGCTTGTGGATCGAAATAAACTGAACAGAATGCTTGATCCAATCATTCCCCAAAACCCCTGGTATTCTGTGGTTGCGTCTGAGTCCAAGGAGGAACTCGCAAAGAAATTTACCCATCAAATTGACACCTTTTCCCGATAGTATCAATACGTGTCCATTTGTAACGCCGTTTAACCTGACACGAATAACCAACAAGTTGATCCTAGTGAGACTCGTATCTCAGGCGGTTGATCATGTCGTTCAATTCTTCCAATCACTAATATTTAACTACGAGCACTATGTTAGTTAAGGGCTGTTGGCGTTATTCCCGACACAAACTATTATCATTTCCCTTTCTTCTTCAGATTTACCACAACTACCTTATCAAACCCCTCCCTCAAATCCTTGGTCAGATTGTAAAACGCATCCGACTTCCCTGTCTCAATCTCTATCGCTATTCTCTCTTTGTCATTCTCCGCCACCAGGTCCACCGATTTACCTCCTCCAATATGTTTTTCCTCAGTTACCTTATATCCTCTCTCCCTAAAGTAATCTGCAAGCATATCCTTCCAGTATTCATGCTCAGGCCCTCCTTTCCGGTGCGAAATATTAGGGTTTATTCCCAACGATTCCAGAGCAGCCCTGCCTTTCTCCGTGGGTATCAGGAGCTTGACCCTTCCAGTCTGGATGGGAAAATCCTTTACCTCTATGAGGCCTTTCTCTATCAAGGTATCCCTCGCTTTGTTTCCCTGGGGAAAGTTTAACCCCAGCCTTCCATACCTATCAGAAACGGACGAGAACCTATGCTTCCCGATATACTTGAGGAGTAGCATCTCAAGGCCTAAATAACCCTTTTTTCCCTTTTTATCTCCACCTGTAGAAACCTTAGAAACTCCTGTTTCAGAGGTTTTAGGTTCTAAAATTTCTTCTCTAACCGTAGAAACTTCCATATAGGTCTGGAATAAGTCTCCCATCCTTTTATTGACCTCCTCATCCGTTACCACTCCTTTCTCTATCCTCACCAACGGGAACTTCACAAGGAACGGCTCAAACCACCTTCCCTGAAGCTTTACCATTGCAGTCCCAACCTCCAGCTTGCCGAGGTATCTTGTCCTTTCCATGTCCAGGAGGAGGGAATCGGAAATCATCTGGATGTCCGCACGATGTTTGAGATTCATGGCGATTGTGGTGTAGGTATTCCCTAATGCGGGCTTGCTTATCAAAGAGGGGGGCTGGTCAAGCAAAATAGTTGCTTCACCAAGCTCTCTTATTTCCCTAAGTATCACGTCAGTAATGGCTTCCTCCCCCATTATCTCCTGCTTCTTCCTCAAAAGGATGTGGTGTGCCTCCTCTATGAGTATGGCGTGCTTGAATCTTTCTCTTTCACCCTGAGCCATTCTGTAATGATGAATCCAGAGGAGAAGGGATTCTATAAGAAAAGTCTTGTCGGAATTGGTCAAGGCATCAAGCTCAAGGATGACATTCATCTCCAATAGCTTCTCTATAGGAAAGTTCTCCCTCTGGTTTAGAACCTTCCCGACTTCACCGAAACAAAGAACGCCAACAGCCCTGAGAGCAGAATCCATCCATGCTGACTCCCTCCCTTTTGCCTTATAATTTTCAAGCCACTCCTTGACGTCCATCAGGTTGGGATAAACCTTGTTCCTCCCCTCATAGACCCCGAATTCCCTGTAAACCGAATCGATGGCTTTCTGGAGCAGGTATGCTACCCCCTCCCCAAGAAAATAGGAATGGCACATTATCTCAATCAATTTCTTGAGCCATATCATTGGGGGGAGAGCCAGAAGGAAGGATTAAAGGATTAAAGTAGAACGGAGAGATGCTCCTGCCTACCGTGAAAACAAGAATATCTTCTCCGTAGTCCAGTGACAGCAAATCCCTGTAGTTCCTCTTCCAGTCAAAAACGAGGAAAGGTTTACTGTGTTTCAGAAGGTTCAGAACAATGAGAAAGGCAACGTTGGTCTTCCCGCTTCCTGACCTGCCAAATATTCCAATATGCTGAATCCACTCCCTCTCCCTAAGCCCGAACCAGTGGAACTTTTCCTTCCCATAGTAGACTATTCCAAGAGGGTATTCCCCGTATGAGTCCTGCTTGGAAGGAGGCTCAAGCAGAACCTCTTTCTCCTCAAAGGTCTGCCCAAGATTCTTCGCCAGAACCAGCCTGTCAATAATGGGGTCAGACTTGAGATTTGACATTTACGCCAAATGTATCAAGCCAGTCAATCATCTATTAAGATCTTTCATTGCGATAACCGGGTGACGCACCTTTTAGATGTCGTAGCCAGTCTGGGGGCAAACGTTTTCTTTGGCAATTTTAGCGACTACGGAGTAATTAAAGGTATATTCGGCGGTAAAATGGCTCTAATGGGAAATGTGCCTTCTCTTCATGTCCTTACCAGAGGGAGTGCCAGAGATGTGGAGGAGTGCTCCAGATGGCTTATTGAACGTTGCGGGCCGGGAGGTGGCTTTATCTTGTCATCGCAGTAATGGGGTCAGACTTGAGATTTGACATTTAATAAATAAAAGAGTAAATTTGGGATAAGCCTTGAGCAGCTTCGAGGAGGAAATAAGTCTGAGCTTTCTCAATTTAGACAGCATCAGATGAAATCGCTTTTTAAGACAATAAGATCAAAACAGTCCCGATCATTATTAGGGCATTTCCTAAAAGCACCCAGCGGCTAAAGCTCTCATATTGCCTAATAAAGATAAAGGCAAAGAGCAATACCCAGAGAGGAATGGTTCGAAGCATAAGGCTAATGACGATTGCTGAGCCAAATTGAAGGCCAAGGTATCTTACCAACTGGGCAAAATTTGCGGTAAGGCCACTCAGGAGAGCTATTTTTAATGAATGCTTATCCCCATTAAGTATTTCCTCTCTATGTTTTTTATTAAATAATGCTGAAGGACTGATCGCCAGGGAGGCAGCCAAGTAGGCAATTAAACTTCCGCCAATAGGGGAGCCTCCGTGGCCCAGGCCAAGTTTTATGAGAATTGCACTACTGCCCCAAAAGATGGCAGCTCCTATCCCAAAAAATATTCCTTTATATAGGGTGGGTTTATCTAAATCCTTCCCATGTAGATTTTTCTTTAACTGGATATCATTTGCAATGACCTGTTCTTTTAAAAGTATTAATAAAGGCCCTGTTAATGTGCACAGGATTCCAATACTCATGATGAGCGTAATGGTCTCCTTGAGGATCATCATCGCCAATATTATAGTAACAATTGAATGTTGGCTGGTCACGATATTTGACCGCGTTGAGCCGATAAGCTGAATCGATCTGTATCCCCAAGTGCGCCCTAAGGCAAAATGACTTACCCCAGAGAGGGCTAAAAAAAGGTATGCAATCCAGGGGATTTGCCTTAGTCTAAAGATATCACCTGTGATGCTTGCTACGATTAAGAAAAAAATTGGACCGGTAAAGATAGTGATGGTAGCTATATAGTTTGAGCTCACTCGGAGCATTCCACGTCGAGTGATGATAGTGTTAGCACCAAAAGCTGCAGCAGAAATCATTCCTAATATCACCCCGAGCATAGCCCAAATTTTGGCATATCTATGAGGAAAATGAAATAGGAAAGAGGGGAAAGAAATTTTCTATGAATTAGTCAGGCATTCGGACATCCTTCTTCATAATTTTACTCCAGGTGCCCCCATGTCTAAAGAAATAAATTATGAGCGCCTGAAAGAACTGAATGCCTTAATCATCGTGGCTGCAGTCTCAGGATATGGCCAGTTTGGGCCAGAGGCGGAAAATCCCTGTTTCGACTCTGTGGCTCAGGCGAGATCAGGGAGTATGGTCATCAATGGATTTCCTGGAGACCCTCTTATGAAAACAGGGATCCCGTATATCGATGTGAGCTCAGGTCTATGTGCGGCTTTGGGTGTTTTACTGGCTCTTTACTATAGAGAAAAGAGTGATCGGGAGAGAAGATATGGCAGATGATCCAAGATTCAGTAATGATATGAACCGATTTTATAATGCTGACCTGATCGATCCGATAGTCGGAGAATGGGTAGGGCAGAGGACGACTGAGGCGCCTCTTTCATAGGGTTTTCACCTTTCAAAATTCCCCTTCTTTTGATTTTCACCCAATTTAGAATAATTACATGAAATCATTTATAATCCTTGTGCCTAAGGATTAGGCATTTGGCTACGAACCGTGGAGTATAGCCATTTGGAAGAATATTTTAAACAGGTTTTCCACAATTTTTTCACAGAAATTGTGAGAAACCAATTAAATAGAATTTGTTCTTCCCCGCCATTAAAATTCATTTGGTTTGTGCCCATAAACTTTTATGCTTAATACCGAATTTGAAATTTCTTTTATCTCTTCAGGTAAGATCTTTAAACTTTCAATAATTCCTCTTGCTGCCGGATCGTCAGCCATTGACTTGATAGGGAAAGGCGTTTCATCCATTACTAAAACATCCTGAAATCCTGCTGCTTTTATGGTCCTCAGATATTCTTCCTTCAGCATCGCGCCAGAGAGACAACCGATATATGCCTCGATAGAATTCTTCATGAAATCCGGAAGCTCTTTCAGAAGGACTATATCTGAGATCATTATTCTTCCGCCGGGTTTAAGCACCCTGAATGCTTCGGTAAATACCCTTTTCTTGTCTGGGGAAAGGTTGATAACGCAATTTGAGATCACAATATCCACAGAATCATCAGCAACTGGAAGATTTTCAATCTCCCCAAGCCTGAACTCAACATTGGAATAGTTTCCTTTCCTCACATTCTCTCTTCCTCTCTCAACCATTTCTGGCGTCATGTCAACCCCGATGACCCTTCCCTTATCTCCAACTTTGCTTGCAGCGAGAAAACAATCAAATCCAGCCCCTGCGCCAAGGTCAAGCACAGTTTCTCCTTCCTTTAAGGAAGCAATGGCGACTGGATTACCACACCCCAATCCTAAATTCGCTCCCTCAGGAACAGCTTCCATTTCTTCTTCTGTATATCCTATATTTTTACTAATACCCCGCACCAAATCAGAATCAGTGCTTCCGCAACAAGAATTCGAACGAACACAACAGGAGGTGTCTTGTTTTGCAATCTTTGCATAGCCCTCTCTCACGACTTTTTTTATTTCCTCTTTCCTCATCTAAAACACCTCCAAAGCTATTTGAATACCCGAAAATATTTTGATCTATTTTATAATATAAATTATTTAAAAAGTTTTTCAAGTCTTTTTGAAGAGAGCTCTGAAAAACTAATAAACGCTCTCTTGATAGCAACTCCGATGAGATTTTCAAAATCATCGAAGAATTGAATATAATAAACGGAAAAGATAATTTAACAAAAATACTCATTTTATTGTAAAATAGAATAGATCCTGAAGAAAAGGAAAGGAGCCGAAAATTTGGTCCAAGCCAATTCATCCCCCCCGTCGGATTTTATAAGGGAGATCATCGAGGAACACCTAAGAAACAATAAGTTTCAAGGACGTGTCGCTACACGCTTTCCACCTGAACCGAACGGGTATCTCCATATTGGACATGCAAAGTCGACCTGCCTCAATTTCGGTATCGCTGCGCAGTACGCTGGTACCTGCAATTTACGTTTGGATGATACGGATCCGAGTGGGGAAAGCCAGGAATATGTGGATTCGATAATTCGAGACGTAAAATGGCTGGGATTTGACTGGGAGGGTCGTCTATATTATGCATCTGATTACTATGAACGGCTTTACCAATATGCCGTGCAACTTATAAATATAGGCAAAGCCTATGTCTGTAGTCTGAGTGCAGATGAAATAAGAGAGCAACGCGGCACCTTGACCGAACCTGGCAGAGAGAGTCCTTACCGGAACCGCTCAATTGAAGAGAACATCGATTTATTTACGCGAATGCGGGCAGGAGAATTTGAAGACGGGACCCATGTCCTTCGGGCCAAAATCGATATGGCCTCCCCAAATATCACCATGCGAGATCCTGTCCTCTACCGAATCAAGCGAGTGCCTCACTACCGAAAAGGTATGCAGTGGTGCATCTACCCGATGTATGACTTTGCCCATTGTCTATCGGACTCCATCGAGAGGATCACTCATTCGATTTGCACGCTGGAGTTTGAAAATAACCGGCCTTTATATGACTGGATTCTGGATCAGTTGAACGTGGATTGTCACCCTCAGCAAATCGAATTCGCTCGCCTCAACCTCAGCTACACGATTCTCAGTAAACGAAGACTGATTGAATTGGTGGAAAAAGGGATTGTCAGGGGCTGGGACGATCCGCGGATGCCTACCCTGACGGGTATGCGGAGACGGGGCTATACACCCGAGGCGATCCGAAACTTTTGTGCAAGGATCGGGGTGGCAAAGAATGAAAATCTCATCGATATTTCTCTTCTTGAACATTGCGTTCGTGAAGATTTGAATGAAAGGGCACCACGCGTCATGGCGGTATTACACCCTCTTCACGTGGTCATAGACAATTATCCCGAAGACAAGATAGAAGAGTTTGAATGTCCCAATCATCCAAAGAATCCTGACATGGGATCAAGGAGAATCCCTTTTTCCAGGATCCTATATATTGAAAAAGATGACTTTCTCGAAAATCCACCTAAAAAATACTATCGTCTCGGTCCGGGGCGTGAGGTTCGCCTGCGATACTCCTGCATCATAAAATGTGTGGGCATGATAAAGGACGAGCAGACCGGTGAAGTAATTGAGGTGCACTGCACCTATGATCCAGAGACGCGAAATGGACCACCTCCAGACGGACGTAAGGTCGAGGGGGTCATTCACTGGGTATCGGCGAAGCATTCGGTCCCTGCTGAGATACGATTGTATGATCGCCTCTTCCAAGTCGCGGATCCAATGGGCGAAGGAGATGATTTTACAAAATACCTCAATCCAAAATCGCTCGAAACCCTTACCTCATGCCGTTTGGAGTCCAGTCTTGCAGGTGCGGCACCGGGAACTCAGTTTCAGTTTGAGAGGGTCGGCTATTTTTGTGTCGATGCTAAAGATTCTTCTCCAGGGAGGCTTGTATTCAATCGTATCGTATCTCTTCGCGATTCCTGGGCCAAAGTGGCTATCCAGGAAAAGAAATAACCATTCACACCTTTATTCTGGGAAATTCCTAACCCGACTTTCAGATCTCTCCGGTTAAAATGCAAATACACTGACAGAAATGTTCGATTATCAATGCTTGACCCAGGTTTTAAACTTAATCCGGAAAGATACATGGTCATCAACAAAAACCTAACCAAAAATATTTGAAATTTCCCCTCACCCTTCCCCTCTCCCCAACGGGGGAGAGGGCTTCGTCGTGAGACTTCGGCGTGAGCTCAGTCGAACGCTCAGCCGAACGGAGGGGGTGAGGGGGCAAAAGTGTTAGAAGGAAATTCTCAGATTTATTGGGTAAGAGTCTAAAAACCATTGAAATGTTTTTCCGTGTTTAGATAATCAGCATCAACAAGTGCAGAAAAAACCATGCGAATGAACAATTCTCTCTGTGTGTGGGGCAATTCCGGTAACGTCACTTTTGGAGGCGAGGAAAGTCTTTTTGCATACTCAACAACGGTTTAAAATAGGAACCCGTCCCCAATTCAAATGTTCTCAACAATCTATTCAGTCTCATACATGTCGTCGCTTGGATCAACAAATCTCATGACAAACTGAAAACCCTCATAGGTCATTATTGTTTTTCCGAACTCCGTCCATGTCAAGTCTTTGCCGTCTACGACAATCAACGGGGTTTCGCCTTCAGTTTCATCATCCCATCTGATCTGTCCCCGAATGATCTGATCGCAGGTTGTCCAGGTGTGGCTTTCCTTATGGTATTCGATGTGCTTGACTTTGAGGGCCTTCTTAAGCCTTTCTTCAAGCTTGTATCTCCACACCTCCGCCTCATTTTCTGTCCCCAGAACGGAAAACCTCATTCCTTTTGGCTCGCCGTTTTGAATCTCCGTTGCTTCATATACAAAACCCGTGGGACATGGAAAGCTCTTGAACTCAAACATTCTCTTCTTGCCGTCAACGTCAGTGAATTCTTTGGCATCCATATCATTCCCTTTCTTTTTTGTCCTACCGAAGCTTAACGTAATCTCAGTTACAACCTCTATCGTCCCAGTGGAAAAGGGGAAGACCTCATCCCCCCACTTCTGAGAGGAGTCTTTGGAGCAAATCATCAACATTCAGTTCTTTTGCCCACTTCTCCAAATATGATCTATCAAGTCGGTCTAGCAGCATTTGGAAGGGTTCTCCTAAAGTCATGTAATAAGCTCCTTAGCCTCTGGATAGAAGGTCCTTCTCCATCCCATCAATCACGAAGGAGCGGGCTTTGAAGAAATCCACAGAGAACAACCGGGCATGTTCACTTGTGTCTATGGATACCGAGCAAACCTCCTTCGGGGCTTTGAATCGCTTTCCGTATCGCGTCAAAAGATGGTCAACAAAGAAAAAACGTTGGTTCAAATGCAACTTAAACATCCTCATAAAAGGGGGGATCGGAAATGATGTATTTCCTATCAACGCCCCTGCTGTTATGATAATAATGCTTTCAAATTTTTCAGGATTTCCAAAACCGGGACGATTTCAATTTTCTCCTCGTACATTCGCCGGTTTCCCATGTAAACAAAGTAGGCCTTTGCCATAGGATAATCCGCTAAAAACGATTTTAATCCTCCAAGCATGGTTGGTGTTATTCTCAATGTTCTTTTTATTTCAAAAGCGAGCAGTCCTTTAGGGCCATACAGAACAAAGTCCACTTCCCTGCCATTTGAAGTACGCCAGTAAAAAATCTTATAGCCAAAATCAAAGGCACTATTAATCGCAATCAGTTCTTGAAGGAAGAGCGTTTCCAAAGCGATTCCATCAACCTCTTCTGGTGCATCGAGCGGTCCCATGGGTCTCAAAGTCCTGTAGACCCCCACATCAAAAAAATAAAATTTAGGATGAACGATAAGTCGTCTTTTTGCCTTCTTAGAGAAAATGGGTAGCCGGTAGCCGATCAGAAGATCCTCAAGGATCGAAAAATAACTCTCAACGACCTTCCTCTCGACATGACATTCCCGTGCCACAGAAGAAATACTCAAAACAGATCCTTGAGAAAAACTCGCAGCTTCCAGAAATCGAGCAAAGGCCGACAGATTTCTTGTAAGCCCCTCCTGACGAATCTCTTCATCGAGATAGGTCTTGACATAGGCTTCAAGATATTTTTTGGGATCCGTTTCCGTGTAGACGCTGGGCAATTGACCATACCTAAGAGAATGTTCCAATCGAAAATCATCTCCCAATTCAGCAACAGACAAAGGGTGCATTGAAAGCGTTAACGCCCGGCCAGCCAAAAGATTTGGACCCTTTCTTTTCAACTTCCGAGGACTGGACCCAGTGAGAATAAACTGATATTTTTTTGTTTCAATCAAACGGTGGACTTCATGCAAAAGGTCAGGGATCCGCTGAATTTCATCAATGATGACCCAGTCTTTAAAATCATGAGGGATTAAATTCGACAACCGTTGGGGATTTGCTGTCAGATCATTAAATAGCTCAGCCTCTAATAAATCAATATAGACAGCCTTTGGAAAGGCAGACTTAACCCAGGTGGTCTTACCGGTTCCTCGCGGACCGAACAAAAAGAAACTTTTGGCTTTTGGAGGATTGATAAATCTGGAATACATAACTCCATTTTACATATAAATTTGGAGTTGTCAAGTAAATTTTACAAGCCTCTTTAACGGCAGGGTATTTGTAAACTGCCTCTCGCTCTGGATAACAAAAATGGGTTCGATTCAATTGAATCGAACCCATTTTCATTCTATGGCTGGGGGACGAGGAGTCGAACCTCGATTCACGGAGTCAGAGTCCGTTGTCCTACCATTGAACGATCCCCCAATAATTGAAAGAAATCAATAGGCTATAGATAATTAATCTTACCATAATTTTCCGATTGTGACAAATTTGTGACTGACAAAACCTCTACGGCACTTCTCAGGCTTTCAGGGTAATGGTGAGAATACCGCTGGGTTATCTTTAAATCTTTGTGTCCCAAAAGATGACTGACCCTGTAAATATCTACACCCGATTGAACTAACCTTGTGGCAAAAGTGTGACGAAGATCATGAAATCGAAAGTTTTCAATCCCCGCCCTTTTAACGATCTTGGCAAATTTGTGACTTACAACAATTTTATTGAACTGCCTATGATCCCGATTGTAAAACACGAAGTTAGTCTTTATTGATCTAATTTTGGACTTGACCCTTAGCTTTTCGGAAATTACCTCGTTTAATGGGATTCCCCTCTTTTCGCCATTCTTTGAATTGAGAATGATCAATATTTTGCGATTCAAATCAACCTGATCCCACTTCAAGGTAAGAATTTCCGAAAGTCTCATACCTGTATTCAAGGCAAAAATGATTAAATCCCTCATCCAATCGGGAGATTTATTTAACAATCTTAATTCCTCATCATAAGTCAGCCATCGGTCTCTTTTGTTCTCCTCTTTTTCCATATTAACTCTTGCCACAGGATTTTCCCTGAGCCATTCCCATTCTCGATAAGCCAAATTAAAGGCTTTCTTTAAACAAGCAATCTCCCTGTTGATCGTAGCGGGTTTAACCCCATCTTGATACCGTTTAACTTTATACTCATTAACCAATCTCGGACTAATTTCGAAGAGCATAAAATCGCCCATAAAGGAGATTAGATTTTTAGAAAGCCCTTCAAATCTATCTGCCGATCTCTTTTTGAGGCATACTCATTAAGGTATTTTTCCATCATTTCCTTGAAGGTCTTGTCCTCCCCTGGTAATCGTTCAAACCACTTCCCTTCTGCAATCTCACCTTTCACTCTGTCATAAATCCTTTGTGCTAACTTCCGGTCCTCTGTTTCAGTGGACTTTCGATGACGTTTACCTTTGCAAAGAAATGACATCCACCAGACCTTGCCTCTCTTATAAAGCCCCATCAGGTACCTCCTTTCTGAGGCTCTTGATTCGGTCTGGTTTCCCGCAGAAAAAAGTATACATATTTCCTTTGAACCCTGCAATACTTTTTTTGATGATGTGGTCAATGTCTTGAGTTTCTCTGCCTATTGCACTTAAGATTTCCCTCGCCTTTCTCTCTTTGTCTACTCTCTTTTCCTCCCTGTGTTTTTCGATCCATGCCTCCAGATCCTTCCTTTTGAACCTTACAACCCTTCCAAGCCTGTAGTGGGGGATTTCTCCTAATTTGGCCCATTGGTAGACAGTGGATTGCTTGACGCTGAGAATTGAGGCAACCTCAGGGGCTGTCAAGAATTTTTCTGCACCGGTAGGACTCTGTTCAGTATCTTTCATGGAAAGAGAGACCTCCTCTTTAGAGTAAAGCCTGTTCCACAGGGTGAAAGGACAAAGAAAGTTAAAAAGCTCTGGATTGAAGCTTCTGAGATGATGTAATAGATCGCAAGGGTTGTGAGTCTATAGCTTATCCGCTCCACATAATGGTATTACTTTTTTCGGGTCCTATAACGTTGGGTAATGACGAAATTTTGTTTAGAAATGAAAATCAAATTAACCCCAAAGGAGGGATTTACAGGGTAAAAAGGGGATAAAATTAAACAAAGGAATAGACATTTCTTTTGGTTCTGTGTTACCCATTTCCCTTGTTGAAAAGAAACCTTCTCTATCTGTCAATTCAAATGTGGACAGGATTGGATTTGTTGACAAATCCGAGGATGGCCCGCTTGGAATTGACATCTTATTACCCCAGAGTTCTTCAACCGATTTTCCGACTGCATCTGCGATAGCCTGACGCACCCTCTTTGTAACGAATTCTATTAATCACTTGATATACAAGGACTTTTGTAACTCCAGGCCTTTGGGCAATCTCTCCCTGTGAAACTCCAGCAAAGGTCATAAGCTTCTTAATTTCAGAACTGTTTATTGCTTATATTAGCAATACTTTGCTATACCGAGTGTAGCAACTTTTTGCTATACTGAGTATAGCAACCATTGAGATACAGGAATCTTAAAAAACTTCAGCTTTTCCTATCACCCATTTTTTCCATTAATTCCTCAAATGAAGAAAGAAGCGAAGTGACTTTCCATTCAGTCCCCTCAGGCAAACTCCTTTTTATCCGTAAAAATTCATTGTGTAAGAGATAATTTCTTTCCTTCCATCTCATGTTCGCTGCAAAGTTAAAAAGGTGTTTCATCCCCCCTTGAGGGGGGACAGGGAGGATGATAGGGTCGTTAGGCCCTTCTTATACTTTTCAGAGAAGCAAACAAACGCAGGGCGAATAGGTCTCGAACGAATTAGGGAATCAACCAAAGTTTTTTATAGAGGTAGAAAGTTTAAAAAGTTTTTTATCATAAGAAAATCTCTTTTGAAGTAACACTATTATGGAGAGGGAAAAATCTCTCTCCCCCTGGTTGAGGGTAGGTGAGTATTTTCAGGTAGGCCTGATGGCTGAATAGAGTATTTTGCGTAGGGTAAAAACCGAATGGTCAGCTCCCTCAATAATTGCGGTTGGCGAATTGAATATGGTCGTTGGTTCTTCCACATAAACCATCCCCAAAAAGGGCTAAAAGTGGGATGGATTTTTGTTGCCTTTTGACCCCTGTTACCACTTCGTTCCCACATAACAGTAATACTTATTATATAGTAAACTGCAATTTGGAAGGGTCTTTTTATTCCCCCCTTGAGGGGGGTCAGGGGGGTGACAGGATCGCAAGACCCTGTTCTGCTGCCTTTGTGGATATCAGCTTAAAGTATCTTTCAAGGTAAGGCTTCGAAAAGGTAATACTAAGGAAGAAAGGAGGCAACCATGGTCAATATTGAAAATAAGGAGTTAGAAAATCTTATTCGCAGGGGGTCATTTCTTAGTCCATCTGATCAATTTCAACTGGTAGATTCATTGATGAAGCTTTTGGAGGAAAAAGACTCTTATTGGGCTTCAAGGGTTCATATTGAGGGGTTGCCACGTCTTTCCCTGAGGGATCAGGTTCATATTGCCTCAAGATGGGGGAATGCGATTAAGTTGGATCAGCCTTTAGCTCTAAGGGTCTGTTCTGCACTAAACAATGCAATCAATCTTAAAAGGAAGCCTGAGGTTTGGATGGAGAGCAGGTTGGAGAAAGACCCCGGTTTGACTCCCAGGAGGCTTGCTTATGAATGTTTCTATTATTTGAGGTTAAAGAGGGAGATGATGCCTTTTTTAATAAATATGGGGTGTAAGGTTAAAAGAAGAGTTTGCGCCAGAAGACGGAGAGCTCTTAAGGATGGAGCCTCAGCCGAGCTTAAAGTGAGGGAGATGGATTCGTCTGAGGATCTCTGTTCTGAAGAGGGAGGTCTGATGCGAACTGGTTAATCAGGTTGCGGTCTTATTTTTATGAATAGGAGAGATTAATGTTAGAAATTGAAAAAAGAGACATCAAAGACAATGGTCTTCCTTTTGAAAGTAGCTGCAATGAGACCATAGAGCCTCGGACGGAGCAAGGAGTTTTTCATTTTTGGTCTCAGGAGGTCCTTTCAGAGTTCTTTGAGCCTTACAGGAAATTCTTTAAGATTTATTCAGCCAGGGATGAATTTTTATCAATACTTGATCTTCTTGATCGTGAGGGTCATTGTCCTTCTGTGGTGAAGTCGGACAGATTCAGGAAGGGGTATCCCTTGGAGGTCTTTGAAGCTCTTAAGGGGGTTACTCTTAGGGATCATAGCGTAAATGTTGCAAGACAGATGCTTAAACTTTTAGAGAAGAAGTATCTCGATTATGAAAATCTCATTCCCAAAGCCTTAATTGTCTCCTTCGGTCATGATCTTGGGAAGATTCATTCTCTTGGATTGGCCAGTGGGGACGAAGGGGCAGACCATTCCGAATTAGGGGCTGGAAAGGTCGGGCAGTTTTTTTCTTCCGAGGGGTCTCCCTTATGGGTTTCTACTCTCCTTGGGGTGATAAGGAACCATCACAGGCTTGTGGATGATTCTCTAACGCTTATTCTTCAGAAGGCGGATTCTCTGGCAAGGAAGGAGGAGGCTTTGGCAGGGATGCCTGGTTTCAGGTCGGTCAACCGGGATGATTGGTTTGATCCCTCGGGTTTTTTTAAGTTTCTGTTGCCTCATATAAACGAGGTTCAGTATCCTGGAAAGTGGGAGGCCTTCAGTTTCCGTTCTCATGTTTATTTTTCACCTTATTCTCTCTATGATTGGGCGAGGGGGTATTCTCTTGAGAAGAAGGTTCTGGAAATGAGCCTATGGAGGGTTCTTGAAAGGGAGGAGCTTCTTCGTAAGATAGTGGGCAGTTTAAGGAGGGTAGGTTTTATCTCTGACCAGTTGCCGGAGGGAGCCGTAGGGAGAAACTATGAGGTAAGGATGAGTATCGTCCGTAGCGTAAGGCTTTTTCTTACTCCTGTGAAGATTGATGCCTTCGGGGTGCTTCCTCATAAATTAGAAAGGAAGAAGATGGGCAAGTTGAGTCTAATTCGTTCGGTAAGACCCTACTACAGGGGTTATTCTACCGAGGATTCTTTTCCCTCTGAGGGCTGGTGAATATGGAAAAGGAATTTCTTTTTCACATGTCTTCTTTATCTATGGTTTGCAATTTTTTGTAATATTTATGAGCCTTTTTTCTGAAGATGTGCTTCCCCTGCCCTAAGTTTTTTCAGGCCAGTATTTGACTTCCTTTCATTACCCAAGGTGCATCCCCTCTTCATCGGGAATGGCTCTGTTACCATTAAGGGAAACCTTATTAAGGGAAGCCCCATTAACTTTCAGTTCCCTCTTCATCGGGAATGGCTCTGTTACCAGGCAGAAATCTTCAAAATGTAATGCCATTAATTGATTTTCAGTTCCCTCTTCATCGGGAATGGCTCTGTTACTTTTGTAAATGGGAGCCGTTAATCTGGTTTGATAACTTTCAGTTCCCTCTTCATCGGGAATGGCTCTGTTACTGAGTACCTAACCTATGGCTATTAAATTGCTAATGATCTTTCAGTTCCCTCTTCATCGGGAATGGCTCTGTTACCAATTAACTGGAATACGGGTATTGAATATCTCTGTTCTTTCAGTTCCCTCTTCATCGGGAATGGCTCTGTTACTCGATTAATATTTCAGGTTCAGGATCATTTTGAAACTTTCAGTTCCCTCTTCATCGGGAATGGCTCTGTTACTAAATTTATCAGAGCCTATTATCCAAAAGTTTTGGAGCTTTCAGTTCCCTCTTCATCGGGAATGGCTCTGTTACAGGACTTTTGCCCGATCTTGATGTGCTGAATGGAACCTTTCAGTTCCCTCTTCATCGGGAATGGCTCTGTTACTTATCACATTTATAATTCTCTTAGTCATAGGATCTCCCTTTCAGTTCCCTCTTCATCGGGAATGGCTCTGTTACGATGCCGAAACTATTGTAAAAGAGTTCCGTAAAAATCTTTCAGTTCCCTCTTCATCGGGAATGGCTCTGTTACCCTCCAAGAGGGCTTGTCTCTCCGATACATTAATTTCTTTCAGTTCCCTCTTCATCGGGAATGGCTCTGTTACAGCACGTCATTGCATATCTCGCAATGCCAGTCCGATCTTTCAGTTCCCTCTTCATCGGGAATGGCTCTGTTACGAAATGAAAATCTGCGATAAACAAGGAGGTATTTTACTTTCAGTTCCCTCTTCATCGGGAATGGCTCTGTTACATCTAACAAAAGATACCAAGATTAGGCATAATGTTTCTTTCAGTTCCCTCTTCATCGGGAATGGCTCTGTTACTTTCTAAAATCTCAATCACATTGTCAAGAAGTTTTTCTTTCAGTTCCCTCTTCATCGGGAATGGCTCTGTTACTCCCTGGGCGATTTCGAGAGCTTTAATATTAATTGACTTTCAGTTCCCTCTTCATCGGGAATGGCTCTGTTACTGCTCCATAGAAAGCGAAAAATACAGCAATATTTTGGAGACCAGCAAAGGATTTTTCGGAAAACATATTTTCTGCTCAAAAACCCTTTGGGTTTGCGAAATAACGAGATTCACCAGATATCCCTGCAATAATTTCGATATTCGCAATCCGTACATCGGTTCCGGGCAGGGGTCGCTTCGGGTATCTGTTCTTCCTCGACCATTTTCCTGATCTTCGATAGCATCTCCTCGCATCTTTCTTTCAACCGATTGTCTATGATGACAGGCACAACGTCTTCCTCTGGAATGAGAAAGATGAACCCCTTCTCCACAGGAACGTCATACATATCTTCAAGAATCAAAGAATAACCAGCCACCTGCATCCGATGGTTCTCCCTGACACCCCCCTGCGTCATCTTGAAATCTACAGGAAAATACTGTCCATCTGCTTCTATAAGCAAATCTATTTTCCCGTTAAGCTGCCATTTTCCGGATGAGATCCATTTCCCAAAGTGACGGACTCCGCCTTCCAACCCGTATTTCTTGAATTTGCGCCTCTTTTCGAGCCGCTTCAGTTCTTCTTCAGAAACTTTCCCGTGGTCCATCTTAAAGGTGGGTTTCCGGTCCACGGGAAGAATGTACTGATAATAAACCACGCGTGGGCAATAAACATACTGTTTAAGATCGCTGACCCTCAGAAACACCGGTCCTTTCTCCTTGTCTCTACACGTCCGTTTCCCTTTCTTCCAATACCAGAATCTCTTTTCTTTCCTTCAGGTCTTTTTCACATACAGGGAGAATCAGCACCTTGCCCGGATGGTTTCCCAAGACCCCCTCAATTCGGAGACAGAGCTCGCCCCGCCGGTTGCGGTTCAACTCGCCCTGAAAACCACTGAACTGAATCCTCTCAAGCCCGTAATCCTTGCAGGCATTGGCCACCCTGTTCCGTATCGTGTCATCTGCAATGTCATAAAAAACATAGACCGTCCCTTCATTCATATTTGTACCCGTTCTCGTACTGAGGCTCTCTGCCTTCACCACTTAAACCGATATGGTTTGTAATCCTTTTCCCCTCTCAGGAAGCTGGCCACGTTTCTTGCCTGTATCTGAATTATGGACCGGATCTGAAAGGTCTTCCCTTTAAAGGATTCCCTTGTCTCAAGGCGGTCCAGAATCTTTGCGGCAATTGTTTTCCGTGATTCAGCATCCAGCAGGCCGCCTTCCATCTCAAAATTCTGACCGAGGTTGATGCTCGCAATCACGGCCCGATCTACAACAGGCTGCCTGAACTCCTCAACCAGATCCAAGACCAGAGACGGCTTGCCAGGCCGATCAACATGAAGAAAACCAACAAAAGGCTCAAGCCCGGCCAGAATGACCGCACTCCAGACCTGTGTGTAAAGGATACCATAACCATAGTTCAGCAATGCGTTCACCACATCCGTAGCTCCGCGGGTTGCCCGTCCCATGAAGGTAGTCCTTTCAGCGACGATCCTTTTCACA
>Ga0194125_10005155_pt1 | contig 19994 bp, 11 predicted proteins | sample TA2KigC250mmetaG_FD_148626 | JGI IMG/M metagenome (GOLD analysis project Ga0194125, IMG submission 148626) | Freshwater microbial communities from Lake Tanganyika, Tanzania - TA2015034 Kigoma Deep Cast 250m | ecosystem: Environmental > Aquatic > Freshwater > Lake | place: Tanzania: Lake...
CTCCGATCTGAGCGTCGCGGGCATCCGGACCGATTACTGGAATTGGGGCAAGGGTTTCATCAGCGGTTACCCGCCCGACCAGTTCATCATGCTCGAGCAGGGGGCCACCTACGGCACCAAGAACAACCAGGTCTGGGCGCCTTACTACACCCTGCACAAGATCCTGGCGGGTCTGCTCGATTGCCATGAGCTCGGCGGCAACGCCAAGGCCCTGGAGATCGCGCGCGACATGGGCCTGTGGGTCCACGCGCGTCTGCAGGCCCTGCCGGCGGCCACCCGGATTCGCATGTGGAACCGGTACATCGCGGGGGAGTACGGGGGCATGAACGAAGTCATGGCCCGCCTGTACGGCCTCACGCGCGACCGGCGCTTTCTCGACGCGGCGCGCCTGTTCGACAACACCGACTTCTTCTTCGGCGACGCCGAGCACTCCCACGGGCTGGCCCGGAACGTGGACACCCTGCGCGGCAAGCACGCCAACCAGCATATCCCCCAGATCACCGGCGCCCTGGCGACCTACGCGGCCACGCGGGAGCTTCCGTACTACCGGGTGGCGGAGAACTTCTGGGACCTGTGCACCCACGGCTACAGGTACAGCATCGGCGGCGTGGCCGGCGCCCGGAATCCGAACAATGCCGAGTGCTTCCCGGCGCAGCCCGACAGCCTGTTCACCAACGGCTTCGCCCCGGGCGGGCAGAACGAGACCTGCGCCACGTACAACCTGCTCAAGCTCAGCCGCCGGCTCTTTCTGTTCGAGCCCGACGGCCGGTACATGGACTATTACGAGCGGGCCCTGTACAACCACATCCTGGCCTCCGTGGCCGAGGATAACGCCGGCAACACCTACCATGTCCCGCTGAACCCCGGGGCGCAGAAGCGGTTCGGCAACGCCAACATGACCGGCTTCACCTGCTGCAACGGTACCGCCCTGGAGAGCAACACCAAGCTCCAGGACTCCATCTACTTCCGCAGCCTGGACGACAGCACGCTGTACGTGAATCTCTACGTGCCCTCCACGCTGACCTGGCCGCAGCGGAACGTGACCGTCCGGCAGATCACCAGTTTTCCGTATGCCGACACGACGAGGCTCGTTCTCACCGGCGGCGGCACGTTCGATATTCGGGTCCGCGTGCCGTACTGGGCGACGCGCGGCTTCTTCGTCCGGATCAACGGGCAGGCGTGGCCCCCGCGCACGGAAGCCCCCGCGCCGGCGGCCGAGCCCGCGCCGGGCACGTACCTGACGCTCCGCCGGACCTGGCGCGACGGCGATGTCATCGAACTCCGCCTGCCGCGGCACTTCCTTCTGGACCCGCTCGTGGACCAGCCCAATATCGCCACTATCTTTTACGGCCCGGTCCTGCTCGCGGCCGCCGAGCCCGCGTCGCGCTCCACCTGGCGGCCCGTGACGCTGGCGGCCGATGACCTCGCCAGATCGATCACCGGCGACCCCGCCACGCTGCGGTTCCGCACTAACGATGTCGATCTCCAACCGTTCTACGAAACCTACGGCCGCCACAGTGTCTATCTGGATGTCACGCTACGGTAAGCCACGTCCGGCCGATTTGGGGGGGGCCGCCCGGGGACAACGAAGATGCTCAAGCGCCTCCAACAGAATGAGCCCGAATATGTCATTGCGAGGAGCGCAGCGACGAAGCAATCTCAATCCCACGCAGGGGACATTGCGTCACTCCGCTCGCCATGGCATAGAAGTAGTCTTCATTCCGAATATTCTAGCGTCGATAACAGTATGATGACGAAAGGGGTTCCAATGGCCAGAGTGTTGGTCGGTCTGCTGATGGGGGTGTGTCTCTTGTCCGGCGTCCGGTGCGATCCGGCGTCTGCGGCCGAGCGGCCGAGTTTCAGCGGCCGCTATCCGCACCTGGCGGTCTTCAACTCGGCCGGCGAGTGCGGCATCGGGGCGGTGGTCCCCTGGGCGGGCCGGCTGTGGCTGGTCACCTACTCGCCCCACCAGCCGGGCGGCAGCGACGACAAGCTCTACGAGATCGACGCGGCGCTGACCCGGACGATCCGGCCCGAGAGTATTGGCGGCACGCCCGCCAACCGTCTGATCCATCGCGAGTCGAACCAGTTGTTCATCGGGCCGTACGCCATCGACGCCGCCCGTAACGTCCGCGCCATTCCCTACAGCGTCATGTACGGCCGGCACACCGCCACCGCACGCCACCTGACCGATCCGGAGCACAAGGTGCTCTACTTTGACATGGAAGGGCTGCTCTACGAGGTGGACGTCAAGACGCTCGACGCGGCCCTGCTGTTTCGCCGCGCGGTGCCCGGCTGGCACGCCAAGGGCGCGTACACCGCGCAGGGCCGGTTCGTCGTGGCCAACAACGGCGAGCGCGGCGCCGGCAGCGCCGATCGCTTCAAACCGTTCCAGTACCAGATCGATCCCGCGCCGACCGGTCCCGAGGACGCCGGGGCCTTGGCCGAGTGGGACGGCCGGCAGTGGCAGTTGATCCGCCGCCGCCAATTCACCGAAGTGACCGGGCCGGGCGGGATCAGCGGCCCGCCATCCGACGGGTCGCCGCTGTGGGCGATGGGCTGGGACAAACGCTCGCTCATCCTGATGCTGCGCGACGGCGGCTCCTGGCACGAGTTCCGCCTGCCGAAGTCCGACTACTCGTACGACGGCCAGCACGGCTGGCACACCGAGTGGCCGCGCATTCGCGAGGTCGTGCCCGCCCGGGCGGGCCGGCCGCCGAAGCTGCTGGCCAACATGCACGGCGGATGGTTCGACTTCCCGATCCATTTCCGCGCCGCGGACACCTCCGGCCTGCGCCCCATCGGCGCGTACCTGAGAGTGACCGCCGACTTCACCGACTGGAACGGGCGGATCGTCTTCGCCTGCGACGACGCCGCGAAGTCCCACTTCCTGCCCGGCTTCGGCCTGCATACGGACATGGATCTCGTCGGCCAGTCCAACTCGAACCTCTGGTTCACCACGTGGGACGACCTGCACCGCAAGGGCCGTCCCGTCGGCTGGGGCGGCTGGTGGCTCGATGACGCCGTGACGGCCGGGGAGCCCTCGGTCCCGTTTCTCTTCCACGGCTACCGGCAGCGGGTCCTGCACCTCGCGCACGATGCACGCCACGACGTGACCTTCGCCCTGGAGGTCTCCGACGGCCGCGGCGACTGGCGCCCGCTCGCCGGCGTGACCGTCCCCGCCCAAGGCTACAGGTTCCACGTCTTTCCCGCTGACGCGCCGGGGCAGTGGATTCGCGCCACGCCCGACCGCGACGCGGCCGGTGTCACCGCCTACTTCCATTACGGACCCTCGCAGGGCGCCCAGACCGACCCCGCGCTGTTCGCTTCGCTGGCCGAGGTCGAACGCGCCGAGGCGCACAGCGTCGGCGTCATCCGCGGACGCGGCGACAACCTGGGCACGCTCCACATGCTCGCCACGAGGATCGATGCGCAGGGGAACGCCTCCGAATCCCGCGTGTACGAGATCGGCCCGGAGATGAAGCTGCGCCGCGTGGACGATACCGCTGGGGCGAAGTACCTCCGGGACCGGGCCGCGCCGCGCGGGGCGGAGTATTCCCTCGACGGCAACTCCGTGCTCGTGGTGGAAGGCAACCAGCGGTTTCGCCTGCCCATCGGGCATGCCGGCGCGGTCAGCCGCACGCCCGCGGGGTTCACCCGGACCGTCCGCGAGCTGGTCACCGAGCGCGCCCTGCTGAACGCCGCCGGCACGCTCTACATGCTGCCGCGCAACAACTCCGGCGGCGTCCGTGCGCTCAAGCCGATCGCCACCCACAACAAGCGGATCTTCGACTTCTGCTCCTGGCGGGGCATGACCGTGCTTGCCGGCGTCCGCGCCGACGCCAAGGCGGAAGATTGCCGCCAACTCGTCCGCAGCGACGACGGCGAGGCGGCCCTCTGGTTCGGCGATATCGACGACCTGTGGAAGCTGGGCAAGCCCACCGGCACGGGCGGACCCTGGCGCCAAACCGCGGTGAAGGTCGGCGAACCCAGCGATCCGTACCTGATGACCGGCTACGACCGCAAGACGCTCTCGCTGGGCCACGACAGCGACGAACCGGTGACGATGGTTGTCGAAGTCGATGTAGTGGCCGACGGACGCTATCTGGAGTACGCCCGATTCGTGGTCCAACCCGGCGCCCGCTTCACGCACGTCTTTCCCGATGGCTACGCCGCCCACTGGGTCCGTCTGAAGGCCGATCGCGACACCACCGCCACCGCCGAGTTCCGGTATGAATGAAGAACGGTGAGATTCGGACGAAAAAAGACAACGATCCGCTCAAAGGCTAAAAGGGCAGTTCGGTGGCAGGGGCTGGAAGGCCTTGGTTCGTAGTGGCGTCGTCAGACGCTGTCTTTATGCTCTTGCGAGCACACTACAAACGGACTTGGCCGTCCCCAGTCTGAAGACTCGAGGCTGCCACCCGATCCCATCACGACCGGTCCTGGCTTTTGCGCGGATCGTTGAAAAAAGAAGCAGGCCATCCGGCCGGGGAGAACGTATAGTACTCCATTTGCCGGGCCGGCAGGTGCAAGAACTTGATCGTATAGGAATTTGTTTTTGTGGATAACTCCGGCGCGGCCGATCCAGCCCCGCCCTATTCTTCCAGAGAGCCTCTGGAAGAATAGGGCGGGGCGAAAGACACTAGCCCAGCGATTCATCGCTGGGTCACCAGGCACTACGCCGGAATGAGTCCCGGCAGGGACGGCAGAACCCCGCGGGCTGGGCACCGGCTTTCTTTCGCCCCCACGGGGCTGGGTATGGCGTTGGACCTTGGTACCCACCGTTGAAACGGTGGGCTATTTTCGGTCGTCCCTGACGGGACTGTCTTGGGTCCCCGGCGCAGGATTGTCGCCCCTGCGAAGGCAGGGGCGGGATGAGTTTAGCGTTTTGTGGAGATGAGCCAAGAGATGAAGACCCGTATTACTCTGGTGCTGCTGCACATCGTTTTGCTGCCGACCGCGGTCAAGGCCGAGGGGATGACCCTGAAGCAGGTCGCGGAACTGAAACAGGTCGTACAGGCCGAAGTCAGCCCGGACGGGCAGTATGTCGCCTACACGCGGATGGTTCCGCGCAAGTTGTTCGAGGACAAGGACGGCCCGGCGTGGGCCGAGCTGCACGTGATCGGTCCCGAAGGCCGGTCGCGCACCTTCGTCACCGGGCAGGTGAACGTCTCCGCCATCGGTTGGACGCCCGACAGCCGCCAGATCACCTACCTGGCCCAGCGCGAGGGCGAGACCGAGCGGGCCCTCTACGGCATTCCGCGCGACGGCGGCGAATCCCGCAAGCTGGCCACGCGGAAAGAGGGCATCCGCGGCTACAACGTCCACCCCGACGGCAAACGGGTCGCCTTGCTGGGCCTCGAGCCCGACAACGCCGGCCTCAAGAAGGAGCGCGACAAGGGCTTCACCCAGATCGTCTTCGAGGAGGACTGGAAACCGGTCCGCCTGTGGCTGGGCGAGTTGGACAACGACGACGCCAAGTCCGCCCTGATCGAGCTGGACGGGTCGGTGCAGGAGGTCCTGTGGTCGCCGGCGGGGGACCGGCTGGCCCTCAAGATCACCCCGCGCGAGATGGTCGACGACGTCCTGATGTTCAACCGCATCCGCATCCTCGATCCGCAGGGCAAGGAGCTGAGCCGGATCGACAACCCCGGCAAGCTCGGACGCATGGCCTGGAGCCCGGACGGCGAGCACCTGGCCTTCATCGCCACCGAGAGCCTGCACGACACCCGCGAAGGCCGGCTCATGGTCGCCGGCAAGGACGGGGGCAAGTGGCTCCACCTGCTGCCCGATCTCGCGGGGCACGTCTGGCACGTGGCCTGGCGGGACAAGACCACCGTCGTGTTCATCAGCTATGAAGGCGTGGGCGCCCGGCTCGGCACGATCCAGGTGGACGGGACCCGCCCAAGTACTCCGAACGCTTCGCCGCGGCGGTGATGAACGTGGGCGTCTCCGACGTGATCTCCAAGCTGGGCACCTCGGACATTCCGCAGGAGCTGTACCTGGTCCACTACCTGACCTGGCCCTGGGAGAACTGGCAGATGTATCTCGAGGCCAGCCCGATCTACTACGCGGCCAAGGCCAGGACGCCGATCCTGATCCTGCACGGGGACGGCGATCCCCGGGTGGACCCGACCCAGTCCCGCATTCTGTACCGGTACCTCAAGCTGCAGAAGGACCCGCCGCCGGTCCGCCTGGTGCTCTACCGGGGCGAAGGCCACGGCAACCAGCGGGCCGCCTCCCGGTACGACTACTCGTTGCGACTGATGCAATGGATGGACCACTACCTCAAGGGCGAGGGCGGCGAGATGCCCGCCTACCGCCTGGACTACGGCATGCCGCCCTCGGACGAAAAGCCCTGACCCTTGCGGCACGCGACACGCAGGCCGGGCTTTCGAGGTTTGTCCTCACCGATTCCGCATGAGAATCTCGCAATCCGGGTGGCAGCGTCAAGGCCGGAAGGCCTTGGCGATGGTCTTTCGCACGGGAACCCCGCCATCGCCAAGCTCCGAAGACTCCGCTTGACGCTGCCACCCAGACACGGTTCATGGGTGCAGAGACCCAAGCGGAATCGGTATTATACCGTATCCCATTGGCTCCTTCGTACTCCGTTCCTCACTCGGTTCTGCGAAGCTCCACGTGGCGGACGGCAAGCTCCATCGGTTCGCCCCGGACCACGAGACGCAGGTCCGCGCCGTTGCAGCGGTTCATCAGGCGGCAGGCGGGGAGTTTGAACTCGGCGGTCTTCCAGACGCCAGTGCCTGTCACCGCCGTGCTGCCGGCCGGCCGGAAGGCGCCCTCGAAGGGACCTTCCGGCACCGTGCTGTCGTATTCGACAACGAACGACGAGCAGCCGGCGTCGCGGTAGGTGACCCGCAGGAACAGCGACTGGTCCACTAGGCCGTAGGCGAAGGCGTCGTCCACGTTGAAGTAGAGGTAGCGGGACACCGGCGAGTGGGGATTCGGCACCGTGACGACGGCCCGCGCGTCGGCCACGTGCCGCAGCTCCCAGTTCCCATCGCCGCCGCTGGGCCGCAACTCCAGGCCCTGGGGCCGGTCGGGCTCCCAACTGACCGCGCCGGCATTGACGTAACTCCCCGGCAGGTGCAACTGCGTCCCGGCCCGCCACAGGTCGGCGAACAGGCGGGTCAGGACGATGTAGCTGCGCCCGTATTCGCGGGAGTGCGCGATATCCGTGCCCTCGTGCCATTCGTTCCAGGTCTCGACGTGCACCAGCCACGGCCGGGCCTTGGGATCGAGTTGCAGCAGCTTCGTCCAGCGGTCGATGTACGTCCCGCCGTCCCGGCGCTCGACGATCAGCGGCTGGCGGCCCGGCACGGCGCTATGATCGTACCCCGGCCCCAGCGCCGCGACATCCGGGAACAGGATCGGCCCGCTGACCGCTCCGCCCCAGGAGTAGGTGGCATCCGCCCGGCCCTGCCAGCCGGCGGACTTGACCACGAACGGCTCGACCGCGAAGTCCTCCCGGAAGCGTCGCTTGACGTATTCGAACTGTCGCTCGGGGTCCTGCTGCTTCGCGAACGCGGCCTCGTAGAGGAAGACGATCGGCCGGCCATCGATGCGGGCCCACTTCGCCGACGGGATCAGGCTGAAGAAATCGCGAATCGCCGTGTAGAACCACGCCTGTCCCCGCTCGGTTGTCAGGTCCACGTGATAGTGACTGCCGTCCGGGTTGGAGCGGTTCCATTGCAGGATCGAGGTGTCATAAAACAGCCCGATCGCCGGCGGCCGGTGACCTTCCTTCTCCAGCGCCGTATGGGCCGCGACCAACGGCGGCAGCCCGACAAAGCTCCACCCGTCATACTTGCCCGGCACGCCCCAATAGACCGGCATCAGAAAATCGATCCCCGCGTCGATCATGTCCGCAAGCTGCTCTTTGTGCCAGGCGGCCCGCTGGTAGCTGATCCCCTCCAGATCCGCCGGATGGGTGGTCAACGCATCGGACCCGTTGTGGTTGACAATATGCGCCTTCGTCTCGCTGTCGTACCAGTAGAAGTAGGTCGTCCCCACCAGCGGCCGGCCCTTGGGGAACGAATCCGCCCGCTCATGGACCGCCGCTTGGAGCGGAAAGAACTCCCCCGGCGGCTGCGCCAGCAACTCCTGCGGCTGTCCGACGGCAGCCAGGCACAACAGGAAAGACAAGACAGTGACCGTCATTCGCATACAGTTCCTCATTTCCCAGAATCGTACCATTGACGGCATGCGTTCAAGCCATGGCAACATTCTTCGGAGTGCCTATCGGGTGCATGACCGTTCCTGCGGGGGCGCCCCGTCCCGGGCCAAACCATCGCCGGAAAAGGGGACATTCTACTTTTCCCCTTCCGAGAAGGAAAAGTAGAATGTCCCCTTTTCCTTTGCCGCGCAGGGACCGAATATCCGTTGTCCCACAGGCACGCAAGAACGGTCCTGCACCCGTATCTACCCAGGCGCGTGAGATCGTGCCATGCACCATAGTACCATGCCGTCGATCGAGAGCAGAAGCAATCATCCATCATCCTTCATCGATTATCGATGGCTCAATAGTCCCGCATCCCGCGCATCCACGGGGGCCAGTCGGTGGGCTGGACGCCGCCGGCGCGGGTCCAGGGGCCGGTGACGTCGAACTGGCGGTGCCACTTGAGGGTCCAGAGCTCTTTGAGGCCGACGGAGCGGACGCCCCCGTCCATGAACAGGACGTTGATCGCCCCGTCGTGGCGGTCGATGCAGAAGATCCGCATCTCGTTGCCGGTCGTGCCGACGCCGCTGCGCGGTTCGCCCTCGTAGTTGGGCGGGGTATCGACCGGGAACGGCTGGCCGTCCGAGCGCCAGGAGGCGTCGCCCATGATGGGGGCGTTGCTCACGTTCTTGTGCCCGGTGCCGCGCCAATAGAACTCCAAATTGCGGCCGCCGCTGGTGTCCTGGCTGTCGTAGATCCACTCGTTCAGGGCGTAGCTGCCCCGGGGGGCGGCCGCGGTCCCGATAACCGCGTAGCGGATCGGCGCCCCCCGGTCCTGGGTCCTGGTCGTCATGGGACAGTACAGCAGGGCGTCGGTGTTGCCGTAGTACTCGACCAGCCGGCGCATCCAGGTGTCGGCCAGGTAGGGCGGGAACTTGCCGCTGTTGTCCTCCGCGTACATCGCCCAGACGAGGCCCCATTGCTTGAGATTGGACCGGCACATCACGTGCTTGGCCTGCTTGCGCACCTTCTGCAACGTCGGCATCAGGATCGCCATCAGCAGGGCGAGGATCGCGATCACGACCAGCAGCTCGATGAGCGTGAAGGCCCGAGTCCTTTGCGCCGGCAACTGCCGTGCCGTGCCCGCTCGGACGCATCCTCCGTTCGTCATTCGGCGGTCCATGACCTCCATCTCCTACTTGGGATAGGGGTGATTGACTTGTCCGTGAACCCTGGCCCCTCCCCCGCTACGGCCACCATGATACCAGATTCCGCCGCGCCCGGCGCCAGCGTTTTGGTCATTGGGATTTTGAATCTTGGATTGATCTCCCCGCTGGCGCGGTGTGTTTGGAATTTGGTGCTTGGAACCTGCAATTTCCTTGCACCTTGGTGCCTGGAATTTCGGACTTACCACGACAGCGCTTCGAGGAAGCGCAGGCTCTGCGGGATCTGCTGGCGGACTGACGGGGACTCGTCCTCGATGAAGTAGTGCTTGATGCCGATCTCCTGGGCGGCGCGGAGGACCTTGGGCAGGTCGATCTGGCCGGTGCCCAGCGGCACGTTGGTGCGGACATCCTCGGCGCCGGTCAGCTTGCCGGTCGCGACGCCTTTTCTCATGTCCTTGATGTGCAGCAGCTCCCAGCGGTTGGCGTAGCGGCGCAGCAACTCGACCGGGTCCTGGCCGGGATGGACGGTCCAGAAGATGTCCATCTGGAAGGCGACGAGCTCGGGCCTGGTCTCCTTCATCAGCAGGTCGAAGAGCGTGCCGTTGCCGTGCGGAACGAATTCGTAGCCGTGATTGTGGTAGTAGAACCTGATCCCCTGGGCCGCGGCGATCTGGCCCGCTTTGTTGAAGACCGCGGCCGCCCGGCGGCAGGCGGCTTCGTCGAAGGGGGCCTTATGCGGAATCCACGCGCAGCCGGCGTAGGGCAGGCCCAGCTCCTTTGCTTCCTGCACGACCGCGGCGGGGTCCTTCTCCCAGCGCTCGTACGGCCAGAACCCGCCGATGGGCTTGAGGCCGTGCCATTGGAGCCGCTCGCGGAGCTGCGCCGGCTTCAGGCCGTACGTCTCGGCCAGCTCGACCTCCACGAACCCGAAGTTCTGCGTGAGCTGCAAGCCCAGCGGCACGTTGTTCTTGAACGTGTCCCGCAGGCTGTAGAGCTGCAGGCCGACGGGGCCTTTGAAGCTGGCGCTGGTCCCGACGCCGCGGGCGCCGGGCCGGGTGCCGTGGTTGAGCCAGATATCGACCCGCCGCTCCTGCTGGAAGTCCTTTTGCAGGATGTCCAGGTCGCCGTCGCCGTCGAGGTCGGCGATGCGGGACTCGTGCGAGCCGATGCCGGTCGAAATCAACTGGGTCTGGAAGTTGCCCTTGCCGTTGCCGTAGAGGATCCACTGCTTGCACTCGGCGCCGGCGCCGGGGTTGTACATCTCGGCGGTGTAGATGTCGAGGTAGCCGTCGCGGTCGATGTCGGCGACCTGGAGGGTGTGGCCGTGGACGACGCGCTCGATGAGAATGCGTTTGTTCCACTTGCCGTCCTTGTACTCGTAGAGGGCCAGCGGTCCAATGCCGTCGCCCGAGCCGATGACGACCTCCGGCCGGCCGCCCTCGATGAGGTCGCCCGCGGCCGAGCGGGTGAAGCGATAGTCGTTGTCGATCGGATGGGCTTTGAACGTCATGCCTTCGACGTGCTCGAACCAGTGGCCGCCGCCCACGAGGTTCAGCTTGCCGTCGCCGTTGAGGTCGATCTTGGCGAAGCCTTCCGGCGGCTGGCCGGGACCCAGCTCGGCGATCTGCGTAACCGGCCACGGCTTTGTCGGGTCGGGCGGGATCTGGGCCAGGAAAAGCTGCCGGCCGCGGTTGTACCAGAAGGCCAGCTCGACCTTGCCGTCCCCGGTGAAGTCGCCGAAGATCTGGTCGTGGTGGGTGCCGCCGATGGCGATGACCTGGTGACGCTTCCACGGCGTCTCGGGCTGGAAATTCGGATAGGGGTTCTCCCACCACCAGATCTCGCCGGCCTTCGATTGGGCGCCCATCACAATATCCAGGTCGCCGTCGCCGTCGATATCGTAGAAGTCGCCGCCGGCCTCGAGCCGCACGCCCGCGGCGCCATTCTCGATGGCATAGCGGGTCCACCCGTCGGCCGAGCGGCGGAACCAAGCCATCTTCTCATAGCTGGCGACCATGAAGTCGTTGACGCCGTCCTGGTCGATGTCGAGGACCAGCGTGGCGACCTGCCGCCCCACGTCCGGCTGGGGAATCTGGCCCTTCGTGCTGGAAAGGTGGGTCCACGAGACTCGCTCTCCCTTTTGCGCAGATCCCGCCTGAACCGTAAGACAGATCATGAGCACACCGGCCAGAGCCGCACGCCGCACCAGGTCTCGTTTCATCGTCATCGTATTACCTCCTTTGTCATGGAACCGGAAACCGACACACCCTGACATATATGCCGATTGAGCGAGCAGAGCAAGCGAATTCCGGCTCATCCGGCGTAAGCCTACCTCGCCACTTCTTGGTCGCTCTGCCCCCAAACCCCCGGCATTCGGCGCTCCCTGCCCCGGTCTTCGCAGGGGTGACATTCCTGCGCAGGGAATGTGTGTTGAAGCCCAAAGTAAGGACCGGCCCCGGATTCATCACGGATCTCAAGGCCGACCAACTCTGCCTCCCCTGACCGCCGGTGCTTGGCGCGCAGGTGGACCGCTTGGCGGTTGTTGCCACGCGGCGTCACCAGCATCCCGCCGCCCGGCGGCCCAAACCCCAATTTGCAGTTTGACGAGCTGATCTCAGGTCCCCCAAAGACCGCCTTGGGTGCTTCGGGTTGACCAACGTCGAGCCCGCGCGTAGAATACGGTAGCATGAGCAGTGCGATACGCGCCGTGGGCGCGGAGCAGGTACGCTGCCAAGGGAGCAACCGGAACCATGACATCCATTGACGCATGGCCAGGACACGAGACGGACAAGGCGCTGCTGGCCCGGTGCCGACAGGCCATCCGGCAAGCCGTGCCGGATGCGGATATCATTCTGTACGGCTCGCGCGCCCGGGGAGACGCAGGCGAATACTCCGATTACGATCTCCTCGTGCTGGTGGATCAGCCGATCAGCATGGCCCTGAAAGACCGGATTCTCGCCAGCATCTATCCTTTGGAGCTCGAAACCGAGGCCATGTTGACCGTAGTCACCTATAACCGACACCAATGGGAGTCTTTCCCCTGCCGGGAGATGCCTTTCCACAAGAATGTCGAGCGCGACGGGGTGATCGTGTGAATGAGGATACGAAGGCATTGGCCGTCTATCGGATGGAGCGGGCGCGCGAGGCGCTGAGTGCGGCCGGCGTGCTCTTCCAGACCGGGCATTTGTCCGCCTATGTGAACCGGCTGTACTACGCTTGCTTCTACGCCGTCTCCGCCTTGCTGATCACCCGCGGAATCTCCACGAGCAAACACGCACATCTGCGTTCCCTACTCCATCGCGAATTCGTCAAAACCGGACTGATCCCCACGGAGCTTGGGCGACATTTCGACCGGCTGTTCAGCAATCGCCAGGAAGGGGACTATGCCGATTTCGTAGTGTTCCGAGCTGATGAAGTCGGCCCCTGGCGGGAGGACACCACCGCCTTCGTGGACTTCCTCGACGCCTTGATATCTCGAGCCACGCCGCCAGGAACAAGTGAATAACCGCCTTCGGTCGCGCGGGAGATCCGAGGGGGGACGTCTCAACTATCAAGGAGAAAGGGGCGATAGGGGGTCACACCTACACATTTCAGGGGCGATAGGGGGTCACACCTACACATTTCACATTATATCTTGACACCTGCGCCGGGTGGGGGTATGGTGACGCGCGTGGCCGGTTGGTTGGGCCGAAAGGAGGTTGCCGATGGCTCGTCCGTTGCGCCTTGAGTACCCGGGTGCCTATTACCATGTGATGAACCGGGGCAATGGGCGGCAGGCGGTGTTCACGGAGCCGCGCGACTATGAGCTGTTCCTGGAGCGGCTGGGCCAGTTCCGCGTGCAGTTCGAGGTGGGGCTGCTGTGCTACTGCTGCATGCCGAACCACTTCCACCTGTACCTGCGGACGGAACAGGCGAACCTCAGCCGCTTCATGCAGAGCCTGCTGACGAGCTTCACGATCAGCTTCAACCGCCGGCACCGCCGCAGCGGGCACGTCTTTCAGGGCCGCTTCACGGCCCATCTGGTGGAGAACGACGCCTATGGCGGCGAGGTGTCGCGCTATATCCATCTGAATCCCGTCCGGACCCAGGCCCTGCGCCAGGCTCCGGTGTCGGCCCTGCGCCAGGCACTGCGTACGTTCGCGTGGTCGAGTTATGCGGCGTGCCTCGGCTTGTCGGCGGGGCCGAAGTGGTTCGATCCCGGGGGGCTGCTGGCGGACTGGGGGGCGAGCCGAGGGGTGCAGAGGCGGCGGTATGGCGCGTATGTCGAGGAGGGCCTGCTGCGGGACTTGGACAATCCGCTGGCCCGGCTGGAGGCTCAGACGATCCTGGGGACGGAGAGCTTCCTGGACCATATCCGGCGGACGTACATGCAGAGGCGCACCGCCGACCGGCGGGAGCAGCCGGCCTTCGAGCGGGCCCGGTCGATCCCGTTTGCGGCGGTGGCCGACTGCGTGGGCCGCTACTGCGGCGTCGGGCCGCAGAGCCTGCTGACGCTGCGGGGCTCGGACCGCCGGGCGCGGCACCTGCTGATCTATGCCGCGTGCCGCTATTGCCGGGCGGGAGAGAGCTTGACCACATTGGCGCAGCGCTTCGGCCTGTCGCTGAGCGGCCTGACGATGGCCCGGACCCGCGTCGAGCAGGCGCTGCCCCGGGACAAGAAGCTGCGGGATGCTTGGGCGCAGATCGAACAGAGCCTAATGAGTTCTGACGAGCAACTTCGGTAGTGGCTGGGGGGCATGCCTACGGCTTTGCCCAGGCATGTCTTGCCCACGAAGTCGGGCATGTCTACGAGCCGCTCGTTTGGCACCCCGCAACAGGCACCCCCAGATTACGGGTTCTGTTCGTCAAGAATCATAAGACATTGCCGCAAATGTGAAATGTGTAGGTGTGACCCCCTATTGGGGCCGGGCACCTCTTACCACGTGATGAATCGTGGGCAGCGGCAGGAGCCGATTGTCCTGGACCGGCGGGACCAGGAGCGTTTTGTGTCGGATTTGGGGAGACTGAGCGGCCGGTTTCACGTGTTGATTCACGGCTAACAGTTAAGACGTGCCCCTGTTTGACCTTGACCCTGTTTGACCTCCGTGGCGATCCACGGGAAACTACCTGGCAGGAGATGCCATGTTGTCACCGCAGGGGACATCTTCGCCACCGGAACGGTTCGGGGCCTCGTCCTCCCGACGTTGTTGTCTCTTCTCCAGAAGATCAATCAGCTTATCGACATCGTAATCGGCTTCTTTGGCAATCTCATCCTTGATCGCCCACAATTCCTCGATGATCTCATCAGCCATTGGCATCGTCTCCCATCAATTCTTCCGGAGTGCAAATCTCCGGACATCTGTATCCTTCTTGTTGGCATAACCTGCGAATCTGGGGCTTGGTCCGCGCGTTGTCAATATGGCGGCAGTTCCAGGTCAGGAGGTAATCAATGCCGTGAACAGCCGCCAAGGCGATATGCAACGCGTCATCAGCGGCCTTCCTGGGCAACGCCCCTTGTAGGAGGATCAGCTTGGTAAACGCACGGACTTCCGTCGTCGAATGTATCAGTCGAAGCCCCTTAACGATCTGCAAGCGCCGGGACGCCGCTTGCGGATCCCCCCGGGAGGCTTCATCGCCCACCAGAGGCGATACCACCAAGTCAAACAACGACCTTTGCCTCTCCCACCATTGCTGGGTGAGCTGCTGACGCGCGATGCCGATCACATCCCGCGAAGGCCGGGCCGTCAAGTAGCTGATAATCGACGTTTCGATATATACCGTCTGCATACTGACATTTTACCCGCTTACCGGCTGGAATTCATGGGAATAATCCGGCGAACCACGATTGTCGGCGGCGGAGGCAGGCGCCGGTAATTCAGGCGAAATGCTCGGCAAGCCCGTGAAGTGGGGGAGGGGAGGGGGGCACGTCTTAACGGTGCGGCGTTCGGCTACCCTGGGCCCATGGCCAGACCCTTACGCATCGAGTATCCGGGAGCCTTCTGCCCCGTGATGAACCGTGGGCAGCGGCGGGAGCCGATTGTCCGGGAAGACGTAGGATAACGGGACCGGCAGCCATTACGTCGCGCCGTCGCCGGGCGGAAAGAAAAGAGAAGAGGCGGTTCAGGGGAGAGGCGTATCCGCCCATCCCATCCCACGCCCATTCTGCACCGGACCCGTCGACCCCACTCGGACGGAAAATCTTCGGGAGGCCCTTACGTGCTCGGAATGCTTCTGGAAGAGCCGAGCACCAGCGGATTTCCTCGGAGCGATTCCATTTACGGCTTCGCCTTCCGAATCTCCTCGGAGCCATCGGTGCCCGGTTCTTCCCTCTTTCCGGCACGGGAGGGTCTCCCGAAGATCTTACTGGAGTTCTGCAAAATGGGGAGTTGGGCCTACTTGAGAAAGAAATCGGGAAGCGGGCCGGGGCCCGTTCGCGGACGCCCGCGCCGGCGGGGCCGTCTCGCAATCGGAGGAGCCCGAATTCTCTTGTTGCCGGGACATCATAATGTTATAATATTTGAGCATCATCGGGGCGACTGCGCCCCCGTTGGGAATTTGGTTGATTCGGCAGCGTGTGCGTTGCACCTTCTGCCGCCCTGTTCCACTACTTCTGGGAAGGAGGAAAACCATGAGCAGCAAGCGGATCGCTTTGATTTCCCTGGTTCTGGTGTGCTTTGCCTGCGCGAGCCCGGCGGCGGTGCCGGACCCGGACGTGGGCTGGTGGAAGTTCGATGAGGGCGCCGGCGGTACGGCCGCCGACAGTTCCGGCAAGGGCCGCACCGGCGAGATCCAGGGAGCCACCTGGGTCGACGGCGGCTGGAACGGGCTGGGCTGGTGCCTCGATTTCGACGGCAACGACGACCGGATCGAGCTCGGGGTCATCGACGTGCAGGGTGCGGGCATCACCCTGGCTGCCTGGATCAACTCGCGTGCCTTCAACATCAACGACGGCCGCATCATCTCCAAGGCCAACGAATGGGGCGAGAACGACCACTGGTGGATGCTCAGCACGATCAACAGCACCGCCGCGCAGTCGTTCCTGCGGTTCCGCCTCAAGACGCAGGGACAGAATACGACGACCCTGATCGCCAGCCAAGGCGCGCTGCGACTGGGCGAATGGCAACATGCCGCCGCCACCTGGGACGGCGCCACGATGCGGCTCTATATGAACGCCGTCCAGGTCGCGTCCGTGGCCAAGGCCGGCAGCGCCGTCGCGACGAATGCCTCCGTCCGGGCGGCCATCGGCAGCCAGCCCAAGGGCGCCTATGCCACCGATCCTCTGCACGCCAACAAGTTCTTCAACGGCCTGATGGACGAGGTCCGCATCTACAGTTCCGCGCTCTCGGCGGCCCAGTTGCAGGAGCTGATCCAGGGTCTGCACCCCATCGCGTGGAAACCCGATCCGGCCTCCGGCGCCGAGGGCGTGTTGCAGCCGCTGCTGCGCTGGAGCCCTGCGGACAACGCCGTCGTGCGCGATGTCTACTTCGGCACGACCCCCGACCTGGGTCCCGAGCAACTGGTGGCGTCCCGGCAGGCGCTCACGATGTACTGGCACATGGCCGGAGTCACACCCGGGACCACGTACTACTGGCGGGTCGATGAGATCGACGCCGCGGGCAAGGTCGCCACCGGCAAGGTGTGGACGTTCACGTCGGCGTCGCTGACCGCCTACAAGCCGCAGCCGGCGGACGGCGCCAAGTGGATCGACCCCGCGGGTGTCAAGCTCTCCTGGTTGCCCGGCATGAACGCCATCGCGCACGATGCCTATTTCGGCGGCAACCAGGCGGACGTTGCCGCCGGGACGGGCGGCACCCTCAAACAGGCCAAGCAATTCACCCTGGACTTCGGGCCGGGGGCCCTCGAACCCGGCACCACCTACTACTGGCGCGTGGACGAGATCCTGGCCGACGGCAGCAAGAAGGCCGGGGCGGTCTGGAGCTTCACCACCGTGGCCCCGGGCGGCGGTCTCAAGGGCGAGTACTTCAGTGAGCCGGATCTGACGGGCGCGCCCGTCCTCGTCCGGACCGATCCGGGGGTGCACTTCGCCTGGGGCACCACCGGGCCCGGGGCGCCGTTGCCCGGCAGCCGGTATTCGGTCCGCTGGAGCGGCGACCTCGAAGCCGCCTTCACTGAGACGTACACGATTTCCGTCTACGCCGATGACGGCGTGAAGCTGTGGTTCAACGGCGTGCTCGTCGTCGACAAATGGTTCGGCCAGGAGGCCGGCAGCCCGCGGTATACCGTGAAGGCCGCTCTGGAGGCCGGTCAGCGGTACCCGATCGTCATGGAATACTTCTTCACCAGCGGCAGCGCGGTGGCGGAGTTGTCGTGGGAAAGTCCCCGCACGCCGGCCCAGATCATCCCGGCCGGGGCCCTGTCGCTGCTGCTGCGGGCGCACAGTCCCAACCCGCCGCAACAGGCGGTCAACGTCCGCCACACGCCGGTGCTGAGCTGGCGCGCGGGCGAAAAGGCCGCCCAGCACGATGTCTACTTCGGCGACAACCGCGAGGCCGTGGCCAAGGCGACGAGGGCCGATGCGGTTTATCAAGGCCGCCGGAAGCTGGAGGCGACCGCCTTCGAGCCGGGGGACCTGGAGTGGAACAAGACCTACTTCTGGCGGGTGGATGAGGTCAACGACGCCGCGGCGGGCAGCCCCTGGACCGGCAGCGTCTGGAGCTTCACTACCGCCAATTTCGTGGTCGTCGAGGACTTCGAGATCTACACCGAGGACGAAGGCAACCGCATCTATGAAACCTGGATCGACGGCTGGGAGAATAAGACCGGCTCGCTCGTCGGCTACCTGGAGGCCCGTGAAGGGACCTTCGGCGAGCGGCAGACCGTCCATGACGGCCGCCAGTCGATGCCCCTGGCGTACGACAACGCCAACGTGCCGTACCGCTCGGAGGCGGAGCGGACCTGGGCCAAACCCCAGGACTGGACGGTCAACGGCGTCAACACGCTGGTGCTCCACGTCAAGGGCAAGACGGACAACGGCGCCGACCCGCTGTACGTGGTCCTGGAGGATAGCGCGGGCCGCAGCGGGGTGGTGACGCATGCCGATGCGCGGATTGCGACCTCGACCGTGTGGAACGAGTGGGTCATCCCGTTGAGCAGCTTCAGCTCCGCGGGCGTGAACGCCGCCGCCATCAAGAAGATGACCATCGGCCTGGGCCAGCGCGGCGCCACGGCCCCCGGCGGTCAGGGTCTGCTCTTCATTGATGGCATCTGGGTGAGAAGGTAACGTTATCTCGTCACGCGGTTGCGCGGCTCGTCTCGGTTGCGTGAAACGTACAGCGGTGTTGCCGCCGGTCGACGCAACCGCCCGCTGAAACGAGCGGCGCAACCGCAACCGCAGTACGCGGCGGGTGGCAGCGGCAAGGCCGCAGGCTTTGCGAAGGCCTTGCCGATGGCGGACAGGCTAACCATCGGCAAGCTGCGAAGACTCCGGTTGCCGCTGCCACCCGGTATGCATTGAATACGGGTAGCAGAAGTGGCATTGCTCTTGGTGTGCACAGCACACCCTACATGAGGAGGATGTCATGAGGTGTATACGATGCATGGGCCCGACGATGGCGGTTCTGGCTCTTTGTGCCCTTCCCGCTTTCGCCGACATCGACATGGACAACGTGGTGGGGCTGTGGTTCTTCGATGAGGGCGAGGGGACCGTCGTCACCGACCATTCCGGCAAGGACAACCACGGCAAATTCAACGGCGCGGCGCAATGGGCGGAAGGCGTGTTCGGCGGCGCGGTCAATTGCGGCGCCAAGGGGCACGTCCTCGTCAAGGATCAGGACAGCCTGGACCTGGACAAGGCCTGGACGCTGAGCCTCTGGGTCAAGATCAATCCGCCCATGAACCGCTGGCAGACGATTCTCAACAAGCGTTTCGATGTCCCGACCAACTATGTGATCCGGCTGCAGGACGTCGGCCGCTGGGAAGTGATGATCAACAACGGCGGCTGGGTCCGCGTCGGCGATCCCAACCCGGCCAAACCGTCCGAATGGGTCCATCTGGGCGCCACGTATGATGGCGCGAGCATCCTGACCTTCTTCGTGGACGGGGAACAGGTGGCGACGCGTTCCGGGGTCCGCCCGCCGCCGGTGAACAATATCGACCTGCGTCTGGGCTCCTACAGCGGCAACAGCGGCGGCATCGACGGCCTGATGGATGAGACCGCGATCCTCAACGTCGCCGTGTCGCCCGACGAGATCCGGCGTTTCTGCCAGGAAGGGCTGGCCGCCGCGCTGAACCTCAGCGGGTCCGGACTGGGGATGGCCCGCTCGCCGAGCCCCAAGGATGAGGCGGTCCTGGAGACCACCGCGGCCACTCTGAGCTGGAAGCCGGGCAAGTTCGCCGTCGCGCACGATGTCTACGTGGGCACCGATCCCGCCGCCGTCGCGGAGGCGAACCGCCAGTCCGATCTGTTCGTGGGGACGCTGAGCCTGACGCAGTTGCCGATCGGCGTGGCCGGCCAGCGGTTCCCGGACGGCCTGACGCCGGGAGTGACCTACTATTGGCGGATCGACGAGGTCAACGATCTCAACCCGGCCGGCCCCTGGAAGGGCGAAGTCTGGAGCTTCCTGGTCCGCCCGCTGACCGCCTGGAAACCGATTCCCGCCGACACGACAAAGTTCGTCGATCTGAATCAGGACCTCTTCTGGGAAGCCGGGACC
>Ga0194125_10005157_pt1 | contig 19990 bp, 19 predicted proteins | sample TA2KigC250mmetaG_FD_148626 | JGI IMG/M metagenome (GOLD analysis project Ga0194125, IMG submission 148626) | Freshwater microbial communities from Lake Tanganyika, Tanzania - TA2015034 Kigoma Deep Cast 250m | ecosystem: Environmental > Aquatic > Freshwater > Lake | place: Tanzania: Lake...
TCCGCCAGTGGGTCTACGAGCCGATGGTCATCAACGGCCGGCCCCGCGGCGTCATCTTCACCGTCACCGTCCGCTTCACCCTGAAGTAAGCCTGAAAAGCTAGATGTTAGCTTTAGGATATTAAAAGGAGGTTCCTCAATGCAATTCGGTCTCATTGAAATGTGGAACGCCATGGGCGCCGTCGCCAAGACCGTTTCCATCCTTCTGATCTTTCTGTCCATCGTCTCCTTATATCTCTTCATCGAACGGCAGCTGTTCTTTTTCCGGGCCCGGGCGAAATCCAAATCAGCGGCTCCGAAGCTGGCCGATCTCCTCAAGTCCGGGAACATCAAGGAAGCCCTCGCCCTCGCGGGCAAGAAGGAGAACCGGGGCAGCCACCTCGCCCGGGTGACCGCGGCCGGGATCACGGAGTTCCTCGGAGGCCAGGAAGCCGGCCTGTCCGTCGAAGACCAGATCGGCACGGCCACCCGCGGGTGCGACCGGGCGGCCTCGATCTTCAACCAAGAGCTCAAGCGCGGAACGAGCGTCCTGGCGACGATCGCCACGTCTTCCCCGTTCATCGGCCTGTTCGGGACGATCTCGGGGATCATCAACGCCTTCCGGGGCATGGCCCTGACGGGATCCGGCGGCATCGGGGCCGTGGCCGGCGGGATCGCCGAAGCCCTCGTCACGACGGCCTTCGGGATCGGCGTCGCCATCATCGCCCTTTGGTGCTACAACTTCCTGAACGCTCGGATCGAAGTCTACGACGCCGAGATGTCGAACACGGCCTCTCAGGTCATCGACTTCTTCATCCGGAAAAAGTGAACTGACGGGGCTCCCCCCGTTGGAAGTGAGGCCCGAGATGAGCGTCTCGATTTCCCAAAAAGGCGAAAAGCTCAGCGCCGAGCCGAACGTCGTCCCCTTGTGCGACGTCCTGCTCGTCCTCCTGATCATTTTCATGGTCGTCACCCCCCTCGTCCAGCAGGGGGCCGACGTCCGGTTGCCGACCGCCATCAACACGGTCAACATGCCGGAAAACCCCGAGGTCGTCCTCTACATCAAGAAGGACGGCTCGATGCTCCTCAACGCCGACAAGGTCACGATCGACGACATCGCCTCCAAGCTCGAAGAGGCGTTCCTGACCGTTCAGGACAGGAAGCTGTACCTCAAAGCCGATGGAGACCTCGAATACGGCAAGCTCGTGGATGTCTACGAAAAAATCCGCGAGGCGGGCATCGAAAACATCGCCATCATCACCCAGAAGAAGACCGAACAGGGATAAAATCCTCCGCCCGTTCCCAAGGAAGGCGCGGCCGCGCCTTCCTTTTTTTTTGCCCGCGTTTCATGCCGGAGGTCGCCGGATCCGGCGCCCCAGCCCCTCGTTCAAGCTCCCGGTCCTGTATCCGGCCAGGTCGAGGGTGACGTAAAGATAGCCGAGTTTCTTGAACCGGGCGACGATCTTCGGCCTGACCTCCGGCCGGAGGACCCTCGGGAAATCCGGCGGGAGGACTTCGATCCGGGCGGTCGAGCCGTGATGCCTCACCCGGAGCTGGCCGAAACCCAGGCGGCGGAGGAACTCCTCGGCCCGCCCGACTTGGCTCAGGCTCCGGCGCTCGATCGGGGTGCCGTAGGGAAAGCGCGAGGCAAGGCAGGCCAGCGACGGCTTGTCCCAGGTCGGCAGGCCGGCCCGTTTCGAAAGCCGCCGGATCTCGGCCTTCCTCAAACCCGCCTCCTTGAGGGGCGAGCGGACGCCCATCTCCCGGCCGGCCCGCTCGCCCGGCCGGAAATCGCGCGTATCGTCGGCGTTGGACCCGTCGAGGATCCAGGGAAATCCCTCCGCCGCGGCGATCGCTTTCGTCGCCGTCCACAATTCACCCTTGCAATAGTAACACCGCCGCTCCGGATTCTTGGCGAAGCGCGGGTCGTCGAGCTCGTGCGTCTCGATGAAGACATGGCGGACCTTCAGCCGCCGGGCCAGCCGGCGGGCCTCCCGGATTTCGCGGGCCGGATACGTCTCCGATCCGGCCACGACGGCCAGGACGTTCGCCCGGCCGAGGGCGTCGGCGGCCGTTTTCAGGAGAAAGGTGCTGTCCACGCCGCCCGAGAAGCCGACGGCGACCCGGCCCATCTCCCGGAGGCGCCGTCGGAGAAGGCGGAGCTTTTCGGACGTCGACTTAGTCCCGGCCATGGGGATCCTCCTTCCCGGCCTTGGCGGCCCGCCTGACCTCTCGGACGAGTTCACGGACGAGGCGGTCTTCCGGGACGCGGCGCAGGGGACGGCCTCGGACGAAGATCGTTCCGGCGCCGCGGCCGGCGGCCAGGCCGACATCGGCTTCGCGGGCCTCGCCAGGCCCGTTGACGGCGCATCCCATGACGGCCACGGTCAGGGGCGCCTCGAGGCCGGCGACCGCCCGTTCGACCTCGGCGGCGATGGCTCGGAGGTCGACCTCCGACCGCCCGCAGGCCGGACAGGAGACGATCATCGGGCCGCGCCGCCGCAGCCCGAGGCAGGCCAAGATGTGATACGCGACGGCCACTTCCTCCACCGGCGCAGCCGTGAGCGAGACCCGGATCGTGTCGGCCAGGCCTTCGCGAAGGAGCCAGGCCAGCCCGACGGCCGATTTCACGGCCCCGGGGACGAGAGTCCCCGCTTCGGTCATCCCGGCATGGAAAGGATAGTCGACTTTCCGGGCCAGGAGCCGGTAAGCCTCGACCGTCCGGAAAACATCGGACGCCTTGAGGGAAACCTTGATCGTCCGGAAGCCCGTCTCTTCCAGGAGGCGGATATGCCGGAGGGCGCTTTGGACCATGGCCGCCGGAGTCGCCGCCCCGTATTTCGCCAGGAGGTCCTTCTCGAGCGAGCCCGCGTTCACTCCGATCCTGATGGGAACGGCTCTGTCCTTGGCCGCCCGGACGACCTCCCGGACCTTTTCCCTGGAGCCGATCGTCCCCGGGTTGAGGCGAAGGCCGTCGGCGCCGCCGTCGAGGCAAGCCAAGGCGAGCCGGTGGTCGAAATGGATGTCGGCGACGAGGGGGAGTCGGGTCCGTTTTTTCAGCCGGCCGAAGGCGGCCGCGGCTTCGGCATCGGGTATGGCCAGACGGACGATCTCGCAACCGGCCTTCTCGAGCTTCCGGATTTCGGCCTCCGTCGCCCGGATGTTCCGGGTATCGGTCTTGGCCATCGACTGGACGGAGATCGGCGCGCCTCCGCCGATGACCACGTTTCCCACCCGGATGGGGACGGTTCGACGGCGGGGGACTTCGGGCTGGCTTCGAGCGGCCATGGTCAGAAAGGCATCAGGCTCGACCAGCCGTTCGGCAGGCGTTTGACGACGTCGTTGAGGATGATGAAGGTGATCAGGGCGATGAAGATGACGAACCCGACCTGCATCCAAATCTGGCGGGCCTTGGGGGCCAGGTCGCGGCGGAACAGGCCCTCGACGGCCAGGACGAAGAGTTGGCCCCCATCGAACACGGGGATGGGGAAAAGGTTGAGCATGCCGAGTTGGAGGCTGATGAGGGCGATCCAGCTGACCAGGGGCCAGAAGCCCATTTTCAGGGCGGCGTACGAGAAATTCGCGATCTCGAGCGGCCCTCCAACCTGCCGGACCGAAGTCTCTCCGGTGACAAGGTTCTTGAGGAAATCAACGACGAGGAAAGCCAGGCGCTTGTTCTCCCGCCAGCTCTGCCCGAAGGCCGAGAAGAATCCGAAGGTTTTCGTCACGGACTGGGCGGCGTGGAGGACGCCGATTTTGCCGACGCTGCCCTCCCGGCGGGGCGTCACGGACAGGGTCAGCTCCCGGCCGTCCCGCTCGACGAGAAACGTCAACTCGCGCCCGGGATTGCCTTCCAAGACCTCGATGAACCGGTAGAAATAGACCGTTTCGCCGTCGACCGCCTTGACGACGTCTCCCGGCCGGAGTCCGCCCTTCTCGGCCGGAGAGCCGGGATTGACCATCTGGATCTGGGTCAGGATCTTTCCATAAAAACCGGCATAACCCATTTCGTACCGGGTCCTTTTTTCCGTGGTCAAGGGGATGGACATCGCCTGTCCGCCGCGGCGGATATCGATCGTGATTTCCCTCTCCGGCCTCGTCCCGACGGCGATTTCGACATCGCTCCAGGCCGCGACGCTCCGGCCGTTGACCGCCAAGATCTCGTCGTCCGCCCGGAGGCCGGCTTTTTCGGCCGGAGAGCCGGCCTCGATCCAGCCGATGACCGGAGGGCTTTCGAGATATGCGGGCGCGGTCACCCCGGCCATGTTGACGGCCGCGACGAGGACGATGGCCAGGAGGATGTTCATCACCGGGCCCATGGCGATGACGAGGAAGCGCTCGAGACGGGTTTTAGCCATGAAATCGTCCGGAGCGAGGGCCCGGCCAGGCTCGAACAGCCCCTCCCCCAGGAATTTGACGTACCCCCCCATCGGAAGGAGGCTGACCCGGTAATCCGTGTGGCCTTTCTTGACCCCGAAGAGCCGCTTCCCGTACCCGAAGGAGAAGACTTCGACCCGGACTCCCGCCAGCTTGGCCATGAGGAAATGGCCGAGCTCGTGGATGAAGACCAGGATGCCGAAGACGATCAGAAAGGCGAGGATCGTTCCGAAAATCGTGCCCATGTCAGGTCCTTTTAGCGATGAGATTCCGGGTCAGCGAACGAACCCGGAGGTCTTCGGCGAGGATGTCGTCCAGCCCGCCGAGGTCGAGGGGGCGGTATCGCTCCAACACGGAGGCGACCGTCCGGTGAATGTCCGAAAAGCTGATCCGGCCGCCGAGGAAAGCGTCGACGGCGGCCTCATTGGCCGCGTTCAGGGCGATCGGCGCGCTCCGTTCCTCCGCCAGGGCCCAGGCGGCGAGTTCGATCATCGGAAACCGCCGGGGGTCGACCGGGTGGAACTCGAGCCGTCTCAGGGAGGCCAGGTCGAGCGGCGGAAGGGGGCTCTCGAGCCGCTCCGGATAGGTCAAGGCGACTTGGATGGGAATCCTCATGTCCGTCGGGCTGAGCTGGGCGAGGACGGACCCGTCGCGCATCTCGACCAGGGCGTGGACGACGCTCTGGGGATGGATGAGGATCTTGAGCTTGGCCGGCGGAAGTCCGAAGAGGTAACGGGCTTCGATGAGCTCGAGCCCTTTGTTCATCAGGGTCGCCGAGTCGACCGAGACCTTCTTCCCCATCTTCCAGCGGGGATGGGCCAGGGCTTCGGCCACGGACTTCCGGGCCATCGCCCTCAGGGGCACTCTCAGAAACGGCCCGCCCGAGGCCGTCAGGATCGCCGTCCGGACGGCGGAGAGATCCTCTCCGGCCAGGCACTGAAAAATCCCGCTGTGCTCGGAATCGACGGGAATGACCGTCGACTTCCAACGGCGGGCCTCCCGCAGGAGCAGCGGCCCGGCCGTGACCATGGATTCCTTGTTGGCCAGGGCGACGGTCTTGCCCGCCTTGACCGCGGCCAAGGTCGGCCTCAGCCCGCTCGTCCCGGTGATGGCCGAGACGACGATATCGTTGCCGTTGAAGGCCGCGGCGTCCTCGGCCCCCTCGGGCCCGAAGGCGACCAGGGTCTTTGTCCGCCCGACGAGGCCGGCCAGAACCCCGGCGTCCTCCCGGCGGACGACCGAAACGAGAGCAGGTCGGAATTCCCGGATCTGCTCGGCCAGGAGCTTCAGGTTCGCGCCCGCGGCCAAAGTCGAGACCCGGAACCGGCGGGGCAGGCGGCGGATGACGTCCAGCGCGCTTCTTCCGATCGAACCCGTGGACCCGAGGACGGCGACATTACGCATCATGGCCGCCCCCATGCCAGGCAGAGAAAGTAATAGAACGCCGGGGCGGCCAGAAGATACCCGTCCAGGCGGTCGAGGAATCCGCCATGGCCGGGAAGGAGGCCGGAGGAATCCTTGACTCCGGCCGCCCTTTTGAAAAGCGATTCGACCGGATCCCCGGCCTGGGAGACGAGACCGAGCAGAGCCCCGGCCAGGGCGTGGACGGCGGGCGATCCCCCCGCGAACAGCACGGCCCCGGCCCCGACGGCCGCGGCGACCGAAAGGACGAACCCGCCGACGGCGCCCTCCCAAGTTTTGTTCGGGCTGGCCCAGGGCGCCATCTTCCGGCGCCCGAAGAGCTTTCCGATCAGCATGGCCCCGGTGTCGCCGATGACGATGACGGCCAGAAAAAAATAGAGGGCCGAAGGGCCGTGCTCGAGACGGAGGCCGTAAACATAGCCCATCGTGAACCCGATGTAGACGGCCCCGAAGGCGGTCACGGCGATGGCCGCGGGAAAGGCGACGACCGCCTCGAGGGACCGGACCCCGAAGAGAAAGACCATGGCCAGCCCGAAGAGCCCGAGAGCGAGGGCCATCTCGGGCTTCAGGCCGGGAACGACCCAGGGGAGCTGGAGAAGAAGGGCCAAGGCCGTTCCGGCCGCCGGGCGCACCTCGATCTTGCGGCGCCGGGCGAGTCCGTAGAACTCCAGGAGCCCGGCGACGACGAGAATTTGGAGAAGGCCGAAGAACACCGGGGGGGGCGACCATTGGACCACGGCCGCGATGACGGCCAGGAGGACGACGGCGGTGGGAAGGCGTCGGCGGAGACTCATCGAGGGGGACGGATGTCGCCGAAACGGCGCTCGCGTTTCTGATAATCGAGGACGGCCTGGAGAAGATGCTTTTTCCGGAAATCCGGCCAGTACGCCGGCGTGATCCAGATCTCGGCATAGGCGATCTGCCAAAGGAGGAAATTCGAGATCCGGTGTTCTCCGCTCGTCCGGATGAGGAGGTCCGGGTCGGGCAGGCCGGCGGTGTAGAGATAGCGGGCGAAGCCGTCCTCGTCGAGGCGGTCCGGATCGATGGCGCCTTCCCGGAGGATCGCCCGGGCCGCGTCGACGATTTCGGCCCGACCGCCGTAGTTCAAAGCCAGGCCGATCGTCATCCGGCTGTTCGTCCGGGTCAGCGCCTCGACCCGGTCGAGCTGCCGGCGGACCGTGTCCGGCAGCCCCTGCTTCTGGCCGACCACGATCAGGCGAAAGCCGTTCTCGACAAGGACCTTGTCCTCCCTCTTGAGGTAGTCCTCCAGCAGCCGCATCAGGGCGTTGACCTCCCGCTTGGGACGCTTCCAGTTCTCGCGGGAGAAGGCATAGAGGGTCAGGACGCGAAGGCCGAGCCTGGCGCTCGTTTCGACGACCTCGCGGACGGATTGGGAGCCGGCTCGATGGCCCTCGATCCTGGGGAGGTTCCGCTCTTTCGCCCACCGGCCGTTGCCGTCCATGATGACCGCCACATGGCCGGGGAGCCTGGAGAAATCGATCTTTTTCGCCAGGCTCTCCTCCTCGCTTCCGGGCTCGAGGAAGCCTTCCAAGTCCTTGAACATGGCGTCCATTATACAACAAATCCGGGACCGTTGCTCCCGCCGGGGCGGGCCCGATACAGCCGTTCGAAGCGAGGCCGGAAAAGAAACTCCCCCTTGGCGGCCCTTGAGGGAAGGACCGCCTCGGGCGGAGTGGAAACTCCCCGTTCGATCTGATATGATGAAGGGGAGAAGATCATGTGTCTCGGAATTCCGGTCAAAATCGTCGAGCTCGACGCCTCCGGCGAACTCGGCAAGGTCGACTACCTCGGGACGAAGGTCCAGACGAGCTTCGCCCTCCTGCCCGGAGTCGGGCTGGGCGATTGGGTCATCGTCCACGCCGGATTCGCCATCTCCCGCCTGGACGAGGAGGAAGCCCGGGAAACCCTCGCCCTTCTCCGGGAGATCGTCGAGAATTCCGGGGAGCCGGAGGAAACGGCCGGCCTTCCCTGAGCGATGGACCTTCTCACCGACAAGAAATCAACCTTCGCCCTCCTCCGGAAAATCGAGGCTCTTGCCCGGGGCGTTCCCTCCCCGGTCCGGGTCATGGAGGTCTGCGGCACCCACACCATGACCGTCCATCGCCACGGACTCAAATCCCTCCTCCGCGAAGCCGGGATCGAGATGATCTCGGGCCCGGGCTGCCCGGTCTGCATCACCCCCAACGCATTCCATGAAGCGGCCATCGAGCTGGTGACGGGACGGGAGGGCCTCATCTTGGCCACGTTCGGCGACATGACCCGGGTCCCGACGCGCCGGGGAGCCCTCCGAACGGCCATCCCCGCCCCCGGCTCATCCGTCAGGATCGTCTATTCTCCGGAGGAGCCGCTGGCCCTGGCGGCCCGGGAATCGGGGCGGGAGGTCGTCTTCTTCGGGGCCGGATTCGAGACGACGATCCCCTCGATCGCCCTCATGGCCCGAAAGGCCCGGCGGACCGGCCTCCGAAATTTCGCCGTCTTGTCCGCCCTCTGGACCATCCCCCCCCCTCTGCGGGCCATTCTCGAATCGGGGGAGATCCGGTTGTCCGGCTTTCTATACCCCGGCCATGTCACGGCCGTCATCGGCCTCGCTCCTTACGCCTTCATCGCCCGGGAATTCGGCTTTCCCGGGGCCGTGGCCGGGTTCGAGCCGGCCGACGTCCTTCTCGGGATCATCTCCGTCCTCGAACAGATCCGGAGCGGGCGGCCGGCCGTCGCCAACACCTATGGCCGGGTCGTCCGCCCCGAAGGGAATCCGGCGGCCAGGGCGGTCATGGACGAGATTCTCGACCCGGCCGACTCCCGCTGGCGGGGTTTGGGCCTGATTCCCCGAAGCGGCCTTCGCCTCAAACGCGATTATGCGGATTACGACGCCGTCCGGAAATACGGCTTGGACCTCGCCGTCGGGGCCGAAGACCTACCGGGCTGCCGCTGCGGAGAAGTCCTCCGCGGGATGTCCGAACCGACGAATTGCCGGCTGTTCGGCCGCGCCTGCACCCCGGACTCCCCCCGCGGGCCGTGCATGGTGTCCTTCGAAGGCGCCTGTTTCGTCCTATTCAAGTACCGGGATGTCGCCCATGGATAGAGTCAGCCTCGAACTCGGCTCGGGAGGCCGGACGATGCGGGACTTCATCGCCCGGACGGTCCTCCCCGTCCTGGGGAACCCCCGCCTCCGCAAGCTCCTCGATGCCAGCCATCTGCCCGGAGGCATGGCCTTCACGACCGACAGCTATGTCGTCGACCCGATTTTTTTCCCCGGGGGGGACATCGGGACCTTGGCCGTGAACGGAACGGTGAACGACCTCATCGTCTCCGGGGCCGTCCCGCGCTTCCTCTCCCTGGCCTTCATCCTGGAGGAAGGCCTGGGCTGGGCGTCCCTGGAGCGCGTCCTGCGCTCGATCCGGCGGGCGTCGAGACAAGCCGGGGTCGAGATCGCGACCGGAGACACGAAAGTCGTCCGCCGGGGCCAAGGGGACAAGATCTACATCAACACCTCCGGGATCGGAAGGGTCGTCGCCCGGCCGAAAGCCTCCTCCGCCCGACCGGGGGACAAGCTCATCGCCACGGGGACCCTCGGAGAGCACAGTCTGGCCATCCTCCTCGCCCGGGGGGAATTCGGCCTCGAAGCCAAGGTCCGGAGCGATTGCGCGCCCTTGAACTTTCTCCTCCCTCTTTGGAAAACGGGAGCGATCTGGATGAGGGACGTGACCCGGGGGGGGCTGGCGACCATCCTTTCCGAGCTCGCCGCCGAGATCCCCGATTCGATCGTCCTTGAGGAGGAGGCCATCCCTCTTTCCCGGCCGGTCCGGGCGGCGGCCGGGCTCCTGGGCATAGACCCGCTTTACTTGGCTTGCGAAGGCAGGGCCGTCCTCCTCGTCCGCCAAGGCCGGGCCGGACAGGTCCTGTCCGTCCTTCGGAAGCATCCTCTCGGCCGGAGGGCGGCCGTCATCGGAGCCGTGGACGGCCGGGTCGGGCGGCCGGGAGAACTCATCCTGCGGACGACGGCGGGCGGCTTAAGGCTTCTCGAGCCGCTGACCTCGGAGCTCCTGCCCCGGATTTGCTGAGATGAAGAGAGCTTTGTCCGCCGTCCTGGCCGCGCTTCTTCTGCCGGCCGTCGGCTGCCGCTCCGAAAAAATCGAAGGCCGCCGGATGGATGAACGGACGATCTCGACGGCCGTCCGGTCGAGCGTCCCCGATTTCAAAACCCTCTTCGGGCTCATCCGGGCGACGCTCGCCCGCGGCCGGGCCGAGTTTCCCGGCAGGACGGGCCCGGTGACCGGCTTCGCCGCCGGCACGGACTATCCGCAGGTTTGGCTCCGCGATTCGGCGACGATCATCCCCGCCTCGAAGTACTTCTACCCGGCCTCCTATCTCGTCTCGTGGATCGAGGAGCATCTCGCTCTCCAGCGTCCGGACGGCTCCCTTGTCGATTGGGTCGACGCGGCCGGGAGGTCGGACAAGAACACCACCGAAACCGACCAGGAGGCCTCGGCTGTTCTCGCCGCCGCGGAAGCGTCCGGTCTCGTCGGGTCCGGCTGGCTGGACACGCCGGTCGAGGGCGTTCCGGTCATCGACCGGCTCGAGGCGGCCTTGAGGTTCGTTTTCGAGTCCCGTTTCGACGCCTCCCGCGGCCTGGTCACGGGGGCCCATACTCCCGATTGGGGCGATGTCGGCCTGGAGGCCGCCGACCAGACCGCGGTTTATGTCGACGACCGGACGAACTGGACCTGCGATATCTACGATCAGGCGATCGTTCACGGGGCTTGTTTGGCCCTGGCCGGCCTGTGGGAGGCCCGGGACCGGCCCGAGAAAGCCCGGGCCTGGAGGACGACGGCTGAAGCCCTCCGCCGGAACGCCGACCGGCATCTCTGGCAGGAGGATAGAGGGTATTACCGCGTCCATTTCCATCTCGGCGCCTTGAAGCACGATTTCGACGAAGACGCGATTTTCCCCATGGGGGGAAACGCGGAGGCCGTCCTCCGGGGCCTGGCCTCGGAGGACAAAGCCCGGAGGATCTTCGAGACGGCCATGGCCAGACAGGCCGAGCACAAGATGCCGACGGTTAGCGCTTCCCTTCTCCCGCCCTACCCGGCCGGCGTGTTTCGTCATCCCATGGTCGATCAGCCCTTCGAGTACCAAAACGGAGGGCTGTGGGACTGGTTCGGGGGGAAGCTTGTCGCGGCCATGTTCGAAAACGGCTTTTCGGCCGCGGCCAGGTTGAAGCTCCTCGAAATCGCCCGGAAGGCCGCCGCCAACAAAGGGCTGTTCGAATGGGACGCCCCGGACGGGACCGGCCGGGGCAGCCCCTACTTCGCCGGCAGCGCGGGGAGCCTGGCCAAGGCCTTGATCGAGGGCTATTTCGGGATCCATCTGAGCCGCGACGACCTCGAGCTCTCGCCCCGGCTGGGGGAAGACTCAGCCCGCCTCCAGGTTCGCCTTCCGGCCGCCGGCGTCTTCGCGGCCTACGATTACCGATGGAACCCGGCTGAAAGGCGGATCACTTTCCGCTTCGAGAGCTCGATCCGGAAAAAAGGGCGCCTTCGGATCACTCTCCCGCCGGCCCTGGCGGCGACGGAGGCTTCGGCCGGCCGCGAGCGCCTCGCCGTCAGCCTGGACGGGCGGCCCGTTCCCTTTGCCGTCGAACGCCGCGACAACGACGCGATTCTCGTGGTCAAGACGGATTTCACCCCCCAGACCCTCGACATCCGCCCGGCGAAATAAAAAAAACCGCGCCCGGATCCGTCGGACGCGACGGCCTTCAGGCCTTGACGACGTTGCGGGCTTTCGTCTTGACGGCGTTCCGGGTGTCGATGACCAGCCGGGCGTTCTTGACGATCCAGCCGTAATCGTAGGCCGAATGATCGGTGGCGATGATGACCGCGTCCGAGGCCCGGAGGCGCCGGACGGTCAGGGGAACCGAGCGGAGGGCCAGGCCGGGATATTCGCGATGTCCCGACGACTCGGGAACGAACGGGTCGTTGTAGTCGACCTTGAGGCCCTTTTGCCGAAGGAGGCTGACGATTTTCAGAGCCGGCGACTCGCGCTGGTCGTCGATGTCTTTCTTGTAGGCGATCCCGAGAACGAGGATCTTGGACCCCTTGATCGCCCGACCGCGTTTCGACAAGGCCTCGATCGTCTTCATGACGACGTGATAGGGCATGGCCGTGTTGATCTCCCCGGCGAGCTCGATGAACTTCGTCGGGTGGTCGACCTCCCGGGCTTTCCAGGTCAGATAGAAGGGATCGATGGGGATGCAGTGACCGCCCAATCCCGGACCCGGGTAGAACGGCATGAAGCCGAACGGCTTCGAGGAGGCCGCCCGGATGACCTCCCAGACGTCGATCCCCATCCTCTCGAAGATCATCTTCATCTCATTGACGAGGGCGATGTTAACGCAGCGGAAGATGTTCTCCAGGAGCTTCGAGGCCTCGGCCGCCCGCGTCGAGCTCACCGGGACGGTCTTGACGACGACCTGGTCGTAGAGCGTCCGGGCGATTTTCAAGCAGTCCGGGGTGATCCCGCCGACGACCTTGGGCGTGTTCTCGGCCGTGAAAACGGGATCTCCGGGGTTTTCCCGCTCGGGCGAAAAGGCCAGGAAGACGTCGCGCCCGACCTTGAGCCCCCCCTTTTCGAGCAGGGGGAGCATCTCCTCGTCCGTCGTTCCCGGATAAGTCGTGCTTTCGAGGATGACGATTTGACCCTTGCGGAGATGCCGGGCCACGGTCTCGGTCGTCTTCAAGACATAGGAGAGGTCGGGGTTGCGATGCGCGTCGAGAGGGGTCGGGACGCAGATGAGGATGGCCTCGACCTCGCCGAGGCGCCGGAAATCCGTCGTCGCGTCGAACATCTTGTTCGACAGGGACTTCCTCAGGTCCAGGGCCGAGACGTGCTTGATGTAGCTTCGGCCGCGGCTCAGCATCTCGACCTTGGCCGGATCGATGTCGAAGCCGAGGACGCGAAAGCCTTTTTTCAAGAAGGCCTTGACCAGCGGGAGGCCGACATAGCCCAGGCCGATGACGCCGACGGCGGCCTCCCGGTTTTTGATCCGGGTCATAAGCGACCGGCTGAGACGGTTCATCGACGGTTCCTTTCCTTGTGCCAGGCCACGGTCTCGGCCAGGCCTTGGTCGAAGCCGACCCGCGGACGATAGCCCAGGGCTACTTCGGCCGCCCCGATGTCGGCGAAAGAATGGCGGATGTCGCCCGGCCGGGGGTCGGCATGGCGGGGCTTGAGCGCGGTCCCGAGGAGGGCGTTGATTTTCTCGGCTAGGGCGTTGACCGTGACCCGCTCGGCGCAAGCGACGTTGAACACCCCGCCGACGGCCGCCGGAGCTTCGCAGGCCAGGAGATTCGCCTCGACGACGTTCCGGACGTAGGTAAAATCGCGGGACTGCTCCCCGTCGCCGAATATCGTCGGCGGCCGTCCTTCCAGGATTTGGGCGATGAACAGCGGGACGGCGGCCGCGTACGGGGACAACGGGTCCTGGCGGGGCCCGAAGACGTTAAAGTAGCGCAGGGAGACGGTTTCCAGGCCGTAAACGGCCGTGAAAACCTGGCCGTAGAGCTCGCCGACCCGCTTGGTCACGGCATAAGGCGAGAGGAGCTTCCCTTCCATCCCCTCCTTCTTCGGGAGGCGGGGTTCGTCGCCGTAGACCGAGGACGAGGAGGCGAAAACGAGCCTTCTGACCTTGGCCCCGGCCGAGGCCCGGAGGACGTTCAGGGTCCCCCGGACGTTGATCTCGTTCGTCGTCTCCGGGTCGTCGATCGACCTCGGGACGGACGGCAGAGCGGCTTGGTGGAGGACGAATTCCATCCCGGCGCAGGCCCGTTGGCAGGCCCCAAGGTCCCGGATGTCCCCTTCGATGAACTCGATCCCTCCGGAGAAAGGAGCGAGATTCTCGGCCTTCCCGGTGAGGAGGTTGTCAAGAACCCGGACCCGGGCTCCGCGCTCGAGCAGGGCTTCGACGAGATGCGAGCCGATGAAGCCCGCCCCCCCGGTGATGAGGACCGAGGTCATCCGAGGTACCCGTGTTCCTTCAGAGCCCGGAGGACTTTCCGGGCGCTCTCTTCGAGGGTTTCCTTGTCGGTCTCGAGGAGGATTTCGGGCTTCTCCGGCTCCTCGTAGGGGTCGGAAACGCCGGTGAACTCCTTGATGTCGCCGGCCATGGCCTTCTTGTACATCCCCTTGACGTCCCGCTGGATGCAGACTTCGAGAGGGCACTTCGTGTAGACCTCGAGGAAATGGCCGATTTCGGACCGGGCCTCGGCCCGGATGTCGCGGTAGGGGGAAATGAACGAGGTGAGGACGAAAATCCCGTTCCGGGTCAGGAGCTTGGCCACGAAGGTCACCCGGCGGATGTTCTCGTCTCGGTCCCGGCGGGAGAATCCGAGGTCCTTGGTCAGGCTCTGGCGGACGATGTCGCCGTCGAGACGCTCGACCCGGTAGCTGGCCTCCTTGAGGATTTCGGCCACCCGGTCGGCCACGGCCGACTTGCCCGAGCAAGGCAGCCCGGTGAACCATAGGGTCACGCCTTTTTGATCATGGTCGCTTCCGCAGCACATCCTGCGCTCCTTCAATCGAGAATCCGGCCCCTTATATCCGAGGGGACCGGGAGGCCCATCCGGTGGAGAACGGTCGGGGCGACGTCGAGGATATCGATGTCCCGCCGGCGCGGCCGCGTCTCCCTCGGGTCGAAGAGGATGTAGATCCCCTCCTGGGCGTGGACGGCGTCGTCCGGGCCGGTGTCGTTTTCCCGGAGGAAGAGCGTTCCCCATCCCAGGGTCCCGGCCGAGCGCCAGAAGAGGTCGTCGAAATACACCATCAGGTCGGGAGAATCGCCCCGGACCTCCGGAAAGTGGGCGTCGGGCTTGATGACGAGGGTATCCCAGGGCTCGCCGTGCGGGCCGCGGACGCGGCGGAGCTTTTCGGCCAGGGCCTCGCGCTCTTTTTCGTAGTCCGCGGCCTTGATCACGCCTTGGGGTTCGCGCCCCTCGACGTTCAGGAAAATCCGGGCATAATAGCCGCCCCAGCCCCAGGCCCTGGTCCGGGGCCAATCGACGGCCGTCTTTTCGAGGCTGGCCCCCCGCCCCGGCGATTCCTTGAGGACGAGATCGCCCTCGGCGACGAGCCATTCGTTGACGCAGAAGGCCCCCTTCATCCGCTTGGCCCCGTGGTCGCTGACGACAAGGACGAGGGTGTCGCCGCCGGCCTTCTCGAGGAGGGCGCCGATCTTGCGGTCGAGATGCCGGTAGTAGTCGAGAATGACGTTTTCATAACGGTGACCCGGTTCGTAGAGATGATGGGCCCGGTCCCAGTATTTCCAAAAAGCGTGCTGAATCCGGTCCACCCCGATCTCGACGAACATGAACAGCGACCACGGCTTGGCCGTGATGAGGTATTCGAGAACCTCGAACCTCTTGTCCGTCATGTCGAGGATGGCCTTGAGAATGACGTCGCGGTCTTCGGTCCGAAAGACGACGTCGAAGGCATAGGGCCCGAATTTGGCCTCGAGCTCGGCCTTGAGGGCGGGCGGGTAGGTGTAGTCCTTCTCCGGCCCGGGGGTGATGAAGCAGCCGATCCGATGGCCGGCGACCGGCCGGGGGGGATAGCTCGGCGGGACGCTGACCAGGACGCTCTCGCCGCCGCGGCCGCCGACGATGTCCCAGACGGCCGGCTCCCGGAACGACTGGCTCGTGGCGATCCACATCTTGTCGTAGGAGAAACCGGTCCGGTGTCGGAACCCGTAAACGCCGAGACGGCCGGCGTCCTTCCCGGTCATCATCGACATCCAGGCCGGGATGGTGATGGGCGGGTCCGAGCTCCGCATCAGGCCGTGGGCGCCGCCGGCGATGAGCCGGCCGAGGACCGGGAATTCGGACTTCCGGTCGAAGACGATCTCGGCCGGGGCCGAATCCAGCCCGACGATCAGGACCTTGCGCATCGTCTCACTCGTTGAACGGATTGCCGAAATCCATGATGGCCTTGGCGACCTCGGGGCGGACGAGCTCGGCCGGCGGGTATTCGCCCTGGACGAGGAGGTCGCGGATCTTCGTCCCGCTGAACTGGATCTGGTCGGCCGCCGGGTGGGGGCAGATTTTCTCGTTGACCACGGCCAGGCACTTCCTGCAGTAGTAGAAGGACCGGAAGAAGAGGGGTTGGATCCCGAGGTCGGGAAAGGCGTCGAAGATGGCGTGGGCGGCGAAAGGAGGATAGTAGCTTCCGACGCCGGCATGGTCGCGGCCGATGATGATGTGGGTGCAGCCGAAGTTCTTGCGGATGACGGCGTGATGGATGGCCTCCCGGGGGCCGGCGTAGCGCATCTCCATCATCAAGACGGCCATCGTCGTCCGCTCCGGGACGTAATAGCCTCGGATGAGCTCTTCGTAGGAGGCCAGGATGACTTCGTCCTTGTAGTCGCCCTTCTTCTTGCGGCCGATGACGGGATTGATGAACAGGCCGTCGACGTAGGTCAAGGCGGCCTTCTGGACGTACTCGTGGCCGATGTGGGGGGTGTTCCGGGTCTGGAAGCCGACGACCGTCCGCCAGCCCTTGGCCTGGAAGAGAACTCGCGTTTCCCGAGGGCTGAGTTTCCAGCGGTCGAAGGGGGTGGGCGTCGCGGCGATGAGGTCGAGCGGACCGGCGAGGAGGACGTCCTTCATCGCCAGGACCTTGGCCACCCCGGGATGGGCCGGGTCGGCCGTCCCGAAGACGCTCCGGGCCGTCTTTCCCCGGTCGAAGGCGTATTTTTCCTCGAGATGGAGAAGGGCCGCGGGAGAGCCGGCCGGGTTGAGGAGGGCGACCTCGCTCCCGATCTTCAGGCGGCCGGCCGTAGGTTTGTCGACGTCGAGGACGATCGGGATCGTCCAGGGGACATCCGAAGAGAGACGCATTTCGCCGAGGACGCTCCGGAAATCCCTCTCTCCCAGAAATCCCTCGAGGGGACTGAAGACCCCGGTGGCGATGTTCTCGACCTCGCTCGTCGCGTCGAAATCGAGGGCCACGGAAGGAAGGCTCTTGGCCCGGACTAGGGCCTCGGCCCGGGCCTCGCCCGCGAGGACTCGTTCGATCAGCTTGCCGCCGTGAGGCAGGATCATGGATGACCTCCGGGGGGAAATCAGTCGATGTACCCGAGAGCCTTGAGCCTCTCCTTGACCTTCTCTTCGTCTTCGGGGCTGAAGACCTCGGCCGCGCCTTCCGTCTTGGCCAAGGCCTCCCGAAGGACGTGGGCGACGTAGGCGGCCACGGATTTGAATTCCGTGCCCTTGACGGCCTCCTCGGCCTTCTTGTAGAGGGCGGTCGGGATGGAAACGGTCGTGAATTCCTTCTCCATGGTTTTCTCCTCGGGGCAGGGCGTTATTTTATATCCCAGACGGCCTTTTTTTTCAAGGCATCGCTTCTCTTCTTGAGGGATGCTCTATTCCCGGCCGGCGCATCCGGGCGGCCCAAAGCCGGAAGCGGTCGACGGCTTCCATTTGCGGCTCGCCGGGTAGATTCTTTATTTCGGGCCGGGCGGCAGTTTGTCTTCGAGGAAATTTGTGAAGGCCGTGTAGAGGTGGAGGGTCGTCCCCCGCCCTTCCGAGACGCCGTGCGACCGGTTGGGGTACGACAGCATCGTGAATTGTTTGCCGTTGGCGACGAGCTCGTCGACCAGCAACTCGAATCCCTGGTAATGGACGTTGTCGTCGCCCGTCCCATGGACGATCATGAGGTTCCCCTTGAGCCGGCCGGCGAACGTCAGGGGCGAGCCGTTCTTGTAGCCCTCTTCGTTGTCCTTGGGAAGACCCATATACCGCTCCTGGTAGATCGTATCGTAAAGCCGCTGGTTGGGGACGGAGGCGACCGAGATCCCCGTCTTGTAGAGGTCGGGGTAGCGGAACATGGCGTTCAGGGTCATCGATCCGCCGCCGCTCCATCCCCAGACGCCGACCCGGTCCGGATCAAGGAAGGGCCACTTGGCCAAGGCCGCCCGGACGGCCGCGGCCTGGTCGGCCGAGGCGAGAATCCCGATCTGCCGGTAAATCGACTTTCGCCAGGCGCGGCCGCGGGGGGCCGGCGTCCCCCGGTTGTCGAAGCTGGCGACGACATACCCCCGCTGCGCGAGCATGAGATGCCAGAGATAAGTGTTGCCTCCCCACCGGTCCTGGACGGTCTGGCCGGCCGGCTCGCCGTAGACGTAGACGAAAAGAGGATATTTCTTCGCCGGGTCGAAGTCCGGCGGCTTGATCATCCAGCCGTCGACCTCGATCCCCTCTCCGATGCCGACCTTGAAAAATTCCACCCGGGCGCGGGCAAGGGCCTCGACATTCGCCCGGAGGGCCTTGTTGTCGGCCATCATCCGCACGGCCTCTCCCTTGGGAAGCCGGACGAGCTCGGTGACGGAAGGCGTGTCGAGCGTCGAATAGGCGTGGAAAGCCCAGCGGGCGGAGGGCGAGATCTGATAGGAGTGGACCCCCGTTTGCCCGGCGGGACCGACAAGCTCGGGCTTCCCCTTTCCGTCCATCCTCACCCGGTAGAGAAACCTCTTCGTCGCGTCGGCCGGCGAGGCCGTCGCGTACAACCAGCCCCCTTTTTCATCGACGCGGTCGAGGCTCAGGACGTCGTAATCCCCCGGAGTCAGGAGCCGGACGTCCTTCCCGTCGCGGGAGACCTTGTAGACGCGGCTCCAGCCGTCGCGCTCGCTCAACCACAGAAGCGAAGCTCCGCCGTCCATCCACAGGAAATCCTCCATGACTTCGACCCAGGCCTCGTCCTTGTCGACGAAGACCGGCCGGACATCGCCCGTCGCGGCGTTCCCGATCATGACCGTGTTGGTGTTCTGGAGGCGATTCATGTGCTGGAGGATGAGCTCGTCGGAGTTGCCGGCCCAGGCCATCCGCGGGATGTAGGTATTCCGGGGGTCGCCCGGCGTCTTCATCCAGACGGGGTAGCCCCCGGCGGCGGGCACGATCCCGACCCGGCAGAGCGAGTTTCGCTCCCCCGCCTTCGGATATTTGAAGGTCACGGTTTTGGGGTACAGGGCGCTCGTGTTGTCGATCATCGTAAATTCCGGGACGCCGCGGGTATCGAATTGCCAGAAGGCGATCCTCCGGCTGTCCGGACTCCAGGAGAATCCGTCCCGGACGCCGAACTCCTCCTCGTAAACCCAGTCCGAAGTCCCGTTGATCGTCGTTTCGCTCCCGTCCCAGGTCAGCTTTCGGATCTCCCCCGAGGCCAGGTTTTCGACGTAGATATCGTTCTTGACGACGTAGGCCGCCCACCTCCCGTCCGGCGAAATCTCGGCGAACATGAGCGAAGACGGCTCGAAGCCGACGCCGAGCTTGACGAGCTTCTCCGCGGCGAGGTCGTAGATCCAATAATCGCCGCGCGTGTTCTGGCGCCAGACCCGCCGCGAATTCGTGAAGATGAGGAGCTTTCGGCCGTCGGGCGACCATTCGTAATTGTCGATCGCCAACGGCGCGGAAGCGCCTCCGGGGACGAGCTTCGGCGCCGGGACGAGGACGTCCCTCTTTCCCGAGTCGGCCCGGTACAAGGCGATGTCTCTCCCCCCCTTGAGGGCGGCATTCGGTTCGAGAGTCGTGTAGCTCTCCCCGTCCCTCATCCATCTCGCCGGCCCGAAGCGCTCGGGAGCGAAATCGCGGCCGGCGAATATGCTCTCAAGCGTCAGGAGGGGTCGCTCGGCCCGGTCTTGGGCGGACCAAACGCCGCCGGCCGTGAGCAGGCCCGAGATGACGAGAACGATCCATCGCTTGTCCTTCATTCCCCTTCCCTCCCGAAAAATTTCGGCCTCGGCCGGGCCGGCGGCTCAGAACTCGCCTCCGAGACCGACTCCGAAGAGAAAGCCGCCGAGGTCGACCTCTCTTCCCCCGAGTTTGACCGAGCAGAGATGATAACGCCCAAAGACGTCGATGATCAGGGTTTCCCCTACTCTGAGGAAAAAGCCGGCCCGGCCGGCCAGGCCGGGCTTCGCCGCCCTGAGCTTCTCCGCCGCGCCTTGCTCACTGTAGACAAAAGTCCCCAGGCCGAACCCGGCGTATGGATTGGCGGTCCCCCGAAGGATGCGGACATCCAATCCGGCGGCAAGGGCGGCCAGCCTCGCCTTGCGGTTTCCCTCTCCGAAAGAGGCCGTTTTGCCGTAGCGGCCGGCGGCAAGCCAGACGTCGACGGAGCCTCCGACCCTGAAAGCGACCGATGCCCCG
>Ga0194125_10005174_pt1 | contig 19960 bp, 19 predicted proteins | sample TA2KigC250mmetaG_FD_148626 | JGI IMG/M metagenome (GOLD analysis project Ga0194125, IMG submission 148626) | Freshwater microbial communities from Lake Tanganyika, Tanzania - TA2015034 Kigoma Deep Cast 250m | ecosystem: Environmental > Aquatic > Freshwater > Lake | place: Tanzania: Lake...
TCCCTGCCGACAGCCGCCAGGTCGCCGCGCAGCCTGATCGCGCTGGGCGTTCTGCTCGGTCTCATCCTCATCGCCAAGACCACTGTGTACATCGCCCTGCCGCTGGCTGGCGGAGCCTTGCTCTGGTTGTGGCGACGTGAGCGCGCCTCCGCGCGGCGCATCCTGGCGGAGATCGCGCTGGTCGCTGCGCCAGCCGCCGTGATCGCCCTGCCGTGGTACATTCGCAACATCGCCGTGTATGGCTGGCCCGACCTCCTCGGCCTCATCCGCCATGACCAGATCGTGGTCGGCCAGATGCGCCTGGCAGATTTCATCGCGCAATACGGTTGGACGGCTTACTGGCGTCGCGGCGTCGAATGGACCTTCAAGAGCTTCTGGGGCATTTTTGGCTGGATGGGCGCGTGGATGGATAGCCGGGCATACTTCGTGCTGGCGCTGACCAGCAGCGTCGTCGCGGCCGGCCTCGCGCTGCGCGGCGCATGGCCCCTCCAGCCCGACCGCGGCGCGCGCCCCACGCCTCATGCACTACGCAATACGCAATACGCACTACGCAAACCGCACTACGCAATACGCCTGCTCGTCATCTCCGCCGGCCTCACCTTGCTCACCTACGCCTGGTACAACGCGCAGTTCGTTCAGCATCAGGGGCGCTATCTCTTCACCGCGCTGATCCCGATCGGGCTGGCGTTTGCGGCCGGCTGGGAGAGGGCGCTGATCCCGCGCAACAGCCGCATCCTGGCGGGCGGGCTGGTCATCTTCGCGATCGTGCTGGCGGGCTGGGGCGTGCTTGCCCAGGCGGGGTTGCCCAAATGGCCGTTGGCTTTGACTGCGGCGATCGCTGCGGGCCTGGCAGTGCGCCCCTGGCTGCCGCGGCGACTCGACCCGCTCCTGTTCGGTTTGCCGTTCGCTAGCCTGCCGTTGCTGGCGTTATACGCGCTCTTCGGCGTCATCGTGCCGCAGTTGGCGCGCTGATTGCCGCCGTATGATCGATCTCATCCCGGAGGCAGCATGATTCCTATCAGCGATGGACTTCCTACTCGCTGCTTTCCCATCGTCACGATTCTGTTGTTGGGAGCAAACGTCGTGGTATTCGTGCTCCAGATGCTGCTCATGAGCGCCAGCGGCCAGGAGGCGCTGAACCAGGCCATCTTCGCGTTCGGCGTGGTGCCCGCGCGGGTCGCGGCCGATTTCGGCCCCGCTACCTGGCTGACCTTCGTCACCGCGATGTTCTTGCACGGCGGCGTCATGCACATCGCCGGCAACATGCTCTATCTGTGGATCTTCGGCAACAACGTCGAGGATGTGATGGGGCATTTCTGGTTCACGCTGTTCTACCTGGCCAGCGGGTTTGCGGCGAGCGCCGCACAGGTGCTGGCAAGCTGGGGCTCGAACGTGCCAGGGATCGGCGCGAGCGGCGCGATCGCTGGCGTGCTGGCCGCCTACCTGCTCTTCTTCCCCAGGGCGCGCGTGCAGACGTTGCTGATACTCGGCTACTTCGCGCGCGTGCGTGCCCTGCCGGCGATTGTCGTGCTGGGTCTGTGGTTCGTGTTGCAGCTCTTCAACGGCGTCCTCTCGTTCGGCGCCAGCGAGACGGGCGGCGTAGCCTGGTTCGCGCACATCGGCGGGTTCGTCGCCGGGCTGATCCTGGCGCTGCCCTGGATCGGCAAGGCGCGGCAGATTCAGTGGCGAGTCAGATACCGATGAGGCCGGCATGAGCGACATCCTTGTGATCGGCGCAGGGCCGGCCGGACTCCTGGCCGCCTGGATTGCACGTCAGCGCGGGGCGCGGGTACGCGTCCTGGCGACCGGCATCGGGACCACACATCTCGCGGCGGGCTGGATCGGGCTGCTGGATGCCGACGGCGATCTGCCGGCGGCGCTGGGTCATTGGACGGCTGCCCATCCGAGGCACCCGTACTCGCTGGCAGGGCTGGAGGCGCTGTGGGGCGGCATCGCGGCCCTGCGCGAGGCGACGGCGCAGGACGATGTGAGCTACGAAGGAGACCTGTCCAGCAACTATCAGTTGCCCACGGCCCTCGGCGCGAGCGCGGCCGCCGCGCTTGCGCCCGCCAGCTTCGTCGCCGGCGACCTGCGCCGGCCTGAGCCGATGCTGATAGCCGGCCCGCGGGGCTGGCGTGACTTCTATCCCCAGTTGTGCGCGGAGAACCTGGCGCGGCAAGGCGTGGCTGCGCGCGGTCTCGCGTTCGACCTGCCCGAGATGCGCGCAGCCAGTCAGTTCGATCTCACATCCGTCGGGCTGGCGCGGTTGTTCGAGCGGGCTGAGGTGCGCGCACGCATTGCGGACCAACTCAGGCCCAGGCTGGATGGCGCGGTGCGCGTGGGCTTTCCGGCCGTCATCGGCCTGGAGCGTGCTGTCGAAGCCTGGCGCGATCTGCAGGAGCGCCTGGGCGTGCCCGTCTTCGAGATTCCCACTTTGCCGCCGAGTGTGCCGGGGACGCGGTTGTACCAGGCGTGCAAGGCCGCGTTGACGCGCGCCGGTGTGCAGATCCTGCTGGACATGACGGTCACGCGGGGCGTCACCGCAAACGGCCGCGCGATCGGCGTGATCGCGCCCGACGTCGTGCGGGAGCGAACCTATCGCGGGGATGCGATCATCCTGGCGACGGGCGGTCTCTATGGCGGCGGCATCGCCAGCGACCAGCGCGGCGAGTTGCGCGAGACGATCTTCGGCTTGCCGCTGCATACACCGCCCCGCGACGCGAGCCAGGAGCGGGCCGGCGTGGGCGACTGGTTCCAGCCGGTTTTCCTTTCAGAACAAGAGCATCCAATCCACAAGGTCGGCGTGCGCGCAAACAGCCAGTTGCAGCCTGTAGATGAGTCTGGCCGTGTCGTGTTGGCGAACGTCTACATCGCGGGCCGGCTCCTGGCCGGCTACGCGCCCCTGGCCGAAGGCTCTACGGAGGGGGTTTGGCTGGCGACGGCCTATCGCGCCGCGCAGGAGGCAGGCGCACTATGAATCTACGTTCTTCGGCCGGCTTGACGTTCGATGACGTGTTGTTGGTCCCTAAGAGATCGCCAGTGCGCTCGCGCGGCGACGTCAGTACAGCCACGCGCCTATCGCGCAACATCTGCATGGCTGTGCCGATCGTCAGCGCCAACATGGATACCGTCACCGAGTGGCGGATGGCGGTCGCCATGGCGCGCGCCGGCGGCATGGGCATCATCCACCGCTTCATGACCGAGAGTCGTCAGGCTGAAGAGGTGCGCAAGGCAAAGCGAGCCGAAAGCCACATCGTGGAAGCTCCCTATACACTTGGACCCGATGCCTTTGTCAGGGATGTGCGCAGCTTCATGAAGCGCCATGGCATCGGCGGTGTGGTGGTTGTTGGCGAGCAGCGCCGGCTCTTGGGGATCATCACCAGCCGCGACATCCGGTTCGCGGCCGATTCTGAGCTGGTGCATCAGGTGATGACCCCGGTGGAGCGGTTGATCACTGCGCCGGTGGGCGCCAGCCTGGAAGACGCGCGGCGCATCTTGCACGAACACCGACTCGAGAAGCTGCCGCTGGTGGACGATGCCGGCCGGCTGGCGGGCCTGATTACCGCCAAAGACATCATGCGGTTACTGCAGCATCCCCATGCCACCAAGGATCAGAAAGGTCGGCTCCGCATCGGCGCGGCTGTGGGCGTACAACCCGGTTTTCTGGAACGCGCAGCCTTGTTGCTGGAGGCAGGGGCCGATGTGCTCGCCGTGGACATCGCGCACGGTCACTCCGATAATGCGATCCATGCGGTGCAGGCGCTGCGGCGGGCATTCAGTCCAATCGAGATCATCGCTGGCAACGTAGCCACGGCCGCAGGCACGCGTGATCTGATTGAGGCGGGCGCAGATGCCGTCAAGGTGGGCGTGGGGCCAGGCTCCATCTGCATTACCCGTGTCATAACCGGCTTCGGCGTTCCCCAGTTGAGCGCCATCATCGAATGCACGGAAGCAGCACGGCCTTTCGGCGTGCCGATCATCGCTGACGGTGGGATTCGCAACTCCGGCGACATGGTGAAGGCCCTGGCTGCAGGCGCCTCCAGCGTCATGGTCGGCAGCCTGCTGGCAGGGACCGACGAGAGCCCTGGCGTGATCGTTCTGCACAACGGTCGGCGGAGCAAAATGAGTCGCGGTATGGCCTCATTGGGCGCGACGATGGATCGGCCTGACCGGCAGGAGGGGGACGGCGACGAGGAGGACCCGGCTTGGACGCGGGTCGTGGCTGAAGGGGTCGAAGCCGCGGTGCCTTACCGGGGTTCAGTGGACGACCTGCTGCACCAACTCGTCGGCGGCTTGCGCTCCGCGCTGAGCTATGGCGGCGCGCGCGACATCGAGAATCTGCAAGCTAATGCCGAGTTTGCGCCGATCACCCAGGCCGGCATGACCGAAAGCCGACCCCACGACGTGGAAGTGCTCTGAACGCAATATGCAATACGCAATCGTTACCATGACCGACATCTACACCTCTGCCTTGCTCGAAGACATCAGGCGCACGGCTGATCTGTGCGTCAAGTGCAATATCTGTACCAGTGCGTGCCCGGTGGTTCCGGTCACCGACCGGTTTCCAGGCCCCAAGTACGTCGGGCCGCAGGCGCAGCGTTTTCGCAACCCCGCCGCGCTCTCGCCCGATCACTCCCTTGACTATTGCTCGGGTTGCGGCATCTGTACCCTCGTGTGTCCGCATGGCGTCAAGGTGATGGAGATCAACACGGCTGCGAAGGCCGAACTGCGTCGGCGGCTGCGCCGCGAGATGCCGTTCGATCCGAAGCTGTGGCGCAATACCCTGCTGGGCTACAACGAGGTGCTGGGGCAGGTCGGCGGCTTCGTCGCTCCGCTGGCCAACCTGGTGATGGGGCTACGACCGGTGCGCATGTTGATGGAGAGGATGCTCGGCATTGACCACCGCGCGCCCTTCCCGAAGTTTCATTTCAGCAAGTTCAGAAGGTGGTTCTTCCGGACACATCCCCGGTCGGCGCGAAGAGGGTCTCCCGCCGAAGGCGGCGCGTCGGCCCGCAAAGTCGCCTATTTCCACGGCTGCGCCACCGAGCACTACGAGCCCGAGGTCGGCAAGGCCATCGTGGCGGTGCTGGAGCACAACGGCTTCGAGGTTGTGTTGCCAGAGCAGAACTGCTGCGGCCTGCCGATGCAGTCCAATGGCAACTTCGTAGCCGCGCGACGCTACGCGCACGCCAACTTGCGCAAGCTCGCGCCCTATGCCGGGCAGGGCATTCCCATCGTAGTCGGCGGGACGAGCTGCGGGTTGGAGCTGAAATCGGACTATCGGGAGCTGTTGGGCATCCACACCGCGGAGGCGCGGCTGGTGGCCGGACAGGTGTACGACATCAACGAGTTCCTCTGGCTGGAACATGAGGCGGGCCGGTTGCAGACCGACTTCGCTCGGCTGGAGCGCCGCCTGCCCTACCACACATCATGTCATCAGAAGCTCCATCGCATCGGCCGGCCCGCGCTCGATCTCCTGAGCCTGATCCCGGGCCTGACCGTCGAGGAGATGGCCGCAGATTGTTGCGGCATCACCGGTACCTATGGCTACAAGCACGAGAAATATGCCATCGCGCAGGCGGTCGGCCGGCCTCTCTTCGACCGGATCGCGGCCTCGAGCGCGGACCTGGCCGTGTGCGACAACGAGACGTGCCGCTGGAACATCGCGGACAGCGCCGGCGTGAAGGTGGTACACACCGTCCAGGTGCTGGCTGAGGCATATGGACTGAGGTGATGTGTTTGTGCTGCCTGTTGACATCCGTCAGCATTGGAGTCAGGTCGCGCACTCCTCGTGTTCTTGCATCCAGCCGTTCTCCAGTCCGGCCGCCTCGAAAGCTTCCAGTGCAGCCTCGTATTCCTCTGGCGTGATCTTGCGGCCCAGGACCGGATCGTTCACCGCCTGGTGGGTGGGGAAGTATTGGTTCATCAGGCTGACGTGGACGCGCGGGGAGAGCTCGGTCGCGATCCAGCGCAGCACCTCGGCCGCGCCGTCCAGACCATCGGGCAGAACCAGGTGGCGGATGATCATGCCGCGGCGTGCGATGCTCTGTTCGTCCAGGATCAGCTCGTCGCCGACCTGGCGGAAGATCTCGCGCAGGGCCGCCCGGTTGTGGGCCAGGTAGTTCGGAAAGCCGGAGATGCGCCGCGCCACCGCGTCGTTGGCGTATTTGGCATCCGGCAGCCAGATGTCAATCACGCCTTCTAACATGCGCAGCGTGGCGACCGTCTCGTAGCCGCTAGTGTTGTAGACCAGCGGCACGCGCAGACCGCCGGCCGCGGCGATGTCGGCCGCGGCCACGATTTGCGGGGCGAAGTGCGTGGGCGTGACGAAATTGATGTTATGGCAGCCGCGCGCCTGCAGCTCCAGCCACATCTCGGCCAGACGTTGGACGCTGACCTGGTTGCCGTAGCCGAGTTGGCTGATGGAGAAGTTCTGGCAGAAGCAGCACTTACCGGTGCAACGGGAGAAGAAGATGGTGCCGGAGCCAGCAGTACCGCTGATGGGCGGCTCTTCCCAGGGATGGCTGTTCCACGATGCGACCACCGGTTCCGCGCCAGAGTTGCACACCCCGCGCCCCCCGTCCAGGCGATTCACCGCGCACGCGCGCGGGCACACCTGGCAGCGCGCCAGAGCGGCCATCGCCGCCCGTGCGCGGGCTGCCAGCTCGCCGCTGCGGTGCAGCCGCAGATAGCCGGGCTCCCAACCATCTGCGGCCGGCGCAGGCTGGGCGCGGCGGCCGGCGCTGCGCAGGTGCAGGGGCGTGCGCTGCGCCGCGCGCAGTGCGCTGTGCGATATGCGAGACACTTTCTACCTGGATCCTTTCTGGTTCTTCCTGCGCCATTCTACCACCGCCGGTCCGCAGCCGCCAGTTTACGGCTTTCACCCTCGCGCGGCCGGATTTTGCGTTTTGGGCCAAACTGCCGTAGTATCAGGAGGCTGCGGCCGCGGGGGCGGCTCGAGGCCATTCGGGTTGTCCGGCCAATGGCCGTCAGCGAAGCATCTGCCGAGGTCATCCCATGAAGATCACCAAAGCCGTCATTACCGCGGCAGGCCGCAACCAGCGCACACTGCCCTTGCAGACCCTCATTGACCGCGATGGTGTGCAAAAATCGGTGCTCTGCATCATCGTCGAGGAGGCGCTGCGCGCCGGCGTCGAGGAGATCTGCATCGTGGCGTCGCCCGGCGACGAGCGCGCCTACGCTGACGCGGTCTGCGAGCATGTTGGCCGGCTCGTGTTCGTCGAGCAGGCCGAGCCGTTGGGTTACGGTCATGCGGTCTACTGCGCCCGCGCGTTCGTTGGCGACCAGTCGTTCTTGCACCTGGTGGGCGATCATCTCTACGTCAGCCGTGGGGAGCAGGGTTGCGCGCAACAGCTCGTCCAACTGGCGCAGGCCGAGAGGTGCGCGGTGTCGGCCGTGCAGGCCACGCGGGAGAGTCTGTTGCCCTACTACGGCGCGGTTGGCGGCCGCCGCGTGGCAGGTCGCCAGGATCTCTACACGATTGATGCGGTCATCGAGAAGCCGACGCCGACCGAGGCCGAGCAGCGGTTGATGGCCCCGGGATTGCGGGCCGGGCACTATCTCTGCTTCTTTGGCATGCACGCGCTGACGCCAGCAGTGATGGACATCCTGGGGCGCCACGTGGCAGCCGCGGCCGGCCGAGACCGGGTGAATCTCTCGCAGGCGCTGGCCGAGATCGCGACGCGCGAACGTTATCTGGCCCTCGAGCGTCCCTGGTGGCGCTATGATGTCGGCGTCAAGTACGGGCTACTCACCGCGCAACTCGCGCTCGCGTTGAGCGGCAAGGATCGCACCGAAGTGCTGGCGCAGTTGGTGGAGCTGCTGGCCGTGCGTGACATGCACCGGCCGGCGCCGTGATAGCGTGGGACGCAGAGACGTGTTATAATTGAGTTCGCGAAAGGTTGCCTCTGACGTTGCATTGGGAGCGGGCTATGATGGCCGAGGTTACGATTACCCAGATTCTGGATGATCTGCGCGTGGCCGACGAGATCACACGCGCATTCGAGCGCCGCTATTGGCTGAGCTCGGCGGATTTCTATGCCTTGTATAGTCAAGGGTTGTTGGATGATGGCGAGCACACCGACGACTTCGCAGAATGGTCAGCCTACTACCAGGTGAAACTGGACCGAGAGGCGCTTCTGCGAGTACTGTCGAAGGAACGCCTGCGCCAGTTAACCTCAGACCTGGGCGCCGGGGGTGTTTTGATTGATTCACGCGAACCGGCCCTTCGTTGGCCAGCACCTGCGTGAGCTATGGCTTTTCCAGGTCGTCTCGATTACGAGGCCCTGATCTACAGTCTTCCCGGCCGGTATGCGGCGGAGATCACTGTATCAACCTTGCGTCTGTACAGCACCAGTGCGCTGACAGCTAGAGTCGGGGGTGTGGTGCAGTTCGCCAACGGCGTGGAACTTCGGGTCAAGGAATACCTCGATTTCAGACTCGGCAGAATCCTCGATTATAGCTACACGGTTTACAGAGGTAGCGAGAGGATCCGTTGGTACGATCCACAGCCCCATGCTGAGCTCTCGGCGCTGAGCGAAACTTTCCCGCATCATCGCCACGAGCCTCCGGACATCAAACACAACCGGCAGCCAGCCCCGAATATCTCTTTCACCGCACCGAACCTGCCGGCTTTGGTTGCCGATTGCTTGCTTCTCGGATAGCGCGGTATGCAAAGATCCCAGTATCTTGTCCACATCATCACGGCGCCCGATCCAGAGACCCGCAACCGCTCGCTGGATGCGTTCTGCCGGTCGGCTTCGCTGGCCGAGCTGCTCGCTGAGTGCCAGGCGCTGGAAGCGTTTCGCCGGAGCAGCGATAACCTCTACGAACGCGTGCGGGCGCTCTTCTTTCTGTACGCCATCCATCGCTTTCACATCCCGCTCAAGCCGGGCCTGCAACCCAAAGGGTTCATCTCGTGGGACGGCTATACCCATCTGCTGCGCCGGCGCTTCGAAGAGGCGCTGGACATCTTTTTGCGCAGCCAGGCGGCCCAGGGTCCGAGCGAAGCAGTGTCGAGCGCACTGGCCGAGGTGTATCACCGGCTGGGCTTCCAAACGCTGGCCGACCAGGTGCGGCGCAGCGTGCGCTCGGTGCGCGGCAACCAGTGGATGTTTCGCGTCGGCCATCCCGCGGACCAGCCGTTGCGCGTGCGTCCAGAGCTGCTCAGCCGTCCCTCGGCCGATGCGCCCTTTCCGATCCTGCGCGAGGCCACGCCGGTACGGATGGATCTTTCGCACAGCGCATGGAGCGACATCTTCTTTCTGGGCATGGACTTTCCCGAAGGCGCGCGCGTCCTGAACGTTTCGATTGACCTGGGCGTGCGCGGCCGCGATGCCGCGCCGCGGCCGCCGGTGGAAGCCTATTTCCGGGTGATTGACGAGCCGGTCTTGCGGCTGGTCAGTGTGGATCTCGCGTGTTCAGCCGACATCGCGAACCTGGCGGAAGTGTTCGACTATGCCAGGGACTACCTCGGCCTGCTCAAGGCTGCGGTCATCGCGGCCGGCCTCATTCCGCCGGGCATCGAAGGCTCGGAGCAAAGCCTGGCCGATCTGCTGGCGCGCCTGGTGGGCCCGGGGCATGGCATCGAGCTGGTCAGCTCGGTGAATGGCATTCCGAAAGGCTCGCGGTTGGCTGTCTCCACCAGTCTGCTGGCCTGCCTGATCGCCGTCTGCATGAGAGCCACCGGCCAGGCGCATTCGCTCACCGGGCAGCTCCAGGAGCACGAGCGCCGCCTGGTGGCCGCGCGGGCGATCCTGGGGGAATGGCTGGCTGGCTCTGGCGGCGGCTGGCAGGATTCGGGCGGGCTATGGCCGGGCATCAAGCTGATTCACGGCGCGCTGGCGGCCGAGGGCGACCCCGAACAGGGCGTCAGCCGCGGCCGTTTGCTGCCCAATCATCGCCTCTTCGGCCTCGATGAGGTCACGGCCGAGACGCGGCAGCGGCTGCAGGATAGCCTGGTGCTTGTGCACGGCGGCCTGGCCCAGAACGTCGGCCCCATCTTGGAGATGGTGACGGAGAAGTACCTGCTGCGCTCCGAGGCCGAGTGGCTGGGCCGCCAGGAGGCGTGCCGGGTCCTCGACCAGGTCGTCCAGGCGCTCTGCGATGGCGACGTGCGCCGCATCGGGCAGGTGACGACGCACAACTTCACCGGGCCGATCCAGGCGATCATCCCATGGGCCAGCAACCTCTACACCGAGAAGCTCATTGGCCGCGCGCGCGATGAGTTCGGGCCAGGCTTTTGGGGCTTCTGGATGTTGGGCGGGATGTCGGGCGGCGGCATGGGTTTCATCTTCGATCCGGCCATCAAGTCCCAGGCCCAGGCGCGGCTGCTGGCGATCATGCGAGACACCAAGCGCCAGCTCGAAACCGCCATGCCTTTCGCCATGGAGCCAGTGGTCTACGACTTCGCCATCAACGAACGGGGAACGTGGGCGGAATGGTTGGGACCTGGGACTTGGGAAATTGGTAAGTTGGGCGCACCGTCTTCCCCCCCAGACCAATCTACCAATCTACCAACCTCCCAATCCACCAACCCACCAACCCACCAACCCACCAATCTACTGCCTCTCATGCCCTCCGGCTACTATGCCATGTTCGTGCCGGACCTGTTGCGGCGTGACCGCCGGCGCCTGACCCCAGCTCGCCGTGCGGAATTGGATCAGTTCGCGGCGGCGTGTCGCACGCAGCCCGAATTGGCGGGCATGGTGCAAGACCTGTTCGACCGGATGATGCCGCGCATCAGTCGTGAGGAGGTCGGTGCGCAAGACCTTGACGCGATTCTGGCGCAGCACGGCTTCGACCGCGTGCAGCACGAGCAAATCCGCGCGGATTTGCGCAGCGGCCGCATTGGTCTGGCTCAGAACCGCCTGCCGGCCAGCAGCGACATTCGCGACGTGCAGCCGGAGGACGTCATAGACCTGACGGCCGCAGACCTTTCGAGCAGCGCCTCGATAGGTTTGGGGCAGGACCTGACATGCCTGGCGCGCATCGGGAGAGACGCGCTGGCCGCGGGCGCGGTGGCGGTGGTCACGCTGGCCGGCGGCGTCGGCAGTCGCTGGACGCAGGGCGCGGGCGTGGTCAAGGCTCTGCACCCGTTCTGCCGGCTGGGCGGCAAACACCGCACCTTTATCGAGGTGCACCTGGCCAAGAGCCGGCGCATCAGCCGCCTCTATGCCCCTGCCGCGGCCTTGCCGCACGTCATCACCACCAGCTATCTGACGCACGGCCCCATCGAGGCTTTTTTGGCTGCAGAACGCGACCAGGCCGATCGTTCCTACGGCTATCCTGGGCCGCTCTATCTCTCCGAGGGCCGCGCGATCGGCCTGCGTCTCGTGCCGATGGCGCGCGACCTGCGCTTCGCATGGGAAGAGATGCCCCAGCAACTGCTTGACGAGCAGGCCCAGAAGGTCCGCGCAAGTCTCCACGCGGCGCTGATCGAGTGGGCGCAGCGGGCCGGCGAAGCCCGTGATTACCGCGACAACGTCCCGCTGCAATGCCTCCATCCTGTCGGCCATTGGTTCGAGATTCCCAACCTGCTCAAGAATGGCGTCCTGGCGACCTTGCTGGCCGCACGACCGTCGCTGCAATACCTGATGGTGCACAACATTGATGCGCTGGGAACCGACGTGGATCCCGCGATCCTGGGGTTGGTCATCAGCCAGTCCGCAACCTTCACCGCGGAGGTGATCGGTCGCTGTCTCGACGATCGCGGCGGCGGGCTGGCGCGTGTAGATGGCCGGCTGCGGCTGCTAGAGGGGCTGGCGCTGCCGCACGAAGAGGACGAGTTCCGCCTCACGTACTATAACTCGAACACGAGTTGGTTGCACGTGGACAAACTGCTGGCCATCTTCGGCCTGGCGCGCGGCGACCTGACGAACGCAGAGAAGGTGACGGCGGCGGTGCGCGCGGTCGCGGCGCGCATGCCCACCTACATCACGCTCAAAGACGTCAAGAAGCGGTGGGGACACGGCCAGGAAGACGTTTTCCCGGTGGCCCAATGGGAGAAGCTGTGGGGCGACATGACCGCGCTGCCGGAGCTCGATTGTCGCTTCATCGCCGTCCCGCGGCGTCGCGGGCAGAACCTCAAAGATCAGGCGCAGCTCGATGGCTGGCTGCGCGACGGCTCAGCTGCCTACGTAACAGATCTGTGCGAATGGGAGTAGGATGGGGTGTCCAGGTCGGGAGGTGGATGATGACGATGGAAATCACGATTCGGGTGCCTGACACGCTCGGGCAGCAGTTACAACGTTTTCGAGAGCGTCTGCCGGAAGCGCTGGAGCGCGGTCTGCGTGAGCTGTTGGCTGAGAGGCCGACAGATCATGACGATGAGAACAGCATCATGTCGTTGTTGGCCAGTCAGCCGGCGCCGGAACAGGTGTTGGCAATCCGGCCGTCTCCGAAACTGCAAGCGCGCGCCAGCGAGCTATTGACCTTCAGCAAGCAGCGAGAGCTCTCGCGCCAGGAAGATGCAGAACTGGAAAGATACCTGCTGCTGGAGCATCTCGTCCGGTTAGCCAAGGCGCACGCCTATCGTCGCCTGGCAGGTCGCGCATGACGCCGGCTCACATTCCCGCAGCGTTGCGCCGACTCGTTGCTGCACGGGCGCATGGGAAGTGCGAGTATTGCCTGTATCCAGAGGCGGCTTCGTTCCTGGCCTTCGAGATCGAGCACATCGTCGCCGAGAAGCACGGCGGGGCGACGGCTGCTGAGAACCTGGCATCGGCTTGCCCCTTCTGCAACCGATACAAAGGCGCCGATTTGGGCTCGTTCGACCCGGAGACCGGCCGCCTGGTTCGGTTCTTCAATCCGCGAGAGCAACAATGGGCCGCGCACTTCACACTCAACGCCGCGCTGATCGTGCCCCTCACCCCGGAAGGGCGTGCAACGGTTCTCATTCTGCAGTTCAATCATCCCGATCGCATCTGGGAGCGGCAGCGCCTGGTTGAGGCAGGCCAATATCCTCCAAGATGAAGGATGGACGACGATGTTCATACTTCTTACCGGTAAAGAGCACGTGGGCAAGACGACCGCCTGTTGGAAAGCGTTGCCTGCGCTGCGAGCAGACGGTCTCCGAATCGCCGGGTTCGTGTCGCCTCCGCTGTTGAGCGAGACGGGCGCCAAGGTCGGCATCCAGATGGTCAACCTGACGACTGGCGAGAGCCAGACCTTGGCGCGCGTGGCGGCGCACGGCGAGCCCGCAACTGTCGGCCAGTATCGCATGGCCGATGAAGCCAGCGAATGGGCGCGGCGCGTGCTGGCCGCGGCTTTGCTGGCCAACGCCGACTGGATCGTGGTGGATGAGATCGGCCCGTGGGAACTGCACCAGGACGGCGGTTTCGCTTTTGCCCTGGAACCGCTCGGCGATCCGGTGCGCGTGCCGAACGCCATCGTGATCGTGCGCGAGTCTCTGGCTGATGAGTTGGCCGAGCGCGTGGGCCGGACCGATGTGGTGCGTCTGCTGGTGACGCCGGCCAACCGCAGCAAGATTCCTGCGCAGCTTTTCAGACTCATCTGCGCAGCTCCATGACTCACGATATACCTGGAGAAACTCATGGCTCTTGGCTCCTGGTCCGAACGTTACACTTTGACTGCCGCGATCGCGCTGCTTCTGCTGGTGCTGCTGGACAACGCTGAGCTGATGCTCACCGTCTCCGCGCTGGGACTGGTCTGCGGGCTGATCATCGCCTGGAAGAGCGACCTCAAGCGGGCGGGGGTAGTAGCGCTGGCCGCGTTTGCCGTTGCGGGCGCGTTGGCGTTGTGGCGGCTGCTGCGCGGTTGATAGGAGGAATGCCGTATGAGAATTGCAGTGGGGGCCGATCACGCCGGCTTCCCGATGAAGAAAGTCGTCATCAGGATCGTCGAGGCGGCCGGTCACCAGACGCTTGACCTGGGCACGCACGACGAGCAGCCCGTAGACTATCCTGACTACGCGCTGGCCGTGGGTCGCGCGATCCAGCGCGGCGAGGCCGACCGCGGCATCTTGCTCTGCGGCAGCGGCGTGGGGGTGTGCGTGGCTGCGAACAAGCTGCGCGGCATTCGGGCGGGCGTTTGTCACGACACCTACTCGGCGCACCAGGCGGTCGAACACGACGACCTGAACGTGCTGTGTCTCGGCCCGCGCGTCGTCGGCCCCGCGCTGATCGAAGAACTGGTCATCGCTTTTGTGGCGGCGCGCTTCGATGACCGCGAACAATACGCCAGGCGCCTGGCCAAAGTCGCGGCGATGGAAGCAGAAGGTTGATGGCTGACCTTTGACCTCATCGCTTGGCGGTTCAAACCGCTGCAACAGCCGCCAAGCCTGCCTTCGCAGGCTAGATCGAGTCACCGGAGGGCGACTTCGCAAAGGTCGCAGCGATTTCGGTCACCCGACGGTTGGGGGGTTGTGTCAGAGCGGGATATTGCCGTGTTTCTTTGGCGGATTGACATCCCGCTTGTTCTGCAACATCTCGAGCGCGTTGATCAGACGCGGGCGCGTCTCGCGCGGCTCGATGACCGCGTCGATATAGCCGCGTGAGGCCGCGACGTAGGGGTTGGCGAATTTCTCGCGATAGTCCGCGACCAGGCGCGCGCGGGTCTCTTCGGGACTGGCCGCTTCCGCGATCTCGCGGCGGAAGATGATGTTGACCGCGCCCTCTGGCCCCATCACCGCGATTTCGGCCGACGGCCACGCCAGGTTGATGTCCCCGCGCAGGTGCTTCGAGCTCATCACGTCGTAGGCGCCGCCATAGGCTTTGCGAGTGATCACGGTCAGTTTGGGCACCGTGGCCTCGGCGTAGGCATAGAGCAGCTTGGCGCCGTGCCGGATGATGCCGCCGTGCTCCTGCGTTGTGCCTGGCAAGAAACCGGGCACATCCACGAAGGTGACGAGCGGGATGTTGAAGCAATCGCAAAAGCGCACGAAGCGCGCCGCCTTCGTGCTGGCATTGATGTCCAGCACCCCCGCCAGCACGGCTGGCTGATTGGCCACGATCCCCACGCTCCGGCCGCCCAACCGGGCATAGCCGATCAGGATGTTGCCCCCGAAATTCTGCATCACCTCGAGAAACTCGCCATCGTCCACCACGCGCGTGATCACCTCGCGCATGTCGTAGGGCTTGTTGGGTTCCTCGGGAACCAGATTGTCGAGCGTCTCATCGCTGCGCAGCGGATCATCTTCGGCGCGGACGAATGGCGGGTCTTCCAGGTTGTTCTGCGGCAGATAGCTCAAGAGCTTTTGCACCAGGAAGATGGCGTCCTCTTCGCCATCGGCCGCAAAGTGGGCGACGCCGCTGGCCGATGCATGGGTCAACGCGCCGCCCAGCGTCTCGAACGACACATCCTCGTGGGTGACGGTCTTGACCACCTCTGGCCCGGTGACGAACATGTAGCTGGTTTCCTTCACCATGATGATGAAGTCGGTGATGGCGGGCGAGTAGACCGCGCCGCCCGCGCACGGCCCCATGACCAGGCTGATCTGCGGGATGACGCCAGAGGCCAGGGTGTTGCGCAGAAAAATGTCGGCGTAGCCGCCCAGGCTCACTACGCCCTCCTGGATGCGTGCGCCGCCGGAGTCGTTCAGCCCGATGATCGGCGCGCCGTTCTTCATGGCCAAATCCAGCACTTTGCAGATCTTCTCTGCATGGGCCTCAGATAGGGCGCCGCCGAACACGGTGAAATCCTGCGAAAAGACATACACCAGGCGTTTGTCGAGCGTGCCATAGCCGGTGACCACGCCATCGCCCAGGAAACGCTGCTGCTCGGCGCCGAAGTCGTGCGAGCGATGGGTGACGAAGCGATCGAGCTCCACGAAGCTGCCCTTGTCGAGCAGCAGCTCAAGGCGTTCGCGCGCGGTCAGCTTGCCCTTGGTGTGTTGTTGTTTGATGCGCGCCTCGCCGCCGCCCAGGGAGGATTGATATTTGAGATCACGTAAACGCTGAATCTTGTCTGGATTGGACATGCAGCCCTCAGTTTTCCTGCGCATCATTTCGCCCAGCGTCGCAGGGCATATCCGACCGCCGCCAGCGCCGCTCCTGTCGCCAGCGCGCCGGCCGTCAAGAGCACACCGGCATCGAACCAAAACCGATCGGGGAAGAGACGAATCAACGAGTCGCTCCAATCGAACGTCCATGTGTCGGGCGGGAAAAACGCCTCGTGGAACGCCACGAAAAAGGCGCGCCAACTCAGCAAGACGAAGGCTACCAGAAAAGCCAGCAACCCGGTCGTCATCAGCCCGCCGCGGAACAGCGCGGCGTAACCCTCGCGCCGACTCGGCCGCCGGCCGAGCAAGAAGGCCAGGCCGCCGATGACGATGACGGCTGCTGCGCCGTGCACGCGCCACAGCAGGTCGGTGAAGCGCTTGACGTCCAACATGTGGCTGATCTCGTTTTCGGCAAACAGAGGCTTGTCTGTGCCCGGCAGGCGCAGCGCGCGCAGCATCGGAATCGCGACTTCGGCCGGTTCGGGCCGGCCCAGGTATCGAATGCACGCCGTCGCCAATTCCACCCGTTGCGCCTGGGTGAAGCCGTACGGATCAGGGGGGAAGTCGGGCTTAGCGTACTCGTAGCGCGGATACCATTCGGCGACCATGATCCGGGCCGCGCTCAGGGTCACGAGGATTGGCAGCGCGAGCACGACGAGCCAGCGCACAAGAAAGATGAATCGGCTCATAGAGCGCCTCCCAGGTTGTTCCCCCGCAGGCCGCTGTCTGGTGGCCGGGGGGATGCAGATGGCCGCGATTCTACACCAGGGGGGCGCAAAAAGCCAACCGGCGCTTGTTGTGGTATAATATGCCCTGATCCACATGGAGGGCTGGCTATGCGTCTTCCCCAGCTCCTGGAACAGATCCCATCTGATTCTCTCACAAGAGGACACTGAGGAGGAAATCCATGATTCCCAAGCTGCATTTTGGTCGTACCGGCCACCTGAGCACGCGCATCATCTTCGGCGCAGCCGCGTTGGGCCGCGTGACACAGGAGGAGGCTGATCGCACTCTCGATCTCCTGCTCGAATACGGCGTCAATCACTTCGACACCGCGGCATCCTACGGCGAGGCCGAAGACCGGATGGGGCCGTGGATGGCGCGCTACCGGAAGCAGGTTTTCCTGGCCACCAAGACCGGCGAGCGCACCTATGACAAGGCGAAGGAGCAATTCCACCGGTCGCTGGAGCGTCTGCGGGTGGATAATGTAGATATGATCCAACTGCACGCGCTGATTGATCCAGGCGAGTGGAAGACCGCGATGGGGCCGGGCGGTGCGCTCGAGGCGCTGATCGAGGCGAAGGAGCAAGGCCTGGTCCGCTTCATCGGCGTTACCGGGCACGAGATCGCCATCGCCGCCATGCACCAGCTCAGCCTGAACCGCTACGACTTCGACGCGGTGCTCTTGCCGTGGAACTATCTGCTCTCGAAGAACTCGCTCTACGCCGCGGGCTTCGCGGCGGTGCAGAAGATCTGCCGCGAACGCAACGTCGCGGTGCAGACGATCAAGAGCCTGACACGCCGGCGGTGGGAAGGCGAGCGCACCCGCGCCACCTGGTATGAGCCGCTGGAAGAGCAGGCCGACATTGATCTGGCCGTGAACTGGATCCTGGGCCAGTCGGACATCTTCCTGAACAGCACGGGCGACATCCACGTGCTGCCCAAGCTCTTGAACGCGGCCAGCCGGTTCGCCGGTCGGCCCAGCGATGCGGAGATGGATGCGCTGGTCGCCCAGCGGGACATGAAACCGATGTTTTGGTAGGAGTCAACAAGGGCCGAATCTCGAAGCGAGATTCGGCCCTTCACTTTCTGGGAACAGGAGGGGAAGATCGCCCTGCCGCGGCCGCCGCGCACAGAGCATCCAGCGGCGAATCCGCAGTCAGTGTGACGATCTCCAGGCCGGGCACGACCGGTGCAGGCCGAAAGGTTTCGGCCGTGCAGACCAGCAGCGGGTTGCGGCCTTCCTCCACGAAGCCGGCTGCCTTAAGCGCGGCTGGCAGGCCCGGCGCGTACTCCGGGACGAACTCGAGACGAGGCAGGCGGTTGCGCGCCTCGAACGCCTGGCGCAGAGCGACGAGCGCCGCGCTCAGGTCGCATCCTATACCTGTCGAAGCGCCGCGGCCTGAGCTCTGGGCCTGGCGCAGGTTCGAAGCGGCCTGGCCGATCGGCTCGATGGGGCGTGCATAGTTGAAGAACCGGAGCGGGTCGTGCGGGTCGAAGAACAACGCAAAAGGCGGCAGCTCGACGGTCTCGTGCGTCAGCTCCGCCGCGCGGCGCATGTATGATTCAAGAGCAGCCGGTGTCAGCATAGATAGCAGATAGCAGATTGCAAATAGCAAGCTGCAATTTGCAATTCACTTCTGTCAACCCTTGTGCCCGGGATACGCCCGATCTTCCAGCTCGGCCAGGTACTTCTCGGCTTCCATGGCTGCGGCCACGCCCTGGCCGGCCGAGGTGGCGGCTTGCTTGAAGCGGTGATCCTGGATTTCGCCGGCTGCGAAGATGCCCGGCGCACTGGTGCGCATTAGCTTATCGGTGATCAGATAACCTTGCTCATCCATGGCCAGCTTGTCCAGGAAGAGCTGGTTGTTGGGCAGGTGGCCGATGTAGACGAAGACGCCATCAGTGGCTGTGTCGGTCGTCTCGCCGCTGACCAGGTTCTTGAGCCGGACGCTTTCGACCTTCTTCTCGCCGTTGATGCTCTCCACCACCGAGTTCCAGACGAACTCGATCTTCGGGTTCTCCTGCGCCCGGCGCTGGAGCGTTGCGCCGGCCCGCAACTGGTCGCGGCGATGGACGATGCGCACCCTGGCCGCGAACTTGGTCAAGAAGAGACCTTCCTGGAGCGCGCTGTCGCCGCCGCCGACCACGATCACATCCTTGCCGCGGAAGAAGAAGCCGTCGCAGGTGGCGCAATAGCTTACCCCGCGGCCTGTCAGCCGTTCCTCGCCGGCCACGCCCAACCGCCGTGGGGACGCGCCGGTGGCCGCGATGATGGCATTGGCCCGGAATTCCTTGCCGCTGGCCGTCCTCACGGTGAATGGCGGGCCGTCGGCGTCCAACTCGGTGACATAGTCCAGCAGCACCTCGGTCCCGAACCGCTCGGCCTGTTTCTGCATCTGCGCTGCCAACTCGGGCCCCTGGATGGACTCGAGGCCGGGGTAGTTTTCCACCTCGGTGGTGAGGGCGATCTGGCCGCCCACTTCGTTGCCCGCGATCAGCAGCGGCCGGAGATTGGCGCGAGCGGTGTAGATCGCGGCGGACCAGCCAGCCGGCCCGCTGCCGATGATGATCACGTTCTCGATCGCAGGCCGCGGCTCAGCTGGCGCCTCGAGATCCACGTCCGGCGCCTCGCTGCTCAGGTTGAGGTTAAGGTCAAGGTTAAAGTTGCTCGACATGATCCACGCTCCCTGTATGTACAAGCCCTGACAGGTTCTAGAAACCTGTCAGGGCTCACAACTCGCCTGCCTCGTACAAGATCAACGCCGCGGCGATCACCCCGGCTGTCTCCGCCCGCAGGATGCGCGGGCCGAGGGTGACCGGTTGCACGCCACAGCGTCGGGCCAGGGCGATCTCGTCTTCGGTGAATCCTCCCTCGGGCCCGACGAACAGTTGGATGCGCGCACCTGCGGCCCAGTTACACCGCGCCAGCGCGTCGCGCAGGGTGGTCGAATACTCGCCTTCCCAGGCGATGAGCCGGACCTCACCCCCAGCCCCTCGCCTGCCGGGAGAGGGGCAAGGGGGCGGCAGGGAAGGTGACGCTGCCTGGCTGAACAACTGCGTTTGGTCCAGCTCTGGCAGCCGGCCGCGACCGCACTGTTCGGCTGCCTCGCGGATGATGCACTCCCATCGTTCGCGTTTGCTTTCGATCGCCGCCAGGTCGTCCACCACGTTGCGCTCGCAGATGAGCGGCGCGAACGCGCTGACTCCGACCTCGACTCCCTTCTGCAGCGCCCAACTGAACCGCTCTCCCTTGAGCAC
>Ga0194125_10005177_pt1 | contig 19953 bp, 15 predicted proteins | sample TA2KigC250mmetaG_FD_148626 | JGI IMG/M metagenome (GOLD analysis project Ga0194125, IMG submission 148626) | Freshwater microbial communities from Lake Tanganyika, Tanzania - TA2015034 Kigoma Deep Cast 250m | ecosystem: Environmental > Aquatic > Freshwater > Lake | place: Tanzania: Lake...
TTGCCGGCTTCCACCGCGTCGATCATCATCTGGGCGTGCCAATGGTCCGGGGTGGCGATGATCACCACGTTGATGGACTTGTCCTCCAGCAGTCGCCGGTAGTCGTCGTACGACTTGGCGCCAGTGGAAGCCACTTTAAGTCCTGCTTGAAGGTTGAGCTCGTAAATATCACAAACCGCAGCCATTTCCACGCCGATTTCCTTGAACTCGGCGGTCAGCAGGCGACCCCGCCCGCCGCTGCCAATCACCGCTCCGCGCAGCCGCTCCTGCGCGCCGAGCATGCCCGTCCCTGTCAGGGTCACAAAGGTTCTCCGGTCCATGCTGACGAGCGTACCAGAAACGTAGTGGCCGGCGGGGTGTGTCCCGGCGCTGCACCTCTCCTGCGGCGGCGCCTACTCCAGCGTCAGCTTGCGCAGGCAGAAGGCGTCGTAGTCCGTCCCGTTGTGGGGACGCCCCGAGAAGATCAGCCAAAGCGTCTTGCCTTCCGCCGCGATCCACCTGCTGGGCAGGCGGTAACCGTGGGTGTTGCCCAGGCCCCAGTACTCGGTGTGAAACACCGTGGTCCAGGGGCCCCACGGCTCTGGAGCGTCGAATATACCCCAGGCGCCGTCGTGACCGTAGCCTAGCGCCACCAGGTACCGGCGCAGGCCCGGCACGTAGACCGCATCCACGCGCTGGCAGCGGCCCGGGTTGCTGAACACCGCGCCACGCGCGGCGATGTCCCGGCTCCAGACCGGCCGGCCCGAGGCGTCCAGCCGCACAAAGAACTCGTAGGCTTGGCGGTCACGCATGCGCCGCGCGGGCGCGCGGGCCAGCACCAGGTGGTCATCGCTATCGTACGCGCTGGGGCCGTCCTGCGAGTACAGGTACACGTACTCATCGCGCGCGCCGGCGTTGTTGCGGCCGAAATTCAGAAACGCCGGGCTGCCGAAACTCACCTCGAAGCGGAAGCCGTGCTGCCACGTCTGCCCGCGGTCCTCCGACCAGGCCAGCCGGGAGTTGCCCACGTTCCGCTCCCACATGTAGAGTACGCCGCTCACCATGAGCATGCCGCTGGCCTTGGCGCCCTTCGCGCCCTGGCCCAGGTTCTCGCCGCTCTCCGACCGGATGTTGACCGCGCGGTAGTTTTCGGGAGGCCCGCTGATGCGGGCGAACCCCTGGCCCAGCTTGACCTTGATAAGCGGCTCGAAGCCCCAGCCGTCGCCGTAGGCGGTGTAGAGGTCGCCGTCGTCGGCCCAGGTGATGGGCCAGTTGTCGCTGCCCGGAGCCTGTTTCACGATCGACTGGAACGGCCCGAAGGTCGCCTTCCGGATCACCGGACTGGGCGGGTAGGGCAGACGCGCAGCCGGGTTGTCGGGGTACTGGAGCACCGCCCCCATCAGCGGCGCAAAGAGGAACTCCTCAATCGCGCCCCAGAACCCCAGACCCTCCGACGGCTCAGCCAGCACGCCGCCGTTACGCACCATGACCAGATCCAGACTCGGAACGACCAGCAGAACCTGATTCCCGGCGCCCGCCCCGGCGAAGGCGTCGTTCGGGACCTTCTTCCACACGCCATCGAAGTTCGTCCACCAGCCCAGGCCGGAGCCCGGCTGCGGGTTTCCGCGAGGCCGCTGCGGCAGCGGAGTCCCCGCGTAAGCGGTCACCCGGTCCACCCAGGCGGCTGGGATAGGCCGTTGCTTCTCCCACTGGCCTCGCTGGAGCATCAGTTGGCCGACGCGCGCCACCGCCCGGGCGGTCCAGGAACCTCCGCCCCAATTGGCGTAGAGTTGAAGTCCATCCACCTCGTAAGCGCGCCCGTAGCCTATCGACCACTCGCTCTCAGGCGCCCCCAGCGGCCCCAGGATTCGCTCCTTCAGCAGCGTGCGGATGTCGCTCTGAGGCGCTCCTCTCAGCGCCGCGGTGACCGCGTACGCCAGAGCGGCCATGCCCGGATTGCTGTAGGCGTACTTCGTCCCGGGATCGAAGATCACCGGCGTCTGCCCCAGGGCGATCGAGAACGGGTCCGGATCGCGCCGCCAGAACGCTCCCATCCACCCGGGCAGCCTTTCGTGCGGGACGCCCTCTTGATTGGCGTCTTCCAAGCCCGAGGAGTGCGTCGCCAGGTGACGTATGGTGATCTTCGAGCGCCGCGGATCATTGCGCCACGCCGGGATGTACTTCCAGGCCGCATCATCGGCCGCCAGCCGCCCGTCCTGAAGCGCCAGCGTGAGCGAGACTCCGCCGACGATCGCCTTGGCCAGAGACGCGGTGTAGTGCCTCTGCTGAGGACCGCTATCCGCCGCGTACCACTCGTGGATGATCCTGCCGCCCCGCGCCACCAGGAAATTCTTGGTGCGGCGCGCGGCCAGCGCTTTCGTCATGGCCTCCAGCTTCGCGCCGTCCAGGCCCAGGGACTCCGGCTTGGCGGTCTCCCAAGGCATGGCCGCTGACAGGATCCCGGCCGCCAGCAACCACCCGGCAAAAGCGTGCTTCCTCATCCTGCCCATGGTAGCTCCCGGGCTATGCTGATAGGAGATGAGCGAGACCGCCGCCGTTGAGACGCACGATCTCACCAAGGTCTACCGCACCCTGCTGCGCCGGCGCGACGTCCGCGCCGTGGAGGGCGTTTCGCTGCGGGTCGAGGCTGGCAGCACCTTCGGCCTGCTGGGACCCAACGGGGCGGGGAAGACCACCTTCGTGAAAATGCTGCTATCAGCGGTGCGGCCTACCGCGGGCTTCGCACGGATCTTCGGAGTGGATTGCCGTCGTTCCCAGGCCCGCCGGCCGGTGGGATACCTCCCCGAGAATCACCGCCTGCCGGGGTATATGACCGGCCGCGGAATGCTGGACTATTACGCGGCGCTGTCTGGCATGGGGGCCCGGGCGCGCCGGCGGCGCGCCGCCGAGTTACTGGCTCTGGTGGGCCTGGAGAAGTGGGGTAGCACGCGCCTCAGCAGGTATTCCAAGGGAATGCTGCAAAGGCTGGGGCTGGCGCAGGCCATGATGCACTCGCCCCGCCTGCTGGTGCTGGACGAACCCTCCGACGGCGTTGACCCGGTGGGGCGGAGGCAGATCCGCGAGATCCTCCGGGAGCTGGAAGAGCGGGGCGTCACCGTGTTCATCAACTCGCACCTGCTGGCCGAGGTAGAGTTGTTCTGCCGTGAGGTGGCCATCCTGCACCGGGGCCGCGTGGCCCTGGTCGGCAAGGTCAAGGAGCTGACCGCGGGCAAGGGCTACCGTCTCGTGGCGGCGGGCGTCCCCGAGCGGCTCGAAGCTGAGTTGCGCGCCCGCGTCGCGGCCGCGGCCCGCCGGGACGGCCTGCTCGAATTGCAGTTCCCCAGCCGCGAGGAAGCCAACCAGGCCCTCGATCTGCTGCGCCGGGAGGGCTGTGAGATCGAAAGCCTCACCCCCACCACCAGCACGCTGGAGGACGTCTTCATGAGGACCGTGAATGTCTAGGCTCAGGCTGCCCGTCACCGTGGTCCTGATCCGGGACACCTTCCACGAGGCCATCGTGCGCTGGGTCTTCTGGGGGACGTTCGCCCTGTGCACCGCCCTGATCCTGTTCTTCCTGTTCCTCCTGCGCATCGATGTGGTCGAGGGCGCCAAGGCGACCATTTCGCTGTTCGGCCAGAAGGAGAGCAAGGCCATGGACGTGGCTAAGTTGGTGCGGCAGATCCACAGCGCCGTGGCGGCCTTCCTTTACATGATGGGAATGTTCCTGGCGGTGTTTGCCTCGGCCACCCTGATGCCTGCGGCGCTCGAACGCGGGCGCGTCGAGTTGTTGCTCTCCAAACCCCTCCGCCGGTGGCACATTCTGCTCGCGCGCTACAGCGCCAACCTGTTGCTGGTAATGCTCAACATCGGCTACCTGATCCTGGGAGTGTGGGCGGTCTTCGGCTGGAAGACCGGCGTCTGGCACGCCAGTTTCCTGTACGCCATTCCTGCCACCGCTTTCATGTTTGCCGTGCTGCTGGCTGTGGTGACGCTGGTGGCGGTGTTCAGCGAGAGCGCCGCGCTGGCCACCATGATTACCTTCGCCATGATGGTGATGAGTCCCATCCTGGCGCAGCACAAGCTCATGGCCAAGCTGCTCTCCTCCGAGTGGACCCGGCAGGTGTGGAGGGGTTTCTATCACGCCCTCCCCAAGTTTTTCGATGTGGGCGGGATCAACATGGACCTGGTCATGGGCCGCGCGGTCTCGAACTGGGCGCCGGTGTGGACTTCGACGGCCTTCGGTCTGGTGGTCCTGAGCGCGGCGCTGTTCCTGTTTCAGAAGAGGGACTACTGATGAAGCGACTGCGGTATGGGGCGCTGGCCCTGATATTGCTGGCGGCCGGGTGCAGCCGGGCGCCGCGCGTTTCGGTGATCATCGACCCATCCCTGGCCGAGTTGGCGCCCGCCGACACCGTCTCGCTGGCCGGAGTGCGCCTGGAGGCCCTGCGAGCCACGCCGCTGTGGCAGAAACACGTGGCCGCCAGGCCCCTGGCGCCGCTGGACGAGTTGGCGCGCGACACCGGCCTGGACCTGCGCAAGGACGTCTCCGACGTGCTGGTGGCCTCCAACGGCAAGGACTTGGTCGTCCTGGCTCTCGGCCGGTTCGCCCGGGCCGAGCTTGAAGCGGCTCTCGAACGGCGTGGCGCCAGGCGCATGTCGCACCGGGGGGTGGCGCTGATCGGCAACGAGGAGACGGCCGTAGCTTTCCTTAGCTCCTCGATTGCCGTGGCGGGCCCGGCTGCCATGGTGCGCACCGTCATTGACCAGCGCGGGCGCGGCGGCGTCCCCAAGGCGCTGCTGGAGGAGGCGAAAGGCATTGCCGCCGACAGCCAGATCTGGGGAGTGTCGCTGGGCGGGTTTGACCAGGCCGCCCAGGCCGCGCCGCAGGGGAGTAACCTGGGCAACCTGGCCAAGTTCGCGGAACTGATCGAGAAGACGAGCTTCGGGGCCGATCTCCGCTCCGGCCTGAACGCCAGTGGCGTCGTCACGTGCCGCAGCGAACAGGATGCCCGCACGCTCTCCGACACCCTGCGCGGCCTCATCGGACTGGCCCGTCTGAGCATGCCGGACACCGAGCCGGACCTGCTGCGCGCCTTCGACGGTATCCAGGTCAGCCTCCAGCAGCGCTCCGTGCGCGTCAACGCGCAGATCTCACAGGAGCTGCTGGACAAGCTGGTGGCCAGATTCTCCGCCGGAGCGGGCGCGCTCACTCCGGGATTTCGACTACCACGTCCCCAGTGACCACTGCCTGGCAGCCCAGCCGGGAGTGCAGCGTCACGCCCTCGGCCTGGCCGATGCGGTCCGTCTCGTCGTCCTCCATGGGACTGAGGTTCTCTGCTCCCTCCCTCACGATGACGTGACAGGTGGTGCACGCGCAGTTGCCGCCGCAGGCGTGTTCCAGCCCCACGTCGAAGTTCAAGGCCACGTCCAGGATCGATCCCGGCTTGCCGTGCCGCCGGTAGGGAAGCCGCGCGGGGTCGAACTCCACAATCACGTTGCGTGGCAAGAAACGCACCCGGGGCACTATTGGATTATAGGAACGCGCTGGATATATATCAAGTGGCTATATAATAGGTATATATGAAAGCGCTGCTGGTCCATCTCGATGAGGCCACCCATCGGGCCTTGAGCCGGGTGGTTCCCCCCTCCAGCCGGCGCCGCTCGCAGTTCATCCGCGAAGCCGTCCGCCGCGCCGTGCGCGAGGCCGAGTACGCCCGCATGCGCCAGGCCTACCTGGCCCAGCCCGACTCGGAGACCGAGGCGGATGGCTGGACCGGCGCCGAGGAGTACCGGCCGTGAAACAATACGAGATCTGGACGGCCAACCTGCCGGCGCCGGCGGGCAGGCGGCCAGTCTTGCTCCTCAGCCGCAACGATGCCTACGAGTACCTCAACAAGTTCGTGGTGGCCGAGATCACCACTACCATCCGCGACATTGCCGTTGAGGTTCCCCTGGGATCGCTGGAGGGCCTTCCCAAACGCTGCGTGGCCAACTGTGACAACCTGCGTACCGTAGCGCGGTCCTGGCTCCTGAAGCGGCTGGGCGCCCTGGCCCCGCGACGTCACTTCGAGGTCAAGCGCGCCGTCGGCTACGCCCTGGCCTGGGAGGAACTGATCACGGCCGCGAGCTGAGGTAGTCCTCTATCCCGCTCGCCGCCCGCCGGCCTTCGGCGATGGCTGCCGGAGGGTCTGCGCGGAACGTACAGAAAACCAGTACAATAGACGTGGGGTGTAAAGGTGGCTGTCGAGACAACTTACACGAGCTTGCGCCAAGAACTGGCTTCGGTGCTCGATCGGATCGTAAACGACCAGGAGGTGGTCATTGTGCGCCGCCGGGGGGCCAGAGATGTGGCGATGATTCCGGCCGCGGAACTGGCCGGTCTCCTGGAAACCGCGCATCTGCTCCGCTCGCCCAGGAATTCGCGGCGTTTGCTCGCTGCTTTGCGCCGGGCCGAGCGCGGCAAGGGAAAACCGGAACTACTCGAGGATCTCCGCCGGGAGATGGGGCTTGAGCGGCGCCGCTGAGCGGGATGCGGTCTTCCATCCTGAGTTCCGGGAGGATCTCCGCCATTGGATCAGGACTGATCGCCGGACAGCGCTCCGCGTTATCGAGCTGGTCGAAGCCGTGATCAGAGAACCGTTCTCCGGCGCCGGCAAGCCGGAGCCTTTGAGGTACATACTGAGCGGGTGCTGGTCTCGCCGGATAACCCAGGAGCACCGCCTGGTCTACAGGGTAAGCGGGAGTCGCATCGACTTCCTTCAGGCGCGATATCACTACTGAGGCCTTCCCGGAAGGGCCTATCTATGTGTGCCTGAGATACCGGTCTATCCCGCTCGCCGCCCGCCGGCCCTCGGCTATGGCCCAGACCACCAGGGACTGCCCGCGCCGCAGGTCTCCCGCGGCAAAGACGCCGCGCACCGAGGTCATGCAATCCTCGTCGGCGGCCACGTTGCCCCGCTCGTCCAGCGCCACGCCCAACTGCTCGACCAGCCCGTTCTTCACCGTCCCCAGGAACCCCAGCGCCAGTAGCACCAGGTCTGCCTCGATAGTGAACTCGCTGCCGGACACAGGCTCGAAGGCCGGCGGCGGGCCCACCCGCACGGCGTGCAACCGCTTGACGTTACCCCGCTGGTCCCCCTCGAGGCGCGTGGTGGCCACCGACCACTCGCGTATGCCGCCCTCCTCGTGGGAGGTCTCGGTGCGCAGCATGTGCGGCCACAGCGGCCACGGCGTGTGCGCGGCGCGCTCCAGCGGCGGCCGCGGCATTATCTCCAACTGGTGGACCGACCGGGCCTTCTGCCGCAGCGCCGTCCCCAGGCAGTCGGCTCCGGTGTCGCCGCCACCGAGAATGACCACGCGCCTGCCCGCGGCCAGGATCTCGCCGCAGAAGTCCAGCCGGTCCCCCGCCACGCGGCGGTTCTGCTGGCTGAGGAACTCCATGGCGAAGCGGATGCCGCGCAGTGCTCGCCCCGGCACGTCCAGGTCCCGCGGTTGCTCGGCGCCGCCCGCCAGCAGGATGGCGTTGTAGTCGTGGCGGAGGTCATCCACCGGCAGGTTGTCGCCCACGTGCGCCCGGGTTTGGAACTCGACGCCCTCTGCGCTCAGTTGCTCCAGCCGCCGGTCCAGGAGGTGTTTCTCCAGCTTGAAGTCCGGGATGCCGTAACGCAGCAGGCCGCCCAGGCGGTCGTTCTTCTCGAACACCGTGACCCAGTGGCCGGCGCGGTTTAACTGCTGCGCCGCCGCCAGCCCTGCCGGACCGGACCCCACCACCGCCACGCGCTTCCCGCTTCGCGCCAGCGGCGGCTGCGGCTTCACCAGGCCTTCCGCGAAGCCTCGCTCGATGATCTGCTGCTCGATCAGCTTGATGGTCACCGCGGGCGCGTTGATCCCCAGCACGCACGCCGCTTCGCACGGGGCGGGGCACACCCGCCCGGTGATCTCCGGGAAGTTGTTGGTCGAGTGCAGCGCGCGCAGCGCCTCCGGCCAGCGATCGCGGTACACCAGGTCGTTGAAATCCGGGATCAGGTTGTTGAGCGGACAGCCCGTGTTGCAGAAGGGCACCCCGCAATCCATGCAGCGGGCGCACTGCCGCCTCAGCCGCTCCTCGGGAAGGGGACTGTAGACCTCCCGGTAGTCCCGTATGCGCTCGGCCACCGGACGCCGCGCCGGCATCTCCCGCTCGTACTCCAGAAAACCTGTCGCCTTACCCATGCTGAACTCCGGTCGCACCAGCTTCAGTAGCACAAGCTTCAGCTTGTCGCGCAAAAGGCAAGCTGAAGCTTGCTCTACTGCGCTGGTACTCGTGCGGGAACACCTTGACGAACTTCGGCAGCATGTCCTCCCAGTGCATGAGGATGTTCCGGGCGCGCGGGCTGCGGGTGAACTCGAAGTGCCGCGTAATCAGCGTGCGCAGGGCCGCGACGTCGGCCGCCTCCGTGACCGGCCCCAGATCCACGCTCCCGGGGTTGCAGCGGGCGGCGAACCGCCCGGCTTCGTCCAGTACGTAGGCGATTCCTCCGGTCATCCCCGCGGCGAAATTGCGCCCGGTAGACCCCAGCACCACCACCACGCCCCGGGTCATGTACTCACACCCGTGATCGCCCACCGCCTCGACCACCGCCAGCGCTCCCGAGTTGCGCACCGCGAAGCGCTCCCCGGCGGCGCCGTTGAAGTAGGCTTCGCCGCTGGTGGCTCCGTACAGCACCACGTTGCCCACCAGGATATTCTCCTCGGCCGGGAAGGTTGACTCCCGCTCCGGGAACACGATGATGCGGCCGCCCGATAGACCCTTGCCCAGGTAGTCGTTGGCGTCGCCTTCCAGCACCAGCGTGACGCCCTTGGCCAGGAAGGCGCCGAAGCTCTGCCCCGCTGAGCCGTGGAAGTGGAACCGGATGGTGTCGTCCGGCAAGCCCTCCGAGCCGTGGCGCAGCGCGATCTCACCGCTCAGCATCGCGCCCACGGCGCGGTGGACGTTCCGGATGGGCAGGCGGAACTCAACCGGCGCACGGTCATCGATGGCGGCGCGGGCGCGCTCGATCAGGCTGTAGTCCAGCGACTGGTGCAGCCCGTGGTCCTGCTCGGTGACGCGCCGGCGCGCCACGCGCTCGGGCGCCGGTGGGCTGTAGAGAATGGCTGAGTAGTCCAGCCCGCGCGCCTTCCAGTGCTCCACCGCCGGCCGCGTCTGGAGCCGGTCCACCCGCCCCACCATCTCATCAAAACTGCGGAAGCCCAGGCGCGCCATCAGCTCGCGCACCTCCTCGGCCACGAAGAAGAAGTAGTTGATCAGATGCTCGGGCTGGCCCTGGAAGCGGCGGCGCAACTCTGGGTCCTGGGTCGCGATACCCACCGGGCAGGTGTTCAGGTGACACTTTCGCATCATCACGCAACCCAACGAAATCAATGGCGCTGTCGAGAACCCGAACTCCTCGGCCCCCAGCAGCGCCGCGATCACCACGTCGCGCCCGGTCTGGAGCTTGCCGTCCACCTGGAGGCGCACCCGCCCGCGCAGGTCGTTCAGCACCAGCACCTGCTGCGTCTCCGCCAGGCCCAGTTCCCAAGGCGCCCCGGAGTGCTGTATGGCGCTCAGCGGCGATGCTCCCGTACCCCCGTCGTGGCCCGAGATCAGGATCACGTCGGCGTGCGCCTTGGCCACGCCCGCCGCCACCACCCCCACGCCCATCTCGGCCACCAGCTTCACCGAGATCCGCGCTCCCGGGTTGACGTTCTTCAAGTCCCAGATCAACTGGGCCAAATCTTCGATCGAGTAGATGTCGTGGTGCGGCGGCGGGGAGATCAACTGCACGCCGGGGATGGAGTGGCGCACCCGCGCGATGACCTCGTCCACCTTATGTCCCGGCAACTGCCCGCCCTCGCCGGGCTTGGCCCCCTGCGCGATCTTGATTTGCAGCTCGTCGGCGTTCACCAGATAGTTCACCGTGACCCCGAACCGCCCCGAAGCCACCTGCTTGATGGCGCTGCGCCGCGAGGGGCCGTCCGGGCCGGGCTGAAAGCGCGCCTCGTCCTCCCCGCCTTCGCCCGAGTTCGAGCGCCCGCCCATCTGGTTCATGGCCACCGCCAGGGTCTCGTGCGCCTCCTTGCTGATCGAGCCGAACGACATGGCCCCCGTGGTGAAACGCTTCACGATCTCGCCGGCCGGCTCGACTTCCTCGAGCGGCGCCGGCTCCCGCCCGGGCTTTGGCTCCAGCAGGCCCCGCAGCGTGCACAGGTGTTTCTGCTGCTCGTTCACGTGCCCGGCGAACTGGCGGTAGGTCTCGTAGCTGGACTGCCGCACCGCGTGCTGGAGCTTCGAGATAGTGAACGGGTTCACCAGGTGATACTCGCCCTGCGCCCGGTAGTGGTAGTGGCTGCCGCGCGTCAGCTCCGGCTCGGATTCCGTCACCGGACGGAAGGCGTGCTCGTGGCGCAGGCGCGATTCGCGCGCCAGCACCGCCAGGTCCACGCCCTCCAGCCGCGACGCCGTCCCGGTGAAGTACCTCTCCACCAGCGAGCGGCTCAGCCCCACGGCCTCGAAAATCTGCGCGCCGCGATAGCTTTGCAGCGTTGAGATCCCCATCTTCGAGAACACTTTCAGGAGGCCCTTGTTGACGGCCTTCTTGAAGTTGCGCAGAGCCTGGTCGAAAGCCAGCTCCTGGGGAAGCCGGCCGCGGCGGTGCAGGTCCTCCAGTGTCTCGATGGCCAGGTAGGGGTTCACCGCACTGGCCCCGAAGCCGATCAGCAGTGCGAAGTGCATGACCTCGCGCGGCTCGCCGCTCTCGACGATGAGCGCCACCTGGGTGCGTGTCTCCTCCCGCACCAGGTGATGGTGCACCGCCGTCAGCGCCAGCAGGCTGGGGATGGGCGCATAATCCTCGTCGATGCCGCGATCCGACAGGATCAGCAGCGTGTAGCCATCCTTGATGGCCAGCGAGGCGCGCCGGCACAGGCCATCCAGGGATCGCTCAAGCTCCTTCTCGCCGCCGTCTGCCCGGTAGACCATGGGCAGGGTGATGGCCAGGAAATCGCCCTTCGAGACCCGCCGCAGCTTCTCCAGGTGGCGGTTGGTGAGGATAGGGTGTTCCAGCTTCAGCGTGTGGCAGTGCTGTGGGGTCTCCTCCAGGATGTTGCGCTCGGTGCCGATGAAACTGGCCAGCGACATCACCATCTCTTCGCGTATCGGGTCGATGGGCGGGTTGGTCACCTGGGCGAAGAGCTGCTTGAAGTAGTTGAACAAGAGCTGGGGCTGGTCCGACAGGCACGCCAGCGGCGTGTCGATGCCCATCGATCCGACCGGCTCCTGGCCATCCACCGCCATGGGCGTGAGGATCATCTTCAGCTCTTCTTCGGTGTAGCCGAAGGCCCGCTGCCGCCGCGCCATCGACTCGAAATCGGTGGCGTGCCAGCGGGGAGAGTCGGGCAGTTGATCCAGGGTGATCTGGTGCTCGGTCAGCCACTCGGCGTAGGGCTGCCGGCTGGCCAGCCGCCGCTTGATTTCTTCGTCCGGGACGATGCGCCCCTCCTGGGTGTCCACCAGCAGCATGCGCCCCGGCTGTAGACGGCCCTTGTACCGCACGTCTTCAGGAGCCACTGGCAGCACGCCCGTTTCGGAGGCCATGATCACCAGGCCACTGTGCGTCACCAGGTAGCGCGCCGGCCTGAGCCCGTTGCGGTCCAGTGTGGCCCCGATCAGGCGGCCGTCGGTGAAGGCGATGGCGGCCGGCCCGTCCCAAGGCTCCATCAGCGAGGCGTGATACTCGTAGAATGCCCGCTTCTCCGGATCCATGGTGGGATCACCCGCCCAGGCCTCCGGAATCAGCATGGCCATGACGTGCGGCAGGTCGCGCCCCGCCAGGTGCAGCAACTCGACCGTATTGTCCAGCATGGCCGAGTCGCTGCCCCCCGGGACCACCACGGGGAAGAGCTTCTTCAAATCCTCCCCGAACAGCGGCGAAGCCAGCACCGACTGGCGGGCGTGCATCCAGGCGGCATTCCCCCGCAGCGTGTTGATCTCGCCGTTGTGGCAGAGGTAGCGGAAGGGGTGCGCCAGTTGCCACGTCGGGAAGGTGTTGGTCGAAAAACGCTGGTGCACCATGCAGAAAACGCTGTGCGCCTCGGGGTCGGAAAGCTCGCGATAGAAATGGGCGATCTGCGGCGCCAGCAGCAGGCCTTTGTAGACGATCGTCCGGGAAGACAGCGAGGGGATGTAGAAGAAGGACTTGTCCCGCAGATCCGAAGCGGCGATCTCGTTCTCGACGCGCCGGCGCACCACATAGAGCTTGCGCTCCAGCGCCGCCGGATCCATCTCCGGCGCGCCTCCGATGAACACCTGCTCGATGTAGGGTTGCGAGGCGCGCGCCAGCCGCCCGATGGCGTTCGAGTCGATGGGCGTGTCGCGCCAGCCCAACACCCTCAGGCCTTCCTCGCGCACGATGCGCTCCAGGATCCCCTCGACGATCAGCCGCTGGCGCCGCTCCACCGGCAGGAACACCAGACCCACCCCGTACTGGCCGGGGGAGGGAAGCTCGAAGCCCAGCCTGGCGCACTCGCGCGCGAAGAAGGCGTGCGGAATCTGAATCAGGATGCCCGCCCCGTCGCCGGTCACCGGGTCGCAGCCGCAAGCCCCGCGGTGCGTCAGGTTGATCAGGATCTGTATGCCCTTCTGGATGATGTCGTGCGAGGGTGCGCCACCCAGTGAGGCAATGAAGCCGATTCCGCAGGCGTCGCGCTCATCAGCCGGATCATAGAGACCCTGGCGTCCAGGTAGTCCTGTAGGAACTGCGTCGTCTTCCATGGCTGGATGGCTCTTCTCCTAATGGGCTGGAAAAGGGGTATTTGCATCAGCTTAGCAGACGACGTGAGATTAGTCAAGCTGAAACTGGGGCGCTGCAAGATTAGATTCACTTATTGTTGTACTATGATCTGTGCTTATGATATAATCCCTGCTTGGACTTCCACCACCTGAGCCTGTTCAAGGACGTCGTTCATACCCGCAGCTTCAGCCGCGGCGCCGCTCTCAACCGCGTCACCCAGTCCGCTGCCAGCCAGCACGTTCAGGAACTCGAAAGGCGCCTGGGCTTGACCTTGCTGGACCGCTCGACCCGCCCCTTCAACCTGACCCCTGCCGGCAAGCTCTACTACGACTTCTGCCGCGATGCCCTCCGCCGCAAGGACGAGTTCGACGTAGCGGTCGAGCGCCTCAAGCGCCACATCGAGGGCACCGTTCGCGTGGCCTCCATCTACTCGGTGGGGCTGACGGAGCTGTCGCGGCTCAAGGAGGAGTTCTCCCGGCGCTATCCTGACGCTCGCCTCGATGTGGATTACCTGCGGCCGGACAAGGTCTACGAGGCCGTGCTGGCCGACGAGGCCGACCTGGGGCTGGTCAGCTACCCCGAGCCTACCCGGGAACTGGCGGTGATCCCCTGGCGGCAAGAGGAAATGGTGGTGGCCGCGGCGCCCAAGCATTCTCTGGCGGGTAGGGCGCCTCTCAAGCCGGCCGATCTCCAGGGCCAGGACTTCGTGGCCTTCGACCCGGATCTCCCCATCCGCCGGGACATAGACCACTTCCTGCGGGAAGCCAAGGTCGAGATCAACGTCACTATGCACTTCGACAACATCCAGATGATCAAAGAGGCGGTGGCCGTGGGTGGCGGCATCAGCATTCTGCCGGCGCGCACGCTGGAGGCCGAGATCGAACAGGGCCGCCTCGCGGCGATTCCCATGGACGCCGCACTGGTTCGCCCGGTGGGCGTCGTCCATCGCCGCCGCAAGCGTTTCCACCGCGCCGCTCAAGTGTTCCTGGAACTCCTACAAGAGCAGCCGGGAGTCGGGACTGGCTAGCGGTCACGTGGGCGCATCTGGTAGAAAGGGGGAGGGAACACCATGATACGGAGCATCCACACCCGCTCGCGAGTCGGAGCCGACGGGGTTCTTCACCTGGATGTCGCCTCGGGGTGTGCGAACGCTGAGGTCGAGGTGACGGTCATCGTCCAGCCGGTTGACGCTGGCCGGGGAAGCGTTGCGCAGTCGGGATGGTCCGACGGTTTCCTGAGTGAGGTGGTCGGCGGTTGGCGGGGCGAGCCTCTGCGGCGGGAGGCTCAGGGTGAGTACGAAGCGCGAGATCCGCTGTGATCACTTTCCTGCTTGACACCGACGCGTGCATCCGCCTTCTCAACCAGCGCGACTCGGTGCTGGCGCGCACGTTGGCTTCGGTGCCGAGGGAGAGTGTGGCCCTGTGCTCGATCTCGAAGGCGGAACTCTACTTCGGCGCCTATCGCAGCGCCCGGCGCGAGCAGAATCTGGGCCTGTTGCGCCGGTTCTTCCAGGAGTTCGCCACGCTGCCGTTCGATGAGCGAAGCGAAGAGGCCTACGGGCAGATCAGGGCGGAGCTGAGTGCGCGTGGCACGCCCATCGGTCCCAACGATCTTCTGATTGCGGCTGTCGCTGTAGCTCACGGCGTCACGCTGGTGACTCACAACACCCGGGAATTCGGCCGGGTGGAATCGTTGCGCATCGAGGACTGGGAAGCCGGGGCATAAGTGACATCCAAACGAGGGGAACGCCCGTGAACCTGGCGCTGTTGACTCGATCCGTCGTCGCGGTTCTAGTGCTGGGGCTGGGCGCCGCTGCTCAGCAGACGCCCAAGGGATTCCCGCCCAGCCCGCGCGAGGATTTCCGCGAGGTCCTGCACGGAGTCGAGCTGCTTGACCCCTACCACTGGCTGGAGGACCTGTCCAGCCTGCGAACGCGCGCCTGGATAGAGGCGCAGAATGCCTACACCCGGGCTTTGCTCCTGCGGCCGCCGGCGCGCACGCCAATACGCACCCGCCTGCTCGATCTGATGAAGATCGACACCATGAGCGCCCCGCAGGAACGAGGCGGCCGCTACTTCTTCTCGAAGAAGCCTGCGGACCAGGACCGGTCGATTCTCTACATGCGGAAGGGCCTGAACGGAAACGACGAAGTGCTCCTCGATCCGGACAGGCTGTTTCCGGATCGGTCCACCGCAGTGCAGACGCGCGGCATCTCGCACGACGGTAGGCTGTTGGCCTACGCCGTGCGGCTCTCGGGGCGGGATGAGGTGGAAATCCGGATTCTCGATGTTGACTCGCGCAAGGACCTGCGGGATCGCCTGCCTCCGGGACTGTACTCGGGCGTGTCGTTCACGCCCGGCAAGCGAGGATTCTACTACTCGCGGCGCGACCGCCGGGCGGGTGGCCGCATCTACTACCACGCGCTCGGAAGCGCCCCGGAGCGCGACAGGGAGGTCTTCGGCCGGGGCACCGGTCCGAACCAGTTCCTCGGCGCCGGCGTTTCCGAGGACGGCCGGTACCTGCTGATTACGGTGCAGCACGGGTGGGCCAGCAACGAGATCCACATCCAGGACCTCAAGCGCGGCGGCCCCGTCCGGCCCATCGTCAAGGACATCGATGCCCTGTTCCAGGCGGAGTGGGCCGGCCCGCGATCGCTGGTGGTTCAGACCGGATGGAAGGCTCCCAAGCGCCGGCTGCTGCTGGTGCATGTCGAGAACCCGGCCCTGGACCGCTGGCGCGAGATTGTGCCCGAATCCGCCGACGCCATCGATTCGTTCGCCGTGATCGGCGGCAGGTTGTTCGTCACCTATCTGCACAACGTCCACACGCAGGTGAAGGTGTTCTCGCTGGAAGGGCAGCCGCTGGGCGAGGTGCCCCTGCCGGGCCTCGCCTCGGGCGGCGTCTTCGGGCGCTGGAACAGCGACGAGGGCGTCCTCTTCTACAGTTCATTCACTATGCCGTTCCGCAGCTATCGGTACAACGCGAAGACTGGGGCCACGGACCTGTGGTTCGAATCGAAGGTGAAGATGGATCCCGCCCGGTTCGAGACCCGGCAGGTCTGGTACACGTCCAAGGACGGTACGCGGGTGCCCATGTTCCTGGTGTACCGAAAGGGCCTGAAGCCCGACGCCAATCGGCCCACGCTGCTGACCGGTTACGGGGGCTTCAACGTGAGTCTGACGCCCTCCTTCTCCGCCATCGCGGTGCTGTGGGCTGAACATGACGGAGTGTTCGCGCTGCCCAGTATCCGGGGTGGCGGCGAATTTGGCGAGGAGTGGCATCGCGCCGGCATGCTGGAGAACAAGCAGAACGTCTTCGACGACTTCATAGCCGCCGCCGAGTGGCTGGTCGAGCACAAGTACACCAACCCCTCCCGGCTGGCCATACAGGGCGCCAGCAACGGCGGGCTGCTGGTCGGCGCGGCCCTCACGCAGCGTCCCGATCTGTTCCGGGCCGTGCTGTGCGGCTACCCCGACCTGGACATGGTGCGCTACTACCGCTACACGGAGAACAACAACCCGCCCGCGCTGCTGGAGTACGGCGACGCCTCCGACCCGCGGCAGTTCAAGTTCCTCTACGCATATTCTCCTTACGAGCGGGTCAAGCCCGGCACGCCGTACCCCGCCGTGCTGCTGACCACCGGCGAGGGCGATACTCGTGTCCCGCCGCAGCAGGCTCTCAAGATGACGGCGAAGCTGCAATGGGCCACCCGCTCGGGGCGGCCGGTCCTCCTGCGCTACGACACCAAGTCCGGCCACGCCGGGGGGCGGCCCTTCTCTAGAATGGTTGAGGATGTCTCCGCCGAGCAGGCCTTCCTCTTCTGGCAGCTCGGCGTCAACTAGCTCAAGGAGCTCCCATATGTTCCGCACCTTAGCCATCTGCCTCGCGCTCGCTCTGGGAGCGCTCTCCGGCTTCGCCGCCGAGGAGCCCAAGTTCGTGTCCGTCAAGCACTACCGCTTCAGCACCGTGGACAAAGACGCCCAGATGTGGAGCGCCTTGTACGTTGGATCAAACGGCAAGCTCTACATCGGCCTCTGCACACACGCCGATGCGGCCAACGTCTACGAATTTGATCCCCAGACCGAGATTATGCGCCACCTCGCCAATCTGACCGAGTTGAACGAGGAGCGTGGAAAGGCGATCTGGACCAATGGCAAGATCCACGTCCAGATGCAGGAACTCGACGGCTATGTGTACTTCGGGTCGTTGAGCGAAGACAACGGCCCGCCGGCCATCGACGCCGCGAGCTACAAGGGACCGCGCTGGTACCGGATCGAAATGAAGACCGGCAAGGTCGAGCAGCTCAGCCTCATCAACAGCTTTTGGGGCCTGCTGGGCCAGACCATGGATGTGAAACGGCGCGTCATCTACGGCCTCGCCGAAAACGGCCACCTGTACAAGTACTACATCGACAAAGACTGGACCGAAGACCTCGGGCGCGTGGATGAGTGGGATGTCTGCCGCACCATCTTCACCGACGACCTGGGGAACGTGTATGGCAGCTACCCGCCCGGGAGGATCTGGAAGTACGACCCCCGGCAGGATCGTATCTTCGACTTCGAGCACATCCGCTTGCCCCTGATCAACCAGTCCCGCAGCATGGCCAACCCCATGCTCGACCGCAAGGCCCAGTGGCGCATCATCGAGTGGGACCCGGTGGACCGCGCGGCTTACGGCATCATCGGCGGCAGCAACCTCCTCTTCAAGTATGACCCCCACCGGGGTCCCGAAGGCGCCGTCACTCCGCTGGTCTCCATGGCCGCGCCCGGAGTCCGGAACGGCGACCCCATGAATCTTCCCTACGCCACGCTGGCCATGGCCATCTCGCAGAAGGAGCGGAAGGTCTACTACCTCACGGTGATGGCCGGCGACTTCGACTATGGCGCGGTTACCAAGGACGTCATGGGTTCGTCGTTTCTGGTCACCTACGACCTGAGGTCCGGCCGGCGCGAAGACCTCGGGGTGTTGCGCACCACCGACGGCCGCACCGCATCCGGCATGGGCGGCGCCAAGGTCGATCAGAACGGGCGCCTGTGGTTTGTCGGCGCCTTCAGCGAGCCTGATCCGCGATACCAGGTCGGCAGGGGCAGGCGTCCTTATAGCATGGGTCTCGGCTGTTACGACCCCCTCCGCAAGTAGCGCACGTAAAAAGGAGAACAGTCATGAAAAAAGCAGGCGCGTTCTTTCTCCAGTTTGCCCTGATCGCGGCCGTGGCGTCCGGCCAGCGCTGGATCAATCCTCATTTCGACACCCACCGCCTGGATTTCCGGGACCTGGGTTATCCCACGCAGAACCTGATCCCTGCGGACGACAGCCGCATCTCGGCGCTCCTGGCGCACTCCAACGGATTCATCTACGGGGCCACCAGCGGCCGGACACAGTCCTACCTGTTTTTCTACAACCGCTTCATCAACAAGGTGCGGCCTCTCGGCAAGATCGCCGATGCGCGGGGCGTGTACCACGGGTTGGTCGAGGGTAAGGACGGCCAGATTTTGATCGGCACGGGGCTGAGCATGTATGCGGCCGTTGAACTCACGAAGAAGTTTCCGGTGGAGGTCGAGGGTGTCGAGAAGCAGCTCTGGAAGGACATCACCGCGCCGTACAGAGACTTCGCCGGCGGCCATATTTACCGGTACGATCCCATGAGAGGCGATGTAGAGCGTTACACCAACGATTCCCCGGCCCTGCTCGAGGACCTGGGCGTCCCGGTTCCACATAATACCATCTACGCGATGGCGTTGAGCCCGGATAAGTCTAAGATCTACGGCATCACCTATCCCGACGCGCACTTCTTTGTTTTCGATCTCGCCTCCAGAACGACCAAGGACCTGGGTGAGTTCCTGACCCACAAGGTTTACAGCGGACCCGAACGGCACTGGCGGAGCGTTCCCAGAGCGCTGTATTGCCACCCGAAGACCGGTGACGTCTACACCTCGGGCGATAACGGCTTCATCGTGCGCTACAGCCCGAACACTGGGAAGATCGAGCCGACCTTCATGCGGCTGCCGGGCGAGTACTGGGAAGGGCTAAGCTCCTACGACTACCCGGTAATTGAGGCGTTTGAAACCGACTCCCGCGGCAACGTCTACGCCGGCACCAACGACGGGTACCTCATCCGGCTCGATTTCAAGAATGACGATACGGTGGTGCTCGGCAAGCCGCGCGTGATGCGGCGCCTGCGCGGCATGGCCGCCGGAAAGGACGGCAGTCTCTATCTCATCAGCGGCGAGTTCGAGCGATCCTGCAAGCTGCACGCCTGGGATCTGAACGGGAACGGCGGCTTCAGCGACCTTGGTCCGTTTGCTGTGGACCGGAGCCCGTACTACTCGCACCGAGCCTATCAGTTCGACGCCATCGCGGTCGCCGTGGACGGAACCGTCTTCTGTGGTGAGAGTGATCGCGGCGGAAAGCTGTTCCTGTACCTGCCGGGCCCGGGCTCCTTCAAGGGCAAGCTCAACCCGGCGAATCCGGAAACCGAACGGCAGCGGCGTGGTACTCCGGGACTGATTCCGGAGAGGCTCTAGTGTTTGGAATCTGCTTCCGAGCCGCGACCGGAAGGGGCGGTGAAGAACACGCCCAAGACCACTCCCTGCCGGTCGCGGCTCGCTTGCCACATTGGCGCCTCTGACCGAGCCACGAGCGTAAGCGAGTGGTCGCCGTGGTGCGCAAGCAGCTATTCGCGCTGACAAACCGCTCCCTGATCCCTTTGTTCGCCAGGATGGTCTGCCCCAGCAAAGCGAGGTAGGGCTTTTGCGCGTCGATCGTGGGGATCGTGGCCGAACCGATGGTGCCGGCGGCTTGTCCGACCAGCGCCGGAAGCGGGTTCGCTATCCGGACCGTGGCGGGGTCACTCAGGCCGCTGGAGGAGTACCAGCCGGCACGCCAACTCTGGAGCGTCGAATCGGGGATGTCCCAGTTTCCGCCCAGCGGGTAGCCGCGCCACGGCAAATCAGAACCGTGCGAGCCAACGTAGCCCACCGCCAGCAGCCAGGCCCGGCCGAAGCCGCGCTCGACGAAGAAGTTCCATTGGTCCACAGCGCGGCATAGCCGCAACCAAAGCCCTGCTGGCGGTTCCGTGGGGCGAACCTCCAGGTTTGCGAGCTGGTTTTCCAACCAGCTTTGGGCCGCGCCCGGAGCCCGCGGCAGGTAAGCCGGCAAGGATGCCGGC
>Ga0194125_10005178_pt1 | contig 19950 bp, 21 predicted proteins | sample TA2KigC250mmetaG_FD_148626 | JGI IMG/M metagenome (GOLD analysis project Ga0194125, IMG submission 148626) | Freshwater microbial communities from Lake Tanganyika, Tanzania - TA2015034 Kigoma Deep Cast 250m | ecosystem: Environmental > Aquatic > Freshwater > Lake | place: Tanzania: Lake...
AGGAGGTGAAAAACCTTAGTTTGAAAAGCCGTCCGAAATCGCTTTCGGGCCACTTTCCCGTGGCTCCATTATGGCGATCACGGGTGGCTCTATTGAGGCGATCATTGACATCCCCCCCCCCTGCCTCCCGCCGGAACACTCTCTGCCCCTTGTTACCCCGCACAATCACATGATAAAGTGCTCCCGGGAAATGAACTCTTGGTTTCCTCGCCATAAAGGCATATTACCCACAAAAGATCGGCGAGTCAATATCTAAATACCTAAGCCTGACCCCATACATGGATCTTGTAGTGATTCGCCGCCGGATGAAGAAGTAAAATCCCCCTGCCCTCCTCTTTTTCCAAAGGGGAAGACAGTGGGATTTGATGAACCATTTCTAACCAAAAGGGGACAGAAAACCCGGAAAGGCGGGCGACCGTCTTTCCGGCTCCCCCTTTTTTTCTTTTCATCCCGATCTATCCATCCCTTTTTCCTTGCATTTTTCGTGAGAAATAAGCTAAACGTGAATAAAATATTTGTGGAGTAGGTTCGTCATTCCCGCGGAAGCGGGAATCCAGAAAGAAATCCTGGATTCCGGGTCAAGCCCGGAATGACGGATGATAGAGTTCTCCGAAAGTGATGGTGTCCTTTCGGCAAGCCTGTATAGCGGAAAGAAATTTTGCCGAAATGGGGGACGCCCTTCACATATGCACTTTTAGAGATCAATAACCTCATAGTTGCTTTTCCGGATCAATTCTTCGCCCCGCTTGACAGATTGGCTCACTGACGAGAGGGAATGGCCTAACCTTCAGGACACCTCAACCATACTCATCCCCAACTCCCGCACTGCCCAATAGCACAACATAGTAAAGGGGACGGTTCTATTTTCTTGACGATCAGCTAAAATGAAAAATAGAATCGTCCCCTTTTCTTTGAGTCCCTTATTTGCTATTAGGGCATATGATCCTCCACAATATATCGTGTTTCGAAGGTGGTGGTGGACATACGCCTTAATCGGAATTTTTTTCACACCTTCATCCTCTGAAGGGGGAGAGTTGGGAGGGAGAGAATTCAAGGCTTACCTCTTCCCATCCCCCTATTTTTTTATGGCCCCCTTATGGGAAGGATACGGAATGAGGGCGGCCAGCAGGAAAGCGCCCCAGGGAATGAAAGCAATGGCCCACAGGGTCAGGGGTACACCCCAACGGTCGGCAAAGAGCCCCAATAAAGCCGCTCCAATCCCCCCTGTGCCGAGGGCAAAGCCAACAATCAAGCCCGAAACCATCCCCAGGCTTTTAGGCATGAAGAACTGACCCATGACCATGGACACGGTGAAGGAAAAGATTAAGATGAAGCCGGCCAGGATAAAAAAGATAAACGACCAGAAGCCGGAGCTTAACAGAAAGAGGACCAAAAGAGGAGTGGTCAGGCCCAAGCTGAAAAGGACAATTTTTTTATGACCAAAGCGATCCGCCATCGGCCCCCCGGCGAGCGTACCGAACGTTCCGGCCGATAGAAAAGCAAAGAGGAGATTCCCGGCCTGCATCGGGTCTCCCTTCATATAGTTGATGTAATAAAAAGGGATGAAGGTCATTAACCCGATATGCGCCCAGGAGCGCAAAACGACCATCCCCAGGAGTAGGGACATCGGATAGAGCACCGACCTCGCAGAGGTGCCCGTCGGGGTCAAGGCAGGCGAAGGACGAGCGGAGGGTCTGCTCACGCGCCAGAAACGACTAAAGAGAAACACCCCGGCCATGGCCATGCCTGGAATTAAAAAAAAGGCGCTTCCCTTAAGCCCCAGAGCTTTCACAAAAACAATGGCCATCAGCGGACCGAAGGCAAAACCCAAGTTCCCTCCCACCCCGAAGATGGACATGCCGGTGGCTTTCTTCTCACCGGCGAAAAAATTGGCAATGCGCCACCCTTCGGGGTGGTAGATGGCCACTCCTACCCCGCTTACGATTACCAGGATAACAATTTGCTCGTAACTGGAAGCCCAGCCCAAGAGGGCGATCCCCAGAGCTGCCAAAAAAACACCCAGCGGCAGGAACCAGAGATAAGATTTCCGGTCGGTGATATAGCCGAAAAATGGCTGGATGACCGAAGAGGTCAGGCTGGAAAACAACATGATCGTTCCGGCCATGGCATAAGAAAGGCCTAAAATGTCTTTGAGGAAAGGGAGTAAGGCCGGCAGAGCGCTGGTATTTAAGTCCGTCATCATGTGGCCCATGCTCAGAAGAATGAGTCCCCGGTAATCAATTTTTTTTGCTGTCTCAACTTTTTCGTTCATCCTGTACGCCTCTGTGCCAGGAACGTCCCCCGGAAATACCCTTGCTTAGTTTCTGGAGGACAATGGTTAGAGCGGAAAAATAAGTGAGGGGGTAAAAAGGTCTGGGGATTAATGGTCAACTGTCGAATATCAATGGAGGAAAATCCAATAGAAGGAATGAACCAGCCCGGACCTACTCCCTCACATTTTATTTGCCAGGAGTCACACAAGATAGGATCGCCCGTCTGGTCAATATGTAGGACATATCTTTTCTATAATCGGCGCTTGCCCTGACGTCTGATATCGGCTGAACCTCACTGCTTACCACTTTGGCGCCGCTATCGATGGTTTTTTCAGTCACCCTTTGACCCTCTATGTACTTTTCGGTTTTTAAGGCTCTCATGGGAGTGGGGGCCACGGCCCCTAAGGCGATCCGGATTCCCTGGAAAGTTTCTTCCTTAACTTTCACCCAGGCAGCTACGGAAATGATCGATAAGGTAAAGGCATTCCGGCGACCTAATTTAAGGAAACAAAAACCCCCTTCATCTTTGGGAATCGGAATTTGAATTTCGGTTAAAATTTCCCCGGGGGCCAAGATGGTCATTCCTGGTCCTAAAAAGAATTGATCCAAGGAAATTACTCTCTGTCCTTCCACACTTTTAAGTAATACTCTGGCTTCCAGGATTAGCAGGGGGGGGGCCGTATCGGCGGCAGGGGAAGCATTACAAAGGTTGCCGCCTATAGTCCCTTGGTTGCGAATCTGCGGAGATCCCATATGGCGAAGCGCATCCGCCAAGATGGGGGCATATTTTCTGATAATTGCTGAACCTTCCAGATCGGATAAATGAGTGACGGCTCCGATGCGGATCTGCTCTTTTTCTTTTTTGATATAGTCCAACTCTTTTATAAAACTTAGGTCTACGATTGGCCTGGACCCAAGGGATAGTGTTCCTCGACGAAAAGCCGGGAGGAGATCTGTACCTCCTGCGATGAGCTTACAGCTATCCTTGAGCTCCTGGAGCAGGGTTAAAGCCACCATCAACTCCTTGGGGCGATGATATTCCATTTCCGGTATTGCCCTTGATCCCACAAAAGATTTCATTGGATTAAACCTCACTCTAACGCCGAAAGGGGTTCTTTACCACCAGCGTCCGGAATCCTTTTCCTTTTTGGCGGCTTTGATCGCTTGCAGGATCTGGACATATCCCGTGCAGCGACAGAGATTCCCCTCTATTCCCTTCCTTATGCTCTCCTCCGAAAAGTTATTCAGGTGATTGATTAGGTAGTAAGCGGTCATAACCATGCCGGGAGTGCAATAGCCGCACTGAATGGCATAATTCTCCATGAAGGCCTCTAGGAGGGGATGGAGTTCTCCACCTCGGTTCAACCCTTCGAGGGTGAGAACCTCTCCTCCATCAGCTTGCGGAGAAAGGATGAGGCAAGAACATACCGGTTGGCCATTCAGCAATACAGTGCAGGCTCCACATTCTCCTTCTTGGCAACCCTGGTGGAGGCTGTTGATCTTCAGTTTATTTTTCAAAACCTCCAGGAGGGTCTCCTGCGGTTCCACTTCCAGTTGATAAGAATGATGATTGACTTTTATTTCCATGGGGATCTTCATTGAATCACCTCGCTGGCCCATTTTGAATCCACTGGCGCACTCTCTCACGGGTTGCCGGAGCTTCCGAGACGCGCACGTGGAAGGGGGACAGGGCTTCCTCGATGGCGCTGATGATAACAGCTTTACTGCCGATGATCGGGGATTCCCCCATGCCTTTGGTACCAAGTTCGGTATAAGGGGAAGGAGTCTCAAAATGTTTAATGATTATGTCCGGAGCATCTACCGCCGTGGGGATCACAAAATCAGCATAGGAGTCGGTGGATAGTTCTCCGCGTTCATTGTAAATCAATTCTTCGGAGAGCGCCTCCCCGATTCCCTGGACGATTCCCCCATATATTTGACCGTCCACAGTATCTCGGCTGATCATCTTCCCGGCGTCATGTACATGGACGTATTTCAAAATCTTGGTGACCCCCGTTTCGATGTCGACTTCTAACACGGCTATATCGGCCGATGCCGCGAACGTAGTATAAGTTGTAGTGGGGTTCTGGGCGTTGTTCGGACTATACCAGGAGGTGGAAACATCCAGTAAGATTTCATGGTTCATCTGCATCTCTTGGGGCAAACCTCTCGGTCCCGGGCGAAAATAGAAGCGATCGGCCAATTCTTTGAAGTTTAGCCGGTTCTCGGGATTCTTCACGGAATAGATGGCACCGTCCTCCAGGCGGATGTTCCCGGGGTCATCCTTGAAGAAGGCGCTGGCATATTTAATAATGATGGATTTTACAGCTTTGGCTGCCCGAGCGAGAGCGCTTACCGAATAAACCGCGCCTCGACTCGAAATCGGCCCCATCCCTATGGTATCCGATGTCACCGGTTTAATGATGACATCTTCGGGTTTCACCCCCAGGATGTGGGATATGACCAGAGTATTGGTTCTCTCGGCCCCCTGTCCGATTTCTGTTCGGTCGCTGTACACCTCCGCTAGGCCATCCGGGGTAATGCGCACCCGGGCCTGTACCAAACCGCTAAACCGGGCATTCGGCGCGGCGATCCCTGCGGGTTCTACGACAAAGGCCATCCCGATTCCAATATACTGGCCTTTCTGCCGCAGCTCCTTTTGTTTCTTTCTCCAGGTATCGACCTCCGCCAGTCGCAACGCTTCTTGCATAATCACCGGGTAGTTCCCGCTATCGTAAACTAATCCGGATATTTGTCTATAAGGGAACTCGTGAGGCTGAATAAAGTTCTTCAACCTCAGCTCCGCAGGATCCAATTTACATTCTCTGGACATCAGGTCCATGATTCTTTCCATGAACTTGGCCCCTTTATCCTTCCCGAATCCGCGGTAGGCGCCATAAAAAGACTTATTGGTGACGATTCCATAAGCCTCGACTCTCAACCCCTGAAGTCGGTAGGCATTGGGAACACAAGAACAAGCCGCTACAATGCTCGGCGCGGCATAATCGCGGTTCGAGATTTCCACGCCCAGATCCTGGATAAACCGGGCTTTGATCCCCAAAATCCGGCCGTCATTCTTGATGGCTACTTCGCTCTCCCAGCGCACATCCCTTTGATGAGGGCCCGTCAAGATGAATTCCCTCGTACTCTCATGCCATTTTACCGGTCTTCCAATTAGGATGGCCGCCAAGCAGACTACCGTATATTTCCAGATATTGATTTTATTTCCAAAACCTCCCCCAATGTCCGAAGCCACGACCCTTACATTCGTCTGGGGAAGGCGCAATACATGGGAAATATAATGTTGGGCCCGGAAAGGACATTGGTACGACCCCCAAGTATTTAACGTTTCCGTCATGGGCTCATACATAGCCAAACAACCTCTGGGTTCCAGAGGGAACCCAGAGGTTCGATTTTCGCGCCAGGAAACCTGTAATATACGATCCGCCTCCTGAAATACCTTTTCTACATCCCCAAAGTTGAAAAGCGTATGTAGTTGGATATTATCGCCCCACTCTTCATATACCAACGGAGCACCCTTTTTCATCGCTTCCTCAGCATCTAAGACTGGCGGAAGCGGATCGTATTCCACCTCGATTAAGTCCGCAGCCTCCAGGGCTAAAGTAGGAGTTTCCGCGATGATAGCGGCCACGGGCTCTCCATGGAACCTAACTTTCTCCACGGCCAGTGGATATATGCGGGGAGCACGCCAATGCCAGCCCGGACGGCCACTGAAGTCCGAAAGCATAGGCAAGGGTTCTGTTCGTTTTACCAAATCCTCACCAGTAAGGACGGCTAAGATACCGGACTTTTTTAAGGCCTTGCTGACGTCGATGGTCTTGATTCTGGCATGGGCGTAGGGACTGCCAATGAATACACAATGGGCCATGTTGGGCAACTCTAAGTCATCAATGAACCGCCCTTTTCCGGAGAGAATGCGTCTCTCCTTCGAGATCATCAGATTCCCCCTTGGTTACACTTTCCAGGAATGAAAATGGCTGACTTGCACCAAATAACCAATATATGAATATGCCGGAGGTGTCAAGAAAATTTCTCGCCGAACGGATATCCCTTTTGGATATTTTCTATCGTTATAGCCGGGAGGCCACTTCAAAAGAATCATTGTTCAGAATCTGCTTTTTTGTTATATTTTACCCAAATATTTTAGCAAGGAGGAGGATTGAATGCCTCCGGGGTTTGAGCAGCTTAAAAAAAATGTGATCCAAAAAGGGCTCTGTACAGGTTGCGGTACCTGCGTCGGCTTATGCCCGCAAAAGGCTTTAGAGGTGGTTTATATGGATGGAGAGCCGGAGCCCAAGTTAAGCGGAAAATGTATTCCCTGCGGCCTTTGCTCTGAAGTCTGTGCCGGAGCTTCCATTCCTCTGGCTGACATGGACCAGTGGCTCTTCGGGCGAAAAGGCGGCTTTAAAAACCACCCCTTAGGTATATACCGGAAATGTCTCCGGGGTTACTCTACGAACTCCAAGATAAGAGCCAGTTCTTCTTCCGGAGGAGCGACCTCGGCCATTTTAAATTACGCCCTGGAGAAGGGTGTAATTGAAGCGGCCATCGTGGCCAGTGCGGACCCTCAAAGGCCATGGAGATGTGTCCCGTTTTTGGCCACCAGCACAGAAGAGTTAAAAAAAGCCTCAAGGTTTACGGCGGAAATGGTGGGTGTAAATTCTCTTCTCCGGGAGACAGTGGTAGAAAAAGGGTTTAAAAAGATAGCCATTGTGGGTATGCCCTGCCACATCCATTCATTGCGGAAGATTCAGATGGCCAAACGTCCAGGAGAAATCGCCCGGGCCATTAAACTCACGCTGGGGCTCTTTTGCGCTTCAACCTATTATTTCGAAGGCATCAAACATCTTCTTTCTGAATTTGCCGGTATCGATCAGTTACAGGAGGTTGTTTCCTTAGATTATAAAGGAGGGGCGTGGCCGGGGTCTTTAACTGCCGCCACCAAAGACGGCAAAATCCACCATGTGGCCACCAAACACGAATACACCTGGCATTTCCTGGGACCAGGGAGCAAGAGAGATCGATGCCTCATGTGTCCGGATTTTTCCGCCCGCGTGGCCGACATCGCTACGGGAGATATTTTTCAAAAAGTTAGTTCAGATCCCAATATCAACGCCATTCTAGTCAGGACCAAAACCGGAGAGGAAGTTGTAAAACAGGCCGTCAAGGCTGGTTTTCTTTCTGTCGAAAATCATCCCCCGGAATTCGTTCCTAAAAGCGGACTGGGCTGGGAGTCCAAAGAACATGCTAATATTCACCGGATGAAATTTAGAAAGCGATTTGGTTGGCCTTTACCCGATTATCAATATCCCGTGGAAATGTGCCATCTCCCGGGAAAACTCGTTTTCCCCTAAAAAATCAACACCCTCCCCCTTCGACGGGGAAGGAGAAATCTAAGGTTAAATTAATTTGGACACAGATTTCCACGGATAAACACAGATAACTATTTTCTGTATTTTTTTGCATTTAATATCCTTTAAATCTGTGTTCATCTGTGCCCAATAAGGAAATTTCTATACAATATTTTAAATTTCAAGGGGTAGAAAAGAGAAGACCATGTCCGAATTAGGATCCAGGGGGAGAATCGGTCTGATCGTCCCTTCCGTAAATACGGTGGCCGAACCCGAGATGAACCAGATGAAACCTGAGGGTATCACGGTTCACGCCGCCCGCATGCTCATTCCCAGCGACATTTCCAGCCTGGGGGCTTTTGTTCAAATGTGCGAGGTGGGCTGCCGAAACGCGGCCAAAGCAGTTAGAGAGTTAGCTACGGCTAAAGTGGACCTTTACGCCTTTGCTTTTACGGCCGGTAGCTTTTTTCGGGGGGCTGGCTGGGATGAAGAAATCGCTAAGCAAATTGCCACCTCGGGCCTGGCGCCCTGCGTGGTAACTTCGGCAGCTGCGATTGAAGCCTTGCAGGTCTACCATGTTAAAAAAGTCGCCATTGTTTCCCCTTATGCCATCGCCAATGAGTTACTTAAAAATTTCGTTCAGCAAAAGGGGATTGAAGTACTGAGCATGGAAGGACTTACCCTTTCTTCTGCCCAGGAAGAAGGAAGACAGACGCGGGCAACTTTGCGGCATCTCGTGCAGCGGGCTGATGTCCCCGCGGCCCAAGCCATTTTGGTGGCCTGCACCAACTTCGCTACCCTTCACAGTCTTGAGGAATTGGAAAAGTCTTTAGGCAAGCTAATCATTTCAGCCAACCAGGCTACTTTCTGGGCTGCTCTGCGCCGCCTGGGGATCAAAGATAAGATAGAAGGATTTGGCCGTCTGCTGAAGGAAAAATAAATCTAAAAGTCCTTTAAAAGCCTCCCCGAACCACTCCATTGATCCTGGACTCCCATTTTCCGTAGGGTGGCCCAGAACGTGGCCTGGTTGGCGGTAATTACCGGTTTGCCGATCTCTTTCTCCAGGGTATCAATTTTGGCGAGGGTCGCAAAATTGGTGCAGGAAATGAAAATACCATCGGCATCTGGATTATTTACGGCTCGCACCAACTCTTCAAATTTCATCAATGGCTGGCGTCCCACGTGGACGGCCGTAGGAAGCACGAGCCCCTCAATCTTGGTAACCATCATGCCTTTCTGCTCCAGGTAAGTCTTCAGGAGCCGGTTGGCCACGGCATAGGGGGACCCTACTCCAATCCACTTCAGGCCCAGCTGCTTCAAGGCCTGCACGGCCGCGCTGGACGTCGCTATACAAGGAGCCCCACCCGCTTTCTCCATTCTTCGAGCAATCTCATCATCCCAACCGGCTCCACGGTAGAAGCTACCAGCAGTGAAGGTAAAAGAAAGAATATCCACCTTGGCGGTGGCCAATTCCATAGCTGCCTGCTCTCCATTACGGCATCCCACATCGCACATGCGGATAAAATTTTCTTCATTACTGATATCTACGGGAAGATCCATTCGGGCGGTATGCGCGGTTACCCCTTCCGGCAGAATACTATAGATTTCAGGTTCGGCGATGGTGTTCACTGATGGCAGGATCAACCCAATCCTTCCCCTCTCTCCCAATTCCATTATTCAACCCTCCTTCTCAAAACCGGTTCTTTTTCCCCCCGCTCCAATTTCTTATTTAAGCTGCAAAAGTCTCCTGGCATTGCCTTCATAGATGGCCTGACGCTGCTCGATGGTAAGATCTAAACTGTCTATAATCTCAACCGTCGAGCGAATATATCCTGGCCCTTTCTCCGGGTCAAAAGGTGAATCGGAGGCAAAGAGCGTTCTCTCCACCCCGAAGAATTTCAAACCACAGATGGTGGCCTCGCGGGCCCCAAAGAGTGCCGTATCGGCATAGAACATACGGAAGTATTCCAGCGGCCTCTTCTTCAGCTTTTGCAAAAGAAGGGTATAGTCCTCATCGGAAGTCCTGGTTCCCAATTGATCCCAGCCCGGGCCAACGCGTCCTTCGAAATAAGGGATCATCCCGCCCAGATGGTGGGTGATGATTTTGATGTTGGGGTGCCGGTCAAAGAGCCCGGAGAAAACCAGGTGGGACATGGCCACACTGGTTTCATAAGGCCACCCGAATATGAACCAGATCTCGTAATGGCTTTTCGGCTCGCTCTTATAGTCAGGAAAGTCGGCCCCGCGAGCCGGGTGGATCCAGACGGGACGGTCGAGTTGGGCCATCAAGTCGAAGAGAGGCATAGTCTCCGGCTTATCCAGCGGCCGGCCCAGAACGTTGCTGTACACCTGAACTCCCACCGCCCCCAGGTCCTTGATTGCCCTTTCGGCCTCAGCCAGAAGTCCTTCCGGATCATTCATGGGTAGGGAGGCAATGAAGCCGGGAAAACGATCCGGGTATTTCCGGATTAATTCAGCCATGGAGTCATTGGCAAGTTTGGCCATCTCTCCGGCAACAGGCGGAAGGCCTAAAATTTCAATCGGCGGATTGGCCAGGCAGATGACCTGAACATATTCTTCAAAAAGATCCATAATCCGGAATCGTACATCCAGATCTACCATGGAAGGTATGGCCCGAACTCGTTTTTGAATGTCTTTCCCCTTCGGGGATACGTTGACCATTTTCTCAAAGTATTTTTGGGGAATAATGTGGTTAAAAATGTCGATCTTCATAGGCAACCTCTTAATAGGGGGTCTACCCCTTTATTTAATATCGGTTTTGATCCAGTAGTACTCAAGGCTAATATTTAATGTTTGTAGGTGTCAAGATAAATTACAAGTTATTAACACCCCCACCCTAACCCTCCCCCATCCAGGGGGAGGGAATTTTGGATCCCCCAGTATCTCCCCTCCCCTGGCGGGAGGGGGTTGGGGGGAGGGGGATAAAAAAGGAAATTCCTATACAATTAAATTAAAATTAGCCACAGAGGGCACAGAGATCACAGAGTTTTAAAACCATGATTAAGAAAAAGTAAATAATATGTCAAACGTCTAAAGCGATCCAGCTTAAGGCTACACTAAAGTTGAAAAAAGGAATTTCCTATGAGCTTCTTGCAAAAGTCCGTAATTTGCCCTTCGACAGGCTCAGGGTGAACGGGCTTAGGTTGAAATTATTTAGTTTTTCCGTTCGTGGTGAGCTTGTCGAACCACAAAAAAATACTTTTTCAAGAGGCTCCTATACAATAAATTTATGGTTGACTAAGTCGATTCGTCTTTGATATTATCCGATCAACCATATAAATTTTCGTTCGGATGCGGCCCGAGCAGAACATCCTACATACAAAAAAATTAGACAGGTATCTGCCTTGAACAATGGTAAGCTTTCCTTCATGCGCAGGGGAAAAAATGGGCCAGGATAAAATTGCCTGGAAGCAAATATTGACTTTGATTGCTGTGGCCATGGGACTATTTCAGCTCTATACCGCCCTATTTGGAGTCTTTACCGCCATGTGGCAGAGGAGTATTCACTTAGCCTTCGGTTTCCTGCTGGTTTTTATCACTTCAGCTTCTGGCAGAAAAAACAAAACCGCGGCGGTATGGGACGTCCTATTGTCCCTGCTGGGAATTATGACCACGATTTACATCATTAGTAATTTCGATGATATCATCACCCGATTCGGCAGCCCCTCCACGGCTGATTTAGTATGGGGGGCCATGGCTATTTTACTCGTACTGGAAATCACCCGCCGAGTCACTGGCTGGGTCCTTCCCTTGATCGGATTGGTTTTCATCCTTTATGCCTATTTGGGTCCATATATGCCTGGAGTTTTTAGGCATAGGGGATACGACCTTGAACGAATCATCCATCAATTATACCTTACCACAGAAGGGATTTACGGTATTCCCCTGGGGGTCAGCACAGATTTTGTCTATCTTTTCATCCTTTTTGGAGGGTTTTTAACCCTAACCGGAACCGGAGAGTTTTATATCGAGCTGGCTAACGCCCTGGTGGGAAAGTCCAGGGGCGGCCCCGCCAAGGTAGCCGTGATCTCCAGCGCATTTTTTGGTACTATTTCAGGCAGTGCGGTAGCTAATGTTGCCTCCACGGGCTCTTTTACCATCCCCATGATGAAGAAGACAGGCTACGACCCCAATTTTGCTGGAGCCGTGGAAGCCAGCGCATCCACCGGCGGCCAACTCATGCCCCCCATCATGGGAGCGGCGGCATTTGTCATGGCCGAATTTCTAAGAGTCCCTTATCTGGAAATTGCCAAAGCGGCCATTATCCCGGCGATCATTTATTTTGGAGTGATCTTTTCCTCGGTGCATTTGGAAGCCTTGAGGACGGGATTAAAAGGGCTCCCTCCAGATCAGATCCATGGATTCTGGAAACTGATCCGGAAGAAGGGCTATTTACTCCTTCCCCTGCTGGTCCTAATATTCCTTATGGTGGTGGTGAGGTGGGATATCATGAAGGTGGCGGTTTATTCCGTCCTGACTTGCTTAGTCATAGCCCTTTTGGATCGATCCATCCAATTCAATTTTGACAAATTTCTAAGAGCTTTTTCCACCATTACCAGGAGTGTAGTAGTGGTCATTGCCTCTTGTGCCCTGGCCGGGATCATCGTAGGGATCGTGAACTTAACCGGCGTAGGCTTGCGCTTATCCTCCATGTTGATTGCTCTGGTAGGACATAATGTTACCCTGATTCTCATCGTGATGATGGTGGTCAGCATCATCCTGGGCATGGGGCTCCCTACCACACCGGCCTACATCATCTTAGCTGTCCTGGCAGTCCCTTCGGTAGTGGAGCTGGGAATTCCCCCAGTGAGCGCCCATTTCTTTGTATTCTATTTCGGGATGCTCTCCATGGTTTCTCCCCCTGTGGCTCTGGCGGTGAGCACGGCAGTGGGGATCGCTGGATCAGAGTTCTGGAGAACCGCCAAGAATGCGGTGAAGCTAACGCTTGCGGCTTTTATCTTGCCTTATTTCTTTGTCTTTGATGCGGTTTTGTTAGGGCAGGGATCATTTTTCAAAATATTGTTTGCGGCTACCACGGCCATTATCGGAGCCTTCTTTTTATCCACTGCTACCATAGGTTGGATGTTTAGGAGGGTTTCCCTCTGGGGGAGAGGGATCATCTTTCTGAGTTCTATTTGTCTGATTCATCCATCTTATTTATGGAGTTTGCTCGGATTCTTAGGCGTGAGCATTATTGTCGCCCATCAGTGGTTCACTATACCAGCCTATCTAAGACCAAAGTTTACCCGAGTGAAAAACTCGATTCTTTCAGCGGAGTGATGTTCTCCACCCGAGAGAAGGGATCAAATAGGATTGACGCTCGATAAGAAAAATTTTTAAACCCAAAGGAGGGGATAAACATGAAAAAATTTTTTTTACTCTTTTTAGTCACGGCTTTTAGTTTATGCTCCCTGGACAGCTTTGCCCAGCAAAAAGCGCCATTTCCTGTGCCGCAAATATCCATCGGAACAGCCGGCACTGCCGGAACCTATTATATAGTGGGGGCTGGCCTCAGCAAACTGATCGAGAAAAATTTGAGTATTCGCTCCACCGCTGAAGTTACAGCAGGGGCCATTGAAAATGTAAGACTCATGGAAAGCAAAAAGGTAGAATTGGGCATGTTGACCCCTGAGGTGGCTGATCTGGCCCTGAAAGGCCTGAAGCCTTTTTCCCAAAAATATGACCTCCAGGCTATTCTGCCCCTTTATCCCAACGTCAACCAGTTTTTAGTTCTCAAAGATTCCGCCATCAACTCATTTGCAGATGTAAAAGGAAAGAAGGTCTCCGTAGGCTCTCCGGGGAGCGGGATACTGGGATCGAATCAGCTGCTCTTCGACGCTTTGGAGATTCCCTTCAGCGATTTTAAGCCCCAATACCTGTCTTTTGCGGAAAATGCCGTGGCCCTTAGAAATGCCACTATTGACGCCGCCATCGTCTTAACCGCTGCCCCCAGCCCGTTCATTATGGATATTGAATCGACGCACTCCATCAGGCTGATTCCCATCACCGATGCCGAGCTAAAAAAAATTACCGGGAAATATAGCTACTTTCTTCCCTATACCATTTCCAAAGGTAGCTATAAATCCCAAGATACCGATATTCCTACTTTGGCCGCCTGGAAATTGGTGGCTGCCAAGCGGGAGTTTCCGGAAGAAGCGGTCTACCAGATCGTCAAGACCGTCTTTGAGCACCTGGAGGAATTACAGAAGGTCCACCCCGCCGCCAAATTTATTAGACCGGACAGTATAGGAAAAGTAAAAATTCCCTACCATGCCGGGGCAATTAAATATTTTAAGGAGAAAGGATACAAATTCTAAATTTCTACTTATTTTGCCCCTAAAATGGTCCTCCTCCCGCTGCGGGAGGAGGACCGAGTACCCGCTGCGCGTTTGCCTGTTCTGGAAGTCATAGTGTCTTGTAACTGAAATTTATTTGCATGGCCGCGCTTTTGCGAGAAGGTTATCAGCCGTTTTTGTCCAGGCAAGTGTCCCGAAGGGACATGCAGGGCATCTGCCGGGAAACCGAAAGATAGGCGCTTCGCCGTGGAGCGGCCAGCGCCGTGCCCTCTGGAACATGGCGGCCTATCGTTCTTGGTGCAAAAGAAGCCCAAAGGGTTTCAACTTTGGCTTTTGCACCATGTTAGCGGACGTATGACCAATTTTCAAGCAGCTATCAAAGCTTCCTCATTTTGAATAACAATTTTAGGATTCAAATTTTTGGGCGGAACAGGCAAATCTTGTTCTTTTAATAAATTAACATGTTCAAGTATCCCCCATTTAGCTTTGTACAAACAATCCTCGATAGAGTGTCCAATTCCTGAAAAACCTGGTAAATCAGGAGAATAAAATCCAAAGAAATCAGGCTCCTTTGTTGCCTCAATTATCAAAGAATATTCTAAATCTATCATCCTAATATCACCTCCATTCCCTTAACCTTGTTGGATCGAAGTGGAATTTCTTGACATCATATTATTCAACGTAGTCAACAACGTTTTTTGCCACTTGGATGGATAAAACTCTTTGAAGAAACAAAGGATGCTGACAGACTCTGCCGATCTGGGAAGAGATTGATGTTAAGTATGATGGCGCAAAAGAGCACTTTCGAGTCCAAGGTTATTGGCTTGATTTACGTTTGAGTCAGTTGAAACGTTGTCTGTAAATCACACACCTTACTTAACCCTTTTCTTCCAGTATTTACTTCTTACCGCCCTTAGAACATGGAGTTCGTAGATCATCTTGTCCTTGGGGAATTCCTCCTTTACTTCTTTTTCAATCTTTTTTAACTTAACATTTGGCATATTCATTTTCTTAGCCAATTTCTGATAGTCAAAAAATTTCTATTTTTTCCATAAGGACCTCCTCAAAGTTCTTGGGGGGAGACGATTTCAATTTATAAAAATCCCCATCCCTCTTTTCGAGAAATGGGGCTTTCATATCTGACCATTTCTACTCCTCCAAAATTGAAAAGGAGAAAGCTGGTTCTATTAGGCTATCAGCTATTAGCCATCAGCTATCAACAGAAGGATTATTTCTATAAGGTGTTGGGGTTTTACTTCGGTGAGTCTATCATTAAGATCTTAATCCAATCAAGGAAATTTATTGGCAATTAGCAATCAGCGTTCAGCAAAAGATAATTTCCTTCACGACAGGATCGCCCTGGGCCTGGCCGAGGATGACTCTTTCAATTTGGCCTCGATCAATATGGAGAAGATATCGAGCTAATTTCCTTGCTTTCTCCAGGCCATCGGGGATGTCAACTTTATTGATGAAAGGAATTACTCTTGCCTTATGTGGATGGCTTTTGATGATTTCTGATAATAGAGCGGCGATTACTTCTTCCGTCACCTTACTTCCGATGGAAAGATTCAGGAGGCGAGCGGCAATCTCCGAACGGAAAACATATTGCTCATTTAGAGGGCGTCCCAGGACATCGACCCCCACCACCGGTATGAGCAGGCTGGTATTTTGAGGCACTACGGGCTCCCCTTCTCTGGGAGCTTTTAGGGAGCGACCGGCCGCGCCATCGGCTTCGACTACAATCGTGGAAATATCTTTAAAGGACTGGAATTCTTCGATCCACTGGGGAGGGATTCCTTGCAGTTTGCCATTGCTTAGTTTTTCGCGGGCAATAAGCAGGCAGGGATGTTGGTCTATATTTTTTTTGACCCATCTTTCAGTCTCAGAAAATTGATCTGATAAGAAAATAGCAAAGAGCGCTGATCCTGCCGGCTCCCAGATTTTCGTGGTGGTGGTAAGGATGATCCCTTTACGGTAGGAAAGAAGCTCCTTACCGAGGGCGAACATAAGATTTGTTTTTCCCCCTCCACCCACCAGACTGATGACCTCGCGGTCTTTTAAAGCCAACGCCTCAGTCAGGGTCATGGATTTTCCCGGGCGATTTTGATCTTAACTGCTTTTGGTAGTCATCCGGAGTGTCCATGTCCCGCAGAATAAAATCCGTATCCATTTCAACCGCCAGGATATCTTCCGGATGCTCCTGGAGGATCTGCCGGAAACCAACATCTCCTTTTAAGCGCCCGGCCTCTTTCTTGTATTTTAGGCCGAATAGGGCCGGATGCCCTCTCCGGCCGCGGTAAGTAGGCAGGACAATGTTTTTTTGAGTGGTGCTTCGCCTAAATTCGCTGATCAGCCGGTCAAAGATTTCCGGGCCGATTCCTGGCTGGTCGGCCAGGACGATGAAAAAAGCTTCGGCTTGCTCATGGAGGGCTAAAAGGCCCTGCTGGATGGAGGTGATCATTCCCTCCCTGTAATTTTGGTTGATGACCACCTTAACCCGGCGGGTATCTACCTTTTCCAGGATTCTCTCGGCCTCGTGTCCCAACACGAGAATCACTTCGTCCAACCGGGAGTCAAGGAGGTTTTCCAAAACCTGTTGCAGGATGGTCTTGCCCTCCCACTCCAGCAACTGCTTGGTCTGGCCCATGCGTCTTGATTCTCCAGCAGCGAGAACAATCGAGGAGATCATCGTCAACCTCTGGCTGACTGGGCCACAAGAATTTCTCCCATGGCTCTTAAACCCTTGAGGGTGTTGGCCGGCAAGAAGTGATCGATGTAAGGCAACGCCGTGCGCATTCCCAGGCAGAAGGGGTGGTAATCCGGCGTTCCTAAGAGCGGGTTCAACCAGATGAGCTTCCGAGCCTTTCTTTTGATTCGCTTCATCTCCGCCGCGAGCTGTTCAGGCTCGCCCCGATCCCAACCGTCGCTGATCAAAATGATGACCGCCGAGCCGGCTCTAACCCTCTTGGCGCACTGTTCGTTGAAAACCCTAAGGCAATGCCCAATCATAGTTCCCCCGGACCAATCCCTCACCCGCCGGCTGATGGCGGCCAAGGCTTGGGGCCATGGACTATGCTGTAAGATATCGGTGATCCTGGTCAACCGGGTGCTGAAGACAAAAATATCGCTCCGGGGGAAGGCCCTTCCCATGCCAAACAAGAACTGAAGGATGAAGCGGGTGGAGGCATCCATCGATCCACTCACGTCGCAGAGGACAATAACCTCCATAGGCTTTACCTTGCGACGCCGCCGGGCTAGATCAAAAAATTCTCCCCCATGACGGGATGCTTTCTTTAGAGATCGCCGGAAATCCATTTCCCGGCCCCGAGCAGCCGGCTCTCGTCTCCGGCTGATTCTTATGGCCCAATGGGCCAGGAGGCGGGTGAACTCCCTTTCTAGTATCCCCAACTCTTTCTCGGAGAACTGGCTGAAGTCTTTCTCTAGGAGAACTTCCTCCTGGCTGTAAGCACCCCTTCTTCCTTGCTCGTCCCCTCCTTCTTCCCCAGAGGCCAGCTCCCATTCCAGAGACATGGAAAGTGTTCCCTCCTCCCCAGGCTCCTCGCCTTCCTCCATTTCCCCGCGGGGAAACCCTGATTTCGGACTCTCTTCTTCCGGGAGACGACTCCAGAACTCCTCAAAGATAAGGTCAAAGACCGCCGCCTCCTTCAGGGAGGAAACCAAATTAGCCTTCAGGACCAAATAAAAATCCTGGCGTAGGGCCAAGTCGATCAAGGAGAGGCTGCGGGCAGCATCCACCACTCGGTCAGGGGTGATCTTCAGGCCTCTTTCCTTTAACTGGCGGGCAAAAAGGAGAAGGTGGGAAAGAATCTCTCCCCCGCGATAACCGCGCATGGAAGAGCCCTCCTTTAACAAGCGCGAGGTATCTGGGTGCAGGTCAGGTCATCCCGAGGAGTTAAAGGGCTTAACAAGTTCTCGATGCCCATCTCCTCAACCTGCTTCAGGTCTTCATAGTACTTAAAGACACAGCCTAAGGTTTCTTTTACGGTCGCCGCATCGAGTTCTTCTTTGCCGAGGGCCATCAGGGCCATGGCCCAATCCAGCGTTTCGGAGATTCCCGGCCGCTTGTAAAATTCTTTTTCCCGCACCTTCTGCATGAATAAACAAACCTGCCTTACGAGATTCTCTCCCACCCTGGGTACCTTGGCCAGAACGATGCGCTTTTCCTTTTCCAGGGATGGATAATCGATCCAGTGGTAGAAGCAGCGGCGTTTCAGAGCATCATGCAATTCCCGGGTGCGGTTGGAGGTTAAGATGACATAGGGGCGGTGCTTGGCTTTGATAGTTCCTATCTCCGGAATGGTAACCTGAAAATCGGAGAGAACTTCCAACAGGAAGGCTTCGAACTCTTCGTCGGAACGGTCGATCTCATCAATGAGCAATACGGGGGGTACGGCCGAATCGTTTTGAATGGCCTCCAGCAGGGGGCGGCGAATGAGAAAATCCGCGCTGAAGATCCCGTTGCCCACCGAATCTTGGGGTAACTCGCAGATCTCCGCCTGCTTCATCCAGAGGATCTGCCGCGGATAATTCCATTCATAAAGGGAAGTATTTACATCCAGCCCTTCATAACACTGCAAACGGATCAACCGGGTGTTCAATATTTGAGCCAGAACTTTAGCGATTTCCGTCTTGCCCACTCCGGCTTCTCCTTCCACCAGGATGGGTTTTCCCAATTGCAAGGAGAGGTACAAGACAGTGGCGATTGAGCGATCCGTGATGTACTTGGCCCCTTCCATAGCCGACTGGATTTCTTCAATGGTATTAAACATGCTCTTTCGGCTTCTCCCCTTTCTTCTCCCGGCATACCTGAATCATTTCGGCCACAATACTCACCGCAATCTCCTCGGGGGTTAAAGCTCCGATGGCCAACCCGATGGGAGCATGAACCCGTTGCAACTGATCAGGGGTGAAGCCTTTCTCCGTTAGACTTTTGTAAACAGTCTGGATCTTCTTCCGGCTGCCGATCATGCCGATGTATTTGACCTCTTGACCCAAGGCCCACTCCAAAACTTCCTGGTCATAAGAGTGACCGCGGGTAACGATGACCAGGTAAGTAGATCGATTCACTCTCAACTTAGGCAGGGCAAAATGAAATTCTTCAGCGATGACTTCATCTGCTTCGGGGAATCTTTCTTTATTGGCAAACTGCGGCCGGTCATCAACTACGACCACTTGAAACCCAACCATAGCACTCATCTTGGACACAAAAAGAGAGATGTGCCCCCCACCAAAGATGAATATCCTGGGAGTGGGCACGATGGGTTCAATGTAGATATCCATGACTCCTCCGCAGATCATGCCGCTTTCTTCCGCCATTCTTCCCGTGAGGTCGAAATGGATTGTCTTCGGTTTATCTTCCTTTATGACCTTCATCGCTTCCTGCCAGACCTCAGCTTCCATGCATCCGCCGCCGATCGTTCCTAAAATCTTCCCATCCTCGTGAATGAGCATTTTGGCTCCTACTTCCCTTGGCGTAGAGCCTTTGGCGCCAACGATCGTAGCTACGGCCCCTTTCCTTCCTGCGGACTTGATTTGCAATATCTCTTCATAGAAATCGGACATGGTCTAACCCCAACATTTCATTCGGACGCAGATTCTCACAGATATACACAGGTAAAAACCCATAAAAGAATACAGTAGTCAGTAGTCAGAATGAAAAGTATGTTACATTTATCTTCTGGATTCTGGATTCTGAATCCTGACTCCAGTATTCTAAATTTCCATCCTGGAAATCTGTGTTTATCTGCGTCCAATTAAAAGTTTTGCATTTTGGTTTTTAGTTTTTGATTTTATCTATTATCACTACTGTCCAAATAAAAATTTTAACATAACATAAAACGCTATGACTTCATTGGATAATTGCAATATTTTGTACGGGAACGATTTGAATTTTGAAAAAGGCTATACTCCCCTAAAAAAGGAGGTGGCCAATGAATCGAGGTCGTACAATCTTCGCACAAGCCATGC
>Ga0194125_10005184_pt1 | contig 19928 bp, 13 predicted proteins | sample TA2KigC250mmetaG_FD_148626 | JGI IMG/M metagenome (GOLD analysis project Ga0194125, IMG submission 148626) | Freshwater microbial communities from Lake Tanganyika, Tanzania - TA2015034 Kigoma Deep Cast 250m | ecosystem: Environmental > Aquatic > Freshwater > Lake | place: Tanzania: Lake...
CGAAGCCGCTTTGGAAGCATGCTCGACAGCGCCTGAGTGCGCCCGGCGCTCCCTGCCCAGGACTTCAGGGATCAGAAAATCCCGCGCACCTCGTAGATTGGCCCACTTGCCTCGCGCCGACCCAGACCCACTACGAGCAGGCGATTGAGCCAGGGGCATGCCGGCGCCGTCGTCCGTACCCAGTGTGAGCCTCACATCGAGCATGAGGGATCGTCGATACGCGAAGGCGGCACCGGGATCGGGTACACCTTCGAGACGTTGCCGGATGCTGGCGCGGCTTGAGGGGCAGAGCGCATCGCGATCAAACCGTGGTACCGGATCGCTTTCACGGTGGCCGCAGCGACGGCGCAGGCCGGTCGCAACGCCACGCAACGCGGTCTCATTGCGCAGATCGGCACACACGGCGCAACCCAGGTAGGCTTTTCCTACGGGCTTTCCTTCGGGCCCCCACTGTGCTTGCGGTGGCATGGCGCGGCCGGGGCGGATCCCTTCGTGCTACCCACGCTGCCCACGCTCGGCTGGAAACTGCTGCGCGGGTCCGTACACTCGCGTTGGTGGAGATTGTCTTTGCGCAACTGATCTCGCGCCGCCTCTTCAGTCAACGCACCACTCGGCTGGAGTGGCTCCGCATGACCGGGCTACTCCTTGGCGTTATCCTTGTTCTTAAGCGTTGAGACCTGCATAACGAAGCTCGGCCCGGTCTGCACGATGCCGTTCACCGGGGGCTGCGCAGCGACGTTCTGCCTGGCCCGCACGATACCGTTCACCGGGGCCTCTGAAAGGCCATAGATCCTGGAGTTGCCATGACCACTAACGCCAGCCAGCACACCTCCTCGCCTTCAATTCCCTTCTTGCCCTTGCCCGAGACGGGTGTTCGCCACCGGATGCAGCACTGGATCGGAGGGCACTGGCTCGACTGCGACGAGGGTGCGCCGATCGCCTCGGCAATGCTCGACGTGGAGGTTGCAAGCCTTCCAGCGTCGATCGCCCCCATGGAGGAAGCTGTCCATGCAGCCCGCCTCCACGGGCGAAGCGCCCTCGGCCAACTCGATTTCGCGCGGCGCGGCCAGATGCTGCGCGCGCTTGCAAAGCATCTTCTGGAGCACAAGGAAATCCTCTATGCGTGGTCCTTCCACACCGGGGCAACCCGCAAGGACAGCTGGATCGACATCGAGGGGGGCATCGCCACGCTGTCCGCCTACGCAGCGCTCGCCGCCTCCGAACTCCCCTCGGGCCGGATACTCCACGAAGGTCCTCCCATTGCGCTTGGAAAGCAGGGGCACTGGATGGGTACCCACATCCTGGTGCCGCGGGAAGGGGTTGCGGTGCATATCAACGCCTTCAACTTTCCTGTGTGGGGACTCCTCGAGAAGTTCGCGCCCTGTTTTCTGGCGGGAATGCCCTGCGTGGCCAAGCCTGCGAGCGCCACGGCCTACCTGAGCGAAGTCCTGGTACGCCTGATCGATGCCTCGCAGATTCTTCCGCGCGGGAGCCTGCAGCTCATCCTTGGCCCCACGGGCGATCTGCTCGATCGGCTGTGTGAGGGTGATGTGGTCACCTTCACTGGCTCGGCCGACACTGCGCTGCGCTTGCGCAGCCATCCCAACATCCTGCGCCGTTCGGTGGTCTTCAACGCAGAGGCCGACTCGCTCAACAGTGCGATCCTCGGACCCGATGTGGAACCCGGGACGGCCGAGTGGGATCTGATGGTACGTGAGGTGGTTCGCGAGATGACAGTGAAGGCGGGACAGAAGTGCACCGCAATCCGGCGGGTGATGGTGCCGCGAAAACATCTGGATGCAATGACGCAGGCGCTCAGTGCCCGCCTCGCTGCGGTCCGGATTGGCGACAGCAGGCTCGCGGAAGTCACCATGGGCGCGCTGGCAAGCGCAGCGCAGCGCGAGGACGTGGCGTCGCAGATCGCGCGCCTGCGCGACGACTGTGAGCTTGCTTTCGATGCGGGGGCCGGGGCAAGTCCGCTCGGAGAAGGGCTCAACCTCGGTGCCATGATGGGACCAGTGCTGCTGCGCTGCGCGCAGCCCGATGCAGCTTCAACGCTCCACGCGGTGGAAGCCTTCGGCCCGGTGAGCACCCTGATGCCCTATGAGGATCTCGACCATGCCTTGGCGCTCGCTGCACGTGGATGCGGCAGCCTGGTGGCAAGTCTCTACAGCCACAACACCCGCGATGCAGCCAGGGCAGTGGAGGCGATGGCCGCATGGCACGGCAGGCTTGCTGTGATCGATCGCGACGCTGCCAGCGAATCCACAGGGCACGGCTCGCCGCTTCCGATGCTCAAGCACGGCGGGCCGGGTCGGGCCGGCGGGGGCGAGGAACTGGGCGGACTGCGGGCGGTGAAGAGCTACATGCAGCGCGCCGCAGTGCAGGCCTCGCCGCGCATCATGGCAGCGATCACCGGCGAATATGTGCGTGGTGCACCCGTGATCGACTCCGAGCTACACCCCTTTCGCCGGACCTTCGAGGACCTGCACGTCGGACACAGCCTGCTCACCCACCGACGCACCGTGACCGAGGCCGACATAGTCGCCTTTGGCGGAATCTCGGGCGACTACTTCTACATGCACTTCGACGAGGAAGCTGCGAGAGCCTCGCCCTTCGGCAAGAGGATTGCGCATGGCTACTTTGTGCTGTCCGCTGCGGCCGGACTCTTCGTGCATCCGTCGCCGGGACCGGTACTCGCCAATTACGGAGTGGATACGCTGCGCTTTGTGAAACCTGTGGCGATTGGCGACACCATCCAGGCCCGACTCACCTGCAAGCGCAAGATCGACAAGACCTCCCGCAAGCCCGGCGAAGCCGCGCAGGGGGTTGTGGCGTGGGATGTGCAGGTCAGCAACCAGCACGGCGAGCTCGTGGCCTCCTACGACATCCTCACGCTGGTCAGCAAGCGGGAGCAGGCAAGCGCGGGCCAGACAACCCACCCGGTGGGCAGTACTTCCTGAACCCGGGCTTATTCATGGGGCATCGGGGCTCGTGGATGAAGAAACAAGGCTCATCCCTAAAGAACTCCACAGTTCATGCAGAAAAGAACAAGATGCAACCCTTGAAATCTGGTAGGCAAGGAAAGGGATATCTCTCCTGAACGAAACATATCTTATAAATTGAATATATCTTCCGAGGAAACATATCTTCCAAGCGAAACATATCTTCCAAGCGAAACATGTATTCCAAACAAAACATATATTCGAAACTACACATATATTCTGAACGAAATATCACTCCTCAAGGATAAAACGCGATGATCTCCACAGAAGCCCTCGACACCCTTTTCCTGAACGCCCGAACCCAGAACGGCTGGCTCGATCGTGCTGTGAACGACGTGCAGTTGCATCAGCTCTACGACCTGATGAAATTTGCGCCCACATCGGCCAACAGTCAGCCGGCGCGCCTGCTCTTCCTGCGCACTCCCGAGGCCAAGGAGCGCCTTCGACCGGCACTTTCGCCTGGGAATGTGGACAAGACGATGGCAGCGCCCGTCGTGGTGATCGTGGCACACGACACCGACTTCCACGAGCGACTGCCGGAGCACTTTCCCCACAATCCGGCATTTGCCGACCTGTTCCGCGGCGACGACAAGCGCGCCATGCGCGAAACCTTCGCCTTTCGCAACGGAAGCCTTCAGGGCGCATACCTGATCATGGCCGCTCGCGCCATCGGGCTCGACTGCGGGCCGATGTCGGGATTCAACAATGCGATGGTGGACGCCACCTTCTTTCCAGGGGGGAAGGTCTGCTCGAATTTCCTGTGCAATCTCGGTTACGGCGACCCCTCCAGGGTCATGGAGCGTTTGCCGCGCATGCGCTTCGAGGACGCCTGTCAGCTGCTCTGAAGAAGCGGTTTCGCATGACGTCCTCGGGGCCGGGCGGCAGACCGACCCCAGTGAGGGGCGATCCGGCGATCGTGCTCCTCGCACTCGGGTTGTCGCTCGGGCCCACGGTGTCCAACTCCTTTGCACGGTTTGCCTACGCTCTGGTACTCCCCGCAATGCGCGAGGACCTCGGCCTGAGCTTTTCCGCGGCAGGCTTTCTCAACACCGCCAACGCGCTCGGCTACCTCCTCGGCGCGATTCTCACCCGAGGTCTGATCCGGCACTGGGGTAACCGGATACTCTTCAACCGCGGCATGCTGCTCACCGCGCTTGCGCTTCTCCTCACAGGCGTGGCCAGCGAGCTCTACATGCTCGCGCTGTGCCGGATCCTTGGCGGAATCGGCGCGGCGGCCGCGTTCATTTGTGGAGGCGCCCTTGCGAGCAACATCGCTGCCCACGACCCGCGCTGGTCCACCCGATGCATCACGATCTATTTCGGTGGTGCAGGCTTTGGACTGATGCTCAGCGGACTGCTGATTCCGTGGTGGATGGCTGCGAGCGGACCCTCGGGCTGGCCGCATACCTGGGTGGCCATGGGCGGCGCATCGCTGTTGATGGTGCTTGCCAGCCGGGCTGCCTCGCAGCGTATCGAGGAACCGGCCCATGCCCAGGGGCGTCCCGACTGGTTGCTGCGACCTCTGCTGCCCGCCTTCCTCGCCTACATCGGCTTCGGACTTGGCTACATTGTCTACATGACCTTCATCATCGCCTGGCTCAAGGCGCTGGGAGCATCCGCCACCGACAGCGCAGTCGTCTGGATCCTCCTTGGGCTCACCACCTTGCTTGCGCCCCTCGTCTGGTCGAGGCCTCTTGCGCGCTGGTCCAACGGCCACGCGATGGCCGCAATTCTTGCGGTGCTGGGATTGGGCGCGCTGCTTCCGGTCGTGCCGGTTTCCGCAGCCTGGCAAGGCCTCACGATGCAGTGTTCGGCGGCCCTTTTCGGGCTGGGCATGTTCAGTGTCCCCTCGGCCATCAGCGCACTGATCCGCCAATCGCTCGACAAGCCCGCCTGGGGCGCAGCGATGGCCACCTTCACCATCGCCTTTGCCGCGAGCCAGGTCCTTGCCCCGGTGCTTGGCGGCTGGATCGCCGACTGGTCCGGTTCCTTGCGCGAGGGCATCGCCATTTCGGCCGCAGTGATCCTTGGTGCGGCGCTGGTTGCCTTGCTGCAGAAGGCGCCTCCGCCTCCCGCCGCGCGGGCTCAGGGCTGAGGCCCCTTGCGCCAGCACCGCGATGGACCTGCGCGCTGCACAGATCGATGCGCTCTATCGCGCCATGGGGCCTGCCAATGCCGGCAGCCTGATAGCCAGCGGGCTGATCACGCCCCTCCTCTGGCTCGAAGATGCCCCGGTTGCGGGGCTGATCGCGTTCCTTGGGCTTTCCGGAGTGCTTGCATGCCTCCGGCACTGGCTCTACCTGCATTACTTGGCGCACCCGCAGCGTTGCTCCCCCGAGCGCTGGGGGCAACTTGCAGCGGTCGGCGCGATCGCGAACGGACTGGTATGGGGCGCCTCGGCCTTCGTGCTGCTTCCACCGGCGAGCGATGTCACACGCCTGATCTACACCTTCGTGTGCTGCCTGTTGAGCGTGAGTGCGCTTTTGATCGCCATCGGCTATCGCCTGTTTGCGCTCGGGGCAACCCTGTCACGGATACTTCCCCTGGCCGTGTGGTTCCCCTTGTCGGATTTCGCCTACCCCTGGTTCATGGTCCTGGCGCTTGCCACCTTCTTCTTCTTCGTGCTGCTGAATGCAGCGCGGCTGCACCGGGTCTTTCTCGATTCGCTGCGCCTGCAGGCCGAGCTCGCGTCGACCACTGACGCCCTGCGCAGGCAGCGCGATCAGGCCGAACTCAATCGCCAGCGTGCGGAAATGGCGCACCAGATGCAGGTGCGATTTCTCGCCTCGGTCAGCCACGACCTGCGCCAGCCTATGCAGGCACTGATGATGCTGCTCGCTTCGCTGGGAAGTCATCGGCTTGCTCCGGCCTCGCGTGAGCTTCTCACCAAGCTCGAGATGTCGGCAAGGCTGATGCGCGACATGTTCGAAGCTCTCCTCGAGCTTTCGCATCTTCGCTCGGGCGACATCCAGGTCCGCGACGAGGCGGTCGACCTCAAGCCACTCGGGGAATCGATCGCCACAACCTTTCGCAGCATTGCCCAGGCCAAGGGCATCCGCCTCGAGGTCTTGCTCGCCGAAGGCCAGTTGTGCGCCGATCCCGATCTGCTTCGTCGCGCCCTGTTCAACCTGGTCGACAACGCAGTGAAGTACTCGAAAGGCGGGCGCATCGTCGTGGAGGGAGGACTGGCTGCAAGCGGTGCAAGCGTTACCCGCGCGTTGCACAGCGGGCACGGCGCAGACCGCACGGTCCGTGCAGACTTCGCGAAGGACGCATCCGGCGCAGACCGTGCGGCCGAGGACCGCGAATACCTGATCGAAGTCCGTGATCAGGGCATCGGCATCGCGCCCGAGCAACTCGAATCGATCTTCGACGACTATGTGCAACTCAACAATGCACGACGAAACCGCCGTGACGGTCTGGGGCTCGGCCTGGCCATCGTGCGACGCAGTTGCGATCTGATGCGCCTCGGCGTCTCGGTCGAATCGGCACCAGGCAAGGGTTCGACCTTTCGACTGCACATCGCGGCAAGCCGCTATCGCTCCGGTTCCGTGCATCGCGCAGGGAGGCAGGAGGAGCGCGCAGGCCTCCCCACGCAGCGCCTCACGCGACCGGAGCGGTTTCTGATCTTTCTGATCGACGATGACCTGCAGGTGCTCGAATCGGTGGCAACGCTGCTGCGCAACGAGGGTTTCAGCCTTCAGTGCTGCGATTCGGGCTACGCGGTGGACGGGGCGCTACAGTCGCTTGATCGGCCGCCCGACCTGATCATCAGTGACTACAGGCTCAATGCGCTCGTGAACGGCCTGCAGTTGATCGATCGGCTCCGCGAGGAGTTCAACCGGGACATCCCCGCCCTGCTCCTCACCGGCGACACTGCGCTTGGAGATACTGGCGCACTCCGGGATGGACGCGCCGCGTTTGAGGTGATGTACAAGCCGATCACGCCCCGCGCACTGCTCGAGCGAGTGTCGCACGCGCTCTCCGGCGCGCTTCAAGGCTCAGGCGGCTGTGCTGTTTGCGAGCAGGTGCCACAGGCGTGAGGGGCTGAGCGGCATCTGCAATCGATCCGCAGCCTGCGCGTAACCGTGACGCGCGAGAGCATCGGCAACCGCATTGACCAGCGCTGGTGTTGCGCCGATCGTGCCCAGTTCACCCACACCTTTCACGCCAAGCGGGTTGGTGCGGCACGGGATGCTCTGATCCATCTCGGTGCGAAAGCGGCCGATGATGTCAACCCGTGGCATCGCATAGTCGAGAAAGCTCGCCGACAACGGTTGCCCACTCTCGTCGTACACCATGGATTCGGTGAGCGCCTGGCCGATTCCCTGCACTGCGCCGCCGTCGAGTTGGCCTCGCACGATCATTGGGTTGACGACCCTTCCAACGTCGTTCATCGAGCAGTAGCGGATGAGTTGCACCTCCAGCGTGTCGGGGTCGACCTCAACCTCGCAGATATGGCAGGCATTGGGCCAGGACGGTCCATCAACCCTGGTGGTGGAATCGAGCTGGATTCGGCCGAGTTCGGCGCGTGCTGCCACCTCGAAGAGCCCGATACCTCGGTCGGTGCCCACAACGGCGTAGCGGCCCTCCGCGTAATCGAGGTCCTCGGAGCCGACTTCGAGGACCTCGGCGGCAAGATCCCGGGCCTTGTGGATGACCTTGTGCGCCGCCACCTCGATCGCTGACCCACCGGTGAACAGCGACCTCGACCCTGCGGATCCGAAACCCTCGGCCAGATCGGTGTCGCCCTGAACGATCCGGATGCGCTCGAGTGGCACGCCGAAGGCGTCGACCGCGAGCTGTACGTATGTTGTGGCGATGCCTTGCCCCATCGGCATGGTGGCCGAGATGATCTCGATGAAGCCGTCGGCGGCCACGGTCACGCGGACCGTCTCCTCGAAGGCGTTACCGCTCGTCCACTCGAGAAACGACGCAACGCCCCGACCCCGCCACTTGCCGCGGCGCGCGGAATCCGCAGCGCGTGCCTCGAAGCCCTGCCAGTCGGCAAGCTCGCGCGCTTGCCGGGTGATCGACGGGAAATTACCCGAGTCGTACACCTGTCCCATCGGGTTGGTGTAGGGAAACTGGTTCGGCTGGATCATGTTACGCAGACGCAATTCAACCGGATCGATATCGAGTCGGCGTGATGCTGCGTCGATCAGGCGCTCGATGATGTAGATCGCCTCCGGCCGACCGGCGCCCCGGTACGGACCGGTCGGGGTTGTGTTGGTCATCACTGCGGTGTACTGGAAGTCGATCGTGCGGATGTCGTAGATGGATGTCTGAACCCAGGGGCCGATGAGTGCCTGGATCGCCACCCCCGCACCGAGCGCGTAGGCCCCCACGTTGGCCACCGTATGCACCCGAAGTGCGAGAATCCGCCCTGACGCGTCGAGTGCAAGCTGAGCGCAGGTATCGATGTCCCTGCCGTGGGTTGAGGCCACAAACTCCTCGCTGCGCTCCGCAACCCACTTCACGGGTCTTCCCACCACCCGCGCAGCGTGTGCGAGCACTGCGTCCTCCGGGTAGATTCCGGTCTTCGCGCCGAACCCACCACCCACGTCGGTGGCGAGAATGCGCACCTTGTCGCGAGGCAGTCCAAGCACCGCATCGCACAGGGTGTTGCGTACCCCCGCCGGCATCTGGGTACTCATGCGCATCGTGATCCGCTGAGTATCCGCTTCGTACCAGGCGAGCGTTGCACGCGGCTCCATCGGCGCCGGAATCAGGCGCTGGTTTGCAATGCTCAGGCTCACCACATGCGCGGCCGAGCCAAACACCGCATCAGCGGCCTTTGGATCGCCGTACCGGGCAAAGGCCGAAATGTTGTCGGAAGCAGTCTCGCAAACCAATGGAGCGCCTGCACGCATTGCATCGTGCGATCCGGCTACCGCATCAAGCGCCGCATACTCCACTTCGATCGCGCGCAAGGCTGCACCGGCCTGGTCTGCCGATTCGGCGATCACGCAAGCGAGTGCCTCCCCCACGTGACGCACCCGCTCAAAGGCGAGCGGGCGTCGCGGCGCGGTGACCGCAGGCGCTCCGTCGGCGCGCTTGAATCCCGCAACGCCTGGCAGGGGCTTGACGCCGGCATCAACCAGATCCTTGCCGGTCAGGACTGCAACGACCCCCGGCATTGCGCGCGCTGCCGCAGTATTGACATCCACGATCGTGGCGTGCGGATGCGGGGAACGGAGAAACTTCAGCCAGGTCATCCCCGGCATGACTGCGTCGCCTGCGTAGAGGCCCTCGCCCTGCACCAGGGCGTGATCCTCAACCCGGCGGACCGACTGGCCCGAGCCAAAACGCGCAGCGATGGGGACGTCGTTGGGTGCGTTCATGATGGACTTTCCACAAAAAAAGGGGTCAGGCTGCCCGCAGCAGGCGCGAGGCCTCCTGGACCGAAGCGACGATGTTGACGTAGCCGGTACAACGGCAAAGATTGCCCTCGAGAGCCTCGATGATCTCGGACTCCCCGGGGTTGGGATTGGTGGCGAGCAGGCAGGCCGTGGTCATGATCATGCCTGGCGTGCAAAAGCCGCATTGCAGGCCGTGACACCGCGAGAAAGCCTCCTGGATCGGATGCAGCGTGCCGTCGTTTGCAAGTCCCTCCACGGTGGTGACCTGCGCATCTTCGGCCTGCACCGCAAGCACCGCGCAGGAACGCACCGACTCCCCGTTGAGCAACACGGTGCAGCAACCGCATTGCGAGGTATCGCATCCAACGTGCGTGCCGCGCAGCGCCAGATGCTCGCGCAAGACATCGACGAGCAGGGTGTGTGTGGAGACCTCAACCTCGGCCTCGCGACCGTTGACCGTTAAGCGGATACTGTGCACCGAGTCCTCTCCCAGGCAAACAATGGAATGGCCGACCGAAGGACGACCTTTTCTGACCGTCCGATGCTAGCCCAAGCCTGCGGGCGTCCCGGCGAAAGTCCCCCCGGTGCACTTCGCTACTGAATCGGGCAGACTGCAGCGCGCCGCTTGCGCTGCGAATCCACGCCTGGGCACTCCATGTTGCCGTGCTGCGCGTTGATCGCGCACGAGGGGTGCACCGAAGGTAGTCCAGCGGTGCATCCATGGTGGATCGACCGTGGATCGATTTTGCCCATAGGCGCTCCGACGCTGGAGTATCCTCGCGATTTCCCTTTTCCGGATGCGCCATCCAATGCCCATGGAACCTGAGCAGGACAGCAAGGTGAGCGAGGCGGGTGAAGCCACAAATCGCGAAATCGGCGTGGCGCTGCCGTCCTCGATCGACGCCACGGTCGAGGGTCTGGCCCAACACCTCTACCTCGCGGACCGCAGCCTTGCCACCGCACTCTTTCTGGCCTTGCGACTTGGCAGACCGCTCCTGCTCGAGGGCGAGCCCGGCACCGGGAAAACCGAGATCGCCAAGGTGCTTGCGGGCATGCTCGGGCGGCGCTTGATCCGCCTGCAGTGCTACGACGGGATGGATCTCAACCAGGCCGCCTATGAGTGGGACCATGCACGGCAATTGCTGGAAATCCGCATGGCTGAATCCTCGGGACGCCAGGAACATCTCCACCTCAATGACCTCTACGACCGGCGCTTTCTGCTGCGTCGACCGCTGCTCGAGGCGCTCGACAGCGGGCTTGCAGCCGCTCCGGTGCTGCTCATCGACGAACTCGATCGCACCGACGAGGCCTTCGAGGCCTACCTGCTCGAGCTGCTCTCCGACTTTCAGATATCCATCCCCGAGCTGGGTAGTATCCGGGCTCCGCAACCCCCCATCGTGCTGCTCACCTCGAACCGTACCCGCGAACTGCACGACGCCGTCAAGCGCAGATGCCTCTACCACTGGGTGGATTTCCCAAGCCCGGAACGCGAGGAGGCGATCCTTGCACGCAAGGTTCCAGCCTTGTCTCCACCGATGCGTCGGCGCATCGTGCATCTGGTTCAGGGGCTTCGCCGCCTCGAACTCTTCAAGCGCCCCGGAGTGGCCGAGACGATCGATATGGCCCAAGCTGTGCTCGTCCTCGGACTTGAAGATCTGAGCGCTGACACGGTGAATCCCCTGGCCGGCGTGCTGCTCAAGGTGCAAGACGACATTGAACAGGCGCGCGAAGCGCTGGGCAGTCTCCTCGCTTCGAAGGCCGTTTGAGGCGGCTTCGGGCGGCCTCAGGCGACTCCAGGCGATTCCAGGCGGTTCAAGGCGGCTCCAGGCGACTCCAGGCGGCTTCAGGATGGCGGGTCCCCACTCACCGGAAGCTTCATCCACGGCGCTGCGCAATGCTGCCTGACTCCCAAACGACCAGGGCTGGCTCGCGCTGGCCCGCGATGTCGCTTGCCGAGGCGCACCGGCGGCTCACCGCGCCGGGCATGCCACTCGAGATCGAGGAGCGCTGGATCCGGGGCCAGCGCCTGAAGGTGTGGAAACACGCGCCTCCCACGCTGCGCGATGTTTTCCTGCATGGTCGGGGATACGGCGAGAGGGTCTTTCTGGTGCATGAAGACGAGCGCGTGACGTTCGAGGCCTTCACGCGGGCAAGTCTTGCATTCGCATGGCACCTCGACGGGCTCGGCATCCGCAAGGGCGACCGGGTGGCGCTCGCGATGCGCAATCTGCCGCAATGGCCCGTGACCTTCTTTGGCACCTTGCTGCTCGGTGCCATTGCAGTGCCGCTCAATGCCTGGCTCACCGGACGCGAACTGCACTACGCACTACGCGACTGCGGCTGCCGCGTCCTTGTCGTGGACGATGAGCGCCGTGATCGCCTCGCGCCGTTTCTCCACGACTGCCCCAGCATCGAACACGTTTTCACAGGACTCGATGCAGTCGTTGGGCCAACAGCAGCCTGGGCCGCACTCCCCGAGGCGAAGTGCCCCGATACCCCGATCCACGCCGACGACGATGCCACCATCTTCTACACCTCTGGTACCACAGGCAACCCCAAAGGCGCACTCGGCACCCACCGCAACACGATCAACTCGGTCTGGTCTGCTGCGCACCTTGCGGCACGCAATGCCCTGCGCAGGGGAGAGGATCCGTCTGCGACAGCGCAGACTGCCGCGACTGCCGCGACTGCGCAGCCCGCAGCGGTGCAGCGTGCAAACCTGCTCTCGGTGCCCTTTTTCCATGTCACAGGCTGCCAAGCCATTCTGTGCCCGGCGCTCTACGCTGGAACCAGGATCGTGATGATGCGCAAGTGGGACGCGGAACGCGCCATGCAGCTCATCGAACGCGAGCGCATCACGGGGGCGGGCGGCGTTCCGACGATCGCCTGGCAACTTCTGGAGCATCCGAAGCGCGCCCATTACGACCTTTCATCGCTCGAGCTGGTCTCCTACGGCGGCGCCCCGGCAGCTCCTGAACTCGTACGCCGGCTGGAAAGTGTCTTTCCAACTGCGCTCGCCGGAACCGGTTGGGGCATGACGGAAACCTCCTCCACCTGCACCCACCACAGCGGCGAGGACTACGCATTCAGGCCGGAAAGTTGCGGTCCGGCCCTGCCGAACTGCGAACTCAAGGTCTGCGACGACGACGGTCGAAGTCTGCCACCCGGGACCATCGGTGAACTCTGGGCACGCGGGCCCAATGTTGTGAAGGGCTACTGGAATAGGCCAGAGGAGAGCGCGGCAACTTTCGTGGACGGCTGGGTGAAAACCGGAGACCTCGCCCGGCTCGACGACGAGGGCTTCTGCACGATCGTGGACCGCAAGAAGGACATGCTTATCCGTGGCGGTGAAAACATCCACTGCATTGAAGTGGAAAGCGCGCTCTACGAGCATCCTGCGGTGATGGACGCTGCAGTTGTTGGCCGTGCGCACCCAAGTCTGGGGGAGGAACCTGTGGCGGTTGTGAGCCTGAGGCCTGGAGAAACCCTTACCGAGTCTGCGCTTCAGGCCTGGGTGGCCGAGCGTCTGGCCGCCTACAAGGTACCGGTGCAGATCCTCCTGGAGACACAAATGCTCCCACGCAACGCCAACGGAAAGATCATCAAACGTGAACTGCGCGAGCGTTTCGGCAGTTGAGTGCGGTGTTGCCCCTGAATCGGGGAGCCCTCGGGCAGTTTTTCCAAACCGGCAGCCCTGGCCGGCGATCCTGCCCGCGGCCCGGCGCGTCTTCGTGCACTCTCTGGCAACTCAACGCGGAGTCTCCGCAGCACTGGGAGCGCGCAGGAATGCGAAGTCAACTCCCTTTTCGGCTTGCAGGACCTGTTCGAGGTAGAGCTTTCGATACCCTCGCGAGGCGCTGGGGGCCTCGATCGGCGCGGATGCCCTGCGCCTTTCGATCTCGGCATCGTCGACCAGCCAGAGAAGTTCGCGGCGCCGCACGCTCAACCGGATACGGTCGCCGCTGCGCACCCACGCGAGCGGCCCGCCCGCTGCCGACTCGGGCGATACATGCAACACGATCGTGCCCGATGCGGTGCCGCTCATGCGACCGTCGGAGATGCGGACCATGTCCTTCACGCCCTCGCGTGCGAGCTTTCGCGGGATTGGCAACATGCCCGCCTCGGGCATTCCGGGAGCCCCCTTGGGCCCGATGTTTCTGAGAACAAGAATGTCGCCGGGCAGCACATCGAGGGAGGGATCGTCAATGCGGCGGGCAAGATCCTCGAGTCCCTCGAAGACAAGCGCCCGACCCTCATGCTCCAGGAGATGCGGGGAAGCGGCCGATGGCTTGATCACGCATCCGGCCGGTGCGAGATTGCCGCGCAGCACCGCAAGTCCGCCTTCCGGGTAGACCGGATCGCGGAGCGAACGGATCACGGTCTGGCTGAAGAGGCGCTTCGCGTCGAGCGTGCTCTGGATCAACGCGCCCAGCGTTCGTCCGCTCACCGTGAGCGCATCGAGATGAAGCAGGGGTCGCAGCGCCGCCAGGAGCGCGGGCACGCCACCTGCCGCATGAAAATCCTCCATGTAGTATCGGCCGGAGGGCTTGAGATCAACCAGCACCGGGGTCTCACGACCCATCGCATCGAAGGCGTGAAGATCGAGGTCGATTCCGAGCCGTCCGGCAACCGCGCACAGATGAATGAGCCCGTTGGTTGATCCTCCGATCGCGAGCAGCACCCGTGCCGCGTTCTCGAAAGACCTGCGGCTGAGGAACTGCGAAGGTGTCCGCTGCGTTCGTGCGGCTTCCACCGCCATCCGGCCGCTGGCCTCGGCAATCCGCATCCTGTCTGCGGTCACTGCGGGCGCCGACGCGCCACCCGCTACCGTAATGCCGAGTACCTCGGCAAGAATCGCCATGGTGCTGGCCGTGCCCATCACCGAACAAGTGCCAACACTTGCAACCAGCTGCTCGTTCACCTCGGCCAGTGCTGTCTCTCCGAGTTGGTCGGCGCGATAGAGCGCCCAGAAACGGCGACAGTCGCTGCATGCCCCAACCCTCTCGCCGCGGTAGGACCCGGTGAGCATCGATCCGGTGATGAGTTGCACCGCTGGTCGGTCGGCCGAGCAGGCCCCCATGAGTTGCGCCGGCACCGTCTTGTCGCAACCGCCGATCAGCACGACTGCATCCATCGGTTGGGCGCGGATCATCTCCTCGGTGTCCATCGCCATCAGATTGCGCAGAAACATCGAGGTGGGGCTCGAGAAACTCTCGTGGATCGAAATGGTCGGAAAATCAACCGCCAACCCACCCGCAAGCATCACACCGCGACGCACGGCCTCGAGCAATTGCGGCATGTTCCCGTGACAGGGATTGAATCCGCTGCCGGTGTTCACAACGCCGATCACCGGGCGGTTGAGCGCATCGTCCGAGTAGCCCGCACCCTTGATGAAGGCCTTGCGCAGAAAGCTCGAAAAAGCGTTGTCGCCGTATTGCGCAAGCCCCTGGTCAAGTCCACTGCCTTCGCTGTCGCGCATCGCCGTCCTCCGTTTGACGCTCTCCAGTGCCCCCGATTTCCCGCGCTCGGGCCGAGCCGTCGCGCGCAGGGACTGGCAAGTCTCTGCGTTGGCGAAGACGACACGCGATGGCTGTGGCCACGCCACCCGATCCTGCCAAGGCCTACGGGGTGGCGCAGGCCAACTGCGCAACGCCGATTCCCGCCTACTTCATGGTGGGCATCGCAAACTCGGCGCCCTTGGCGATCGATTCCGGCCAGCGCTGCATGATGCTCTTGTAGCGGGTGTAGAAGCGAACCGCCTCTTCGCCATAGGCGTGATGCTCACCAAAGAGACTGCGCTTCCATCCGCCGAAGGAATGCCATGCCATCGGCACCGGAATCGGCACGTTGATCCCAACCATGCCGACCCAGACGCGTCGACCAAACTCGCGCGCCAAGCCGCCGTCGGCGGTGTAGATCGACACGCCGTTGCCGAACTCATGACGGTTGACCAGATCGAGCGCTTCGGCGAAGTCCTTCACGCGCACCACCGCGAGCACCGGCCCGAAAATCTCCTCGCGATAGATGCGCATCGTGGGACGAACCTGATCGAAGAGGCAGCCCCCGAGGAAGTATCCACCCTCGCGGCCGGGAACCCGCAGACCCCGCCCGTCGACCACCAGCGATGCACCCTCGCGAATGCCCTCCTCAATGTAGTGCTCCACCCGAGACTTGTGCTGGGCGGTCACGAGCGGACCCATCTCAGCGTCGCCTTCCATGCCGTCCTTCACCAGCAGCCCACGGGCGCGCTCGGCAAGTGCATGCACCAGTCGATCTGCCACGTCGCCCACGGCCACGGCCACCGAAATGGCCATGCAGCGCTCACCTGCCGAGCCGTAGGCGGCACCGACCAGCGCATCGACCGCCTGCTCGAGATTGGCGTCGGGCATGACCACGAGGTGATTCTTTGCCCCGCCCAACGCCTGAACCCGCTTGCCGCGCGATCCTGCTTCGCGGTGGATCATTTCGGCGATCGGCGTGGACCCCACGAAGCTCACCGCCTGCACCTCGGGGTGATGCAGCAAAGCCTCGACCGCCTCGCGATCGCCCTGTACAACGTTGAAGACGCCGTCGGGCAGACCAGCCTGCTGCAGCAGCTCCGCAATCATGAGCGAAACCGAGGGGTCGCGCTCCGAAGGCTTGAGGATGAAGGCGTTGCCCGTGACAAGCGCCATCGGAATCATCCAGAGCGGCACCATGAAGGGAAAGTTGAAGGGCGTGATCCCGGCGGTCACGCCAAGGGGCTGTCGCAGATGCCAGTTGTCGATACCGCCGCCCACGTTGTCGCTGTGCGCCGTCTTGAGCAGTTGCGGTGCGCCGCAGGCAAACTCCACCACCTCGAGTCCGCGGGTGACTTCGCCCCTGGCATCGCTGAACACCTTGCCATGCTCCCGGGTGATGCACGCAGCCAGCGCGTCGTGGTGTTTCTCGATCAGGTCCTTGAAGCGAAACATCACCCGGGCCCGGCGCAGCGGGGGCAGTTCGGCCCAAGCGGGGAAGGCACGCGAGGCGGCGCCTGCCGCTGCGTCCACATCGGCAGCCGTGCCCAGCAACACCTCGCTCTGCACTTCGCCGAGCGCGGGGTTGTAGACCGGGGCGCAACGCGCGGAGGCGCCCGGCACAGTCTTGCCGTTGATCCAGTGTGCGATCGTGGAAGTGGTCTGGCGGATATTCATGAGGAACTCGTGGGCTTCAGCGGGTTTCAACAATGAGTTCACGCAGGGTGTCGACCATGGCGCTCACCTGTGCGGGCGTGCTGATGAAGGGAGGTGCCATTGCGATCGTGTCGCCGGTGAAGCGCAGCAGCAGGCTCGAGCGCAGGCCCGCCTCGAAGACCCGGGTGGCGCGCAGGCCGGGCGAGCCGGCAACCGGCTTGAGATCGATCGCGGCAGCGCAGCCGATGTTGCGGATGTCGATCACTTCGTCGAGGTCGCGCAAGCCATGCACCGCTTCCTCGAGCACCGGCTCGAGCGCAGCGCTGGCCTCGAAAAGGTCTTCGTCCTCCATCGCCTCGAGCGTGGCAAGACCCACGCCCGTGGCCATCGGATGACCCGAATAGGTGTAGCCGTGGAAGAGTTCGATCACCATTTCGGGCCCGTGCATGAAGGCTTCGTAAATGTCCTTGCGGACGATCACGCCCCCAAGAGGTATCACGCCGTTGGTGACGGCCTTGGCAAAGGTGATCATGTCCGGAGTGACCTCGAAGCGTTGGGCTGCAAAGGGAGTGCCCATCCGCCCGAAGCCGGTGATCACTTCGTCGAAGATGAGAAGGATGCCGTGCCGGCTGCAGATTTCGCGCAGCCGCTTGAGGTAGCCCACCGGAGGCACCACCAAACCGGTGGAGCCCTGCACCGGCTCCACGATCACTGCGGCAATGCTCGAGGCATCGTGCAGCGCCACAATCCTTTCGAGATCCTCCACGAGATGCGCACCCCAATGAGGCTGGCCCCGGGAAAACGCCATTTGCGCCAGGTTGTGGGTGTGGGGCAGGTGATCCACGCCGTTGAGCATCAGGGGCGCAAAAGCCTTGCGGTTGGCAGGAATTCCACCCACAGAGATGCCGCCGAAGCCCACGCCGTGGTAGCCGCGTTCGCGGCCGATCATGCGAAACCGGCCTGCCTCGCCCTTGCAGCGATGAAACCCGTGGGCGATCTTGAGCGCAGTATCCACCGCCTCCGAACCCGAGCAGGTAAAGAACACATGGTCCATGCCCTCGGGCGCCAGGTCGGCGATCCGCTCGGCCAGCGCAAGGGTGGAGGGCGCTGCGCACTGGAATGCGGGTGAATAGTCGAGGGTCTGCACCTGGCGGGTGACCGCCTCGACGATCCTCGGATGCGCGTGTCCAAGCGGACTGCACCACATCCCCGAGAGGCAGTCGAAGAGGCGGTTGCCAAGGCCGTTGGTGTAGTAGGTACCCGAGGCCGACACCATAGTTCGCGCATGCGGCGCCGACTTGAAATGACGGTTGGGGGTGAAGGGCAGCCAGTAGGACGCAGTGCTGATGCGCTCGGCGTCCGGGTGAAGGTTCACGAATTCAGCAACGGGCTTGTTCACAGGGTGCCTCCTGGGTTCGAGGTCGTGGGGTCGGGACCGAGCAGGTATTCTCAACGGACGCTAATCGGATCAAATCTACTCCAGTTCCGACCGAAAGGTGCGTCGCACCCTACTTGCCACCGAAAAGACCGGCGAAGAAGCGCCGGATCAGGCCCCAGAGGAGTCCGAGCGCGTTGAGTTCGCTCGCCGGCGCTGTGCCTGCATCGTGGGCAGGGCCGGCGGGCGCGTCGTTGTTGCGGGCAGGCGGTGCTTCGTGGAAGGCAGGGCGCGCGGCGGGCTCGGATCCACCGGCTGGCGCGCCCTTCGAGGCGGGGGAGGTGGATCCGCTTTCGGACGCAACGCCCGAAGGGAGAGTGGCTGCGGAAGTGAACGGAGCAGCAGACGGTGCTGCGGGAGAGGAGAGGGCGGTTGAAGTGGCCGATGAGGCGGCGGTTGGGGCGGAGGTTGGCGCCACACCTTCCACGCGACCCGTCGGCGCGGGGGCAAGCTGCGGCTTGCCCGAGAGCGACTGGAGTTGCGCCCGGTTGGAGAAATTCTGCGCAAACTGGGCGAGGATCATGTCGGATACCGAGTTCATCATGCGGCCCCCGAACTGTGCAAACTTGCCAGTGACGGTGACCTCTGCGCGACCCACCAGCTTGCTCGTTGCCTGATCCACCGCCACGACGCTGGCAGTGAGATCCATGCTTGCCGAGGAACCGCCCTTGTCGGCGCCTTTGCCCATCATCTGAATCTGGCGCTGGGAAGCGTCGAGCGACTTGAGCGTGATATCCCCGCCAAAGTTGGCCGATGCCGGGCCCACCTTCACTTTGACCTGCCCCTTGAAATGGCGTTCATCGATCTTCTCGCTGATGCTGGCACCCGGCATGCAGGTGGCCAGCAACTCCACCCGCGAGAGCACCTCCCAGGCGGCCTCAACCGGGGCGGATACTGGGTACTCCTTCTCCAGAACGACCTGCATTGCTGTTCTCCCTGAGGCCAGCGAAGTGGGGCGCGGTTAGCCAGAGTTCACAACCGCTCTGTGTCGGGTCGATGATAGACCGATTACCATCTCAGGGTTTTGCAGCCTGAAGGACGAGGGGTCGACAAGAATCCCGACTCTGGGCTTGGCATCGGAACGCAACGGCCCAAACAAGCTCGATCGAGCCTGCAGTGGCCATGGCACCCGGCTGCTGGCGGCTTCAATCGCGGTCGTGGCGAAGTCTGGGACTGCGGTCGAGGCAGGGGTGGGATGCGTGATCCAGGCCGGGGGCAAAACCGCAATCGTCGCGAGGGTTGGATCGATGTTTGAATCGCTGGTTGGTTCGTGGGTTGGATCGATGTTTGAATCGCTGATTGGTTCGAGGGTTGGATCGCTGGTTGAAAGGATGGTCCGATGGATAGCGCAGATTTCTCGGTTCTCAACACCTGTATCGCCTGGATGGAACAGGGCAGGCGCGTCGCGCTCGTGACGGTGGTCGAGACCTGGGGATCATCGCCGCGGCCGGTGGGCTCATGGCTCGCAGTGCGCGAGGACGGGCAGGTGGTGGGATCGGTGTCAGGCGGCTGCGTGGAGGATGACCTGATTGCGAGAGTGCGCAGCGAGATTCTGCCCACCTCGCGGCCCCAGTCGGTGCTCTACGGAGTGAGCAAGGAAGAGGCAGCACGGTTTGGACTGCCCTGCGGCGGGAGCGTCAGGGTGGTTGTGGAGCCCCAACCGGAACTCGCGGGGCTCAAGCTTCTTCTACAGAGGGTAGCCGACAAGCGCATGAGCCTGCGCCTGCTCGACATGGCAAGCGGGCACTTTGAGATTCGGGATGCGAGCCGGGCCGATCAATTCCGTTTTGACGGAGCGACGATGCGCTGCGTGCACGGACCGCGCTGGCGACTCATCCTGGTGGGCGCAGGGCAGCTTTCGCAATACGTGTGCCAGATGGCGATGGCAGCCGACTATCAGGTTGTGGTGATTGATCCGCGCGAGGAGTTTGCTGAGTGGATTCAGCTCACCGGGGTGGAGTTTCTGCGTGAC
>Ga0194125_10005186_pt1 | contig 19923 bp, 17 predicted proteins | sample TA2KigC250mmetaG_FD_148626 | JGI IMG/M metagenome (GOLD analysis project Ga0194125, IMG submission 148626) | Freshwater microbial communities from Lake Tanganyika, Tanzania - TA2015034 Kigoma Deep Cast 250m | ecosystem: Environmental > Aquatic > Freshwater > Lake | place: Tanzania: Lake...
AGAAGCGACCACGACCCGCGCAGGGCCGTACCGTGCGGCTCTCCTCTACGATGCTATTGGCCCAAAGCGGAAAATCTCAGGGGTTTGGGGACAGAGTCCCCAAGAGCCATCGAAGTACGCTAAAGCCAGATGAGCCGTTTTTCCGGGGCCCGTTGCAGGTCCCATTCGTCATAACTCTTGTCCCCACACACCGTTATCCTTCCTTCGCCCCGTCCGGAAATTGGGTTTGTTTGGCGTACAAGCATCGGGCTGGAAGGGTGGAATGATAGAATACTGCAATGGTGGGATATCCCGACCACAACCTTGCCCAGCTTGACACTTGACACTTCAAACTTCAAACTCCCTTCCCAAATTGGCTTCGTTCCGCACAAGATGTCCTGGTGGGGTGCGTACCACGCACCGCCTCCTCTGCCTCGGCTGGGGCCCGAAGATCGGCCTTGTTCGGCACGCCCTGGGATCGCCGCTTCCTGCCTTCGCAGGAATGACGCCCCTGCCTGCGAAAGGCAGGAAGGTCACCCCTTCGCAGGATTGTCACTCCTGCGAAGGCAGGGGCAGGGGCCCGAGCGGCTCTCCGCCAGGGGCCAATCAGGAGGGGACCCCAAACGCGACGAACCGCGTTTGGGAACCTCAGATTGCCGTTCCCGGCCAATTGGCTTCGCTTCAACAACCGGCTACTGACTACCGCCTACCGCCTTTCGGCTTTGTTTGACAACCGGGTCCGACCATGCCCAGTATGCCCCTGGGTATTCCGGGGTAGCGCGGGTGTCTCGGAACCCCACGGCTGGACCGTCCCGTTCTGACCGGCCGGGACGCGAGGCCGTCCCGGCCCGCATCGGCTGGGCGCCTGCACGCTCCCGCAAGCGCAGGTCCGTTCTCTGATTAGCGTACCTGCACCACAGTTCGCCGTCAAGTAAAATCCGCAAAATTCCCGGACGCCCCCCAAGCAGAAGTCCCGATCCCCGCCGCAACAACCGAGAGCGCCCGGACCAGGAGGAATCGATGCGGAAGATCCGCTAAGGCGTAACAAGAAGGGCCGACCCGGCCCCCCTTAAGAGAAGAGGCGGTTCAGGGGAGGGGGGAAGGGTCGCATCCTGGCAGTAAGAGCTGCCTCGCGTGCGTGCGTCGACCCGTGCGAGAGTAAGATTCTCCGGGAGGCCCTTACGTGGGCGGAAATCCGTTGAAGAGCCGCCCACTAGCGGACTTGAAGACTGTCGAACCTGCTGGCATGGCGATTCTGTGCCCATTGTGCTCGATTCCTTGCAGGAAGGTTGGCAGGATCAAACGAAACACCAGCCCCAGGCTGTCCTCGGTTTTCCGGCCGAAAGGAACTCCGCCGGAGGCCATCCGCTTGTGCCCGGCTCTGCAACAGATTTCCGGGCACGTGAGGGCCTCCCGGAGAATCCTACCTGCGGAGGAAATCGCCGGGTCCGAGTCGCAGGGGACGCAGCCTGCGGTAAGGATCGATCCACGTTTCCCTGAACCGCCTCTTCTCTTTTCGGCCGGGTAGGCAGAGTCTTGGCCCCAGGCCCGCAGCTTCCGGCGAAGGGATGGTACGAGTGGAACGGGGGGACAAGGGAGGCGATCCTGGGGTGTCTCTGGGGGCAGGCATGGAAACCAGCCGGCCGCGCATCGGTCTACGCTCTCACCCAGAACGCGCACAAAATGCTCCCGGTCGGCGTCGTCGCGAAAGATCTCACGCCGCTCGTTGCCGCGGGCCGTCACAGGATACACGGCCCCTTCCTACGCTATCCGCGGTGACCGCGCCATGCTCCCATCCTACCGCCGCCCCGCCCCCGCCGCAAGGAGAAAGTCCCCGGGCCGGAACGATGCGACGCGGACGATCCTAAAGATTAAAATAAGGGCTGACCCTTCTTGAAGTCCTCTTGAAGTCCTTTTGTCTTGAAGCCCGGCAGGCCGAGGGGGAAAAAGCCTCCTGCTTCTTCTGCAAGAGGCCAATCGCCTGGGCGTACACCCGTTCACGAAATTGGGCGTGGGCGTCGCGAACCAGTTCTTCGGTATCGGCAATAATACGGCCCGCCTGCGCGGCGTTGAACGCCGCCGCCACCTCTTGGGCCAACTGCTCGAAATCCGCCGCCGTCGCTTGCTTCAATTCCTCGACACTCACCTGTTTACCGTCCATGACCTATTCTCCTTCCCAAAAAGGTTCATAAGTCACTGTAAACAAAGGAATTGCATAGCGCCAGAAAAAACCTCACACACGTCACAATTCTACTTGACTTACTTCTCGAGTTTGATTAATCTGTTTTAAAAGGGAGTGTACATGCACGTCCCAACAGGAGGGGTAGGCTAATCGCGTAGACATGGCTTGGCTTTCGGGCGCGCTCATACGTTACCGTCTCTCCACCAGGAATCACGGTGACTCCTGGTACATTCAACGAAACGCGCGAGGAGGAGACATATCATGAATACGAGAAAGGGAATCCTGTTGGGCGTGGCCATGTTTCTGGGGATGGCCAGTATGATGAGAGCGGAAGATGAAGTATACTTTGCGGACCTGACTCTCAAGGCGGTGGTGGAAGAGACACTCGGTGTTGACGACCCCACGCGTACGGACATGCTTGAGATGGTAGGACTGCACGCCAGCTACCAAGGAATCACTGACCTTACGGGACTTGAGCATGCCGCCAACTTGCAGTACCTTGTCCTTGAAGGCAACAACATTAGCGACATATCGCCTATGGGAGGCCTGAGGAGCCTGGTTTATGTGATCTTGGGATTCAATCAGATCAGCGATATCTCGGCCGTAAGAGACTTGGTAAACCTCTGGTACTTAGACGTGTCGCACAACAACGTAGGCGACATCTCTCCAATGAAGGGACTAACGAATCTGGAGCAGTTGGTTCTGCACACCAACGAAGTCAGCGACCTCTCTGCCCTTGCCGGACTGACGAACCTTGTATTGCTGCAATTGAACGAAAACCAGATCAGCGACATCGGGCCGTTGTCAAATCTGACGAAGTTGTGGTTCTTGGGTCTGAATAACAATAACAGGGTGGAGGACATCGGTCCTTTGGCGAACTTGAGAAGTCTTCTGGAACTCTACTTGGACGGCAATCTGATCGAAGACGTCTCTCCACTGTCCGGTTTGACGCAAATCGGAGGCATCAGCCTTAGAGGCAACCAGATCAGCGACATCGCCCCCCTCTCCGGCCTCAACCCGGGCGCGCTGTTGCTTGCGTGGAATCCAATTCAGGACATATCTCCCTTGTCCGCCATGGTGAATCTAAGAGGCCTGTACCTCAACGGCACTCTGGTCGCAGACCTCTCCGTCCTGAGGAACCTGGCGAATCTGGAGACTCTGGATCTAGACGACAACGACATAAGCGACATTGAGCCGCTCTCCGGCCTGAGAAACCTGGTGAGGCTCAGGTTGACCTGCAACCCATTGTTGAATCGAGACGCCTACTGCGTTTACATGCCGATGATCCTGAGAAACAATCCTGACATCGTGTTGGTTGCGGACCCCAGTCCTTACGAGTGCGCCAAACAGGTCACCATCGACATCAAGCCGGACAGTTACCCGAACTCCATCAACCTAGGTTCCAAAGGCCTCATTCCTGTGGCGATTCTCTCTGACACGAACTTCGACGCCACCGCCATTGACCCGAGCAGTGTGTTGCTCTGCGGTGCTCCGGTCGCTCTCCGAGGAAAGGCCGGCAAATACGTGGCGGATGAAGTGGATGTGGATAACGATGGGCTGGTTGATCTCGTGCTCCAGGTGGAAACGAAGAACTTCGATCCGAACCTACTGCAGGACGGCTATGCGATACTGACCGGAACGACGTTTGTCGGCGAGTACATTGAGGGCAAAGACGAGGTCACCATTGTGCCTCCGGAGAAGAAGAAATAGAAACCTTAGCCCCAGGGGGTGCTTTGTCCTGGCTGTACAGCATACCTAAGGGGTCATACCTAAGGGGTCAGTCCTCGGAAATAAGTAACCCGGCCGTTGCACTGCAATCCGAGGACTGACCCCTTGCTCGCCTTGCTCGCCTTTCATGGCAAGGGGTCCGCAACGCGACCAAAGGCGTTGCGGACCCGAGATGCCCGGGCTGCAAGTTCGCGCATGGCACCGTAGCGATGTCCTTGGGCGCCGCGCGAAAGCCCCAGAAGTCTAGGCCGGAACTACAGCCGGCGCCGCGGCCTTCTCCCTCATCTCATCGCGGAAGAGCAGCCCGAACGCCGCCATCAGAATCGCCGATAGGACAGTCATGATGAACCAGACCGTGTTCCAATTCGTGACTTGCGTCGCGACGGTCTCGACCATCGTCTCGGCCGTATACATGTTGATCAGGTGCTCGCTGGCGAACGTGCCGATGAGCATGCCCACGCCGAACAGAAGCAGTCCGACCAGCCCCTGGGCTTGAGCCTTGATCTCCGGCGGGGCCTTCTTGTCCACATAGACTTGTCCGCCGACGATGAGGAGGCCGAAGATCGCCCCATGAATGAGAATGGCGATGTAGTAAAGCCACGGTTGGCCCAGCGTGCCGCCGACCAGGAACGCGACGTAACGCACCACCAACGCTCCCAGGCCGGCGGTGATGGCCCATTTGGCCCCGTAGCGCGTCAGTGCGATCGGAACCAGGAGCATGATGAAGATCTCCGCGACCTGCCCCCAGCTCATGACCGCCGTTACCTGCGTGAAGCCCTGGCTCATGAGGAATTGCGAGGCGAAGGAGAAGTACATCGTGAAGGGGATCATCGCAATCATGGAGATGAACATGAAGAAGGCGAAGTTGCCGCTCTTGAGAAGTCCCAGGGCGCGCAGGCCGAGGACGTCGATAATCGAGGCGGGCTTGCCCTTGGCCGGCGGGGGCGTGTTGGGCAGCGTCAGGTTCAACAGGGCGGCCACCAGGGCGGTGCCGGCGCCGCAGTACAGCGGGATATTCGTGCCGTCGATCCTGGTGCCGTCGAAGAGCCTGGCGGCGGTGAGGCCGAACAATCCGGCCGCCGCCCAACCGATCGAGCCAAACACGCGAATCTGGGGGAATTTCTCCGAGGGAGCGTGGGCCATCGCCACCGCGCTGGTCAGGCTCCACGTGGGCATGTAGCAGATCATCGCCAGCAGCAGAAGCACGAACAAAGCGACCGGGCTGCTCGCCATGGCCGCGAGAAAGAGCAGGCCGGCACAGGCGAAGTTCATGGCCATGAGCACCTTCTGGCTGGCGAAGTGGCGGTCGGCGATCATGCCGAAGATCGGCGACACCAGGCTGCCCAGAGCCATGCTGCTCAAGATCAGGGCCTTCATCGTGCCGGTGACGCCGATCTTGGCGAGGTAACCGGCCAGTTGCACCCACCAGACGGCGAACATCATGTACTGCAGGAACATCATGATGCTCAGACGGATTCGGACGCTCATCGACATGCTGTTCATGGCCAAGCTCCTTTCCTGAAGTTACACCACGGATCAGACCGGCCGGAATCATACCACAACCCGTAATCCGTGGCTACAACACTTCTGTGGAATCGCCGGGCGAAGGCAAGGTCGTGGAACATCGATCTCTCAGCACCGCTCCGTGCGGAAGCGGGCGTCGAGCTTGAAGACCCGTTTCATCGGGAGGTTGAGGACATCCGATGGCTCCAGGGATAATGCTAGGCGGATCTCGGAAAGGATGGCTTCCATTCGTGTGTTGTCGGCCGCGATGAGGGTGAACCAGAGGTTGAACTCGTGATCGCGCAGGTAGCTGTGCGTCACTTCCGGGTATCCGCCCACGACCGAGGCGGCCCGGTCCACCAGCGCCGGCGCGACGCGCAGCGCCGCCAGGGTGCTGCAGTACCCCAGCTTGCGCGAGTCGAGACTGGCCCCGATCCGCCGAATCACGCCCTGCTCCAACAGGTGTTGGACCCGCTGCCAGAGCAGGTCGGCGTCGAGCCCCAGGCGCTGCGCGAGGACCTCGAAGGGCCGCTCGCGCAAGGGAAAATCGTATTGCAGCGCCTTGAGAATTCTACGATCTAACTCATCCATTCTTATCAGGCAGCCATCCAGCCCTTCGTTCCCTTCAGGATATCAACCGCCCCTCCCGGCGACACCACTGTACGCAAGTCAAAAGTAGAAAGTCAAAAGTAAAAAGTAAGACCCGCGCGCGGCGCGCGGACGTTTGCCTTTTCCCTTTTTCCCTTTTCCTTTTTCCTTTCTTCCCGCTATCCCGTGCATCCCGGATGTCAATCAGACCGCCAAATACCCGCAGGCTACGGCCAAGAACCGCGTTTTCAGGGGCGCCAGCCGGGATGCCGGCATCAGAGCGCCATGTATATGATTTGGCGGTCTGAATTCTTCGCGCAAAAACGCCCGCCCGGTGGGACACTTGGCGGACTGAATTTTTCGCGTGAGAACGCGGTCTTCGAATTACAGGGGGCCAGTCCATTGGCCGCAGCCACGTCGCCCGCCGTGCTCGGGGCGGGAAAACTCCCCATCTCCGTGGGAATACAGGGGAATGCCGGGGCGGCACGCTATTTTCGCGCCGGAACGAGGCCCTCCCGACCGGCCGTATCACCGAAGATGCTCAACACACTTCGGTGAACATCTTTGGACAAGTGTTACAGTTCGCTGGAAAGCCGCGAGGCGGCGGCTTCGTCGAGGAAGATCTCGCAGTTTTCGTGCTGCTGGACGATGGAGGCGGGGCACTGCGGCGTGACGGGACCCTCCAGGGCGTTCTTCACCGCCTCGGCCTTGCGCAGGTCCGGCACGGTGGCCACGAGCTGTTTGCTCTTGAGGATCTGGCGGACGCTCATGGAGATGGCCCGGGTGGGGACCTCGTCCAGGGATGGGAACCACCCCTCGCCGACCTGCTGCCTGCGGCAACGCTCGTCGAGGTCCACGATGAGGTAGGGCTCCTCGGTCTCGAAATCGGCCGGGGGGTCATTGAAGGCGAGGTGCCCGTTCTCGCCGAAGCCGATACAGGCGACATCGATGGGATGGGCCCGGATGAGCAGGCCCAGCCGTCGGCACTCCTCGACCGGGTCGGCGGCCTCCCCCTGGACGAGATACATGGCCCGCAACGGCGCCACTTTGTCCACGACGTTCTTCATGAGATAGGTGCGCAGGGCTCCCGGATGGCCGGGTTCCAGGCCGAGGTACTCGTCGAGGTGGAACAGGACGACTTTGAACCAGTCGATGTCCTTGTCGGCGGTCAGGCGCTCGAACATCTCGGACTGGCTGGCCCCGGTCCCGATGACAAGGTTGGCCTGGCCCTTGGTGCGAATCGCGTGGCGGATCGTCTGGGCCACACTGCCGGCGGCGGCCGTCGCCATCTCCGCCGTGGTCGGGAAAATGTACTTCTTCATCGCAGGACCCACCGGATTTATCATTGACGATTTACGATTTACGATTCAGACTCTTCTGTCGCTCCGTTGTAGACGGCGGACGGCAAATAGTAAATAGGGAATAGTAGATTGCAGATTCGGAGGCAGGCCATGAAACATCTGCTGGCGATTTCCACTATCCTTCTGGGCTTTTGGACCGTAGCAAGCGCCGCCGAGCGCCCCGCGCCGGCGGGCGGTTCGGTCCTTTCCACCCTGGCGACCGGCCATCCCCGGCTCATGCTGAAGGATGAGGACCTCCGTCTTCTGAAAGCGTCCTCAGTGGAGGATGCGCTGCTGCAGAAGTGCTGGCAGGATGTGCAGGAGGATGCCGAAGGGTACCTCAAGAGGCCGCCGCTGGTGTACCGCAAGGTCGGGCCGCGACTGCTCAGCGTCAGCCGGGATTGTCTGGGGCGGATCTATGCCCTGGCCCTGGCCTATCGGTGGACGGGAGACGCGAAGTACGCCGCCCGGGCGACGGAGAATCTGCTGGAGGTCTGTGCGTTTCAGGACTGGAATCCGTCGCATTTTCTCGATACCGCGGAGATGTCCCACGCGGTGGGGGTGGGATACGACTGGCTGTACAGTTGCCTCGACGAGCCGACCCGCGCCACGATCCGCCAGGCCCTGATCGCCAAGGGGCTCCAGCCGGGACTGGAGGTCTATGCCAAGGGCGGCTGGTGGGTCAAGAGCGAGTACAACTGGAACCAGGTCTGCAACAGCGGCATGCTCATCGGCGCGCTGGCCATCGCCGAGACGGACCCGAGCTACGCCGAGCGGATCGTGCCGGCGGCGGTCAAGTCGCTGCCGCTGGCGCTGGCCAGCTACGGGCCGGACGGCGCCTGGGGCGAGGGGCCGGGCTACTGGAGCTACGCGACGCACTACACCGCGTACGGCCTGACGGCCCTGGAGACGGCCCTGGGCAGCACCTTCGGGCTGCTGGAGATCGATGGTTTGTCCAAGTCCGGCTACTTCCCGATCTACACGACCGGGCCGACGGGCTATTACCTGAACCTGGCGGATGTCGGCGAGAGGAGCGCCCGCCGGCCGATGCCCTGCATGTTCTGGCTGGCCCGGACCTTCCACAATCCCTTGTACGCCTACGCGGAGCACGAGCAGCTTGCCGGCCGGGCGGCCAGCGCCGGTCATCTGGTCTGGTACGCGGCCCGTCCGCCGGCCCGCGCGGTCCGCAAGCGGCTCGATTACTATTTCGGGGGGGCGGTCGAGGTCGTCACGATGCGCAGCGCCTGGGACGATCCGGACGCCCTCTTCGTCGGGATCAAGGCGGGCTACAACCAGGTCAACCACGGACACCTCGATCTGGGCAATTTCGAGCTCGACGCCCTCGGCGTCCGCTGGGCCCGCGACCTGGGCGCGGACGACTACAACCTGGCCGGTTATTGGGACAGCAAACGCGGTGGCACCCGCTGGTCCTACTATCGCCTGAACTCCCTGAGCCACAACGTTCCGCTCCTGGACGGCAAGAATCAGGACCCGCTGGCGAAATCATCCTTCGCCAAGACCGATATCAACGGGGCCCGGCCGATCGCCCTGGTCAACCTGACCGAGGCGTATAAGGATTTTGCCCGTTCGACCACGCGCGGCATCGCCCTGATCGAAGGCCGGCGGGCCGCGCTCGTGCAGGACGAATTCGAGCTCGCCCAGACGTGCGAGGTTGCATGGGGCATGACGACGGACGCCCAGATCGAGATCGGACCGGGTCCGGTCGCCGTGCTCAAGCTCCAGGACCAGACGCTGATCGCCCGCGTGCTGAGTCCGGCGCACGCGACGTTCACGGTCGAATCGGCCGAGCAGCAACCGCCGCAGAAGAGGAACACCGGTGTGCGGCGGCTCCTGATGAAGCTGCCGCGCAGCAGCGGCGCCGTGCGCGTGGCCGTCCTGCTCGCACCCGTCTGGGGCGATGGCAAGACAGTGGAAACAGCCGAGATCAAACCGTTGGCACGCTGGTAATACGGCTATCGCAAGACTGTGGGTGGCAGCGGCAAGGCCGCAGGCTTTGCGCAGGCCTTGCCGATGGCGGACGGCCCCCCATCGGCAAGCTCCGAAGACTGCGCTTGCCGCTGCCACCCGGTATTCACGAAATTCGGGTGGCCCGAGCAGTAGGGTGTGCTGGACACACCTTCAGCGTCGGGTAAGTCGTGACATTGTAGAGAGGTCCAGTATGCAACTCGCTCCCAAACACCGCATCGTATTCCTGATGACCACTGTTCTGCTGCCCTGGTGTGGGTGGGCCGCGGAAAACACCGAGACCGAGAAACCCCAGCTCTGCGTGGGGAACTACCAGACCGAGGCGCAGGCGAAAGAGCAACTGGCCCGGTTTGCGAGCACCTATTCGAATCGATCCGAATGGCAACAGCGGGCCCGGCAGATTCGGGAGGGGATCCTGCGCGGGGCCGAGTTGACGCCGTTGCCGAAAAAGTGTCCCTTGAACCCGATCGTCCACAGCCGGCGCGAGTACGAGGGATACAGCGTGGAGAACGTGGCGTTCGAGAGTCTGCCGGGCGTGTTCGTCACGGGCAACCTGTACCGGCCGACCAAAGGCACCGGCCCCTTCGCGGCGGTCCTCTGCCCGCACGGCCATTGGAGCAACCCGAACGACTACGGCCGGTTCCGGCCCGACATGCAGAAGCGTTGTGCCATCTTCGCCCGCATGGGCGCGGTCGTCTTCGCGTACGACATGGTCGGCTACGGCGACTGGGCCAACGCCGGCTGGGACCATCGTGGCCCCAAGATGCTCAAGCTGCAGCTCTGGAACAGCATTCGTGCGGTGGACTACCTTGCGTCACGGCCGGACGTGGACCCCAAGCGCATCGCGATCACAGGCGCCTCGGGCGGGGGGACGCAGTCCTTCCTGCTGGCGGCGGTGGATGACCGCATCGCGGTCTCGATCCCGGTGGTCATGGTCTCGGCCCATTTCTTCGGCGGCTGCGTCTGCGAGAGCGGCATGCCCATCCACAAGGCCCGGAATTACGAGACGAGCAACGTCGAGATCGCCGCCGTGGCCGCACCGCGCCCGATGATGATCATTTCCAACGGCAAGGATTGGACCAAGAACACGCCGGAGGTGGAGTACCCGTACATCCGCAACGTCTACGGGCTCTTCGGCGCGGCCGACAAGGTCGAATACGCGCACTTCCCGGAGGAAGGCCACGACTACGGCCGCTCCAAGCGGGTCGGCGCCTACAAATTCCTGGCCCGGCATCTCGGGTTGTCTCTGGCCGACGTCATCGACGCCACCGGCGCGATCGACGAGGATTCGGTCGCGATCGAGCCCAAGGACAAGCTCTACGTCTTCACCCAGGACCACCCGCGCCCCGCCCACGCCGTCGGCCCCAAGGCCGATTTGCCGTGGAATTGAGAGCCGTGTTTCCGGTGCTCAGCTCCAACGGCGGCTGTGCGTGAGTGCAGGCGCAGGCGTTTCCGTCGTCCGCTAGTGCCGCATTTCACAAGTACCGCGACTATGGGTGAGGTTGCTTCGTCGCTGCGCTCCTCGCAATGACATGATTGCCGCGCTCGGCGAGCCTCGCTCGCAATGACATGGGGCGCCCCAGTATGTCATTGCGAGGAGCTTCAGCGACGAAGCAATCTCTACCCTATCGTCTCAGGACTTGCGAAATGCGGTACTAGCGCCCGCGTGTACGAGCGGGCAGCCGCGCGGATCCGGTATTACCAGCGTATGAATAGGTTGCGCTGTGGAAGTGGACATGGGGTCCCCCAACGGAGGCATCGTGGTTTGGGGGCCCTGTGCCAAACCGGGACGGAAGACATGCCTGCGAGGCGTAGGCATGGCACCCTGAGTACGTTTCTTTCTCCTACCCGCCGCGCAGCGGCTGCGCGACTCGCAATGACATAGACGGGGCCGGTTCAGCGACCTTGCGTTCGTCTTGGTGCGCCTGCGTCAAAAGCCTGGGGGCAAGTAGGGGATTCACAACGGCGCGAACCGGCGAACCGGCCGTAGAGAGGTTGAAAGCAAGATTATGCGAGCAGGTTGGCGAACGCTCTCGGAGGATGTGAAAACCCCGAAAGGTGCTCGCCGAAAAGAACAGAATCCGGCTTCCTCACGCAGCCGGTGGATGAGGCCGTGCCGGGTGCGACCAGCGTGGAGCCTGGGAATCAAGGAGATGATACGATGATCGTCGAGAATATAGCCGAAGACGTGGCCCAGACGGACGTTGCCGAATCCGTGCTGCAGAAGGCGGATCAAGAGGTGAAGCCGGTGTCGGGCATCAGCCTGTTTCACCTTGCGGCGGGCCTGAGTATTGCCGTTTCGCTGCTTCTGTTCCTGCGGGGCAAGAAACTCGAAGCCATTTTCATTGGCCTGTGGCCGCCGACCATCGAAGCGCTGAAAGCCGCGTCGCAGAAGAAGAAGTGAGCGGCCATCCCGATCCTGGGAGAGATGCAGCGACATCCATTCTGTGTTCTCACAGAATGGATGAGGCGCCCGGCTACCGGGGTGTCCTGGTCAATTGGGGCAGGCGGCCGGCGAGGCCGACCCGGTCGTCCTGGACGATCAGCACGCCGTCGATGCCGCCGATGCACAGGATGCGTTCCAGGGCCGCATCGACGTCGGCGACCGTCTTGACGAGGTTGGCTGCCTGGGTGGCGGCGGCGTCCGCGAGGGCCGCGTCTTTCGCCACGATCGTGGCCAGATCGCATCGGCCGAGACTCATCGAGTGGCCCATCTTGCCCGAGGACGAGCAGATCGCCAGCGGCGTCTCGTCGGGCCGGACCCACAGCGCGAGTTGAGCGGCCAGCGTGGCGGTGCCCGTACCCAAGGCGACCAGGACCGGCTCGACCGCCTGGAGGTAGAGATCGCCGCCATTGTCCACGATGGCCTCCTCGGCCCCGGCGGCCAGAGCCGCCTCCGCGGCCCGTTGCGCCATGGCGCCGGCGACCGCCGCCATCGGTCCGACGCCCACCCGTTCCGCCGCCTGGGCCATGCGACAGGCAATCTCCGGCGCCTCGGCGCGCAGGTCGATCGGCTGCAGGGCCGTGCGGAACGCGGGATGCCGGGCGATGTATTCCTCCAGAATCCGCCGCTGCCGCACGATCTCTGCGGTGACGACCTCGAACCGATCGCAGCAGATCCGCAGGACCGCCTCGCGGTAGGTGAAGGTCTGGTAGACTCGCTTGCGGGTCTCGCGAAGAGCAGGACGGATGGGACCGATGGGACTCATAGGACCCATGGAATCAGAAGGCAGAAGCACAGGTGCCGAAGGGGCAGATGCGGATGCAGGCGAGACATTCGATGCACTCGCTCTCGTCGTAGCCCACCTGGCGTGTGGCCGGGTCCGCGAGGTGCAGGGCCCCGGAGGGGCAATGCGCCAGGCACTGGCCGCAATGGGTGCAGCGCCGCTCGTCCCACGTCACACCCTTGCCGGTGTAGTTGACGGTGACGTTGAAGGTCCGCACGAAGTCCATGGCCCGCTCGATGTCTTCTTCCGTGCCGGTCACGTCCAGGACCAGGTACCCTTCCTCTTCCGGCGTTACCTTGGCCCGGTAGACGTTCACAATGAGATCGTAGTCTTTCACCAAATGGTAGATGATCGGCTTCTCGCACTCGCACTTCGGGAAGAACAACATCAGTTTCTGGGTGATGGTTTGGCTCATACTTGTTTCGGATTTCGAAATTCGAATTTCGGATTTCCCGCTTCCTGGGCGGCTATGGTTTCTCCCGGATCACCAGCGGTTTCATCTTGCCGTCGCGCGGCAAGGGGGCGATGGGCGAACTCACCAGGAACTCGCCCCGGCGGATCTCGTCGGCCAGCAGATGGGCGATCTCCAGGGCCTTGTAGTAGGACGACAGGGAGCCGACCGCCACCTTCTTGCCTTCGATCTCGATCTGACCGCGGCGCAACTGTTCGTATGTGACGTACGTAATGACGCGGCCGGTCTTTTCCGGATAGTCACGGCTGTAATCGATCACCGGCGCCAGGATGTCCCGGTCCCGGACGCAGGTCCGCTGGAGGACCTGCTCGTTGAGGATGGGGATGGGCACCCCGATGCCCAGGGCCAGGGACACGCCGTAACCGCGCAGACTCACGCCGCGGACGAATTCGGGCCGCATTCGTTTCATGTCCCCGGTCAGGGCCAGGGTCCCGGCGCCTTCTTTCGGCACACCGGCCGGGGTCCGCTCGCAGGCGCCGGCGTGCTGGGTCCCCTCGGCGTAAACGTGACCCTGCGCGCCCGCCAGCCAGACGCGCGTGCCCACGCCGATCGTCTCGTAATACGGATCGTTCAGCAGCGGCGACAACTGGCCCGCGGAGCAATACGTCGCGTTCTTGCGGCGGGGCTCCAGGACGCCCAGGTACGTGTAGAGCGGGCGCTCGGAATCGTTGATCGCCACGTTGTAGTTCTGGTAGCAGTTGCGCGGGTTGACCATGATCGCCTGGTTCAGGTCCCGGATCGTGAAGTACGTGCGGATCTCGCGGCGCGGGTACTCGTCGGTCCCGTAGGACAGGGCGAAAAGCTGGAGCGTCTTGCCGGCGACGAGGTCCTCGATGACGTGGCCGCCGCCGTAGCGGAACTCGCCGGGATAGTACATGTTGGCCGGGTCCCCGTGGCGCAGTTGCGTCGCGCCCAGATAGACATCGACCGCCGCGACGCCCGCGTAGACGAGGACATCCTCGACCCACGCCTCGGACATGCGGATCTTGGGCTTCGAGTGCCCGAAATTGAGAAAGCAGCCGGAGGAGCACATCGGTCCGAAGGTCGCGGTGGTAACCACGTCCACCTCCTGTGCGGCCGCCGCGAGGCCTTTCTTGTCGACGTAATCCATGATCTCGTCGGCGGTCAGCACCACGGCCTTGCCCGACGCGATCCGGTCGTTGATCTGTGCGTAGGTCTTCATGTTCCGCTTGGTCAGGCGAATCGTTCTTCGTAGGGTGGGTCGGGCTCCCAATCGCGATTCATCGCGATTGGGGTCCCGCTTGCCCCACCGCCTCTTGCAGCCGCACGGGTTCCGGTGGGGCAAGCCCCACCCTACCGGCTACTTGCCACTGACATCCACACACACGAAGTCGCCGGCGGCGTTGCGGGCGTAGATCCGGCCGTTGGCCAGCACCGGCGACGTCCAGCACCGGGTCTTGGTCAGGATCTGGGCGCGGGCCAGGACGTCGAATTTCTGCGGGTCGGCCTTGGCAATCACCAGCTCGCCCCGTTCGCTCGTGATGATCAGCCGGCCGTCGGCGCTCATCATGAGCGCGCCCTTGCCGAGGCTGCGGTCGGCCCACTGCTCGCTGCCATCCTGGAGCTTGAGGCACTTGAAGACGTTCTCATCGAACCCGTAGACGTGGCCCTCGTGCAGGACCGGGCTGTTGATCTGCATGGCCATGACCCGGTTCTCCCAGATCTTCTTGACGTCCGCGCCGTGGACTTCGATCAGGCCGCAGCCTCTCTTGTAGCCGGTCGTGAGGAACACCTGGTTGCCGACGACGATCGGGTCGGCGGCGTTGACCTCGTACTGCGTCCTCCAGGGGTACTCCCAGAGCCGCTTGCCATCGGTCGGACTGACGGCCACCAGGGTGACCTCGCCGAACAGGGCCAGGCCCGGCCGGCCGTCCATCGTGAACGGTACCGGGGTCGCGTAGCCGCACTTGCCTTTGTCGCTCTGCCAGACCACGGCGCCGGTGTCCTTGTGCAGGGCCAGGCCCCCCGTGCCGATGTTCAGGATCGCCTTGTCATCCACGATCAGGGTCGAGCTGGAGAAGTGCCACGTCGGCAACTCGAACCCCAACTCCTTGTTCAGTTGCTTCTGCCAGAGAACCTTGCCGGTCTTGGCGTCGAGACAGAAGAAATCGCCCATCTTGCCCAGGGTGTAGACCTTTCCACCCGCTACGGTCGGCGTCGAGAGCGTGCCGCCGTCGTAGTACTTCGGTTCGAGCGGTGAGGGATAGGTATGTTTCCAGAGCTCCTGACCGGTCTTGGCGTCGAAGCAATAGACGATGTCGGTCTTCTTGTCGCTGTTGCCCATGTTGTAGACGCGCCCGTCGGCGACCGCGGTGGTGGAAAAGCCGATGCCGATCGACTTCTGCCAGAGCACCTTCGGTCCCGACGTTCCCCAGTTGGCGCTCCAGTCGGTCTCCTGGCTGATGCCGTTGTGGTTCGGCCCGCGGTAGCAGGGCCAGTCGGCGGCGAAAGCGGATGGCCCGGCTATCCCAAGTACGATCAGGACGCACAAGACCGGTGAGCACATCGATGTTCGGACTCTATTCATACAGATTCTCCTTGTACCAGCAGGCCGTTGCCGTATCCGGTTGCCATTATGCCGAGGGACCTATTCCCACCGGGCCGTTATAGAATGGGCATTGTACCTCGAAGGGCCGTCGTCTCAAAGAGCTTCGTTGACAATTAAAGACGTTATATAGGTGGGCCGCATTGCACGCCGCTGACCGACCCAGCGGCGGTTACAGCCGCAGTGGTATCCGTCCATGCCAATCTGGCGGACGGGCGGCGGGCGGCGGTGCGGTTCGTTTCAAGGGTTTGGAGTACCGCGTTTACGCGGATCAAACGGTCCTACCCTCCTCGTTCCCTTCCGCATTTGCAGAATGTGGAGCCGGCTAGTACCCCATTTCACAAGTACCGTGAGCATGGGTGGTAGATTGCCGCGCTCGGCGAGCCTCGCTCGCAATGACATAGGGTGCCCAAGTATGTCATTGCGAGGAGCTTCAGCGACGAAGCAATCTCTACCCTATAGTCTCAGAACTTGCGAAATGCGGCACTAGCAACGGTCTACCCGAGCCCTGGCTCGCTCCACGACGTGGGACAATTCCTGAATGCTGCGGCGGACCGGCGCGGGCAGAATCAGGGGCAGGTTCTGGAGGGTCGCCGTCTGGGCCTCGATGTCCAGCAGCACGCCCAGGACCTCGGCGAACGCGGCAAAATCGGGGCGCACGGGGCTCTCGGGGTCGCGCCGCAGCCAGAGGCGGCCCTCCCGGCAGGGCAGATGGGCGGCCAGCACGCCAAAATGGGCCGTGGGAGCGAGCACGATCGTCTCGGCGCTGAGGCCTCCATGGATTCGATTCTGAGCCGCGAGCCGGCCGAGAACGGACATGATATGCCGCACGGCGACGGCCAGGACGGTCAAGGCCTGGTCGGGCCGTTTCTGCAGCACGCAGCGCCACAGGTCGCTCAGGGCGACACACGGCGGCAGCGGCTCGACCAGATACGCGCTGCCGGCGACCACGAACAAATCGGTGAACCGGGTGACGAACGGCTTGGTGAAATCCGGCGGCTCCCCGCCGGCGACGAGGGGTCCCAGATCGACGAGGGTCTGGGCCGGTCGGAACTTGTGCAGCAGGACCGGCTGGCCGTCACAACGGCGGGTTGCCCGAAACGAGCAGGCCCCGGCGCATTCGCCCAACTCGGCGGCCCCCTCGATCGTGAAATCGCACAAGGTAGCGGCGGGGATGACGCTCTGCGTGTGCTGGGCCCTCACGACCATACCGACTCCCATCCTACCGGGGATCGGCAGACCGGCGTCGATCCCTCGACGAGTTTATCGGCCAGATCGGCAGTCTCGCTTGAGGCGCACCCGGGGGAGCTCCGGCGGCGTTTTCAACTTTTTTCTCGAAAACCCGATTTTCCCATCAACATGGGGCTTCCTGGATGTGCCTCATTCAGAAAGGTCGCCAGAGGTGGCCCCAGTACCGCGTTTCACAAGTCCCGCGATTATGGGTGAGGTTGCTTCGTCGCCCTCGGTGCGAAGCGCCGCTGCGCGTCGGGCCTCGCAATGACATGATTGCCGCGCTCGGCGAGCCTCGCTCGCAATGACATCGGGCGCCCCAGTATGTCATTGCGAGGAGCTTCCGCGACGAAGCAATCTCTACTCTATCGTCTCAGGACTTGCGAAATGCCGTACCAGCCTCCCGGCCGGGGCCGCCGGACCGAAGGCCGAACCGGACGGAATCCTGATGGAGGTTGACTTGGGATGACCGGGCAATTGTGCAGTGCGTGTGAGCATTTCGCGCCGGCGCATACCTGCATCGAAAGGCCCACCTGGGGCCACTGCATGAAGCTGATCGGGGCGAAGCCCGGCTGGAGCACGCAGAAGCTGCGACCGTTCTTCACGTGGGCGGATAACCGTTGTGACGATTTCCAGGCGCGCCAGGCGCCTGTCGTCCGCCGATGACGGCTACCGTCCCGGGAAACTGGGGTGCGTCTGGCCCCAGCAGCCGTTGTGGATGAAGCGCAGATCGTCCCACCCGGCCTCGCTGTCGGGGCGCAGGCCGCCCTGGTGCCAGTCGGAGCGTTCGCGACCCCATTTGACGGTCTCGGTACCCTTCCACTTGCGGTACTCGGCCCGCCCGTCGGCGAAGGAGACGTTGGTGCCGTCCCCGTGGCGGCAGCGGGCGATATCCCACCAGGTCCAGGTGCTGTCCCAGTGCACGGCAAAGCTGTCGGGTGTGGCCCAGCCTTCGTCGATGAAGACGAGACGGTCGGAGGGCTGGAAGATCTCGCCTCTCTTCTTGACCCAGAGCTTTTTGCCTTTGTGCGACATCGGCACGCCGTTGTTGGCCGTTCCGGTCCGCGGCCGGCCGTTGACGCCGTCCATGGGGTTGTAGGTCAGCATCTCATCGCGGATGCCGGTCGGGCAAGCGAAAGCGCCGAGTTCCTTGACGTAATTGCCGGTCCAGAAGACGCCGGACTGGACCGCCACGATCTGCTGCTGGCGCGGCATGCGCGCGCCGCCCCGGACGTTGTATTGGCTCGTCCAGCATTGGCCGGCCCACGCCGTTTCCCGGACGTGATTGGGCGACGTATTGCTGTAGCCGGTCTCGCCGTTGACGAGCTTGTCATCGTTGTCGTCGGCGTACATGATCCAGGCCAGGGTCAACTGCTTGAGGGTGCTCAGACACACCGCCCGCTGGCCCTGCTCCCGGGCCCGTTTCAACGCCGGCATCAGAATGGCCATCAGGATGGCAATGACTGCGATGACGACCAGAAGCTCGATGAGAGTGAAACCGCGTTTTCTTACCTTCATGGTACCGCTCCTATACGCAACTGCCGGCATACGATAGCGCCGAACGCCACGACGCCGAATACCCAAAACCGCGGTCGACGCCGACCGCTGTCAATACTCCCTATAATGTCGCATCCACTGGGGCCAATCGCCCTGCTGCATCCCGCCGGCCCTGGCATAGGGCCCCCGCGTGTTGAAGCTCTTGTGCCATTTGAGGGTCCATAGCTCCTTGAGGCCGACGGTCCGCACCGAGAAGTCACAGAACAGTACGCCCAAGGCGCCGTTGTGACGGTCCACGCAGACACGATTCATCTCGTTGTTGTTGGGCGTGTCGGGCGGGCCCCTGGGCGTGTCCGGCGGCCGATCCGTGTGCCGTGGCCAGTAATCGACCCACCAGCCGTCCGTAAACAGCGGGACTTCCGAGGCGTTCGTCACGTACGGCGTGCGCCAGTGATCGGAGGCCGGCGAGCGGCCCCAGACGGACGTCACGCCCGGACGGGGATTGCACATCCAGCCGTTGGGGCCGTAGCTGCCGATCCAATTGCCGGTCTGCCAGGCCCACTCGGACCAGTAGCCGATTCCCTGATTGACGCCGGCGCCGACAGGTTTCTTCGCCTGCGGGCACAGGCGCATCTTCTCGTCGATGCCAAAGATGTTCAGCATCGGCTCGAACCACCAGCGGCCGCTGCCGCCGCCGTTGCCGCTGAGCCAATAGCCGTTGTTGTCGTCGCAGTACATCTTCCAGAAGATGCCCCACTGCTTGAGGTTGGCCATGCAGGTCACTTTGCGGGCCTGTTTGCGGACCCGCTGCAGGGCCGGCATCAGGATCGACATCAACAGGGCGATGATCGCAATGACCACCAGCAGCTCGATCAGTGTAAAGCCTTTTCGTTTGCCCATCATACGGCTCCTTACGTGCCCATCCGGCCGACGCCGCGTAGAACGCCGGAGCGCCGCGGATGACGCCACTCGGCCAAGGATGCGCGGAGGGAAGGCTCTGTTCCCCTGCCCTGACTCCGGCGTGCAGTAATCTGTGCCGCCACCGATCACGCTGCCTTCAACTCCCAGACTCCAAAAAGGGAGCGGTCCCCTGCCACGAAACTCCATCATTGTAATTCCATCCGACGACTCTGTCAAGACTCCTGCCGGAAAATTATGGGACGACGGGGCCTTGTCACACAAAGAGTTACAGGGTCTCCAGCCTTGGGTTCGGTCAGTATTTTCCGTAATCTGCCTGCTCCCATATCCTCACGTCGAACAGGCAGGCACACATCCCTGTCATCGGCGGATTCGCCCGTTCGCTGAAGGGAGCCGGGACAATCCCCAGGAGGCCCCTCGGGCGTGGCGTCGAACGCCAGATTTGCGACCCCGGCAGGGCAATCGCCTGTCGAGCGATGAAGCCGTTTGGAGTTCCGAGACCATAGGGGTAGATTGCCGCGCTCGGCGAGCCTCGCTCCTAATACTACAACGCTACGAGAAACGTCTCTACGCCGATAAGCTGTTATATCACAGATACTTACGTACGAGGCACAAGAACGGCTTACTCTGCGATAACACCTAGCAAGATGCCGAGCCGTTCATCGGGATCCCCCGACTTGTCACACGAGCCGCCGGATCGCTCCGGA
>Ga0194125_10005187_pt1 | contig 19920 bp, 20 predicted proteins | sample TA2KigC250mmetaG_FD_148626 | JGI IMG/M metagenome (GOLD analysis project Ga0194125, IMG submission 148626) | Freshwater microbial communities from Lake Tanganyika, Tanzania - TA2015034 Kigoma Deep Cast 250m | ecosystem: Environmental > Aquatic > Freshwater > Lake | place: Tanzania: Lake...
ACCCGTTGATTTTTCACCGAATTATGCCATAAAAAGCGACGCCCGACAAGAAAAAAATACCATAATCTTAAATTATTTCAGATAATTAACAATAAGCGACTTTTTACGAATCCATCAACTTTGAACCTTGAACCTTGAACTTTTCTAAACAGAACACCCTCACTTCCACACGCCGTCAATGGCCGCCTGGCATTGGGGACATTTGCCCTCCTCGATTTTATTAGACCGGATGGAGTATCCCAACCTTCGAATGAGCAGTTCCCCGCATTGGTAGCAGTAAGTGTTTTCCCCCCCCTCCCCAGGGATGTTGCCGGTGTACACATAGCGCAGCCCCGCTTTGAGGCCGATCTCCCGGGCCTGGAGCAGGGTGGCTGGCGGGGTGCGGGGGCGGTCCAGCATCTGGTGGGTGGGGTAAAACGCGGAAACGTGCCAGGGGATGCCCGGGTCCACGCCATGAATGAACCGGGCGATTTCCGTTAATTCTTCGTCCGAATCATTGTGGCCGGGGATGACCAGGGTGGTCACTTCCACCCAAACCCCGGCCTTTTTGAGGCGGGGAATGGTGTCCAATACCGGCTGGAGGTGGGCCTTGCACACCTTGCGATAAAAATCATCCCGCATGCTCTTCAGGTCCACGTTGTCGCCGTCAATGAACTCCGCCAGAGCCGCGGCGGATTGCTCGGTCATGTAGCCGTTGGAGACGAAGACGTTGCGCAGGCCCTTCTTCCGGGCCTCCCGGGCCACGTCCAGGGCGTACTCCATGAAAATGGTGGGTTCAACGTAGGTGTAGGAAATGGAGGCGGAGCGGGAGGCCAGGGCCTGGGCCACGATCTCCTGGGGAGTGCGGTCCTTGCCGGCGATGCGGCCTTCATGGGTCCGGGGATACTGGGAGATGTCGTAATTCTGGCAGTGGAGGCACATGAAGTTGCACCCCACTGTGGCGATGGAATAGGAGCGGCTGCCGGGGAGAAAATGAAAGAGGGGCTTTTTCTCGATGGGGTCAACATTCTCAGCAATGACCCTGCCGTACACCAGGGTATAAAGCACGCCCTCCTGGTTTTCCCGCACGTGGCACAGGCCCCGTTTTCCCGGATCAATTTTGCACTCGTGGGCGCACAGATGGCACTGGACTTTGCTATCCCCCATTTTTTCCCAAAACCTGGCCGGGTGCATACGGCCTCCTTGAGGCTTGATGCTTTTAAAATATACCCCCGGCCGGAGGATGTAAAGGGAAGAGGGCAAAGCAAATCTGGGTAAGTCCGTGCAATCTGTGGATAAACATTTATTCACGGATTACGCAGATTTGACAGATCAACGATTCATGGACGCCAAGAACTCGGAGTTGTTGCGGGTGCCCTTGAGTTTTTCCAACAGGAATTCCATGCTGTCCACCGGGCTTAAAGGAGACAAGAGTTTGCGCAGGATCCAGATGCGGTTCAGGTCGGTATCCGGCAGCAGCAGTTCTTCTTTCCGGGTGCCGGAGGCGTTGATGTTGATGGAGGGGAAGATGCGTTTTTCCGTGAGCTTCCGGTCCAGGTGAATTTCCATGTTGCCGGTGCCCTTAAATTCTTCGAAGATCACTTCGTCCATGCGGCTGCCGGTATCCACCAGGGCGGTGGCGATGATGGTGAGACTGCCGCCTTCTTCGATATTCCGGGCGGCGCCGAAAAAGCGCTTGGGCCGCTGCAAGGCGTTGGCGTCCAGACCCCCGGAGAGAATCTTGCCGCTGGCGGGAATGACCGTGTTGTAAGCCCGGGCCAGCCGGGTGATGGAATCCAGCAGGATCACCACGTCCCTTTTGTGCTCCACCAAGCGTTTGGCCTTTTCCAGGACCATCTCCGCCACCTGGATGTGCCGCTGGGCCGGCTCGTCAAAAGTGGAACTCACCACTTCCGCCTTCACCGAGCGCTCCATGTCGGTGACTTCTTCCGGGCGCTCGTCGATGAGAAGCACGATGAGCGCGATTTCCGGGTGGTTTCGGGCGATGGAGTTGGCGATGTTTTGGAGCAGCATGGTTTTGCCGGTGCGGGGCGCGGCCACGATGAGCCCCCGCTGGCCCTTGCCGATGGGGGTCATGAGGTCCATAACCCGGGCGGAGTGGTTATCCGGGTCCGTCTCCAGGCGGACGCGCTCATCAGGATAAAGGGGCGTCAGGTTATCAAACAGAATTTTGTCCCGGGCCACGGAGGGGTCTTCGAAATTGACCGTCTCCACCTTAAGGAGGGCGAAGTAGCGTTCCCCCTCTTTGGGCGGCCGCACCTGACCGGCAATGGTGTCCCCGGTGCGCAGGTTGAAGCGGCGGATCTGGGAGGGAGAGACGTAGATATCGTCGGGCCCGGGGAGATAATTGTAGTCCGGGGCCCGCAGGAATCCGAAGCCGTCGGGCAGGATCTCCAGGACGCCGCCGCCATATATGACGCCGTTTTTTTCCACCTGGGCCTGGAGGATGGCAAAGATGAGTTCCTGCTTGCGCATCCCCGCCGCGCCTTCTACGCTCAGGTCCCGGGCCAGCGCGGCCAGTTCGTTGATTTTCTTGTGTTTCAACTCGGAAAGATTCATTATTGCCTCTTTGTCAGACACGCTGCGCAGTTGCATACTTTAAAACCTTATGGAAGCCGCGGAAAAATTGCCGGGGCTATTTGGGGGGTATTGGAATTTTGGATATAATTAATTTCAGTAATGAATCCCTAGCCTTAACCGGGAAGTGGTGCAGAAAAATTACGGGAATAGACAGGCACCTACTTTCACTTAGGGGAATGCCGGGGTCAAGTTAATCTGTTAAAAGCAATCGGGTTTTCAAACCTGGGATTTGCTAAGGAAGGCTAGTTCAAGTTAACCTTTTTATTTTTTCCTGTCAAGATGATTTTTTGCAATTGGCGCCAGATATTTTCCACCTGGCGTCGGGTGTCCTCCAGAGATCCACGGTTGTCCACCACAAAGTCAGCCCGGGCCATTTTGTCCGACATGGGCATCTGGGCCTCCAGAATGCCGGAGATCACCCCCGGTTCCCGGCGGTCGCGGTCTTGGAGGCGCTGCATCTGGTCCTCGGGTTCGGCGTACACCACGATAATCCGGTCATAGCCATCCTGTATGCCGCATTCGAAAAGAACGGCGCACTCCACGATGACCACCTCTTCCCCCTGCCGCTCCAATTCTTCCAGGTGGGCCTGAATCCCCCGGATCATCCAGGGGTGGACGATTTTCTCCAATGCGCACCGGGCCTCCGGGTCGGCAAAAACCAGGCTGGCCATCCGGGCCCGGTTGAGTTCGCCGTCTTCCTGAAAGAACTCCGGACCGTAAGCCCGGCGCAGCTCTTCCCAGGCGGGCTCGCCCTTGGCCACCACCTCCCGGGCGATTTTATCCGCGTTGAGTCCCGGCGCGCCTAATTCCTGAAACATCTGAAGCACCGTGCTTTTGCCGGTGCCGGCGCCGCCGGTTAAGGCCACTTTGAGCATAGCTGAGTTTCCAGTTTTGAGTTTTCAGTTTTCAGTTAGCGGTGGAGAACATGAGATAACGCCGCCGCAGGCTTCAGACTGGGGCTGCGCTCTCCCCTGCCTATATTCATTCGGCGTTCATTTGCATACCCTGCGGCCCCGGCCTGGCCGGTGAGCAGTTAAAACCCAATCCCGGCCATCAGCGCCACTATGTTATCATATTAATTAGTTGAAGGTGCGGGGAATCTGGTCGCAGGCTTTTGGGGGAGCCCAACCCCGCAGGCTGAAGCCTGCGGCTATAGATTAATAAAAAAAGGCCCATTTTTCAAAAATCTTTTGGACGGAGGCGCAATTATTGGCGACGCTTGCATAAAAAAAGGAATTTCCCCCGGTTTAAGGATGACTATCCCTGAATCGGGTGGAAATTCCCTGTTATCCGGGGCGGGCGCCTTATTCGTCGACGCGCAGTTTGGAGTAGTCGATTTTCGCTTATGCAAGCCGCCCCATCACTGATGCGGTCTTTTCCCCCAGGCGCACTTCCTTGTCCCGGCGGTCGTCAATGGTGATGTGGGTAATTACCCTTTTGACCCCCCGGCCGAAGGGCAGCTCATGGAGGGCCCGGGCCACCTTGAGCAGGGTGGCGGCGTCGCCGTGCACCTGGGTGCCCATGTCGGTGAGAGTATGAGAAATCTTTTCCTTCTGAAGATACCGCACCACGTCGGCGATATAATCCCCCACGCTGGGCTGGCCCAAACCCAAGGGGGTTACACTGATCTCCATGATGGCCATGGATTACCTCCGGTCTGAGGAATTTTTATGCGGCCTGGGCTAGACGGTGCACCACTTTTTTGAGGCGATCCAGGTTGGGGGATTTGAGCACGTAATCATCACCGCCCCAGGAAGAGAGATCATGAGGGGGCCGACAGTGGGAATAGTACACCACCCGGGTTTTCTTCCGGGTGCCTTTGACGATGCGGCCGGTCTCTAGTCCGGACATGTCGTCCAATCGGATTTCCAGGACTACCACGTCGGGCCGGAAAGAATCCACCAGATGGACCACTTCTCCGCCGCGGCTGGTGACCAGGACTTCATAGCCTTCGTCTTCCAACTCTTCCTGCAGGAGCCACCTTATGTGGGGCTCGCTATCTGCCAGCAGTATGCGCACCATGGTAACCACCTCCTTGTCCCAGGTGCTCCCCCATACTAAAGGTAACAATAAGCACTGCCCCTGAATTTGTCCAGGGGGGTGGGAAAGGAAGTTTTTAACCGCGGATGAACGCCGATGCACCCGGATACGTAGGGGCGGGGTCACCCCGCCCGCCTGCTGGAAGCGCCCCGCGTGAAAAAGAACGGGCGGGGAAACCTCTCGTTCCCAAGCTGCGCTTGAGAACGCACTTGGATGCCAAGTTTGGCCTGGCAAAAAACCTTTTCATAACTTACGGTGAGCCGAAGGCTCACTCTTTTAACCTTTTCCTTCTTTCCCTTTTCGCCTTCCTCAACCCGCCTCCCTAAGCCGCCGCGCCTCCCCCACCCTTACCGTCACCCGGGTGGTGTCGAAGTATTCCAACAAGGGGATGGTGAACTTGCGGCTGGTCTGGGTCAGGTCCTTGAACTGAAGGACGTTGATCTCTTTGTGCTTTTTCAGGAAATCCACCAGGGCCGCCTTGAGCTGGGCTATGGCTTCCTGGTGAAAGTACAGGTCCTCTTTGACCTTCACCACGCGGCCCTGGTTCACCAGGACCGTCAGTAGCTGCTTGAGCTTGTCCGGGGCCAGGTCCAGGGCCCCGGCGGCCTCCTTCAGAGTGGGAGGGCTCAATAGGCCCTGGGCGTACAGGGCCGCCAGGCGGTGGATGAGCTCTTCTTCCGCCCCGGCCAGGGTGACCCGGTGGCCGGCCAGACGCACCAAATCTTTATCCACTACGATCTGCTTCTTGCCGGTGAGTTTCCCCAGCAGGTAGTTGAAGAGCCGCACCTCCATCTGGGGAGGGAGCTTGCGCCGCAGCTCTTCCTTGGACAGGCCCGGCTTCAGGGGGTTCTGTTTATGGTAAGCCGCCAGGTGCCTGGAGATCTGCTCTTCCAGATCTTTGGCCGAATCATTGAGCACATATCTCTGGTTTTCCGGGTCATAAAGGATTACCCGGCCCTGGGAGGCCAATTGGGCCAACAGATTTTTTAACTCCCCCGGATCCCAGGGCAAAAGCGCCTCCAGCTCGGCCCGGGAGCGGCCCCCGGGGCCGGCCTCCGCCAGGTAGTGGCTCAAAATATCTTCGGGCCCGCCTTGCTCCAAAGTTTTCAGCCCCCCCAGGACCGCGGCCTGGTTGCGCCGGTGGCGGGGGGGATTGACGTGCAGTATGATGCCGCCGCCCCAGGTGAAGGCCGGGGAAAAGCTGCGGATGACGAAACGGTCCCCGGGCTTGAGCGCCAGAGGATCCCGGAGGAAAAACTGCACGTATCCGGAGGCCCCCGGGGGCAGTTCGTCCGCGTCCAGGAGCAGGGGGAGACTGATCCGTTCGCTGGTGCCGGTGTGGAGGCGCACCGCCTGGCGGTGTTTCAGGGGCCGGGGGGCGCTACCCAGGATTTCCAGATATGCATCCAGGCGGCGGCTGGCGATCAAGGCTCCCAGGGGAGCCACCACCATGCCCCGCTCCAGTTCCTCCTTTTCCAGACCCTGGAGGTTGATGGCGGTGCGGCTCCCCGCCAGGGCCTCTTCCACCGAGGCGCCGTGCACCTGAAGGCTGCGCACCCGGGCCTTGTAACCCGGAGGGTAAACCATCACCGCGTCCCCCACCTTGAGGCTCCCGGAGATGGCGGTCCCGGTGACCACGGTGCCGAAGCCCTTAATGGTGAAAACCCGGTCGATGGGCAGACGAAAAATGCCGGTGGGCGGCTTGGGGGGAACCTGGGCGGCCAGCTCCGCCAGTGTGGCCAGGAGCTTGTCCTTGCCTTCCAGGGTCACCGCGGAAAAGCGCGCCATGGGCGCGCCTTCCAGGAAAGTGCCGGCCAGGGCCTCCCGGATTTCTTCTTCCACCAGCTCCAGCCAGTCCGGCTCCACCAGGTCCACCTTGGTGAGGACCACCAGGCCCTGTTTCACCCGGAGGAGCTGGCAGATCTCCAGGTGCTCTTTGGTCTGGGGCATCACCCCTTCATCCGCGGCGATGACCAGGGCCACCAGGTCCATGCCCGTGGCCCCGGCCACCATGTGGCGCACGAAACGCTCGTGCCCCGGAACGTCCACGATCCCCAGCCGCTGCCCCGTGGGCAGGGTCAGGTACGCAAACCCCAGCTCGATGGTGATGCCCCGGAGCTTTTCCTCTTTGAGACGGTCCGGGTCAATGCCCGTCAGGGCCTTGATGAGGGAGCTTTTACCGTGGTCGATATGACCCGCGGTGCCTAAGATTATGGGGGCAAGAGACATATATCGGCACCCAAGCTTTTAGTCCTAAGCGGACTAAGGGGCAAAGGAGAAAGGGTTAAAAGGTTAAAAGGGGAAAGGAAAATATGTTTATAGGCTACCTTTTACCCTTTTCCGCAATAATTGCCACCGATTTCTTTAATGATTCAATATGATTATATAAATAACGACTTAATTCCAAAATATCGCGGTTTAACTCCTGATGTTTCTCCGGTTCCAGGTAACCTATTTCTAATTCTACCCGCAACAGGCTGCGAACTTCACCCGCCGAACCTTTGGCAATGTTCAAAAAATTCAAATATTCTTTGCTTGACGCCCTCTCAAACCCTTCTGCGATATTGGTGGGTATGGTAAGAGCCGCTCGCCGCAACTGATCCCGCAAACCAAAATCTCGATTTAAATCCCCCTCCCTGGTAATCATATAAATTTTCTTAACTATTTCCATCCCTTTCTGCCAAACCAACAAGTCCTCAAAAACCTCTATCTTTTTCCTTTCTATCATTTATCTCTTTTCCCCTTTTAACCTTTTCCCCTTTTAAGCCAATTCATGGATTATTTCATACTGCTCTCTGGAAAAATTAGGGCGGTCCACGATGTCCACCTGCACCTGGTGCTCTTTCGTCAGGCGTTGAAAAAGGCTTATTCCCTCTTCTTTCAGGACTGTGCTGACCTCCGGATGGGCTTCCACGGTAAGCCGGCACCGGGGAAACTCCCGGGCTTCCGCCGCCAGTTGCCGTAGCAAATCGCAGGCCAGGACCAAGGGCGAAACCACCGCGCCCTTGCCTTCGCAACAGGGGCAGGTTTCGGTGACCACCTGCCCCAGGCTGGTCCGGAGGCGCTGCCGGGTCATTTCCGCTAAACCCAAAGGCGAAATGGGCACCACCGTGGTCTTGGCCCGGTCACTTTTCAGCCCCTGGAGCAGTTCCTGGTACACCAACTCCCGGTTGGCGGCCTTTTCCATGTCAATGAAGTCGATGACGATGAGGCCCCCGATATTGCGCAGCCGCAGTTGCCGGGCAATTTCCTTGGCCGCCTCCAGGTTGGTCTTTAAAATCGTCTCCTCCAGATGGTGGCGGCCCACGAAGCGCCCGGTATTGACGTCGATGGCGGTGAGGGCCTCGGTGGTGTCGAACAGCAGGTAACCCCCACTTTTGAGCCACACCTGGGGGGCCAGCAGCCGCTTCCACTCCAGGTCCACCCCGAAGTGGGCAAAAAGGGACTCCGGGCCGGAGTATAGCTCCAACCGATATTTATCCAGGGAATTCAGGGACTCCAGGTATTGGAGCACCGCTTCATAAGCCTGGGGATCATCCATCACCACCCGGTCGATTTCTGGGTTGTAAAGCTCCCGCACCAGGTGCCGGACCGGGTCCATTTCCTGGCGCAGCAGAGACGGCGCCGGCGCCGCGTCTTTCCGGCGCTGAATCCTTTTCCAGAGGTTAACCAGGGTTTCCTGCTCCCGGGCCAGCTTCTCCCGGTCTGCCCCCCGGCTGGCCGTACGCGCGATTAATCCCCCTTCCGAAGGGCGCAGTTCTTCCAGCAGGCCCTTGAGGCGCAGGCGTTCGGCCTCGTCGCTGATGCGCCTGGAAACCCCCAGGTGGGGGAAAGACGGCATATACACCAGAAAATGGCCCGCCAGGGTGATGTGGGTGGTGAGCCTGGCCCCTTTACCGCCCATGGGTCCCCGGAGCACCTGCACCAGGATTTCCTGGCCCTCGTGGAGCAGTTCATCGATAGCCGGGGGAGGGACGCGGCGGGAAGGAGTGGCATCGCCCCCTTCCTCAGGTTCCGCGGGAAGCCACAGGTTAAAAAATTCGTCCACCTGGGCGGTGACGTCTTCAGCAAAAAGATACGCCGGACGTTCCAGACCCACGTCCACGAAGGCCGCGGCCATGCCCGGCAGCAGCTTCACCACCCGGCCTTTGTAGATATTGCCGGTGGGGCCGTTCTGGGGGCGGTACTCCAGGTAGAATTCCGCCAGGCGGCCGTCTTCCACCAGGGCCACCCGGGTGTCGCACTCCGCCACGCTAATGAGCAGCAACTTGGCCATAATAAATATAGGGCGGGCACTGCCCGCTATTCCCTAAATCCTCTTATTGGTGGAGCGGGCCTGCGCGCCCGCCAAATCCTGCCTGCCTCAACTTTCCAACTTTAACCCCTGCCGCCCAAAGTGGCAACCCAGTTTATGCAGGGTACGACCGCCCGCCGTTAAGTTCATTGACTTTCTCTATCAGAGGTGAATTGACTTCTTACGAAGCCCTTGGCTAAATGTTTCGCTCTACCTTCCCCTGGTCTGATACTCGTCGAAACACGACCAGAATGGCGCCGATTCCGTGGCGTCCAGCCGTTCGCATAATTGCCTGCCCCGGGCCATGCCGAGATATCGTTGATACGCCACCTCATCCCCGATATACAAGGTTTGCGCGGCCTCATCGGAATACGCATGGTACGTTTCGCCATTCCTTTGGTAGGTAACTATCTTACCCTTGGGGATGTTCTGCATTAACGCCTGCCGCTTGGGAGTTTCCATATTCACCTCCCATTTCTGGAACCCGGCTTCTTCCAAAAGGTATTCCGTAACCACGAGCCTTTGGAGGGGCTGCCCTCCGGCGCAACCGTGGAGCAAAATGGTGAACAAAAATAACAGCATTGCCGCGATAAATCCATTTTTTGGGTTCATGATCCTCCCTTCTTCCTGAAAAGTTGTTGTTGGGGGAGGGGACAAGGGCACCCGCCCTTGCCCCCTCCCCCAAACCCCCTCCCCCCAAAATATCTTTTCATCCTTGACGGGTGAGCCAACGGCTCATGAGCAACTGCTTAATAGTTTTCGGTTTTCGCTTATCCGGATATGCGTCCCCAATACGGCCTCTCCGATAGGGCAAGATTTGGCTGGCCCGGAGGCCTGCCCAAAAACCATTTCATTAATTGTAAGGGATCGCGGCTGGCTATTGCCAAATCCTGCGGTTACATTTCGCAGCAGTCCCTTTCGGGGTGCGTAAGCGCACCATAAAACTTGACGTCTTTGCATGAGATTGGGGCGTAAAATACACCCTGCATTTTCCCATTCAGCCTATGACCCTGAAACGGAAAACGGAAAACGATCTTTAAAGCGGCGGTTCGCCAAAGTGCTCCCGGTAGCGCTCCCGGAATGTCGCCATTTCCACCCGGTGCTCCTGGGTGCCCTGCTGCTCCACGCAGAAGCTGGCCAGCACCGCGCCCAGGCGGGCCGCCTTCCGCCAGGACAGCCCCTGGGCCAGCCCCTTCATCAGCCCGGCCCGGTACGCATCCCCTGCGCCCGTGGGATCCAGCACCTGCTTCGGCGGAACCGCGGGAATCTCATCCCGCTCTTTGGCGGTAATGATCACCGACCCGGCTTCTCCCCGGGTGGTGATGAGCACCTTGGTCAGCCCCAGGATTTCTGACTCGGATATGCCCGTCTTTTGTTGGAACATCTCCAATTCGTAGTCGTTGCTGATGAGCGCCAGGGCGCCGTCGGCCATCTCGGTAAGCTCCGGGCCGCCCCAAGCCGGGATGCTTTGTCCGGGGTCGAAGATGTAAGGCGTTCCCTGGGACTTGTAGAACCGGGAATAGACCAGCATGTCCTCCAGGTTTCCCGGGGCGATGACGGCCAGGGCCGCGGACGGGTTCAGGCCGTCAAAGGCGTATCCCGAGGGGTATTTCATGGCCCCGGGGTTGAAGCCGGTGATCTGGTTGTCCGCCAGGTCCGTGGTGATGTAGGCGCTCGCGGTGAACTCGTGAGAAATCTCCTTGATCCCCTCCAGGGGCAGGTCTAGTCGGGCCAGCCATTCCCGGTAAGGTCCGAAGTCCTTGCCGCAGGTGGCCAGGATGACTGACTTCTCCCCCAAGAGGGCCAGGTTGTAGGCGATGTTGCCCGCGGTGCCCCCGAAGCGTTCCGTCAGGCCGTTTACCATGAAGCAGACGTTTAAAATGTGGATTTTCTCCGGCAGGATGTGCTCGGCAAAGCGGCCGGGAAAGTCCATGATGCGGTCGTATGCCAGGGAGCCGGATATGAAAAGCTGCATTTATAGCCTCAGTGAATAATTAGCGGGTTGGCGGTTTGGCGGGTTAGCAATCAGCAGTTAGCTTACAATTGAGACATGAAAAATGATGGCCAACTGCTAACCGCTAACTGCTCACTCCCTCAAAATACTCCTTCGCTTCCCCCACGGTGTAAAGGGAGCCGGTGACCACGATGCGGTCCTGGGCCCCTGCCAGGGACTGGGCCGAGCGGATGGCCTCGGGCACCTGGGGGATCATAAAAACTTCCACGTTGTAGGGGCGGGCCCGAGCCGCCAAATCCTTGGGGGTCGCGGCCCGGAAGTAACGGGGCTGGGTAAAGACCACCGTTTGCGCCAGGGGCAGGAGCCGGCCCAGGATAGCGTCCGTGTCTTTATCGGCCATGATGCCCATGACCAGGATAAGCCGTCCGTTGCGATGCAGTTTCTTCAAAGCCTGGGCCAGGGTCAGGGCCGCCGCGGGATTGTGGGCGCCGTCCAGGAGCACCCGGGGGTCCTGGGTAACCTGCTCCAGCCGTCCCGGCCACCGGGTGTTTAAGAAGCCCTCCCGGATGGCCGTTTCGGAGAGGTTAAATTGACCCCGGTTCAGCAATTCCAGGACCGCCAAAGCCACCCCGGCGTTGCCGTATTGGTGCCGCCCCGGAAGGCTCAATGTAAGGTCGTCCAGTTTCAGGTCCAGCCCCCGGTAAGAAAACCGGCCATTCGCTTTGCCCCGGGTCTGGAAATCCCGGCCGCCCACGTAAATGGGACTTCCCAATTCCTGGCAGCGGCGGCGGAACAGGTCCAACACCACTTTTTGGCGGGCAAAGGTCACCAGGGGCGCGTCGGGCTTGATAATCCCGGCCTTCTCCCCGGCGATGGCCAGCAAGCTCTCCCCCAGGAATTCCTGGTGATCCCGGGAAATGTTGGTGATCACGCTAATTAGGGGCTGCACGATGTTGGTGGCGTCCAATCGTCCCCCCATGCCCGTTTCCAGAATGATGGGGTCCGCGCCTTCCTGGAAAAAGTAAAGGAAGGCCATGGCGGTGGCAAACTCGAAAAAGGTGGGCGGCTCCGTTTCGTCTGAGGCGGCCCTGACCGCGTTGATCAATTCCAGAAGGCGGTCTCCGGATATATCCCGGTCCCTTAGACGGTAACGCTCCTGGAAACGCACCAGGTGAGGGGAGGTGAACAGGCCCACCTGATGGCCGGCCGCGGTCAGGATAGCCGAAAGCATGGCCGCCACCGAACCTTTGCCGTTGGTGCCGGCGAGGTGCAGGTAGCGGCCCTGCTGGAAAGGAATCCCCAGACGTTCCAGCAGCCGCAGGGTGGAGGACAGGCCGAACTTGATGCCGTATTTTTGCAGACCAAAGGCCCAGGCCGTGGCCGCGGCCAGGTCGGAGAAAACTCCCATTGATGCTCCTTTTAATGCTCCTTGTATTCGTAACTCATCATGGTTTCCCCGTCGGGCTTGAACCGGATGGTCAAGGTGCTGCCCACCACCTTGCCCTCTTGTTTCTGGGGCAGTTTCTTGATCTGTTTAGTTTCGGCGTCCAGGTAAAAAGGATTGGAGGCCCGGTCATGCTTCATTGCCGGATCCCGCTCCCCCGTGGTGGGGAGTGAGGGAGCGTCTTTGTAGCTGACGTATTTAAAAACCGGACCTTCCGGGGTGCGAATCACTTCCTGGGGTTGCCCGAAATAGAGAAGGACTTCGTGCTTGGTGGTGACCCCGTTTTTAAGACGTTGCACGTGCCGGGGATTGATGGTTTGGCCGGTGGCATCCCGCCATGCCCCCAAAAGCAGGGGGAGCAGCAAGACCGCCAGGGAGAGGATGAGGCCGCGGCCCTTAATGCCTTGACGGAGTCGGTTTATCATCCGAAACATTGATGGTCACCTCCTAACGCCCGTAATTCACTGGCCTTCGTATAACCAGGTGCTAACCTCTGCTTGGAAAAGTCATAGACTGCACAGGCTGGAAAGCCTGTGCCACCAATACTTTCTATCATTTATGGGTGGGCCAAAGGCCCCGACTTACACAGCCCCCTGAAAGGGTTGGGAGGGGGGCTTGGGGGGAGGGCAGGGAGCGTTGCTCCCTGCCCTCCCCCCAAAAATATCTGTTCATTTATTACGGGTGAGCCAGCGGCTCATGGATGACTGACCCCTGATCCTTAACTCAGCAACACCGCCAGAATGCCGCTTAAAAAAATGGCGTCAAAGGTGCCGGCCCCGCCGATGGAGGCCACCGGCGCGCCCAGTTGGGCAATCTTTCCCAGGTTCAGCAGATCGGCGCCGATCAAAATCCCCAGGGTGCTGGCAATGTAAGCGCTGGGGGCCCGCAACTCCGGCGGGGCCAGGAGATAGGCTCCTAAAACCGCCACCAGGGGCGGAACCAGCCCCGGCACCCCGATGCCCAGCCCTTTGATGGGCCGGGCCAAACGGTTGACCACCACGGTGACGATGGCCACCAGGATGGGAAGAAAAACCCCGAAGGAAATTTTGGTCAAAAGATAAATACACAAGACCACCGGAATGACACACCCGCCCACGTTCACCGCCAGCACGGTTTCCTGGGCCCGCGTCACCCGGGGCAGCCGCACCTTCATGCCGTAATAGGAAATCACCTGCTCCCCCGTAACCACCGGCCCCTTGATGGATGTGATGGGGATATTGACCATGCTCCCCAACAGCGTGAAGATGAGGAGCCAGAAAATCATGCCGGGGGAGATGCCCAGCCTGGCGAAGGCTTCCCCTATCAGCCCCACCATCAGAAAGGGCAGGAGGATCAGGGCCAGGAAGAAGAAAACCAGCATTAACATGAATATGAGGGGTGGAAAGAACATAATCTTATCCTTAATCCGTGAATATAACGAAATCTGTGGATTCAATCCAATCCATAAGCCCGCATCTTCACATTCAGCTCATCCAGGGAAATCCCCAGGATTTCCGCGGCCTGCCGGCGCCGCCCCGCCACCTTGTCCAGGGTGCGGCGGATGAGCTGGCGCTCCAGCTCCGCCAGGTTGGGTTCCGGGTCTTCTTCTCCGGTCAGGCCCAGACCATAGGGTTGAATTCCCGGGGGCAAATCTTCCAAGGTCAGGGTCTCTCCCGGGCAAATGATGACCCCCCGTTCTATGACGTTTTCCAATTCCCGGATATTTCCCGGCCAGGGATAATGGCGGAACGCCTCCTCCACCTCCGGGGCCAGGGTTTTCACCGGACGGTGGTTTTTCTCGGCATAAACCCTTAGGAATTCCCTGGCCAGGAGAGGCAAATCCTCCAGGCGTTCCCGCAGCGGCGGCAGCACGATGGGGAAGACGTTGAGGCGAAAAAAAAGGTCCTCTCGAAACTTGCTCTCCCGGAGCATGGCTTCCAGGTCCCGGTTGGTGGCGGCGATGAGGCGCACGTCCACCTTCACGGTGCGGGCGCCGCCCAGCGGTTCGAACTCCCGGGACTGGAGCACCCGCAGGATCTTGGCCTGGATGGCGGGGCTGAATTCCCCCACTTCATCCATGAACAAGGTGCCCCGGTGGGCCGCGGCAAACCGCCCTTCTTTGCGGGCCACGGCCCCGGAAAACGCGCCCCGTTCGTGGCCGAAGAGTTCGCTCTCCAGCAGGGTCTCGGGGAGGGTGGCGCAATTGACCACCACGAAAGGGGCATCCCGCCGGAGACTGTTCCGGTGAATGGCCTGGGCCGCCAACTCCTTGCCGGTGCCCGTTTCTCCCAACAGCAGGACCGTGGCCTCGGTGGGGGCCACCAGATCCAGGAGCCGCACCAACTCGGCCATCCGGGGGGAAGTCCCCACCACCCCGGGAAAGGCGAAACTCACCGGCTCACCTCCCGGCGCTCCAGGCCGTGGACCACCCCATGGCAGCGGCAAGCCGTGGCGATCATGACTTTCCCGGCGCATGACTTCATCTTCCGGCCCAGTTTCCAAAGCTCCCGTGGTTGATAGCCTCCCACCCCGGGAGCCAGTGGCCGGCTGACCATGACCAGGATCTCATACTCCGGGACCTGGAGGGCGGCCAGGGCCTCGGATAACGCCGTCTCCCGGGGTTCTCCGCTCACCGGGCAGACGTCCGGCTCGGTGCAGTCGTCAGGGCAGAGGTGGCCGGCGTAACTGAGGTAAAGTTCCTCCTCCGGCCCCTTAAGGACCACGGGTGCAACTTCCGCCATCATCTCGGGCGGTGCTAATGTCTGCCAGTCCTCCCCCGCCAGAGAGCCTTGGCGCAGCCAGACATAAGCAACGTGCACCGGCGCCGTGGGGATGATCCAGTCCCAGGGGCTGTCCTCCCCCAAATTATCCGCCAGAAACTTGCCGGCCTCGGCCTGTACCGCCATTATATTCTCAGAATTTAAACCCCTGACCGCCGCGGCCAGGGCTTTAGGGTCGGGGTCCACGATGAGAAAGCGGGCCTCCTGATCCCGGCGGCCCAGGCGCTCCAGGGCCAGCCGCCCGAAGCGGCCCGCGCCCAAGATGAGATAAAAAGACATTTCTTCACCCCCAAGACGCCAAGACACCAAGGTTCACCAAGGAAAAATTCGGGTGGTGGGCTATTTGGGGACGCCCCACCACCCGGAGAATATTCTTAGTGGAACTTGGCGTCTTGGTGTCATGGGGGTGTATCATTGTTATCACCGCGGAAAAACCCCCACTACCGTGGGCAGTTCAAAGGCTTTCCGGTCAATAAGGCTGCCTAACTGGGTCTCCCAGGCAGGGGGGGAGAAGAACTCGAAGTCCTTGGTTTTTATGTAAAGCTGGGCCTCGGTGCCGCCGTCCAGATTAAGGGCGGCGTCCACCTCAAGCTCGCTGTTTTTGAGAAGCCGGGCCAGGTCGTACAGGGTGAGACTGCCGCTGTGAGTGTTGAACACCAATATGTTGCCGCTGTGGTCGGTGGCGATGACGGTGCGGTGGGCCGCCTTATCGCTGGGGTGCACCCGGATGCGCCCCTTGGAATCCAACAGCAGCGGGAACGATTGGACTCCTTGGGTCCAGGGCAGCTTGTGAGGCTGGATGGGGCTGACGACCAAATCCAGGATGGTGGCCCGAGGAAGATCCGGCGAAACTCCCTTGGGTTCAGCCACGAACATGCCTCGCATCTGGGGGTTTTTGAGAGGCCCCACCAGTTTGCCGTCGGAGACGACCAGTCCCACCGGTTTGCCATCGGTCCCATAAAAGCTGGCGTTGAACACCACCTGGGCCTGGATCTCCTGCTGCCAGGCGGTGATTTTCTGGGGCTTATGGTGAAAGATCCGGAAGGCGTTGGCCCCGGGGTCGATTTTAACCACCGCCAAGGCCCCGGCCACGTCGTCATCCCGGAGAACGTCCATTAGGGCGAAGCTGAGACCTTTTCCCAGGTTCTGCCACCGGGGGGGGGAATGGCTTAAATCCGCGGCCGCCGCGAGGGGCGTACCCCAGCAGATCCAGCCCAGGCATAGTATTGCCAATATCCAGGCGGCCACCGCCTCTCCTTGCAGACCGGTAAAATTTGGGATATTTTACCATGATAAGGAATATTCGTCCATGTCTATCGTGCTGGCTGATTCCCACGCCCATCTGGATATGCCGGAATTTGCCCCGGACCAGGCCGCGGTGGTGGCTCGGGCCACGGAAGCCGGGGTGGCCCTCATCATCAATGTGGGCATCGGCCTGGAGAATTCGAGCCAGGTTCTGGCCACGGCCAGGAAATTCCCCGGAGTTTTTGCCACGGTGGGCGTGCATCCCCACGGCGTCAAGGCCCTGACGGATGGCGACCTGGAGGCCTTGTCAACTCTGGCCCGGGACCCCAAAGTGGTGGCAGTGGGGGAAATCGGGTTGGATTTCTACCGCCGGCGCTCACCGGAAGAGGTGCAGCGGCAGTGGTTTCGCCGTCAACTGGAATGGGCTTCCGGCCTGGGCCAACCCGTGGTGATCCACACCCGGAACGCCACCGCCGCCACCCTGGAAATTCTCCGGGACCATAAGCGGCGCCTCCACGGCGGAGTGATGCACTGTTTCGGCGGGAGCTATGAGGAGGCCCGGGCCTTCCTGGACCTGGGGCTGCATCTCTCTTTTTCCGGCACCCTCACTTACCCTGCGGCCGGGCCGTTGCGGGAGGTGGCCAAAAAGATACCCCTGGACCGGGTGCTGGTGGAAACGGATGCCCCTTATCTGCCGCCCCAGCCCTGGCGGGGGAAGCGCAATGAGCCGGCCTATGTGGCGGCCACCGCCCGGCTGCTGGCGGAGCTTAACCATCTTTCCTTTGAAGAAGTGGCCCGCCTTACTTTTCAAAACACCTTGACCGCGTTCGATCTGGACGTAGGGGCGCAATTTATGGCGCCCGAAACGGCTCGGCCCCATACAGAAAACAGGAAACGGAAAACAGGAAACACATCTTGAGCCAGATCGCCCAAAATCTGGAAGCAGTTCGACAGCGCCTCGCGGCCGCGGCCCGGCGGGCCGGCCGGGACCCCGGGGGGGTGCGCCTCATTGCGGTGACCAAGACCGTGGACCTGGAGCGCCTGCGCCAGGCAGTGGCCGCCGGCCACCGGCTCTTCGGAGAAAATTATGTCCAGGAGGCTAGAGAAAAGATTACGGCCCTGGGCCCGGGGCTCCATTGGCATTTCATCGGCCATCTCCAGAGCAAGAAAGCTAAGGCCGCGGTGGAGCTTTTCGACCTGATCCACTCGGTGGACCGCCTCAAGCTGGCCCAGGCGTTGGACCAGGCCGCGGCCCAGCTTCAAAAAGTCCAGGATATCCTCATCCAGGTGAACCTGGCCGGGGAAGAGACCAAGTCCGGGGCCGCCCCGGAAAAAGTCCCGGACCTGCTTCGGGACATCGCCTGCCTGCCCCACTTAAGGGTGGTGGGACTGATGACCATGCCTCCCTGGCTTTCCGCCGAGGAAGTCCGTCCCTACTTCCGGGCCTTGCGGGAGCTTCGGGACCGCCTCCGGGAGATAGAGATAGTCCCGGCTCCCTTGGCCGAGCTGTCCATGGGCATGTCCGGGGACTATGAAGTGGCGGTGGAAGAAGGCGCCACCCTGGTGCGGGTGGGAACCGCCATCTTCGGTTCCCGCCCGCCCCGCGGTTAATGTAGGGGTCGCACTGCGCATCATTAAAACTGAGATGGAAACCGGCTGGAAGGAGGTGGCAGCCATGGTGGATTGGCAGCAGATTTTAATTTACGGAACCAAATTGGCCCTGGCCTCGGTCTTGGGAGGCGCCATCGGATTTGAACGGGAGAAGCACGGTCAGGCCGCTGGCCTGCGAACCTACATCCTGGTGTGCGTAGGTTCTTGCCTGATGATGATGCTCTCCCTGCACATGGAAGAGCTTTACCGCCATCTGGGGGTGACCCAGTCCGTGGTGCGCCTGGACCCGGGACGCATCGCCTCCTATGCCATTGCGGGCATGGGTTTTCTGGGAGCCGGGGCCATCATTACCGGCAAGGGCACGGTCCGGGGGCTGACCACCGCCGCCGGCCTCTGGCTGGTTACCGGCATCGGCCTGGCCATCGGCGCCAGCTATCTGGCCCCGGCGCTCATGGGCGCCGCCATCAGTCTGCTCATTCTCTATGTCTTCCGGTGGATAAAAGCTATCTTCCACCGGGATGAATTTACTATTCTCAGCCTCAAGTACGACCGCGCCGAAAAACCTCTCAAAAAGATCCGGGAAATTCTGGGGGGCCATAATTTCACCATCCAGTTCATCAACTACAAGGCGGAGATTCCGTCCAACACGGTGACCTACAACCTGCGCCTCCGAAGCCATGAGGAGGTTCCCTGGGGACACATTGTCAGCGCCCTCTCCCGGACCGAGGGTATCAAAGAGATTCACTGGCAAGAGGGTGAAATTCCTTGATAACTCAGTGAGCAGCGAACAGTGAGCAGTAAACCGAAGACCGAAGACCGAAGACCGAAAACCATATGGCCTCTATGCCTTGTATTAAGCCTTTCCCCCCCGGCGCCCTTATGGGCCTCACCACCACCATTCCGGTGGAAGTGGTCCTGGCTGCGGGGCTGACACCGGTGGATTTGAACAATATTTTCATCGCCAGTCCCGAGGCCCTGGCCTGGGTGAGCGACGCGGAAGCCGCGGGCTTCCCCCGGACCATCTGCGCCTGGGTCAAGGGTATTTACACCGCCCTCAGCCGCCGGCCGGATATCCGGGCGGTCATTGCGGCCTGCCAGGGAGACTGCTCCTACACCCAGGCCCTGGGAGAAATCCTGGAAGCGGAAGGCCGGGAGGTCATCCACTTCCAATTCCCTTATCCTCCCAACCGGGAGCAAATACGCCGGGAAATCGCGGCCTTGGCGGCCCGCCTGGGCGCCGCCACTGAGGAAGTGGTCCGGGTGCAGGAAAAGCTGCGCCCGTTGCGTCGCAACTTACGGGAATTGGACCGTCTCACCTGGGAAACCGGCCAGGTCCGGGGCCGGGAGAATTTTCAATACCTCATCGCCAGCTCGGACTTTGAATCCGACGTGGAAGCCTATGCCCAGAAAGTGGCAGACTTTCTTAAGAAAGCCCGAGGCCGGAAGCCTTATAAGGCCAAGGTGCGTCTAGGCCTGGCGGGTATTCCCCCAATTTTCACCAACTTGTGGGACTACCTGGAAGAGCTGGACGGGGAAGTGGTCTTCAACGAAATTCCCCGCCAGTTCAGCATGCCCTACCCGGACCTGGATTTGGCGGATCAATATCTTCGCTATACTTACCCCTACGATATTTTCGGGCGCCTGGCGGACCTGGAGGAGGCGGTCAAGACCCGGCGCCTGGACGGAATTGTGCACTATACCCAGAGCTTCTGTTTCCGCCAGATGTTTGATCCAGTAATACGGGAGCGACTGCATATCCCTATTCTGACCATCGAAGGCGACCGCCCCGCGCCCCTGGACTCCCGCACCCGCATGCGCCTGGAGGCTTTTGTTGATGTATTGCGTTAAGATCTGTTTTCGGTTTTCGGTTTTCTGTGGTTAAGCCAGAAACAATTGAGCCTCTTGCAAAAGTCCATTTTTAGGGGTGGTTTCTTAAAAATATAAGCTTCATAGGCGTTCTCGTGCTAAGGTGATTTTGGGAAAAAACACACCA
>Ga0194125_10005189_pt1 | contig 19919 bp, 19 predicted proteins | sample TA2KigC250mmetaG_FD_148626 | JGI IMG/M metagenome (GOLD analysis project Ga0194125, IMG submission 148626) | Freshwater microbial communities from Lake Tanganyika, Tanzania - TA2015034 Kigoma Deep Cast 250m | ecosystem: Environmental > Aquatic > Freshwater > Lake | place: Tanzania: Lake...
TGGCGAACATCGCCCTGGTCCCAGACGACTTCCACGGGGACTGGAACTACACCATCCAACCCCGGGGGAAGAACTGAGATGGAACAGTTATTTCATCGCGGCTCCTAAGCTGGCTAAGCGTGGGGGCGATTGCGTGGCTGTTATGGCGTGGCAGATCCCTGTTCGGAGCCCGTGCTGGGGTTGCCGACGTGGATTTGCAGGTGAGCTCATTGTGCAGGTACGTGAAGCTCCTGCTGGCATACTTTCTCCTCTCGGTTGGCCTGACGTTGTTCATGACCGCTCACAGAGGCACCAACTCGAACTATCGGCTTGAGACAAGCGTGCCGGTATCCCTGTTAATCCCGGCCGCATGGAAGGTGGTCAGGGCTAACACCACGAACGTCGCCTCACGGCGAATCTGGGCACTCTTCAGCACGGCTGTAGCGGCATCAGCTGCTCTTACCGGGGCCAGGATGCTAAGGCACCAATACCATCTGTGGCGTTGCCGACCTTATCTAGACGAGATTGTGGCTACGATCGAGCGGACATGCCCCGCGGGGGAGCCTTGCTACAGCGTGTATCCGGAACTAGTCGCAAAGGCAGGCCGGAAACTCTACTTTAACGAATTTTGTCAGTATAACGGCAGGTGGCCCGAGGCCAGGCAGAGGCTGCTGGATGCGGTTCAATCGGGTCTGTTCTCGGGGATGGTTACTCACACCGAGCAGCCGCCGTACGGCTATCGTCGGGTCGAGCTTGCCAATCCAGTCCCGGGGTACTGGCAGAAGGCGTTTCTGCATGTTCGGGCGGACTTGGCTGGGACCGCAAGGGGACCCGCCACTGCTCAAGGCACGCATTGACCGTCGTGGTCTGTTCTTCCCGTTCGGCCAGTACAGCGACGAGCACGAAGCCCAAATTAGGGGTCGGCATCTGCCATCCCCTTCTGGGTAGAGGGGGCTCGGAGGCGGCTGCGCTGTGGGCCATCACGGAGCTGAAGCAAGACTACGACGTGTCGCTCGTCACAGCGGGCGACGTGGACCTGGAAGGGCTGAACGAGTTCTACGGCACGGCGCTGAAGGCGTCTGACTTCGCATTGCGGCAGGCCCTTGTGCCGTTCTTCATGCGGAGGAACGCCACGGCGGCGGCGCTGAGACGCGCCTACTATCAGAGGTTCTGCCGGCAAGTGGCCCCCGAGTTTGACCTCATGATCAGCACGTACAACTTCTGCGACTTCGGGGTGCCGGCCATCCACTTCGTGGCCGACTTCACCTTCGACGGCGAGCTGTCGGGCCACTGGGACGCGCGGCCGCGGGGCCTGGCTGCGCTGCTCTACGGGAACCACCCCCTGCGGAAGGCGTACCTTTGGCTCTGCCGTCGGATCCGAAGGCCCTCGGGCCGGGACTTCATGACCCAGGACCTCACGCTGGCGAACTCCCGATGGACGGCAGGGCTTCTGAAGGAGCGGTACGGGATCGAGGCGGGGGTGCTCTACCCGCCCGTGGCCGGCGAGTTCCCGGCTATCCCCTTCGCGGAGAAGGAGGACGGCTTTGTGTTCATCGGAAGGGTGGCGCCGGAGAAGCGGGTGGAGCGGGTGGTCGAGATACTCTCCCGCGTCCGGGGCCTGGGCCATGGCGTCCACCTGCACCTGATCGGTCAGATAGACGGCAGCCCGTATGGAAGGATGGTGAGGAGGCTGTGTGCCGAGCAGGGCGACTGGATTCACGCTGAGGGCAGCAAGAGCGGGGAGGCGAAGTGGCGCCTGATCGCCGGGCACCGGTACGGAATCAACGCGCGGCTGGGCGAGGCATTCGGCATCTCCGTCGCGGAACAGGTCAAGGCCGGGAGCATCGTCTTCGTCCCAGAGGAGGGCGGGCAGGCGGAGATCGTTGGGCACCCTCTGCTCACCTATGGGAGCGTGGGGGACGCGGTGGGCAAGGTGGACCGGGTGCTCCGCGAGGGCGAGACGCGGCGGGCGCTGCTCGACCACCTCTCGAAGCGGGCAGATGCCTTCTCCATCCCGAGCTTCAGGGCCACAGTCCGGGCGCAAGTCGAGGGGTTCATCCAGGCACGGGCGCACCGTTGAAGCGGTTGCTCAAGCGCATCCTGGGCAGGAGGGTCACTAACAGGCTCCGGGCCACCCAGCGAGCGCTCCTTGGGGCGTATTACGGCCTTGGCAACAGGGTGGAGTGCACGATCTGCGGCCGCACGTACTCAAGGTTCCTGAGATTCGCGGGACGAGAGAACCAATGGTGCCCGCACTGTGGCTCGCTGCCTCGACACAGGCTCTTGTACCCGTTCCTTCGGGACAAGATGCACTTCTTCGCCGCGAAGTTCCGGGTGCTTCACTTCGCGGCGGAGGCCTGCCTGGCCCGTGAAATCCGCAAGCATGGAAACATCGCTTACTTCCCTGCGGACCTGGGGGCTTCGCTGATACCCGGCCTCTCGGAACCCCCAGAGCTTGTCATGTCCGTCACCCACATAGGCTTCCGCGACGGCGTCTTCGACGTGGTGTTGTGCAACCACGTGCTGGAGCACGTCCGCGACGACCGGCGCGCGATGCGGGAGCTCCACCGGGTGCTCAAGCCAGGGGGGTATGCGATCCTCCAGGTGCCCATAGACGCCGCCGCGGAAACGAAGGAGGACCCCACCCTCGGCCCGGAGGAGCGGGCACACCTCTACGGGTTTGCCGACCACTTGCGTCTCTACGGGGCGGATTATAGGGAGAGGCTCGCGGAGGCCGGCTTCGAGGTGGAAGTTAGCCGCTACGTGGAGGAGCTCGATGCCGTCCGACACGCGCTGGACGAGGAGGAGGGCATCCATGTGTGCTGGAAGCGTTGAGCCGGACGCGGCGGGACTGCACATCGCGGCATTCGTTACCGCCCCCCAGCCGTTCCAGGTCCCCGTCTACCGTCGTCTCTGGGAGCGCCACGGAATCAGGACCGACCTCTACTGTCTCGACGTGGACCGGGCCCGGGGCTGGGGGGACACGAGTCCCCTCTATCCCGTGGCCGGCCGGGGGAGGGAGTTCCGCCTGGGGCCTCTGCGCCTTGCGTTTCCCCCGGCATCCCTCCTTGCCGCGCTCGGCAGGAAGCGGTATGGCGCCCTGATTATCAGCGGCTGGGAGCGCCACGCGCACGTGGCACTCCACGCCCTCTGCGCAGCGGCAGGGGTGCCGGTGATTGTCGGCTCCGACCTGCGGGCGGGTCCGGGTGGCATGGCGGACAAGAAGCGCTCGTGGCCGAAGAAGGCCCTCCGCAATTGGGTCCTTCCGCGCATCCTTGACTGGGCGAAGGGGGCGCTGGTCCCGGGCGAGTGCGCCGCGGCGTACCTCCAGGAGGCCGGCTTCCGAGGCCCCGTCGGCATCGGGTTGTTCGGCATTGACTGCGCGCAGTTCCGAAACGACGGCGAGCGGCGCCCGCAGGACCGGCTCGACCTCCTCTACTGCGGGCGGTTCATCGAGAAGAAGCGGCCCGACGACGCGGTGCGCGCCCTGTCGCTCCTTGCGAACTCGGGAGTGCCCGCCCGGCTGGTCATGGCGGGCGACGGCCCCACGCACGGCGCCGTGGCACGGCTCGCCCGCGAGTTGGGGGTGGACGCCCTGGTGACGCTGCTCGGCGCGGTGCCGCACGCGGACGTTGCGGGCCTGATGCAGCAGGCCGACGCGCTCGTCCTGCCCACGGCCGGCGAAGCCTGGGGAGTGGTCGTTGTTGAGGCCGCGGCCTCGGGCATGGCGCTCGTGCTGTCCGATCAGGTCGGAGCCGCCAGAGATGTCCTCCGGGAGGGACAGAACGGCTACGTGTTCGCCACGGGCGACGCAGGGAGCCTAGCGGCCTGCATCGAAAAGGTGTGGCAGGACAAGAGGGCCGGCCGCATGCCCGAGGCCGCCAGGGTGTCCCGCGCCCTTGCCGAGCGCTACAGCTTCGAGCACTGCGCTGACGTCTATGCCGACACCATCAGGAAAGCGGTGAATGCCCATGGCCGGGCCAGTGCCTGAGGGCACGCGAGGGGAGCGCCTCAGGGCGCTGGTCGTCGCCGCCGAGTGCAGCCCGGCGAAGTCGCACACGGCGGGCTCCGCGTGGCAGATCGTCTCACGGGTCTCTGCCTGGCACGACCTGTGGGTCATCGCGGGAACGCACGGGCAGCACGAGGTCGAGGAGTGCCTGGCGCGCCAGCCAGAGCTTCCTGGCCGCTTGCACTTTGCCTTCGTCCCCCTGGAGCCAATCCGGCGGGGCGCTGCGCCCAGGCCCGTCTTGCCGGTGGACTCGGTGCTGCGCATGAGGCGGTGGCAGGCCGAAGCCTACGGTTTTGCCACGACGCTGCACAAGGACATCGGCTTCGACGTGGTGCACCAGCTCCGCGGCGATTCGTTCCGCGAGCCGGGCTTCTGCTGGAAGCTCCCCATCCCTTTCGTGTGGGGCCCGACGGGTGGCAACACGGGCGTCCCGTGGAAGCTGATGGGCGCGCTCGATGCCCGCAACCGCCTCCTGCACTGCCTGCGGAACGCGATCACGGCCGTGCAACTGCGGTTCAGCCCAAGGGTGCGCCACGCCGCCGCGCGGGCCGCGGTGCTGCTCGCGCAGACCTCACACGACCAGCGGCGCTTCGCGGAGGTGCTGGGCGCGCGCCCCATCCTCGCCCACGAGCAGGCCGCCGAGCCCGGGATAGGCGAGGTTCACCACTACGACGGCTCGCGCCCCCTGCGGCTTGCCTGGGTGGGCAGGTGCGAGCAGTTCAAGGCCCTTCACCTCGTCCTCGATGCCCTCGCGCGGCCGGGCTGCCGCGGCCGGGCCGAGCTCCACGTGGTGGGCGACGGCCGCTGCCGCGCGGGCTGGCAGCGCCTGGCCGCCCGCCTCGGCGTCGCCGACTGGTGCGTCTGGCACGGCTGGCTCGACCAGAAGGAGCTCCTCACAGTGATGGGCCGGTGCGACGCCTTAGTCTTCTCGAGTCTCCTGGAAGCCACGTCCACCACCGTCATGCAGGCCCTCTCCCTCGGCCTCCCAGTCGTCTGCATGAGGCACTGCGGCTACGGGGACGTTGTGGACCAGACGTGCGGGATTCTGGTCGAGGTCGCGCGCCCCGCCGCGGTCGTCGAGGGCTTCGCCGCTGCCTTCGCGCGCTTGGCGGGCGAGCCCCCTCTGGTGGAGCAACTCAGCCGCGGCGCCCTCGAGAAGGCCCGCGCCCATAGTTGGGACCACCTGGCCGGCGTGATTCGCCAGGCCTATGAGGATGCCGCCCGCGCCCGGAAGCTGCGCTAGATGGTGATCATCAATGCCGACGACTTCGGCCTCGATGCACGGGTCAATGCTGCCATCGTGGAGTGCTTCGCGCGCGGCTATTGCTCCAGCACCACCCTCATGGCCAACATGCCCGGGTTCGAGGAGGCCTGTGAGCTGGTCCGCTGCCAGGGCCTGTCTGAGCACGTGGGCGTCCACCTGGTCCTCACAAGCGGGACGCCTCTGACAGACAGAATGCGCAACTGCCCCCGCTTCTGTGACACTGCTGGACGCTTCTGCCTGGTCAGGACGGGAAGGCTATTCCTGCTGGCCAGCTATGAGAAGGAGGCATTGTTCGAGGAGCTGCGAGCACAGGTCCTCAGATGCCGGGAGCAGGGCGTCACGCTGACACACGCTGACTCTCACAAGCACATCCACGTGGAGTGGGCAATCGCGTCGGCGGCCATGCGGGTTTGCCGGGCAGAGGGCATACCTTGGCTGAGGCTGGCCCGCAACTGTAGGCCGAGGGGCACGCTCCTGAGGGCGGCCTATCGCCACCTGCTGAATTGGCGGATCGCCCGTGCCGGGCTGGCCAGGACACGCTATTTCGGGACACCCAACGACTACCGGCGCCTGGTCGCACGGAGAGGCGCGCTGCCGGACGCGCAACACTTCGAGATCCTCATGCACCCGACTCTGGACGATGGCGGCGCGCTGGTGGACTCGATCAGCGGCGTCAGGCTCGCAGACTGTCTGCCCCCCGAGGAGGCAAGAGGGCGCGCCGTGTCCTTTGCCGGTAAGCAGTACAGGGCTGCCACGTGAGGCACTTCAGGCTTCCCCGGAAGCTCGTGGACCGTGAGGCCTACATCCTGGCGGCGTGCGCCGGCAAGCGCGTCCTGCACCTCGGCTGCGTCGGAAGCGTCCGCACTGGGGATTGGCACGCCCTGGTGAACAGCGGGCGTTGGCTCCATCAGAGGATACGCTCCGCTGCCTCCGAGGCCATCGGGATTGATATCGAACGGTCCGCGGTCAATGAGCTGAGGGAGCGGATGGGGATGACTGACATACTCTGGGGCGATGCGCAGGAGCTCGCGGCGCTGGACTGCGGCTCGTTCGACCTGGTGGTTGCCGGCGAGATCATCGAGCATCTTCCCAACCCAGGGAGAATGCTCGAGAGTGCCCACGCAGTGCTACGCGAGGACGGGCACGTCATCGTCACGGCACCGAACGCTTTCTGCGCTCGGAAGGCGCTGGGGGTGTTGTTGGGCTTGGAGAGTGTTCACGAAGACCACGTGGCCTACTACTCGCACCGAGCCCTCCAGAGGCTTGCAGCGATGTACGGGTATCGGGTTGTGGACCAGTGCAGCTATAGGCTCCGGAACCGGACGCCGCTTCTGCCGTATGTGATCGAGCGCATCGTAGGCATCCTGTCTCCGAACCTCTGCGAGGGTGTGATTTGCAGGATGGCGCGGGCATGCGAATCCTGATGGTCCACAACGACTACGCTCGGCCGAGCGGTGAGGAGCATGCGTGCGAGAGCATCGCGCGGCTGCTCGAAGAAAGAGGCCACGGCGTGACCTGGTTAAGAAAGTCGTCTGCCGACATCCCGGCATCCCTCCGCGGCAGGGCGCAGGCGTTCTTCTCCGGGATCTACAGCTTCAGGGCGCGCCGCGAGATGGACAGGCTCCTTAGCGGAGGCGACTTCGATATTGTGCAGGTGCAGAACCTATACCCCTTGCTCTCCCCCTCAATGTTGCCGCCTGCGCGGACCCGCGGGGTTCCCATCGTTATGCGGTGCCCCAACTACAGGCTTTTCTGCCCGATCGGCCTTTTCCTGTCGAATGGTCACCTATGCGAGAAGTGCTTCACAGGGTGGGAGTGGTGGTGCGTCCTGAAGAATTGCGCGGGCAGCCTGCCGAAGAGCATCGGGTACGCGCTTCGCAACGCCTTCGCAAGGGCCACGGGGATGATCAGGGACAACGTAACCCTGTTCATCGTCCTGTCAGACTTCCAGCGAAGGCGTTTCGCCGCTGCGGGGATCGAGCCGGGCAGGATCGAGGTCCTGCCGAACATGGCCCCGGCGCAAGAGCCGGCGGCGGACGCTGGGGAAGGGAGTCTCGTCTCATTCGTTGGGCGGATCAGCCCGGAGAAGGGGATAGGCGACTTCCTGGCCGCGGCCAGAGCGCTGCCGGAGCAGCGCTTCGCCCTGGCTGGGGACGCCTCGCCGATGCCAGAGGTGGAACGGGATGCGCCTCCGAACGTCACGTTCAGCGGCTTTCTGTCCGGGGGGAAGCTGGCGGAGTTCTACGGGGCGACCCGGATCCTGGTGTGCTGTAGCACGTGCTTTGAGGGGTTCCCGAACGTCGTTGTGGAGGCGATGTGCGCGGGGCGGCCCGTGGTGGCCACACGGATTGGGGCGCTGCCGGAGATCGTGGACGATGGCGTGACCGGCCTGCTCTACGAGCCAGGGAACGTCCCTGAGCTTGTGGACAAGCTGGGCCGCCTGCTGGCGGACCCCGAGCTCTGCCGCGAGATGAGCGCGGCGGGCCGTCAGAAGGCTCTGTACGAATACTCGCGGGACAAGTACTACGAACGGCTGATGGGGATTTACCAGAAGGCCATTGCCCTGGGACATCCCCGCGCAAGCTGAAGGACGCTGCGTGGCAAGCTCCGCGAGCTCTCGGAAGCAATCCACCTGGACAGGACTTGCCTCCTGGACCACGGTTCTGTGGGTCATGCTGTGGCTGAACATAGATGCCGACTACCGGCACCTGAGGAGCCCGAGCGGTCTGTTGGAGTATTTGCACGCGGCAAGGGCGTTGCTGGCCTTCGCCGCGGCCATTGGCGCCTACGTCCTTCTACAGCAGCGCGTTAGGCGCTCCGTTTTCTCTGGGTCGAGTCCCGTCCGCCTTCTGGCCGTGTATGGCGTGATAGCCCTGGGGGCCTCTGTGCTCTCCGAGTCGCCCTTCGAGGCGCTCTACTGGGGCGGGCTGTACCTGGCGGTGTTCGTAGTGCTGGAGGCCGAGATGGCGGGCGGCGACCCGTTGGCCCGGAGCGCGCAGCTCCTCACGCTGACGTGGCTCATCGTGGCATCTCTGGGGGCAGCTCTGGCGATAGTAGGCTGGGACGTGTTTTTCGGCGAGGTCGGCTTGATGGCGCCAGGCGCAGAGGTCATTAGCGTGATCCCGCAGTTCATGGGCTTCACAATGTCCCGGTCCACCGGCGTCGGCCGCCTGGCGGCCGTGCCGGCCGTGTTCGCCCTGGCGCGGGTGTGCCACGGCAGAGGCGTGAGCCGTATCCTCTGGGGGGTGGTCCTCTGCGCGTTCGTGGCGCTGCTGCTCGCGACACGCGCGCGGACGCCCCTCTTCGGGCTTGTGGCTGCCGCGCTGTTCATGCTCTCCGTGCAGAGAGGCAAGGGCGGGTTGCTCCTCGCCGTCGGCGTGGCAGTCCTAGCCATCCTGGCGGACGTCATCTCGCCCGAGAAGGTGGAGGGCTTCATCTACAGACGGGGGACCGGCGAGGACCTGCTGAGGATGACGGGGCGGACCGACGTGTGGGCGGCGGGTTGGGAGGTGTTCATGCGATCACCGGTCGTGGGACTGGGGCCTCTGGCTGACAGGTTCCACATGGGCTGGCGGCACATCCACAGCACCTGGCTTCTCGCCCTGATGCAGGCTGGGGTGGTCGGCGCCGCCTTTTTTGTCGCTGCCTGGGCAATCGGCTGGCGGCTGTTCTTCCGCAATCTCCGCAGACTGGAGACGCTGCCGCCGAGACATCAAGCGCTCCTGATTGAGTCAGGCGCCGTCCTCGCCTTCTTCACCGTCAGGAGCATCCCGGAGACGACGGCTGCCGCCTTCTCCATAGACCTTCTGGTGATCGTTCCCATACTGGCCTATCTTGAGATACTAGATCGCAGTCTGCGGCAGGCTAGCGCGCAGCAGACGGCACAGCGGGCTCGGAATGGTTGCGGCTTCCGCAGGCCGTTCCCGATGGCGCCGCAAGCAGGAGTGGAGACACAAGGTTCCGGTTCCGCGGCTCGGATTGCCGGAAAGCGCTTGACAAACCGCAGGTTCGGTGTAGAATGACAATGGTGATTGGGAGGGTTGCGAGAGTGCCTGCGCTCTCAGGTCCGCATGCCGGACCCGCCTGCCCTGGAGCCGCCGGCGTACCCGTTGCTGTGGGACGCAACCCACAGAGAAAGGGACCGGACTCCATGGCCAGCGAGAAGCAAATCCAAGCCAACCGCCAGAATGCGTTGAAGTCTACCGGCCCGAAGTCGGCGGAAGGGAAGGCGCGGTCCGCACGCAACTCGCTCAAGCATGGGCTGCTGTCGCGCGAGGTGCTCCTGCCCGGCGAGAAGGCGAAGGAGCTGGCGGCGTTCAGGGAGGGTATTCTGGCTCAGTTGGCGCCGGAGGGGGAGCTTGAGGAGTTGCTCGCGGACAGGGTGGTGGAGTCGGCCTGGCGGCTCCGCCGCGCCGTGCGGCTGGAACGGCAGGTCATCCAGAGCAGGCTGGATAGCGAGTGGCGGTACCGAGCCAGCAGCGCTGGGACGCACAAAGGCGAACCTTTCCCCACTGCGGACAGCGTGGCCGCCAGCATGCTGTACTATAAGGACGCTTTCGACAAGCTGGTGCGGTATGAGGCGCACATTCAGCGGGGGTTCTACAGGGCTCTGCACGAGCTCCAGCGGCTCCAGGCGGAACGGAAGGGAGGCCAGGCGCCGCTCCCGCTTGCGGTGGACGTGGACGTCGCCGGCCTGCCCGTGGACGAGGGGCCGGCGCTCAGACGCGCCGCCCAACAGGAAGCGTTGTGCGTTGTGGGCGGGCCGTCTCCGGCCCGCGGGGACGGGCCATCCGGGACGGAGTCGGAGGGGACGCAATCCCCACCAGGTGAGGTTGCGGTCCCCGAAGCCGTGGAGCTGGCGGTACCGGCTGCGCCCGATGGAACCGTCTAGGGCGCGAGCTTTTCTGCGAAACGAAGCCACTCTGCTGAAGCGTGAGGCGGCAACACTGAGGGGCGCGCCCTTGTGGTCCGCCTCTCCGAGGCGGAGTCTTGCCGCCCCGGAGGGGCGGGCCACGTGGCCCGCGTCTTCGACGCGGCAGTCTTCCGCCCCGGAGGGGCGGGCTACTTCAGAAGCTGAGGAGAGCGCGTGAAGGTGCTGGTGACGGGAGGAGCGGGCTACGTGGGGAGCGTGCTCACGCCCATGCTGCTGGCGGATGGGCACGAGGTGGTGCTGCTCGACCGCTTCCTGTGGGGGGTGAAGCCGGTCCTGCACTTCGCGGGACACGAGCGCCTCGAGATCGTGGAGGGGGACGTGCGGGACGCGGCGGCGGTCCGAGCGGCGGCGCAGGGCTGCGACGCGGCGGCCCACCTGGCGGCCATCGTGGGCTACCCGGCCTGCGCCGCAGACCCACACAGGGCGGTGAGCACGAACGTGGAGGGCACCCGAAACGTCGCCGACGCGCTCCAAGGGCGGCCCACCGTCTTCGCCTCGACAGGCTCCACGTACGGGAAGGTTGAGGGCGTTTGCACGGAGGCGACGCCCATCGCGCCCCTCACGCTCTACGGCTCCACGAAGTCCGAAGCCGAGAAGATGATCGTGGACAAGGGTGGCGTCGGCCTCAGGCTCGCAACCGTATTCGGCGTGTCGCCCAGGATGCGGCTCGACCTCCTGGTCAACGACTTCGTCTACCAGGCGCTCCACAACCGGCAGATCGTGCTCTACGAGGGACACTTCCGCCGCACCTTCCTCGATGTCGCGGACGCGGCCAGGAGCTTCGTCTTCACTCTGAACCACTTAGACAGGATGAAGGGCGAGACGTTCAACGTGGGCGACGAGGCGATGAACTACACCAAGCGCGAGGTGGCCCAACACATCAGGGCCTTTGTGGACTACTACCTGCACGAGGCCGATGTCGGCTCCGATTCGGACAAGCGCGACTACGAGGTCTCCTACGCCAAGATCAAGCAGCTCGGCTACGCGGCGAGCACCACCCTGGACGAGGGGATTCAGAAGCTCGTCAAAGTCCTCCGTCACGTCAGGATCACGAGCGAATGGAGCAACGTGTGACTCTTGGCTTTCGCCCCGTACACCCACGTGTGCGGGATGAATGGATGGGTGGATGGGTGTCAGACAGTCATCCATTCATCCACCCATCCAACCATCCCCTCTTGGTTACGGCGGACCGGTGGCCTGATATGACCAGAGTCCTGCTCACCGGCGGGTCGGGGTTCCTGGGGCGCCACATTGCCGCAGAGGCCCGCGCGAGGGGCTACGAGGTCCTCGCCCCTCGCAGCAGCGAGCTCGACCTGCTGACCATGGAGGGCGCCGAAGCGTACATGCGCCAGATCCAACCTCCCGCGGGTTCGGGAACCCGCGGGAGGTCAATTGACGTCATCATCCATTCGGCGGCCTACTACGGCGGGATCGGGATCAACCAGGCGGAGCCGGCCACCATCTTCCACCGCAACACGCAGATGGCCCTCAACGTCTTCGAGCTCGCCAGGGAGCACAAGGTGCGGAAGGTCCTCCCCATCGGTTCCGCCTGCGCCTATCCAGGCTACCTCGCGGGCGACCTCAAGGAGGAGCACTTCTGGGACGGCCGCCTCCACGAGTCGGTGGAGGCCTACGGCTTCACCAAGAAGGTGCAGCTCGTCGCGCAGCGGGCCTACTTCAAGCAGCACGGCATCGAATCGTGCCACCTCGTCCTCACGAACCTCTACGGCCCGCACGATGTCTTCACCGAATACCGCTCCCACGTCCTCGCCGCGATGATCAAGAAGTTCACCGACGCGACGGACAAGGTGGTCCTCTGGGGCGACGGCTCGCCCATCCGCGAGTTCCTCTACGTCAAGGACGCGGCGGAGGCGATCGTTCGGGCAATCGAGCTGGCCCACGACCTCGAGCCGATCAACGTCGGCACCGGGGTGGGCACCTCGATCAAGGAGCTGGCGGAGCTTGTGGCGAAGCTCACCGGCTTCCGCGGCCAGATGGAATGGGACACCTCGAAGCCCGCGGGCACGCGCCGCAAGGTGCTCGACGTCACGCGCATGAGGCAGAAGCTCGGCTGGACCCCGCGCTGGCGCCTCGAAGACGGCCTCGCCGAAACCGTCCGCTGGTATCTCGCAAACAAGGAGGCCGCCGACTCCCGCCAATAGCCCAGCTCCCGGGCATCGGTTACTGCACCCGGTCCCCGAGAATGCGCTTGCCTTTCTGGGTCCAGGAGTGGTAGAATGCTGCCGATGGGCCGTAAGGAGAACCAGTGATGCACCTGTTCCCTGCTGGCGGGGCGATGGGCAGGCGTAGCCTCGCAGCAACGCGAGGTGCCTGGTGTATCCTCGGCGTGGCGCTGATGGCCCTATCCTTCAGTGCCGCGGGCTACGGCGCCGAGCGCTTTGGCGTCCGCAGGTGGGTCAAACCGGACGGCCCGAAGTTCCTCCCTGACGAGGTGATCGTGAAGTTCAAGCCTGGGGCGGCACAGGCGGCTATCGAGGCGGTCCATCGCCGACATGGCACGGCGGAGATCTACACCAGCAAGTTGGGCGGGTTCAAGCGCGTGCGAACTCCCGCAGGCAAGACCATCGAGGAGATGGTCGCGGCACTCAGCAAGGAGCCGTCCGTTGAGTACGCCGAGCCGAACAGCATCTGCTACGCCTTCATGACCCCGAACGATCCTTACTACCAGTATCAGTGGCACCTGGACATTCCGCAGAGCAGCGAGAACCCGGCTTGGCACGGGTCCAATGGCGGGGGGATCAACGTGGAGCCTGCGTGGGACGTTTCCCAGGGGCTTGGGGTGGTGGTCGCGGTCGTGGACACTGGGGTGGCCTATGAGAACTACAGCAAGCCCCCACCACAGCCGAAGACGTACTATGAGGCGCCGGACCTCGCGAACACAACATTCGTGCCAGGCTACAACTTCATCGCGGACACGACCCACGCGAACGACGACGATGGGCACGGCACCCACGTGACGGGGACGATCGCGCAGAGCACAAACAACAGCCTGGGCGTGGCCGGCGTGGCATTCCGGTGCTCGATCATGCCCGTCAAGGTGCTCAACAGCAGAGGTTCGGGCACTGCTGCTACAGTGGCCGATGGCATCCGCTTTGCGGCAGACAATGGCGCCAAGGTCATAAACATGAGTCTTGGCTGGCCTGTGACAGGTGGTGTGCCGTATGATCCTGGCGAGACCGTCCGCAGTGCGGTGGCCTACGCCTATGGAATGGGCGTGACCATAGTGTGCGCGTCGGGCAACGATGGGGAGTCCGCTGTCGCGTACCCCGCCGCCTACGACGACTACTGCATCGCTGTCGGCGCTACGCGCTACGACGAGACAAGGCCGTCGTATTCCAACTACGGAGCGTCATTAGACTTGGTCGCTCCGGGAGGCGACCTAGGCGTTGACCAGAACGGCGATGGCTACGCAGATGGCGTTTTGCAGAACACGTTTGGCAACAGGCTGGACGACTGGAACTATTTCTTCTACCAAGGCACCTCGATGGCGGCACCACACGTGTCTGGCGTGGCGGCCCTCATCATTGCCCTCGGCGTAACCAACCCCGACGAGGTGCGCTCGATCCTCCAATCAACCGCCGAGGACAAGGGAGCAGTGGGATGGGACCAGCTGTATGGTTACGGCCTGGTACATGCGTACGCCGCGGTCCAGGTGGCAGGAGCACCGACGGTGGCCATGGTCACGGTGTTGCGAGCCTCGCCGCAGGACAGCGGCGTCGCAGTCACCTGGGAAACAGCCGCGGAGACGGGCACGCTGGGCTTCTACGTGACGCGGCGCGACGAGGCGACGGGCGAGGAGCAACGGGTCGGCAACCGCCTGCTCCGCGCCCTCGCCCACGCGCCCCTCGGGGGCAAGTACCGCCTGCTCGACCCCACCGCGGAACCGGGCAGGACATATAGCTACACACTCGTGGAGGTGGAAGCGGGCGGCCAGGAGCGGTTCCACGGGACGTGCCGCGCGACCCTGGACAAGGGCGTAGGCGGCGCGGCTGCGGCAACGCCGGCCCTGCGTCCGCCCGATGCTGAGCGTCCCGGCTACAGCTTCTCTGCCCGCGAGACAGGCGAGCCCCGGCCGCGGCGAGCCGGTAGGGGCGGGGCTTGTCCCCGCCCGGATTTGGGCGCCCACAAGGGGCGCCCCTACAGGTGGGCCTCCCCGGGAGCAGCCGCCGTCAAGATCGGTGTGAAGGAAGATGGCCTCTACTTCGTGGGCAGCTCAGACATTGCGCCACTCCTTGGCATTCCGGAACAGGGCATGGGGAACCTTATCCAGCACGGGCTTCTTGCCCTGAGCTGCCAAGGCAGGCCAGTAGCGTATCTTCCGGCAGACGACGCGGGCGGAATCTGCTTCTATGGGAAGAAGCTAGACAGCATCTACACCGACGAGAATATCTACTGGGTGGAGCTCGGCCGCGGGATACTGGTGCGGCAACTCTCGCAGAGCGAGAGCGTTCCGGCGGCGGGAACGGAGACCTTTGTGGACAGCGCGCACGCCGAGGAGAACTACTTCCCAGCCACCGGTCTCTACCACGACCCGGAGGCCGACTTCTGGCTCTGGGCCTACCTCATGGCCGGCTCCCCCGGCGACGACAGGAGGTCGTTCATCATCCGCGCCGATGGCGCGGCGTCCGCGGGGCTGGCCACGCTGAAGGTCCGGCTGAAGGGCGCAACCGACACGAAGGGAGCGCCTGACCACCACGCCCGCGTCGCCCTCAACGGAACCATGGTCGGCGAGGGCCGTTGGGACGGCACCGAGGCCCGCACGCTCGAGTTCGCGTTTCGCCAGGGGCTCCTGCTCGAGGGCGCCAACACGGTGAGCGTGGAGGCGGCATTGCCCCCTGGGACGCCGTACAGCGTCTTCTACGTGGACTCCTTCGACCTCACTTACCAGCGGCACTACGTTGCCGTGGGCGATAGCCTGCTCCTCCGCGCGGACCAGAACCCGGTGGTCACCGTCACTGGCTTCAACTCCCCAGCGATCTCCGTCTTCGACGTGACCGATCCGTGGAGCCCGGCGCTCTTGCGCGGGACCACGATTGACGAGGCGGACGGGACCTGCCGCGTGAGCTTCGCGGCGGCTGGGCCGGACGACCTCTACCTCGCGTTGACGCCCGGCGCGGTGAGGTCGCCGGCCTCCCTGCGGCCCGACGTGCCGTCGCGCCTGAAATCGCGCGCCAACGCCGCCGCTTACCTCGCCATCGCGCCCTCCGAGCTCAAGGAGGGCGCGAAAGCCCTGGCGGACTACCGCCAGGCCCAGGGGCTCGCCGCACTCGTCGTGGACATCGAGGACGTCTACGACGAGTTCGCCTACGGCATCGCCACGCCCAAGGCAGTGCAGGCGTTCCTTGCCTGGGCGCGGAGCAACTGGCGCGAGCCGCCCAGATACGTCCTCCTCGCAGGGCACGGCACGTGGGACTACAAGGACTACCTCGGCCGCGGCGACAACCTCATCCCCGCCCTTCAGGTGGACACCCCCTACGGCCTCTTCAGCCACGACGGCGAGTTCTCGAAGCAGGCCGCGGTCGGGCGGCTCCCCGCGAGGACCCCGGACGAGTTGGCCGTGATGATTGCCAAGACCATCGCGTACGAGCAGAGCGTGGGGGCCTGGCGCAACCGGGTTCTCATGGTGGCCGACAACGCCGACGGCGGCGGGAACTTCCCCCGCGACAGCGACGACCTCGCGGCGCTCATCCCGGCCGGCCACGCCGTTGACAAGGTCTACCTCTCACAGTTCTCCTTGAACGAAGCCCGACGGCGCCTCATCAGCGGGCTCGACGCGGGGGCGCTCCTGGTGAACTACATCGGCCATGGCGGCATGGCGCAGTGGACTCACGAGGGCCTGCTGAGGACGAGCGACGTAGACGCGCTCCGCAACGGCACCCGCCTGCCCGTCGTCGCGGCCCTCACCTGCCTCTCCGCCCGCTTCGCCTTGCCCGGCTACGACTGCATCGGCGAGGCATTCGTCCTCAAGCCTGACGGCGGCGCCGTGGCCTTCTGGGGGCCGTCGGGACTCTCCATGAACGACGAGGCGAAGGGCCTCGGCCGGCGCTTCATCCAGGCCGCCTTCGGGCAGCCCGCCGCCAGGGTGGGCGACGCGGCACTCCGCGCTGCCGCCACGGAAACCGAGATGTCGAAGACCTTCAACCTCCTCGGCGACCCCGCCCTGAAGCTCAGGCCGGCCGATTGACAGCAGCAAGGGTTCCACGCGATGCCGGTGTATGAGTTCCTTTGCGCCGACTGCAATCGCGTGTTCAACTTTCTGGCCCGGAGCCCCGACGCGGCGGGCTGCAAGCCGGCCTGCCCCAAGTGCGGCGGCAGGCGGATGAGCAGGCTCTTCTCCCCTTTCGCAACGGGGCGCAAGGGCGCGCAGCCCAGCAAGGGCGCGGAGGCTCCCTCGCCCGACGCCGACCGCGACCTCAGCCCCGCAGAAGAGGCCCGCATGGAGCGCGCGATGGCCGGCCTCGAACGCGACATGGAGTCCATTGACGAGAACGACCCGCGCCAGGTGGCCGCGGCCATGCGGCGCCTCTCCGACGCCAGCGGCGAGAGGCTCGGCCCAGAGTTCGACGAGATGGTCCGCCGCATCGAGGCCGGCGAAGACCCCGAAAAGGTCGAGGAGGAAATGGGCGACCTCCTCGGCGAAGGGGAACCCGGCGGCGCACCCGGCGGCCCGCCTACCCGCGACGATGGCCTCTATGACCTGTAGGAACCGCGTCAGCTTGACCGCCTATCAAGCAGTCCCTGCTAGCCGACCGACAGGGAGGGGGGCTTTCCCCATCATGCCCATCCCAAAACAGACAACTGGGCCAGTGCGCTTTGGTCTTGACAGCACGGACCCGGGATTGTATGATACCACCACTTTCGGAGGACGCTTGCTTGGCGGGCCTCGCACCGGTAAGCCCAGCAACCGAAGGAACTGCTTCACCGTGAAGAGGAGCAAGTGGAGTAGGACCATGGAAAGGGTTGGCATTGGAGGGGTCCTTACCATAGTCTTTGGGGCGGTGGCTGTTGTGATAGCGCTAGCTTTTTCGCCGCAACCTGCCGGATGGTTTGAGGGGTGGCTGCGTGTGTCGAGTATTCTTGCGCGCCTCATGTCTGGCCTAGCTGGAGTGGCGGTGTCGTTCATTCTTGTGTGTGTGGCCCTGGCGATCTTCGGTCGTGCTGCAGACGAGCAGGAGGTCCCCAGCCGGGCGAATGGCCTGTACAATCTGGAAGGAGTTCTTGACGCCATGTGGAAGACTGCTCTCAACTTCGCAGAAGGAGTGGAGAAGCTTCACATTGAGCTGGAGAAGGGGCGTGAGCCCAGTCGAGCCAATCAGGCCAAGGCCCATCGGAGCGCCCTGCGGAAACTGGATTACGATCTGCTCCAGTGCGACAATCGACACCTGCGGGATTCCGCCGTGTTATCCGGGGTTCCACAGGAGTTCCTGGAGGCGCGCACTGAGCTTCAGAATCAACTCGCGGACATCACGTCCAAGTTGCGGCCTCGTTTCTGGCGAGACCCTGAGGGATGCTTGGCAAAGGCGGCCCGCCGTGCCAGCATCCTGGCAGAGAAGGCGCGGGCCCACGCCCGTGCTGTCGAGGAGAAGAAAGAAGCACTAGGTGCCCGTTCGCAGGCATCCTCTTGAGAGGAGATATCATGAATGAGTGACAAGATCAAAGAAACGCCTGAGCACGTTTGCCAGAGCATGCGTTTGCTTTTTGCTGACCTGGAGCGAGAGTTCTCCAAGGGCGCTGATCGTTCTGCCGTGCGCATGTGCGAACTGTCGAGAGCACTCAGCGATGAGGCCGACCACGCCTTCAGTCACCCAGAGGTCTGGGAGGGGGCGAATTACGAACGTGCTTTGGATCTCCTTCGTAAGTGTGTCGATGCCGTGAGAGGCACCGAGTACGAGGCGAACTGCGCACGCCGTCCAGACGAGTTCGCACGCAGAATCTCTACCGCACGCGAAGCACGAGAAGCGCTGCAGAAGATCGGATGCTAGAAAGCACTCAGGAAAGCCGACATGCGCGAGGCCTCGGCTTTCCTTGCCCGCCGGGCCATCGAGATAGATCCTCCCCCCCCTGACCTGGCTTGCGGTGCCTCCTTGTGAAGTCATGCCGATGGTGCATAGTATACTGCCATCCTGCACTGACCCTTGATGCGTGGGTGTGACATCAGGCCAAGCGCTCAGGCCCACCATCGAATGGGCGGCGGAGAATCCCTCCGCCGACGCTATAAAGCTTGACATGGAGTATGGTTATGCGAATGCCTCCTGGGGCCACTGGATGATCAAAACCACAGGGGGAGGCAATGATCGGCCAGCGGCTAGCTCTGACTCGTCACGAGCCGCGGGGACGGTGGAACGTGCATGCCAAGACCGCCCCGAAGCGGAATTCCTCCTCTGCTGCGCGCGAACCCAGCTCGCGCCCGACGCGGCCGCGCGGGTAAAGTCCCTCGCCGCCCAAGGGCTCGACTGGACCCGTCTCGTGGAGCTCGCCCGCGCGAACGGCGTGCTGCCTCTCCTCTATCGCAGCCTCGCGGCCACGTGCCCCGACGCCGTCCCAGGAGCCATTCTGAAGGGCCTCGCCGACCACTGGCGCGACAACTCCGTCCGCAGCCTGCTCATGGCCGTGGAACTCCTGAAGCTCCTTGAACTGCTCCACACCCACGGCATTCAAGCAATCCCCTTCAAAGGCCCGGCGCTTGCCGCGTCCGCATACGGCGACGTGGCCCTCCGCCAATTCTCCGACCTCGACCTGCTCCTTCCGAGGTGGGACTTCCGGCGGGCCAGGCGCCTCCTCGTCTCCCACGGCTTCAAGTCCTATCGCTTCAACCTCGAACACCCCGCCTCCGGCCTCACCGTCGAGCTCCACAGGCTCCCCATTTCGGATTTCGGATTTCGGATTTCGGATTTCAATCCGCAATCCGCAATCCGCAATCTCCTCACCCGGTCAAGCTCCTCGCCTCCCAAGTGCCCACCCTTGCCCCCGAGGAGATGCTCCTCGCCCTCGCCGCCCACGGCTCCAAGCACTGCTGGGACCGCCTCTCCTGGGTCTGCGACCTCGCCGAGTTCATCTCCAGCCAGCCTCAGACGGACTGGGCGGCCGTCCTCGAACGAGCGACTGCGGCGGGCAGGAGACGGCGGCTTCTCTGGGGCCTGCTGCTCGCGAGGGACCTGTTGGGCCTGCCCCTGCCGTCCGAGGCCGCCGCGGCGGCGGCCGCCGACCCCCGCCTGCCCCGGCTCGTCGCCCAGGCCCGCCCCCTCATCTTCTGGACGCGGCGCGAGCCCTTCGGGAACGTCGAGCAGTGGGCGACCCAGCTCCGCTCGATGGAGCGCCTCCGCGACAGGCTGCTCTTCTGCCTCCGCCTCCTCGCTGAGGGCTTCAGGCCCAACAAGACCGACCGCGCCGCCGTCCCCCTCCCACGGCCTCTCCACCTCCTCTACTACGCCATCCATCCCATCCGCATCGCAGTCACCTACCTCCCCCGCGCCGTGAAGCACCTCCTCAAGGGTGCCTCGTAGCGGCAAGCGCCCCGCTTGTCGAGCGCAGACGGAGCGCCGCGTGCAATAACAGATTCGTGCGGGTGGGCACACCTTTGTGCCCACCTGCACGAATCCGCTATTGCACCCCAGAACGCCGAGAGACCACACGCGAGGCCCGGTGGACCCCAGAGCCTCCTCGAAGGGTCACCGGGCTTCGCTCGTTCTGAGCGTAAGCGTCCTGATGGCCGC
>Ga0194125_10005190_pt1 | contig 19917 bp, 13 predicted proteins | sample TA2KigC250mmetaG_FD_148626 | JGI IMG/M metagenome (GOLD analysis project Ga0194125, IMG submission 148626) | Freshwater microbial communities from Lake Tanganyika, Tanzania - TA2015034 Kigoma Deep Cast 250m | ecosystem: Environmental > Aquatic > Freshwater > Lake | place: Tanzania: Lake...
TAGACTGGGCCATGGCCCCCCTGCTCCCGGCACACCCGGCAGCCCTCCCGTCGGCACCGCAGGTGCCGCTCCACCACGGTCCCTTGGAGAACCCAGGGGGCATCGGCCACCAGTTGGCAGACGTGGCTACGTGTCATACCACACGTATTATACCCCACTTGCCCCCACTTGTCAAGTCCCAATTCCTTGTCCCGCATGGGCCGATTTGGGCAACACGCCCTAAAGGCCTGACACCATGAACCGGGGCGCTCATCCCCAGGCGCGCACCCCGTGTGGCGCGCGCGTGCGCGCCTGGGGCAACTGGCCTGGTGAGGCGGACAGGCCATGGGCTGTAACGTTCGGAATGGCAAGGTCTTACGGCCGCACTCCCCCTCCTGCTCCGCCATTCCCCAGGCGCGCACTCTCTATTGGATGCCGGTGCGCGCCTGGGCGGGGGGGCCGTCGCGCGTCAAGGGGGGTTACAGGGCGCCACCGGTGGGCGGAGGGGCGGGCTTGACCTTGAGGGCGCAGTCGGTGCGGAACTCGGGGAGGGCGATGGTGAGCTGGCCCGCACTGGTGTGGACCCGCATCGTCGCGACTGCCTCGCCCTTCGCCGTGTCCCACACCTCGACGTTGTAGTGCCCCTCCTGGAAGCCGAAGAGGCGGAGGGTGATGTTCTTGAATACGGGGGCATTGGCCGGCTCGGGCATGCGGAACATGGCGCTGCGGGAGTAGACCCAGGCGTAGGCCATCTCGGCGTTCTGGAGGCAGAGGGCGTCGAGGTCGGGATGCCCGGCAGGGAAGGCAACGTCGCGCTGCTCGAGGCCCTTGCCGCGGCGGTCCTCGCCCTTGTGGTAGGCGGCGAGGGCCTTGAACTCGCCGTAGAGGTTGGCGCTGTCAATGAACTGGAACCACCAGAGGAGGGGGGTGCCGGCGGTGTGGGTCATGTAGGTGGCCCAGAGGCCGGCGTGGAGGTCGGCGCGGAGACCGGGGATGCTCTGGTCGCCGACGGGCTTGCCGCCGTACTCGGTGACGAAGCCCGGCTTGCCCAGCTCGCCGAAGGTCTTCGCAGTAGCCAGTATGAGGGGCACGATCCGAGTCTCGTCCTTGAGCCGATAGGCGTCGCACGTCGCGTAGCGGAGGCCGGGGACGGCCAGGAGGGCGGGCTGGATGCGGCTGTAGTCGGTCGAGTAGTGGGTCGTGGCCAGGTGCGCCCAGGGGTCGAGCTGGGCCAGGTAGTCGGCCATCTCCGCGTGCCACTGGGTCTTGAGCTTGAGGGCGTCGGCCTTCTTGTAGAAGTCATAGGAGTCGCCCACGAGGTCAATCTCGCTCCAGAGCTCGAGGCCGGCGATGCGGGCCGAGTAGCCCCAGCGGGCGATGAGGTAGCGGAGCTTCTTCTTGTGCCACTCGCGGGCGAGGGGGCTGCGGAAGTAGTCCTCGGGGCTGGCCAGGAAGCCGCCGTTGCGCTCGTTGAACGGGTTGTCCTCCCACTCGGGGTCGCACCAGGTGGAGCACTTGCCGTGGTTGTCCACGACGAGGTGGAGGTAGAGGCCGTGCTTCTCGGCCAGGGCGAGGAGGCGGTCGAGCTTCCAGGCGTTCTCGAGGTTGTAGCGGCCGACGCCGTGGTAGCCCCGCCAGTCGGCGTTCCATTCGAGTCCGAGCCACCAGGCGCTCATCCAGACCTCTGCGATGTTCTCGCCGTTGGCGGCCATCTTGGCGAACAGGTCGTCGTAGGAGAAGGTACCGCGGTTGGGGAGCGGTTCGGCGCCGATGGCCCGCTGGAGCGCCTCGGCGCGCGGGCTGGCGTCGGCCGGGGCGTGGACGTTGTGGCCGATGGGATAGAACCACTCGCCGTTCGAGAACTCGAAGTAAGCGGGGTCGGCCTGCGACACGCGGACGAAGCCGGGGCTCTTGGACTCGACGCAGGTGAAGGCGCGGCGGCCCGTGGCCAGGCGCTCGGCCTCGCCGTCGGCCGGCTTGTGGACGACCGTGAGGAAGTACTCGTGGCGGCCGAGGGCCGTCGGGGCGTAGCGAACCCTCCAGCCCGCCGGGCCGACGGGTGTCAGCTCCTCGCGGCCGTTCTCGATGCGGTGCACGAAGTCCTGGTGGTAGAACGCGGGGACCGTCTTCGCCATGCCCGCCGGGTCAACGAATGTGGCGTCAACCTGAATCTCGTCGGGGTCGAAGGGGTTCCGCACCTCGCGGGTGAGGCCGAAGGTGAGTTCGAGCTTCTCGTAGCGACCGACTTCCGGGCTGCTCTCGCGCAGGTCCACCACTCGCAGGGCTGGGCGGCCGGGGGCCGCCCTCGCCACCTGCACGTCGTCGAGGAGAAGGGAGCCGTTGAAGCGGTCCTGGCAGAAGAAGCTGATGCCGAGTTCCGTGACCTGGTGCGCCGCGGCGGCGCCCCAGACGCCGTGGTGGCCCGAGGGCCGGAGCTGGGGGCTTGACGGCGAGATGTCCAGCCGCACCTCGTTCCACCGGCCCGGCTTCAACGGCGCCGCGAACAGGTGCTGGAACCACAGGCCGTCCTTGTCCTTCAGGAACACCAGCGTGTGGATGGCCTCGGGCGCATCGTCGGGCACGTAGACGTGATAGGTGAGGTCGCCCGCGAGGTCAACGTCGAAGCCGGCGCGGCGCGAGAGCGACGCGGGGCGCGGGAACGCCACGTCCACCTTGAGCGCCCAGCCGCCTTCCCGCGCCTGCTCCTCGGTCCGCCCGAGGCGGGCGTCGCGCGAGGCCCAGCCATCGGTGCCATGCTCGAAGCCCCAGCGGCCCAGCGGCGGCGCAGGGTTGCCGAGGAGCGACGCGAGAGCCACAAGCAACGCGGCGGGAAGCGAACTGCCCACGGCATCCACCCTCCGTGGCGCCAGCGACCGGGGGATCGGCCTCCATCAGTTCCTGTTGCGGAAAGCCGAGACTGCCTAAAGGCAGGACTCCAAACAACCAGAGAACGCGTTCGGAGTCCTGGCTTCAGCCAGTCTTCGCCTTGCCGGCACAGCGCGTGCTCGGCGAACCAGGCTTTCGGCAACAGGAACTCATTAGCAAGGATAGCCCAGGAGGGGACTCCGGCGCAAGAAACGAGGGCGCGCGGGGCGGCACCCCAGCCGTATCTTCTGTGACTGCAATGACTTAGGTTCGCGGCACCACCCGCCGCCGCGTCACTTCCCCCAGCGGCGATGCCCGGCGCCGGCCCACGCTCACGGCTGGGGCGCCGTAGGCGTGGTGAATGCCTTGGGCACCCAGCCGGTCGTGCCGTCGGGCAGGGAGACGAAGTACCAGACGCCCTCCTCGGCCCAGACGCGCAGGGCGGCCCCCTTGGCAGCCGTCCCAGCCGCCCCGGAGCCGGCCTGGGGCTTCTCGAACAGGTTGACCCTGGCGACGGTGACGTAGACCTGCGCGGGGAGCGCGCCTGCCTCGGGCTTGGCCTCCGGCTGCGGCGGGGCCGCCTTCTCGGGTGGCGGCTCCTCTGGCTTCTCGGGCTCGGGGGCCGGCTCGTCGGGCTTGTCGGGAGCGCGGCCCAGGTCCTCGTACACGTCCCACCAGCCGGCGCAGGGCTGGCTGGACGGAAACGGCCCGGCGATGTAGGCCCTGCGGCCGCGGGCCTCGAAGGGGGAGATTCTGAGAATCTCGCCGTCAAGGGACACAGGGCCGGGCAGGAACGGCGGTCGCCCGGTGTGGATTTGGTAGTGGCCTGGGCAGCCCTCCTTGACATCGTAGAACGGCCCTGCGATATGCGTGTTGAGGCCGCGGCTGCGGCACTGCCGCTCGAACGTCTGCGCGTCCCGGTGGACCTTTACCTGCCCCGCTCGGTCCTCGAACCCGAACTTCTCGAGCACCTAGCCATCGCCCAATGCGCCTGGGGCCAGAGCCAGCCGCAGCGCGGCCAGCGCCGCCAGTCCCCGCACCCTCATCTTCCCCGCCTCCTCTATGGCCGTCGCGGCTCCCCGGCCACAAGTGTAAGCCGGGCGACCCGCGATTGTCAAGCCCCTGGCTCGCGGGGGGTGCAGTAACGGATTTGTGCGCCGCCCGCCGTCGTTCGTAGTTCGGCGTTTACGCGGCTCTTCTGTCCGCCCTGGCAGCCCTGAGGACCGCCTGAAGGCCGAACTACGAACAGGAACGCCCGCTTCGGCGCACAAATCCGTTACTGCACCCGCTCCCGGGCTCCCGGGAGGCGTCAAGATCAGGCTTGACACCTTCGCCGCGAATCCGCATGCTTGCGTGGGGAGGCGAGCAGTCCACGCCAATACAAGGCAGGAGAACGGCACATGGCACAGTGGCAATTCCCCGACGGCTTCTTGTGGGGCACGGCGACGGCAAGCTACCAGGTGGAAGGCGCGGCAAGCGAAGACGGCCGCGGGCCGAGCATCTGGGACACCTTTTGCCGCACGCCGGGCAAGGTGAAGCACGGCCACACGGGCGACGTGGCCTCCGACCAGTTCCACCGCTATGCCGAGGACGTGAAGCTGATGCGCGACCTGGGCGTGGGCGCCTATCGCTTCTCGCTTGCCTGGCCCCGCATCTTCCCCCAGGGCACGGGCGCCCAGAACCCCAAAGGCTTCGACTACTATCACCGCCTCCTCGACGCCCTGCTCGCGGCCGGCATCCGCCCCGCCGTGACGCTCTACCACTGGGACCTGCCCCAGCCGCTCGAGGACGCCGGCGGCTGGCCCGCCCGCGACACGGCGAAGCACTTCGCCGACTACGCCGCCGCCTGCTTCGTCGCGCTCGGCGACAAGGTGGACTTCTGGATCACCCTCAACGAGCCCTGGTGCTCCGCCGTCCTCGGCTATGAGCTGGGCATCCACGCCCCAGGCCGCACCGGCCGCGCCGCCGCCCACCGCGCGGCGCACCACCTCAACCTCGGCCACGGCCTCGCCGTCCAGGCATTTCGCGTAGGCGGCGGCAGGGGCGAGATCGGCACCACCCTCAACCTCGCCGCCACCCGCCCCGCCACCCGCCGCGAGGAGGACGTGCTCGCCGCCGACCGCGCCCGCGACAAAGGCTCCCGCCTCTTCCTCGACCCCCTCTTCGGCGGCAACTACCCCCAGCGCCTCCTCGACGCGTATCCCGACGCCCCCCTGCCCATCAAGGAGGGCGATATGGAGGCCATCGCTCAGCCCCTCGACTTCATCGGCGTCAACATGTACTCCGAGAGCGCCGTCCGCCACGACCCCAACCACCCCGAGCAGTTCGCCCACGTGCCATCGCCCTATCCCCAGACCGACATGGGCTGGGACATCACGCCCCTGGGCATCTACCGCCTGCTGAAGTGGGTGGACGACGAATATGGGCACCCGACGGTCTACGTTACCGAGAACGGCTGCGCCATGCCCGACGTGCTGAGCGACGACGGCACGCGCTGCCACGACCCGGGCCGCGTGGACTTCCTTCGCCGCTACATCGCCGCCTGCGGCGAGGCGGTCCGCGACGGAGTGGACCTCCGCGGCTACTTCGTCTGGTCGCTCATAGACAACTTCGAGTGGAGCTTCGGCTACACCAAGCGCTTTGGCATTGTCTACTGCGACTACGGCGACTGCCGCCGCGTGCCCAAGGACAGCTTCCACTTCTACCGCGAGGTCATCGCCGGCAACGAGGGCTTCGGCCCGGCGTGAGCGCGCGGAAGAGGGACAGGGGGATAGGGGACAGGGGAATGAAGAGAAGAAGGGAATTGGTGTCCGGAAGGACCTAGTTGAGGGAGGAGTCCAGTGCCTATCATGGGCAACCATCCCGGCAGCCGGTTCGTGATCCTCATATGTTGGTTTCTTCTGTCTTCATTCCCCTGTCCCCATTCCCCTGTCCCTCTTTGATTGCCTGACGGGGCGCTTGCAGCGGCTGTGGGAATGAGTAGAGTAGGGGTTCGATGGCGCCATAGGATGGGCCGGCGCGAGGTGGGACGTTGACGAAGGTCGTGCCGCTTGCCTACCTGGCTGCGTGCATCGGGGCCGCTGTGGCGCTGGACGCGCTGTGGCCTGTGGCGCGGGTGATTACGGCGCCGTGGAATCTCCTGGGCGTCGGGGCTGTGGCGGCGGGCGTCGCGCTCGTCGGCGCAGCGGTCTGGTCGCTGAAGCGGCACGGCACCACGGTCAAGCCGCTGCGCAGGCCGAAGGCGCTGGTGACGGCCGGGGTGTTCCGAGTGAGCCGGCACCCGATCTACCTGGGCTTCGTGCTGTGCCTGCTGGGCGCCGCGGTGCTCCTCGGCTCCCTCACGCCGTACGCCGTCGTCATCGCGTTCGCTGTCTTTCTGGACATCGTTTTCGTGCGATTCGAGGAGGCCCGGCTCGAGGAAGCCTTCGGCGAGGCGTGGGCCGACTACCGCCGCAAGGTGCGGCGTTGGCTGTGAGTGCCAACGCTCCGCGGGGATTCAAAGCGGCATCTTTGATGCCGCACTCCACACCTTGCCCACGGCGCAGGCGAGTTTGGAGTGCGGCGACGAAGTCGCCGCTTTGGCTTCACCCGGAGCTGGCGTTGGCGCGCTTGCGCGCGCCGAGCGGACGAGTAAGGTAACAGTTCGGTGCTGGAGCGGTTCTGTCTCGGCTCATGGGATGAAGGAGTGACCGATGAGGAAGGTGTTGTTGTGCGGCTGTGCCCTGGCGGCGGTTCTGGCACTCGCGGGGTGCATGCAGTACGAGGCGACGGCCGCGGGGGCGCGGGCGCGCGAGAAGTCGGCGACCAGGCTCGACGACCGGGCCGACGTGCGGGCGGACCGGATGCTGATCTGGAAGGCGCGGCTGAGCGTGGACGTGTGGAACGTGCCCAAGGCAGTGGCCGACGCCACGGCCGTGGCCGAGAAGCTCGGCGGCTACGTCGAGCAGAAGTCCGACAGCGGCGAGGAGGAGGCCAGCCTCACCCTGCGGGTGCCTGTCAAAGCGTTCAAGGAGTCGCTGGCCGGCTTCGAGGCCCTCGGCACGGTCACCTACCGCAACGTCGAGGCCGAGGACGTGACGGAGCAGTACGTGGACGTGGAGGCCCGTCTGAAGAACAAGGCGGCGCTCCGCGACCGCCTGAAGCAGCTCCTCGACAAGGCGACGGATGTCAAGGACGTGCTGGCAATCGAGACGGAGCTGAACCGCGTGCAGGGGGACCTGGATTCGATGTCGGCGCGGATCAAGTCGCTCAAGGGGCAGGTGGACCTTGCGACGGTTCGGCTCAGCCTGTCTCGCCGGCCCATCCTCGGCCCGCTCGGCTACTTCTTCAAGGGCCTCTGGTGGGGCATCGAGCGCCTCTTCGTCCTCAGGCCGTGAGGGGCGCGCTGGGTCCAGATGGCCTTCAGCGGTTTGGTCCACAGGGGCAAAGACTGCCTAAAGGCAGGACTCCAAACGGGGCGCTCTCCTGGTTCGGAGTCCTGCCTTTAGGCAGTCTTGGTGCCGTTGTCGGCGCCGCCGAACCGCTGGAGGCCCTTTGGCCCTCCGCGGGCGCTTGCGTTCGCGCCACAAATGAGTAAAGTAGCGGTTCGGTGGGAGAACGGCTCTGGCTCGGATTCGGCAAAGGAGGCTGACATGGCTGGCAGAGGATGGTCGCGTCGGGAGTTCTTCGGCGGCCTGACTGCGGCGGCGGCGTTCGCCATCGTGCCGCGGCAGGTGCTGGGCCAGGGAGAGGCACCGCCGAGCGACACGCTGGGTGGGGCGCTCGTGGGCTGCGGCGGACAAGGCGGCGGGACCTTCCGCGGGCTGGGCCGAAACGTCCGCCGCCTCGCCTCGTGCGACGTGAAGTTCAAGGGCAAGGCGGACGAAAAGGAGACCTACACCGACTTCCGGCGGGTGATGGACCGCCGGGACATAGACGTGGTGGCGATCGGCACGCCGCCGCACTGGCACCCGCTGATTTCGATTGCGGCGATGCAGAGCGGGAAGGACGTGGTGTGCGAGAAGCCGCTCACGCGCTTCATCGCGGAGGGCCGCGCCGTGGTCGAAGCCGAGAAGCGCTACGGGCGGATCATCCAGGTGGGCACCTACGGCCGCTATGGCGCCATCCGCGACAGGAACGCCATCCTGAAGCACAAGATCATGACCAGCGGCCTGCTCAAGAAGAGCCCGGTCGTGCACATCAAGAACGGCGGGCTCAAGGTGAAGATGTGGAGCGGCTACGTGAACCCCGTGCCCCAGCCCGTGCCCGACAGCCTCGACTGGGACATGTACTGCGGCCCGGCGCCCCTGCGGCCCTACCACCCGCACCGCGTGGGCGGCACGCACCGCGGCTACTGGGACTACGAGGGCGGCGGCATGGCCGACATGGGCCAGCACCACTTCGACCCAGTGCAGTGGATTTACGGGAAGGACGACACGAGCGCCGTCGAGATCGAGTCGTTCGCCCCGCCGGCTCATCCGCTGGCCTGCGGCATGTGGGGCTGGGCCGAGCTGACGTATGCCGACGGCACGGTCTTCGTCATGAACAGCGGCGAGTGGGGCAAGCCCTACGACCGCCGCCAGGCCCGCGACGTGAGCCTCAGCGATCTCTCCGAGGAGGACCAGAAGAAGGTGCTGGCCGTGCCCGACCCCGAGCCGTGGCCGAGCTTCGAGGAGGCGGTGAAGACTCGCAAGAAGACCGGCGGCTCCGCCGAGCCCGGCCACCGCTCCGCCGCCATCATGCACCTCGCCAACATCTCGATCCGCGTGGGGCGCAAGATCAAGTACGACCCCGTCAAGGAAGAGGTCATCGGGGACGAGGAGGCGAACCTCCTCGTCCATCAGCCCATGCGCGCCCCCTGGCACCTGTGAGAGCGAGGAGCAAGCCCATGAACGCCAAGCTGCTATCTGTCGTGTGCGGCCTCCTCGCCCTCGCCGTCGCCTTCGGCGGCCAGGCCGACATTGAGGCCCTCGTGAACTCGATGCCCAATAGGGACGGGGATGGCAAGCACACCGGCCCCGACCCCGAAACGGCCCAGAGAGCCGTGGATGCCATTCTTCAGGGGGGCAAGGCCAGCATCACCGCCCTGGTGGACATGCTCAGGGACCCGACGCCACCACCCGCGAAGGAGGGCGAGCCGAAGAAGCAGCAGGAGAGGGTCGAGGACTACAAGGCCCACTACCTGCTTCACGCCGTGGCCACCTACGCGCGGCGGCCCGACGGTGAGGCCGACCGAAAGACGGTCACGGAGGCCCTCGCCGCGGCGCTCGAAGTCCAGCGGCCCGTCATCGTCAAGAAGCACATCCTCGAAGAGCTGCTCTGGCTCGGCGGCGAGGAGCCGGTCCCTGTCCTCACCAAGCTCCTCCTTGACCCTGAGCTTTACGATTACGCCGCGCGGGCGCTCGAGGCCCGCAAGCTCGCGCCGCCGTTGCGCGCCGCGCTCCCGAAGGCCAGCGGCAGGAACCGCGTGGCACTTCTCCAGGCCCTCGGAAGGGTGCGCGACGCCGAGGCCGCGCCGGCCATCCTGGCCGACGTGAAGAGCGCGGACCCCGACGTGCGGCTCGCCGCCGCCGAGGCCCTCGGGGACATCGGCGACGCGAAGGCGGTGGACGCCTTGCTGGCCGCGGCCAAGCTCGACAAGGCGACCGCCTACGAGATGACGTTGGCGGAGGCGGCGCTCCGCCTCGCCCAGCGCCTGGCCGACGCCGGGAAGAAGGACGAGGCCAAACGCATCTACGCCACGCTCCCGCAGCAGTATCCCGGCAGGGCAGGCCGCCACGTCCGCTGCGGCTGCCTGGCCGGCCTGGTGGCCGTGGCGGGCGACGAGGTGCTGCCTGAGCTTCTCGCGGCCATCGCCGACCCCGACCCGCAGGTGCGGGCGATGGGCGCACAGGTCGCAAGGTCCCTCGCCGGCCGCGCCCCCGTCGAGCAATGGGTCGCCCTGATGAAGAAGTCGGCGGGCAAGGACCGCGCCGGCGCCCTGTTCATCCTGGGCGCCATAGGCGATGCCAAGGCCCTTCCCGCCGTGCTCGAGGCGATGGACGATAAGGACGAAGGTGTGCGCCAGGAGGCGATGGAGGCGGCCGCGGCCATCGGCGGCGAGGCCGCCGCAAAGGCCCTCATCGCGCGGCTAGGGGCAAAGGACCGGGCCGAACAGCAGGCCGCCTTCGAATGCCTGATCAAGTGCAAAGGGGACGCGACGAATGCGGCCATCGCCGCGGCGGCGAAGGACGCCGCCGATGCGGCGCTGAGGGCCAGGCTCATCGAGGTCCTCGGCGCGCGCCGCGCGGGCGACCAGATGCCGCTCATCCTCGCGGCGGCGCAGGATGCCAACTCCGTGGTCCGCGCGGCCGCCGCGCGGGCGCTCCAGACCGCGGGCAGCGACCGGGAGGCCCCCATCCTCGTGAAGATGCTCAAGGAGGCGAAAGAGGCCGAGGAGCGCGGGGCCGCCGAGCAGGCCCTCATCGCCATCGGCCTGCGGGCCAGGGACCAGGTGGCCAATCAACTCGCCGCTGCGCTCGACGGCGCAAGCCCCGAAGCCGCGGGCGCCATGCTCCGCATCCTGGGCCGCGTCGGCGGCTCCGCCGCGGCCAAGGCCCTCGTCGCCGCCGCCGACAGCCCCGACGCGAAGGTCAAGGATGAAGCGGTCCGCGCCCTGGCCAACTGGACCGAGCCGAACGGCATGGTTCAGGCGGCCGACGGCTTGCTCAAGATCGCGTCCACCACGGTCGATCTGCGGCACCACGCCCTCGCGCTCCGCAACTACGTCGCCCTCGCCCGCTCCGAGACGTGGCGGCGCGAGCCCCCTCGGCAACTGAAGATGTACGGCGAGGCCCTCAAGATCGCCAAGCGCGCCGAGGAGAAGCGGGCGGTCCTCGGCGGCCTGACCGAGGTCCGCGAGCCCCAGGCCATCGCCCTTGCCGCGTCCTGCCTCAAGGACGCCGAGATTGCTGAGGAGGCTGCCGCTGCCATCGTCCAGATCGCCGACCGCGTGAAGAACAAGGCCGACGAGGTGGTCCAGGCCGCCCTCCGCGGCGTCGTCGAAATCTCCAAGAGCGAGAACACCCTCAAGCAGGCCAAGAAGCTCCTCATCAAGAAGCCCTGAGCATCCGGCACCCCACCCCCCTCCCTCTCAGGGAGGGGGCAGGGGGAGGGTTGGACGCCTGTCCAGTCCCCAAGTCCCACCCTCGCCCTCCCCTCTCCCTGGGAGGGAGAGTGGTTGGGGTAATCACCCCCCTCCCTCTCAGGGAGGGGGCAGGGGGAGGGTTGGGCGCCTGTCCAGTCCCCAAGTCCCACCCTCACCCTCCCCTCTCCCTGGGAGGGAGAGGGGTCAGGACGGAGAACCACCATGAGCAAACTCGTTCCGCTTCTCGCCCTCTGGGCGGGCGCCGCGCTCGCAGGAGAGGCGAAGGGGCCGGAGACTCCGGCCTCGCTGGCCGATGCCCCGCCCAACACGTGGGTGAAGGCGCTCGTGACGAAGACCGGCTGGCGCGAGCAGCCCCTCTTCCTCTACGTGCCCGCCCTCAAGCGGTTCGTCATGGCCAGCGGCATGCAGGCGTACGGCGGCAACGTCCCACGCCACTACGACACCGAAGAACTCGACCTCGCCCAGCTCAAGTGGCTCAACGCCTATCCGCCCGACGTGGCGGCCGGGCGGCCCGAATCAGGGCCGGTCGGCGAAGAGTACGCCGAGAAGCGCGCCAAGATGGGCTACAACGGCCCCGAGCTGTTCTACAAGGATGGCGAACACCTTCGCCCCGGCGCGGGCGGCCAATGGCTCGAATCCCGCATGGGCTACGAGTCGTGCTACGTGCCGGATGACGGCAGAATCTACGCCTATCTCCACGACAGGACGCTTCGCTACGACCCCAAGGCCCGCACGTGGGAGGACCTGAAGGCGAAGCCGCGGGCGACCTGCCGCGTCTGGGGCTCGATGTCCTACGACCCCGTGAACAAGGAAATCCTCCACGCCGGCGGCGACGGCGGGAGCGCCGACGTGGCGACCTGGGCCTACAGCATCGAGAACAACGAGTGGCGAAGGCTCGAGTTCGGCTCCCCCGAGCTACGCGACCTCACCACGAAGGCAAAGGCCCTCCGCTGGCAGGCCAAGGCCCTCCTGGGCGCTGTGTGCAACCGCTTCGCAATCACCGAGACAGACCAGGAGGCGAAGGCGGACCTGGCAGCGCAGGCCGCGGCGCTCGCGGCGGACGCTGAGGCTCTCCGCAAGGCTGTTGCCCTATCCCACTGCGGAGAAATGGCGCGCAAGATCGCGGTTCGGCGCCTCGATGCCGCTGTTGCGGCCATCAAAGCGGTTCAAGGCAAGCTATCGGGCGCGATCACGCCCGACTTCATCGCCGAGGTGCGAGCGTCGCGGGTGGTCTTCGAGCAGGTGGTGGACGCGTTGGCCGTTGAGCCGCCGGGCCGCGCACGCTCGCAGACCGCCTACGACCCCATCCGCAAGAAGATCATCCTCTTCGGCGGCGACGGACTCGACCGCGTGCTCTCGGACACGTGGGTCTACGACTGCGCGACCCGGACCTGGGAGCAGCGGTTCCCGGAAAAGTGCCCCACGCCGCGGGCGGGCCACATCCTCGCCTGGCTCCCCAAGGCCCAGAAGCTCGTCCTCGCCGGCGGCTACAGCCGCGAGTGGCTCGCCCAGGAAGTCTGGGTGTACGACGTGGCGGCGAACGAGTGGAAGATGCTCCTCCACGTCCCGCTCAAGCCGGAGGACTACGGTCGCGCCCAGTTCAGCCCCAACGCCCCCCGCGTGACCTGCCGCGACGTGCAGACCGGGGCGGTGAACGACGACGATGTGCTCGTCTGCGTCACCCCCGCCGAACGCCCCAGCCTCATCACCTGGGCGGTCAAGGTGGATGTAGCCGCAACCGTCCCGGTTGCGGAGGGCATGGCCGCCACCTCGGGCGCCTACACCTTCAACCGCATTGACCCGGCGATCTGGGAGAGGGCGGCCACGCAGGGCCGACCCTACAGCGACCTGCCGCCGAACGTCTGGACCTCGCTCGACTTCCCCCGCTACGCTCCCGGCGCACGCAACCGCTGGGGCACGACCGCCTACGACTCCGACCGCCATCAGCTCCTCTTCTGGGGCGGAGGACACGCCACGAGCCAGGAGAACGACGTCGCCCACTTCAGCCTCCGCGGCGGCTTCTGGACCATCGGCTACCACCCCGACGACCCGATTGACCGCGTCTACGCCAGCCAGCCCACCCCGCTGAGCTTCAACGACCGCGCCCACGTCCCCGTCCACGCCTACAAAGCCTACTGCTACGACGCAACGGCGGGGAAGATGCTCTACTTCGACCGCGCCTACAACCCGGCGGTCCGCGAATGGGAGCCGCAGCCCATCCCCGGCCTTGAGCACCGCGGCGTGATGCACAGCTTCATGGCCCCGACGCCGAAGGGCGCCGTGACCTATTCGGAGAAGGGGCTCTTCCTCTTCGACGCCAAGGCGGGCAAGTGGAACAAGCTGCCGTGGGACGGCCCGCCCTTCGGCGGAATCTGGTGCGACGGCCACGGCCTCCGCTACGACTCCAAGCGCGATTGCCTCTGGCTTGCCAACGACAAGGACATCTGGCGCTACGACCTTGCCACCGGCAAGGCCGCAAAGCTCGGCATCACCAAGCCCAAGGCCCTCGGCCAGTTCATCTTCTGGGGCGAACAGGTCTACCTGCCCGACGCCGACCTGATGCTCCTGATGCGCCTCTTCGCGGCGCCCGACGGCAAGCAGCGAAACATCGCCTGGGACCCCGCCGACGGCCGCTTCTATTGGGCCGACCTCAAGTTCGAGGCCAAGGGCAAGCCCGTCGAGTTCAAGGAGAATCCCTTCAGTTGGTCCGACGCCCTGGCCTACGACCCCAAGCTGAAGCTCGTCATCCTGAACAACTCCAGCGACTACAAGGTCTGGGTCCTCAAGTTCGACCGCAAGGCCGCGAAGATGGAGGTGGTGGAATGAGCCTGGTGAGGCCCGACAGCCTGGCCGCAACGCTCGACGCGGTGAACGAAGCCATCTTCTTCGGCCGGCCGCTCTCCAAGGCCGATCGGCGCGAGGCCGCAGCCTGGATTGCGGCTCGACAGGGCCTGCCCGGCTCCTATCACGGCATGTTCGCCCCCACTGAGAGCGATCGCCGCGGGGGCATGCGCCTCTTCACTGGCGAGCGAGTGGCCACCCGCGCGGCGACGGCTCACATTCTGGGCGAGGAGGCCTGCCGCGCGCTCATCCTTCTTGGTGGCACAGGCATCTTGCCTGTGGCGCACAGGCTGGAAGCCTGTGCCACCCAGGGCGCCGCGCTGGCCCGTGCGACCGAGGGGATGCTGGCGCGCCTTCGCGCCGCCGAGGAGCGCGAGAGGCACATGGGCCGCCCCTGGCTCGGCCAGTACTGCTGCGGCAGGTGTACCGCCGCCCTCTGGCGCCATCTTGCCGCCGGCGGCCTCGAGCGTGCCGAGCACCATCTGGCCGCAGGGGTCGAAGCCCTCCGGCTCTCGCGCGACGGCGAGGGTCGTTGGCGACGCTATCCCTTCCACTACACGGTCCTGGCCCTGAGCGAGATGGACATCTCGCTTGCGATTGACGAATTGCGCTACGCGGCCCCTATCCTCCAACGCCTTGCCAGGCGCGCCCCGGAAGGCGATGCCTTTGCCACCCGCCGCCACACCCTCGCGCAAGGGGTTCTTGGGAAGGTCTGAGGCCGGCAGTGGTCGGAGGCCCTTATGTCGGACATCTGTCAGGAGGTGTGGCATGCGAGCCCCAGGCACAGGTTGGGTGGGCCCGATTCTCTACCTGCTCGCCCTCGGATGGGTCGCGGCGGCAGAGGGGGGATACAAGGGAGTCCGAGAGGAAAACCTGGGCAAGCTCCTGCGGATCTGCCGCTCTGTGCAAAGCAAGGATGGACTCCACTTCGCCTATGTGACGCCCAAGGGAAAGAAGTGTCTCGTGGTCGTTGACGGCCAGCCGGGGCCGGAATGCGACGAGATCGATTCGTTCTACTTCAGTGAAGACGGGAAGCGCCTGGCCTACACGGCGAAGAGGGGAGACAAGGAGCTGGTCGTCCTCGACGGCCAGCCCGGGCCGGGGTACGACGAGATCGGGAAGAACTCGCTCGTCTTCGATGCTGACGGCAAGCGCGTGGCCTACACCGCGAAGAAGGGGGACAAGACGCTCGTGGTCCTCGACGGCCAGCCAGGGCCGGAATTCGACGAGATCGGGAAGGGGAGGCTTCTCTTCCCCGATGGCAAGAGCGTGGCCTACACGGCGAGGAAGGGGGCCAACTGGTCCGTCGTGGTCGGCAGCCAGCCCGGGCCAGGATACGACGGGATCGGTTATCCTGTCTTCAGTGCTGACGGCAAGCACCTGGCCTACCCCGCCAGGAGAGGGGGCAAATGGTGCGTCGTTCTGGACGGCGTGCCCGGGCCGGAGTACGAGGAGATCCCGGAGTACTCGGTCGCCGTCAGTTCTGACGGCAAGGCCCTGGTCCACACGGCAAGGAGGGGGGGCAAGTGGTGCGTCGTCTTGAACGGCCAACCCGGGCCGCAGTTCGACGAGATCATGTGGCGCTGGCTCGTCTTCAGCCACGATGCCAAGCGAGTGGTGTACGTGGCGAGGAAGGGGGACAGGGAACTGGTCGTCACCAATGGCCAGCCAGGGCCGGAGTACGACGCGATCCCTGTGCTCGACGTCAGCGCCGACGACAGACACGTAGCTTACCTGGCGTCGAAGGGCAATAGGTGCTGCGTCGTCCTCGACGGCCAGCCGGGCCCGGAGCATGGCGTCATAGAGACGCGCAGCGATCTCCTGAGTCCTGATGGCAAGCGTGTGGGCTACGTGGCTTGGAGTGAGGGCGGGTGCTTCGCCGTCATTGACGGCAAGCCTGGGCCGCGATGCGACGACATTCGGCCAGGCAAGCCCCTCTTCAGTCCCGACGGCAAGCGCGTTGGCTATGCCGCCACGGCGACCATGAGGCGCACGTGGTTCGTCGTCCTCGACGGCCAGCGTGGGCCGGAATACGATGGGGTGGGTTGGCCCGTCTTCAGTCCTGACGGCAAGCGCGTTGCCTACGTAGCAGGCAGGGGCGAACCAGGCGAGGGGGGCAAGGGCTTCGTCGTCCTCGATGGCCACCCCGGCCCGGAGTACGACGATATCGCTAGCCCTGTGTTCAGCCCTGACGGCAAGCGCATGGCCTACGAGGCGAAGAAAGGGAACAGGTGGCTCGTCGTCGTAGACGGGCTGCCCGGGCCGGAATACGACAAGATCGTCGAAGGCGGGCCGACGTTTCATCCGGACGGCATGCTAGAGTATCTTGCGGTTCGGGACGGGGCGCTCTACCGTGTGAAGCACATGCCCTGACCTGTGTGGCTCACTTGGTGGCTCGCGGCTCGACGACGAGGCCGCGGATGAGCCAGTAGCCGCCGCCCCCGTGTTGGACCCAGCCGCCAAACGTCACAAGCGTCGCGGCGGAAACGTCGGGAGCCTTGAACCGCAACATCGCCGTGTGCCAGGGCTGGTCCTTGAGCGGCTTGCCCGTGTCAATAACCACGGCATCGTCGGTTGAGGTCACAGTCAGGGTGTCGCAGGTGGCCTCGAGGAGGGCGAGCTCGGCGGGGCGGGCGTCGGCGCCAGGCTTGGCCTTCTTGCTGAACTTGATGGTGCCCTGGTTGGCGGCGGTGACGAGCTTGACCTCGAATTCGGCCTTGGCGGCCGCACGGAGTGCCGCCTGCTCGCACCACATGCCGCGCTGGCGTCCGCCCGAGCCGTTGATGCCGCAGGACGTGGCGACCCCGCTCGCGGGTTGGGCGGGGGGCGCCTTGGGGGCTTCGAGGAGGCCGAGACGCTTGTCGCCTGCGCGGAACTCGACGAGGCCCTTGCCGAGGAGGGGGGAGGCATCAACGTCGGCGAGCCCGCCGGCGGGCACCTCCCAGGGGCCGGCGAGGGTCTCGATGGGCTTCTGGGGGAGGGGGTTCTTTTCGCGGAAGGCCTGGCCCCCCTCGCGGGCGTCAATGTTGACGGTCTGCACGGTGATCTTGGCCGCCACGCGGGTGAGGTTGGCGATGAGGTAGCGCGGCTTCCCGTCGCGCCAATACTCCTGGACGAAGAGCCCTGTCCGCCAATCCAGCCCCACGCCGATGCTCGACGCGACCACTTCCCCAAGCAACGCACACGCAAGCGCCAGCATCGCACAGGTTCGCACGCGCATCGAGAGTCCTCCTTTGTGCTGACGGTCCCCCTCTTAGACGCAGCCGCTGCGAGTCGGTTCGCGTCATGGCCGCCGGGGGCCATACTCGCTCCTCGCGGCTCCTTGATCGCCTGGGGGCCGGTGGCTATAATCGCCTCGGCTCTTGCCAGTGAAGGGTGCCGCGATGAGGCTAGAGGGAAAGGTGGCACTGGTGACCGGCGGCAGCCGCGGCATCGGGCGCGCCATCGCCCTCGCCCTGGCGCGCGAGGGGGCCAAGGTGGCCTTCAGCGGCCGCTCGCGCGACCACATGGACGAAACGCTCCTCCTCATCGCCGAGCACTCGGGCCAGGCCTTGGCCATTGCCGCCGACGTGCGGAAGCCCGACGACGTGCGGCGGATGGTCGAGACGGCCGTGGCCGAGCTTGGGCCGATTGACATTCTGGTCAACAACGCCGGCATCGCCCGCTTCGCACCCGTGCTCGAAGCCACGGTGGAGGACTGGCAGGCGATGCTCGACGTGAATCTCATCGGCCCCCTCCTGTGCACCCAGGCCGTCCTCCCCTCGATGCTCGAGCGCAAGCGGGGCTGGATCATCAACATCGCCTCCAGCTCCTCCGTCAAGGGCTACCCCGACCAGAGCGGCTACTGCGCGTCCAAGCACGCCCTCCTCGGCTTCGCAAAGGCCCTCGCCCTCGAAACCCGCAACACTGGCGTCCGCGTCCACTGCATCTGCCCGGGCGGTGTGGACACCGAGATGGCGGGCCTGAACCCCAGCTTCGGCGACCGCGCTGACCTGATGAAGCCCGAGGAGGTGGCCGAGGCCGTCGTCTTCCTCGCCTCGCTCGACGGCGTGATGATGATTGACAACCTGGTCCTGAGGCGGTACAAAGCGACCCCATGGTCGTGAGGTGAGCCGTTGTTTCATTGGTTTTCTCTGGAGCCCAATGCGTAATCCGTAATCCGTAATCCGTAACAGGACAGAGAACCATGAGAATCCTCCCTTCTCCGTCTGGTTACGGATTACGGATTACGGATTACGAATTCCGTGCAATGCGCCGCCCACTATCCTCCCTCCGCGCCTTCCTCCTGGACATGGACGGCACGGTCTACCTCGGCACACGGCTGCTGCCTGGGGCCAAGGGCTTCTTCCGCCTGCTGGCCCGCAGGGGCATTCCCTACCTGTTCTTCACCAACAACTCATCGAGGGACAGGTTCCTCTATCGGGACAAGCTGGTGGGGATGGGCCTCGACGTGGCGCCCGACCAGATCATCACGTCGGGCGAGGCCACGGCCCTCTACCTGACGGCCCGCACGGCGTACCGCCGCCTCTACGTCCTCGGCACGCCCAGCCTCGAAGAGGAGTTCCGCCACGCGGGTCTCGTTCTGGCCGACGAGGACGTGGACGCTGTGGTGCTTGGCTTCGACACGACGCTGACCTACGCCAAGCTCGAGCGGGCCTGCCACCTGTTGAGGGGCGGCGCCGCCTTCATCGCCACCCACCCCGATAGGGTGTGCCCGACCGAGCGCGGCCCGGTGCCCGACTGCGGCTCGATGATCGCCCTGCTGCGCAAGGCCACGGGCGTGCGCCCCGTGGTCATCGGCAAGCCGAACCGCCGCATGGTCGCCATGGCCCTCCGCAAGCTCGGGCCGGGCTATCGCCCGCGCGACGTGGCCATCGTGGGCGACCGCCTCTACACCGACATGCGCATGGGCCGCCGGGCCGGCCTCACCTCAATCCTCGTCCTCTCCGGCGAGACGAAGCGCGAGGAGCTGGCAACGACGAGGGATGTGCCCGACTATGTGTTCAGTTCGCTCCGGGAGCTTGCGGAGGCCCTGACGCGTGACGCGTGACAGGAGAGCCACGAGCCGCGAGCGCCGAGCCGCGAGCCCGCAAGACCACGAGCCGGCTTCCTTGCTTTCGGCTCGTAGCTCGTCGCTCGCCGCTCGCTGCCCCTCTTGTCACGGGTCACGCGTCAGGCTTGCCTTCCTGGCCAAGACCCGCTATATGTCATCGCACACCCATCCCTCAGAGGAGACGCTTCAATGAAGGTCTTGCTCATCGGCAGCGGCGGGCGCGAGCACGCGCTGGCCTGGAAGATCGCCCAGTCGCCCAAAGTCACCAAGCTCTTCTGCGCCCCGGGCAACGCCGGCATCGCCGCCGTGGCCGAGTGCGTGGACCTGCCCGCCGACGAGGTGCAGGCGCTGCTGAAGTTCGCGCGCCGCGAGCAGATCGGCCTCACCGTCGTCGGCCCCGAGGCCCCCCTGGTCGCCGGCATCGCTGACCGCTTCGAGGCCAGCGACCTGCCCATCTTCGGCCCCAGCCAGCGCGCCGCAGAGCTCGAAGGCTCCAAAGTCTTCGCCAAGCACATCATGCGCAAGCACGCCATCCCCACCGCCCACTACGACGTGTTCGAGACCGTGGACGCCGCCGAGGAACACGTCCGCAAGGCCCCGCTGCCCCTGGTCGTCAAGGCCGACGGCTTGGCCGCGGGCAAGGGCGTGATGGTGTGCCAGACGCGCGAGGCGGCGCTCGACGCCATCGCCCAGATCATGAAGGAGCGCGTCTTCGGCGACGCGGGCAACCGCGTGGTTGTGGAAGAGTGCCTCATTGGCGAGGAGGCCTCCATCCTCGCCCTCACCGACGGGCGGACCATCGTCCCCCTGCCCTCGTCGCAGGACCACAAGCGAATCAACGACAACGACCAGGGGCCAAACACGGGCGGCATGGGCGCCTACTCGCCCGCGCCCGTCATCACCGATGAGCAGGCGGCCCGCATCGAGCGCGAAATCCTCATCCCCATCGTCCACGCCATGAACGCCGAGGAGCGCCGCTACAGAGGCGTAGTCTACGCCGGCGTGATGATGACCGACGACGGCCCGAAGGTCCTGGAGTTCAACGTCCGCTTCG
>Ga0194125_10005191_pt1 | contig 19915 bp, 17 predicted proteins | sample TA2KigC250mmetaG_FD_148626 | JGI IMG/M metagenome (GOLD analysis project Ga0194125, IMG submission 148626) | Freshwater microbial communities from Lake Tanganyika, Tanzania - TA2015034 Kigoma Deep Cast 250m | ecosystem: Environmental > Aquatic > Freshwater > Lake | place: Tanzania: Lake...
GACCGGATGCCCTATACGCGGGCCGCTTGCACCGTCGCCTCGGCCTCCATCGCGGGCGTCCCGCCCTTCAACGGGTTCTGGAGCAAGCTGATCCTGGTGATTGCCGCGGTGCAGGCGGGCTTCTTCGGCCTGGCCGCGGTCACCGTGGTCGTCAGCCTGGTGACGCTGTTGTCGTTTCTGAAAGTGCAGCGGTACGTCTTCCTCGGCGAACTGCCCGAGAGCCTGCGCGGCACCCGCGAAAACCGGGGCTCCATGCAGGCGGCCATGCTGCTGCTCGCGGCGCTGTGCCTGCTGATGAGTCTGCTGATCCTGGTGCCGTCGCTGCGGACGACGGTCCTGCAGCCGGCGGTGGACGTTCTGATCGAGGGCGTCAGGATAATTGATAATTGATGATGGCCCTGATCAATAGGCAAGGGTATACCCGATGCGGCGACTGATCTATTTCGTGCTGGCGTTTCTCGTGTGGGTCCTGGTGACCTGGCCGTTCGTGGACGGCCGGGTCGATCTGCAGGTCGTCGTCGCGGGGCTGATCGCCTCGTTCCTCGCGGCCATCCTGTTCCATGAGATCCTGCCGAAGGAGCATCACGTGTTCCTCTCGCCGGTGCGGGTGTTCTGGTTCCTGGTCTACGTGCCGGTGTTCTTCTATCACATGGGACGGGCGAACCTGGACGTCGTCTACCGCGCCCTGCACCCGGCGCTGCCGATCCGGCCGGGGATCGTGAAGATCAAGACGAGCCTCAAGACCGACTCGGCGATCACCGCCCTGGCCAATTCCATCACGCTCACCCCCGGCACGCTGACGGTGGACCTGACGGACGACGGGTACCTGTACGTCCACTGGATCAACGTCCGCGCCGAGGATCCCGAGCAGGCGACGCGGCTGATCGCCCACCAGTTCGAGTGGTTCCTGCACAAGATCTTTGAATGACCCGAGGCGCCTATGCAGGTGTTGATGCAACTGTTCTTCCTGAGCTTGTGTGCGTGTTGTTTCCTGTGCCTGTACCGGATCGGGCGCGGGCCGAGCGCCCCGGACCGCACGGTGGCCATCGACATCCTCGGGATCGTCGTCACCGGCTTCTGCGGCCTGCTCGGCCTGGCCACCGGCCAGGACTTCTACCTGACCGTCGCACTGGCCTGGGCGCTGCTGAGCTTCATCGGCACGATCGCCCTGGCGAAATTCCTGGAGGGCCGCAGCTTCGATGAGTGAGATCATGGGATACCTTCTGATCGTCCTGGGAATCCTGTTCAACGTCTTCGGATGCGTGGGACTGGTCCGCTTTCCGGATGTCTACAACCGCCTGCAGGCCGCCACCAAATGCGTGACGCTCGGGACGGTCCTGCTGCTGGTCGGCGTCGCCCTCGCCAACGGCACGGGCCCCATGGCCGCCAAGGCGGTCATCTGCGCCGTGTTCGTCTTGGTGACCTCGCCCACCGCGGCCCACGCGATCGCCAAAGGCGCCTACGCCTCCGGCGTCCCGCTGTGGGAGGGAACGGTGGTCGATGCCTACGCGGAGTTGAAGAAAGTGAAACGTGAAGCGTGAAACGTGCAGCGTGGGGCAGCAGGTTCTGCCCCTTCCCGAACGATCCGTAACCGGGCGAGCTCTTTCGCTTCACGCTTCACGAACGACGCTTCACGAACCAGGAGTGCCAACATGCGTTTACCGAAATTGCGGGAGCTGAGGGAGGCGGTGACGGCGGTGCTGTCGCCGCGGTTTACGACCCGGTTTCCGGCGGAGCCGTGCGTAGTGCCCGAGCGATATCGGGGCAAGCCCCGGTTCGACCCGGACACCTGCGTCGGCTGCGGCGCGTGCGTCAACGTCTGTCCGACCAGCGCCCTGACCATGGTCGATGAACCCGACGGCGCTCATCCGCTGCGGCGGATCACCCTGCGCTACGACACCTGCATCTTCTGCGGCAACTGCCAGGACAACTGCACGACGCAGACGGGCATCCAGCTCTCGAACGAGTGGGACCTGGCCGGTCTGGACCGCCGGAGCATGACCCAGACCCACGAGCACGAACTTCAGCGATGCGAGCGATGCGGAACTTCCATCGGAACGAAGAAGCATCTGGCCTGGCTCTGCGAGCGGCTGGGACCGCTGGCCTACGCGAATCCGTCGTTGCTGCTTGCCGGGAGCGAAGCACTATCGAACGAGACTCTCAGCGCCGCCCCCACACAGGCCGGGGAGGTCCGGACCAGCGATTTTGCACGCATTCTATGCCCAAGATGCAGGTACGAATTGAACCTCTGGCTGTGACTCATGGGGGCTGACCTGCAACTACTGGAATCCCTCGCTCGGTGGCGCGGGTCGAACGCCGTGATTCTTGGAATAGGCAGTACGCTCAAGGGCGATGATGCGGCCGGCCTCTTAGTGTGTGAATACCTGTCAGGCAAAGTGCCGGCAAGAGTGATCGATGCCGGCACGGTTCCAGAAAACTACATCGGCCCGATCCGGGACGCGTCGCCGGAGGTGCTGTTCATTGTGGATGCCGTAGATTTCGGCGGCTACCCGGGACAGATACGCGTTTTTGCACCCGAGCAGATCCACCGGCTCGCCTTCTCTACTCATGCTCTTTCACTCCACCTGTCCCTCGACCTGATCCGAAGGGAAAGGAAACTGGAGGCGTACGTGATCGGGATTCAGGCAGCCCGTACGAAACTGGGGGACGGCGTCTCATCGCCGGTACGAAAGGCTGTGGAAACCCTGGTGGACACACTCACCGGACTCCTTCAACCGAATCAACGGCAATAGCAGGCCGTCCCAAGACCCGTGTCAAGAGCAAAAAACCCACTTTTCGCAACGGGAATAGAGTCTTTGTCAGGAACCTCTACCACACATTCGGACATCTTTTTGGTTGCGGCCGAAGGCCGCGCTAGGACAACCCGTCCGTTTCCCTGGCTTGTACGTGATTGTCACAAAACGATTACCGATTGTCATTACACCATCACCTTGAACCCCCAAGGTTGGCCGGATCGGTGAATGGTCCGTAGAGATGCGGGCGGCGTCGCAGAGTTCCCGGACGGTGTCGCGCTGAAAGGGTGCTTCCATGACACTGAAGGCACGATCGCACACCTCCATGCGGCCCGCCGGGCGCGGTCCAGTTGACACACGGCCGCACGCGGGTCTTGGTGTCGTAGAGCCGCCAACGTTTGCATGCATCTTCGTCGTTGCATATCCTCGTGAGTCGCGTGGGGGTCATGTCATTCGGTCAGTGGCATCCAGACCGTCATTTCGGATACATCCCGATTGGCCCAAGCGTAGTAAGGGATCAAAACGATCCGGCACGGCGCCGGCGGCGCACTCGACAACTCCCGGCAGAGCCGGCCCGACCAATCGCCCTGGCGCGCGACGCGGGCTTCCCCTTCCAGCACGGTGACACCACCCCATCGTTTCTCGTCCTGACGTGGCGTCAGTTTTGCTTCCCGGGCCAAGCCCACTTCCGCTACCCGCACTTGGGCGGGCAGGTCGGGCGATTCCAGGCAATATACCCGGGGGCCGCGCATCACCGCCACCTGGTTGCGGAGTTCCTCGACCCGCGGATGGGCCTCCAGCAGCCGCACGGGCAGCGGCAGGTTCAGCTCGATCACATCGCCGGTCTGCCAGCGGCGGCGCAACACGGCATAGGAACCGGGTTCCACCTGCGCCTGGGCCGGTTGTCCATTGAGCCGGATCGTGGCCCCATCCGCCCAGCCCGGCACGCGCAGCCGAAGGGCGACTTCGTGCGCCGGCGCGCACTGACTGCTGTTGAAGAATCCGGAAAACCTCGACTCCACCCGCGACGAGGCCAAACGCTTGGACGAGGCGTTGCGGCTCAATCGGCCCTTGGCCACGGCCTACTAGATGAGGGAGGACCTCCGCCGGGTGTGGGAACCGCCCGAGGGGCAGGCGGCCCAACGGGTCCTGGACGATTGGATTCGCCGCGCCGAAAGCTCGGGCATCCGGATCCTGGTGCAGTTTGCCCACACCCTGGCCGCCCACCGCAGCGGGATTCTCAACTACTACCGCTACCGGATCTCGACCGGACCGCTCGAAGGAACCAACACCAAGATCCGGGTTCTGCAACGCAAGGCCTATGGCTTTCGGGACAGGGAATTCTCCAAACTCAAGATCTACGGCCTGCACGAAACCCGGCACGAACTGGTCGGAGGGGTCACAGGGAAGTACGCTAAAGCCGGATGAGCCATAAAGGTCTTGAGGATCTTGGGGACGGAGAACCGGAAGCAGAGCCAGCACGACGCCGAGAAGAGCGCGAGTAAATACGTCGCAGAGCTTCGCGGGAATCGCCAGAGGAAACCCATCCCGGTATACGTCAAGGTCATAGAGCCGAAGCGGGAGCCGATATCGGTCTATGTCCAGATTCCGCCCGATGATGGGCCCAAGGAGATCACGATACCCGCCCGGATGGCAAGCTGACGCTCCACGTGCTGAGGAAGAGTTGTATCACGAACTGGGCCCGGGGCACCCCCGAGAAGAAGGATCTGCCAATGCACGTGGTCAAGGAACTGGCCGGGCACAGCAATATCGCCACTACGGCACAGTTCTGCCTGACGGTTACCACGGAGGATCAGCAGGCCGCCCGGGACTTGATCCAGAACCTGCTGACCCCAGACAGGCCCAAGATAGACGCTGGCTTGAACGCGCAGCCTGTTCCCGCCGCAGACGCCAATCAGCACGAGAACAGGGAGAAGATCGTAAGTCGCCATGAAACAACGACTTACGACAGCGTAGAGTAGTGGGCGGTGCAGGATTTGAACCTGCGACATCCTGCGTGTAAGGCAGGCGCTCTGGCCAACTGAGCTAACCGCCCGGCCGACGGTATTAGAATAGCGGCTTTTCGCCCTTGCGTCAACCGGACATGTTCCGTATACTCGGGCCCTCGTGCATGTACGTGAGGATCCAGCAGTCACAACCTGTCGAGGGGTGAAACCATGGATGTGGCAGAAGCCATCCGCAACCGGTATTCCTGCCGGCAGTACCAGGACAGACCCTTGGAACCCAAGCAGTTGGCGGCGGTTCTGGAGGCGGCCCGGCAGGCCCCTTCGGCCAAGAACCTCCAGGACTGGCGGCTCGTCGTCGTGACCGATCCGCAAACCAAGAAGAAGCTGGCCGCGGCGGCGAACAACCAGACCTTTCTGGAGCAGGCCGGCGCGATCGTCGTCGCCTGCACGGTCAGCGACCACGTGATGCGCTGCGGCCAGGCGGTCGGGCCGATCGACATCGCCATCGCCCTCGAACATATCTGCTTGCAGGCCACGGAGTTAGGGTTGGCCACCTGTTGGATCGGCTCGTTCTACGCCGACAAGGTCAAGGCTATCGTCGGCATCCCCGCCAACGTGACCATCATCGAGCTGATGGCCCTGGGCTATCCGGCGGACGCCTACAAAGAGCACCGCCGCGAGCCGATCGAGCGCATCGTCTGCTTCGAGACATGGCAGTTCTGACGGCATCCGCGCCCCCCCGCCGGAGCAGGGGCTCCCGGCAGCACGTTCGGTGATCAAGCCATTCGGAGTTCCACCTTATGAGTTTTGACGAGCAAGTTCGGTAATGTGTAGGGTGGGGCTTGCCCCACCGTCTTCCTTGGGTCCGGCTTCCTGGTGGGGCAAGCCCCACCCTACAACTATCCGGCGGACGCGTACAAGGAGCATCGACGCGAGCCGATCGAACGCATCGTCTGCTTCGAGACATGGCAGTTCTGACGGCATCCGAGGACCTCCCGCCGGAGCAGAGACCCCGGCGGCATATTCGGTGATCAAGCCATTCGGAGTTCCACCTTATGAGTTTTGACGAGCAAGTTCGGTAATGTGTAGGGTGGGGCTTGCCCCACCGTCTTCCTTGGGTCCGGCTTCCTGGTGGGGCAAGCCCCACCCTACAACCACACGTTGCCTGACGCGAGGCACATCGGCGAAATGGCGGGTGCGGCGCGATTACCGGTTCTGTCCGTCAAAATTCGTAAGGCGGTACTCCGAACGGCGGCGGCCCAGAGACCATGTGTCTTTCGCAGATCAAACAGGGATGACATGCCCACAGGGAATGACCCCGCTGCACGGGCCGACGAGGGCTTGTCAGGGGCCCCGCCAACGTTACAATGCAGGGACAAAAGTGCAGCCCGCTTTCGTGGGCGGCCGATAGTTGTTACAGGATGGGTAAGAGCTGACTGCGAAACATGGGTTGGCTGGAGTACATATGAACAGCACACGATCTCGACTTGGATTCCCCAGCGTGAAGCACGGTGTTTGCGGTTCCCTTCTGGTGTCGGCGGTGGCCTGGCTGGTTCTATCACTATCAAGTACGGCGTCGGCGCGGGTTCACGTCGGCGTCGGTATCGGGGTGGTTTCCGGCCCTCGGTACTGTTACCCGAGTTACCGGTACTATTCGTGCGGGCCGTGGTGGCCGAGCTACTACTGGTATGACCCGTGGTGGGATCCCTGGCCGGTGTACGTGGGCCCGCCGGTGATCGTCGAGCGGCCCGTCGTCCGGGAGCGCGTCATCGTCCGGGAACACAGGCCGCCGGCTCCGGCGAAAGAGCCGGCGCCCGATCTGATCTCGGAAAAGCTCCAGCAGAAAAGGAGCGAATCGATCAGGAAGCTGCGGATCGGTGATCCGGCCAGCCGTGTCCAGGCGGTGCGGGAACTGGAGCAGTTCGCGGGCGGCCTGAAGGTCCGGACCGCCCTGGAGCAGGCCCTGCTCTCCGACCGCGACCCGCAGGTCCGCAAGACTGTCGCGGAGCTGTTCGGCCGCGTGCAGGACAAGAAGACCCTCGCCGCCCTGAAGCAGGCCCACGCCGAGGACTCCGACCGGGACGTCCGCCAGGCGGCCTACCGGGCCATCCTCCTGATCGAAGGATATTGAAGAAGAGTGTAAAGTGTAAAGCAAGAGGTGCCTCTGCACACCGTTGGCTTCAGACTCCGCAAGAGAGTTTCAAGTGTGAAGTTGGAAGTTTTAAGGAACCCAGTCCGCCCCTCTTACTTCAAACTTCACACTTCAGACTTTACACTTCATTCTACCACCCAGATGTTGCGGAACTGGATTTCGTGGCCGTGGTCCTGGAGTTGGAGCGGGCCTTTGGCGCGATGGCGGGCCAGGGGGATTTCCTGGTTGTCGTGGATCTTCACGCCGTTGTGCAGAACGGTGATCTGCGGCAGGGCCGTCACTTCGCCGTCGGCGTTCATCCGGGGGGCCTGGAAGGTGATGTCGTAGGTCTGCCAGACTTCCGGCGGCAGGCTGGCATTGACCCGGGCCCGCGCGATGTTGTAGAGGCCGCCGCAATCGCCGGAGGTGTGCACCAGCCCGAAGGAGTCGAGCACCTGGACCTCGTACCGGTCGCTGAGGTAGACGCCGCTGTTGGCCCGGCCCTGGCCGCGTTTGTCCGGCTCCAGCGGCAGCCAAAACTCGATGTGCAGGTGCTTGATATCGCCGAACTCCCGCTTGGTGCGGTTCGCCCCTTTCTTCGGCGTGACCTGCATGCTGCCGTCGGGCAGAGCCACCCAGGCCTCGTTGGTCCACTGGCTCAGGTCCGGAGCCTTGCCGGGCGCGTAGGCCAGCAGGACCACCGCATTCTCGGGCGGCTTGAGACCCGCGTTCGGGGACTTGCTCTCGTTCTTCTTCAGCTCGAAGGATTGGTTGTATCCGCTCGTGGCGGTCAGGACGCCATTCTGGATCTGGCCTTTCCAGGCGTACCCGCCAGCACGGCCGGAAAGGACCATCTCTGCCCCCTCCACCTGGCCGCGGATCTCGATGAACGCCCCTTCCTCGATGGGCACAGACGATATCGTGTGAAGGACGACCCGGTGGCCCTCATTGCCCTCGTCCACGACCTTGCCCACCGCCTTGAGGGCCGTTTTCGGATCGGGACGAAAGACGCCTTCATACTCGCCCATGAACGGCCCTGCCCACGCGCCGGCCGCCCAACCCAGAAGCACCGCCAAACCAATGACCTGTCTCATAATGACCCATCTCCTTTCCAGATCATCCCGCAGGGACGACCGACCATGGCCCACCGTTTCAACGGTGAGTGTCTATCTCCACAACAATACCCGGGAACGCCGATCTCCCGATCGGCTGTTGTGCCAATTCGGAGATTGGCGTTCCCAGAAACCCGGGCTGCCGCACGAGCGCTCCACAGAGACAAGCTCGTATACACTCCAGTTGCAGGGTGCGAGCGCACCAGACCTGCCGGGTATTTTCCCTAGCGCGGCCTTCGGCCGCAACCAAAAAGATGTCCGAATGTGTGGTAGAAGTTCCTGACAAAGACTCTAATACCGCATTTCACAAGTACCCCGACTATGGTGAGGTTGCTTCGTCGCTGCGCTCCTCGCCATGACATGATTGCCGCGCTCGGTGAGCCTCGCTCGCAATGACATAGGGTGCTCAAGTATGTCATTGCGAGGAGCTTCAGCGACGAAGCAATCTCTACCCTATCGTCTCAGGACTTGCGAAATGCGGTACTAGTTCTTCCTGGCCAGGACAATCCGGAGGTCCGTCGTATCGGCTTGGGTCCAAACGTTGGTATAGAGATTTGCCCCTTCGACGCGGGCCGCCGCCTGCAGGTGGACGGGACCGGCACAGAGGCCCTCCAGCCGGAATCGGCCCTCGGCATCGGTCCTCGTCCTGACGTCCCTTTGCCCGGTGGTGGGGCCGGCGATCGTGCCGATGCTGGCATACGGGACCGGCTTATCCTGCGCATCGACGACGATTCCGCTGACGGCGCGATTGGCCGCGGCCAAGTGGAGAGTGCCCACCTCGACCCGGCCAACGATCACCTCGTTCGGATCGCGATCGGTCTCGGTTCGTCCGTAGCCGTCGGCGGTAACGTGGATACGGTATTTGTGTCCCGGCGGGATCGTGTCGATCTCGAATTTCCCCTGCCCGTCCGTCCGGAGCGTCTCGTTGCGAAACAGGCGGCTGCCCCAGGCCGGTCCCCAGAGCATCACCTGGACTTCCGCTCCCGGGATCCCCCGATCGTCGATGTCGATGACTTGCCCGACGAAAGTCGCGGCCGGACGCAGCGTCAACTCGACCTCGCTATGGTCTTTGACCGTGCGTTCGACACAAGCCAGACGGCGTTGCCGGTCCAGGGCCACGAGGTAGTTCGTTGCCTTCGGGGGCCAGCCATTCGGGTCCCAGGTGACTCGAAACCGCCCTTGTGCATCCGCCAGGACCTGTTCGGCGCCCATGGGATAGACGCGCACCGCGGTCCCCGGCAAAGGCCGGCCGGTATCGTCACGCACCATCCCCGTGAGGACTGCCAGGGGCCGGAACGTGCAGGCCAGCCGCTGCGTCCGGCCCTCCTCGACGGTGAACGTCTCGTTCCGCGCGCCGCGGGAATACCCGGGCTTGTGGAGGTCCTGGAGTCGGTACTCACCCGGCGCCAGTCGGAATTGAGCCACCCCATCGGCCTTGGTCAAACTCTGGTGAATCCCGGTTCCAGCCGAGAGGCTCCGCACACGGACCACCGCCCCGGGAACGGGCGTCGGCTCACAGGCGTCCACGACGGCCACCTCGACCAGACCTCCCTTGCTCAGCTCAATCCGGACGTCCCGTTTCACCGCGCCGGTCTGCACCACCTGCGTGGTCGAGGGAGCCACCCACTCCGCCGGCTGCTCGCGGGGCTCCGCCAGGCGCAGGATGTACTCGTCCGCCAATAGTCCCTCCATGGCGAAAGCTCCATCGTTATCCGACCGGACCGGCGTCGGCCACAGCAGCCGGCTCGTCCGGGAGCACAGAGCGGCAATTTCGACGTTGGCGATCGGCTGGCCGGAGGCCTTCTCGACCACCTGGCCTTCTATCCTCGCTTCGGGCGCAAGCACCATCCGGAGGTCCATCTGTCCGGGGACAAGGAGGAGCTCTGTCTCCGGCGGCCTTTCGGGCTTCCACGTATATGCCACCCCGTATCCGGCTTTCTTCGCGGCAAGCTCGAATCTCCCCTCGGCTGACAAGCCGCGCACGAGGAACCTGCCCGCCGCATCGGTCGTGGCGGTAAGGAGCCGGCGCGCTATTCCGGTGTATAGATGCTCCGCGGGCTCTGCCTGTGAAGGTCGTCTCAGATACTGCCCGCCCACAGCGAAGACTGCCGCGCTCTCCACCGGTTGCCCCTGCGCATCGACCACCGTGCCGGCCAGGTCCTTGGGCTCCGTCAGCGTAATGTCCCGTTGCCGGTCCAGATGCACGTTGGGCCAACTGGCCCAGCCGATGGACAGCCCTTCCTTCTGAACGACGACGGTGCCATACGGCGGCCCGTCCCGATCCGGCGCATCCTCCACCGAAACCCGGAAGCGGAAGGCGCCGTCCTGCGTGCTCGTCGTCTCCGCGAGAATGCGGGTCTCGAAGGGAGGTTTGCCCACCAGGGCCTCATGCAGTGTCACGTTCGCCCCGGCGACCGGGCTGCCGTTGCTCCGAAAGATCCTGCCCGAAAAGACAGCCGGCTCGTCGCTCCGGCGCTCCGCGCCAGCCTGCCCCGTCATGCCTCCCAGGACCTCGACCGCAGCCAAAGCCGCGACCACAACCCCCACGCACACCCACGATCTCCCAAACATCGCGCATCTCCTGGCACCACCGAAGTCATGGACGATCCCACGTTACCCAATAGACGTCGTCTGCCAATCATCCGTTACCGGATATTTCCTGTATATCTGGAGTTCTGCAAGACTCCAGATATGACTCCTGCCCGGCAGAGGATCACTCGTTGCCCACGGGCTCGTCCAGCCACTGGACGGGGTAGATCGTCACCTTCTCCGGGATCTTCGGCTCTTGCGGCAATGTGTCCTCCAACTGCTTGCGACGGATCGCCAGTTGGTTCTGCGAGTCTTGCAAGCGCTGGCTCAGCGTCTCTCGTTGGATCGCCGCATTGGTGTGGGTGTCCTTGAGGTCGAGGAACCGGTTGGCCTGCTCGCGCAGCGTCGTGGCCATCTGCTTGCGAGCCTGGGCCCCGCGCAAGGCGATGGATTCTTCGATGAACAGGGCGTTCAGCCTGGCCGTGGTTTCCGGCGGGTTTGCCGGTGGCGGCACCGGTACGACCCGACCATCCTCCGTGCGAACGGCCCGTTTGTCCTGCCGATAGCCCTGAATGGCCTCGATCTTCGCGGTGATGCCGGCGATCTCGACCTGGGCCGCATTGAGCATCCGATCCAGCTCCCCGATCGCCTCGTGGGCCTCCCCCTCGGTGCGATATGGCACGGTCTTGCCGAGATCCTCCAGCGTCTTCTGCGCGGTCGCGAGCGTTTGCTCAAGCTCGGCGACCTTCGTCTCCTCCCGTGCCACCGTCTGGGCGTACTCTTGTATCTCCGTGTTCAACCGCCTGACATACCCCAGCCACCACTCGTTCCGGGCATACTGGTAGTACGCCTGCGCCATCTTCTGGGCATCCTCCCGGGTCACGGCAAACAGCAGGATATACTCCGGCCCGTTCGGATCGAGACGTCTCTGCACGAAGTTGGAGGTGGGGTAGTTGAACACACTCTTGGCCTCCTGCAGAAAGGCCTTCTGTTGCTCGGACAAGCCCCCCTGCTGCTCGGCATAGCCCTGGCGCTGCGAGCTCTGAGGGCTGACATTGTGCCGTCCGAGGAAGTTGGACATCGTTCTCCGTTCGGGCGCGGGCAGCCATTCGACGGGAGGCACAAAGGGGATGGCGGCGGCATAGGGGGGCCGGCGTACCGTCAGCGGCCGCACCGTTGACGAGACGCGTGTGGAAGGGTAAGGCCCGAGCGGCGTGGGGCTGAGCTCGAATTCCAGCCGGATCGGGATCTCGTTCGGCTCGTCGGCCCAGGCCGCCGGGCCCAGCAACGCGAGAACAAGGACGATCAGACAGCGATTGGTTCCAGGACTATTCATGGTTTGCACCTCCCAACTTGAGGTTGTAACTGGCTTGGATGCTCTCGGCCGCCGGGGTGTCGGCGTACTCGCGGAGGATATAACGATACTGTCGTTCGACAATGGACTCGGTGCCTTCACACTGGGCGACGAGCCGGGTGGCGGCGAGCAACTGAGCCGCCGTACCTGCTCGGGCTATCTGCCGCTGGACCTCCTCGAAGGAGATAGTTGATCGTTGCGGTGTCCGGCCAACCACCCACAGGAACGACCCGCCCACGACGAGCAGGAGACTCGCCGCGACCGCCAGTGCGTAGCGGGCTCTGCGCCCGCGCACGTTTGTAGTATGCCCGTAAGGGCACACCGTAGCATGGGCGTCCCGCCCATGAATATCGCGGGCGTCCCGCCCGCCCGTAGCATGGGCATCTTGCCCATGAGTAGCATGGGCATCCTGCCCATGGCTTTCCGGAGCCTCCACGGGCAAGATGCCCGTGGGACACACGGCCGGGACGGCCGTGGTACTGGATTCCCCAACGCGATGAATCGCGTTGGGGGTCTCACTCATGGGCGGGACGCCCATGCTACGGGAACGCCTTACGGCGTCACTACGAACAGCGGTTGCCTCTGCCAGGTTGTCCTGCCAGAGGGCCCGGGCCAGGCCGAGGGACCGCCGCAGCGCCTCCGCCGTCTGCCGGCAGCGGTCGCACTCGGCCAAATGCCGGGCCACCGCCTGGGCCTGCTCTTGCGGCAGCTCGCCGTCGACGTAATCGACGATCCGGTCCGCCCATTGGTCACAGGATGTTTCACTCATGGCTCGATACCTCGTTGCATCAGCTTCCCGGCCAGGAGCAGGCGGGCCTCGCGCAGCCGGCTCCGCACGGTCGAAGCGTTCGTCTCTACAATCGCAGCGATCGCGGTCGAATCAAGATCGCAGAAATACCGCAGAACGACCACCAGCAACAGCGACGGGTCAAGCTCGAGCAGAGCCCGCCGGATGACTTCGAGTTCTTCACTCAGGCCCGCCTGCTCGACCGCTCTGCCCTCCTCGGCCAGGACCCGGCTCAGATCCGGCCGTCGCTGGAGGATCCGCGACGCCTTGCGTCGAAACCGCCGCCGGTGTTCCGAGAGGCAGTGGTTCACCGTCGTCCGGACCAGCCAGGGCATCATTTCGTCCTCCTGCGTAATCCGGTCCGTGTATTTCAGGACCTGGAGGGACACGTCCTGCAGGACATCCTCGGCATCGGCGCCGCTCATGCCCATCCCCGCCGCGATCCGCCGCAGACACTCCTGTTCGCGCAAGAACACCTGCATGAGCGGCGTCTCCTGCGCCCGCCGGCCCATCGGTCCGGCATCGCCGCCGAAGTCCTTGTTGCAGTCCTGCACCGTACACTTGCCTTCCCATTTCATTCCGCGCGTTCACCATAATAACGCCTATCGGTACCCAAGTGTTGTCAAGAAAAACACAACGGAGAAAGGGACTGGTTCGGTTCCGGCCGAGTGGTGGTGGCGTGCGTCCGGAACATCTCCGCGTAGGGCGAGCGTGGGCCCCCAAACAGGGTTCATCGCGTTCGGGGACCCCGTCCCCGCTCGCCAAGAGAGTCGGGCGAGGACGCCAACCCGCGAAGAAACGCCTCGCGGCGTCACTACAAACACGCCCACCGTCGCATGGGGACCGCTCGACCGATCGTGCAAGGGGTTACCCACTTCTGAACCATGCCGGAAAAAGGGGATGGGACCGGGACCGGCAGGGGCGTTTTTGGGCCAAGAAATCAGACCGCCAACCGGCCTGCGGGGGGCCTTTGGCGGTCTGATGATCCGGGCTGGCGCCTCTGAAAACGCGGTTTTTGGGGCCGTTCAGGCGGGTATGACCCTATCAGATCGCCATATGCGCATGATTTGGCGGTCTGAACCGGCGCCGGCAAAAACGCGGGGTGGGCGTCGGCCCCTGCTGCCGCGGGTCGTCCCGACTCGGCCTTTGGGGAGGAACAGAATCCGTCTGACGGCGTTTGACTATCTTGCGGCAAACGTGCAATTTCCGGCCGTTTTCGCGCACGGGGCCATACTCCTGAGCGGCGCAGCCTCCTGGTAGGTTGGGCGTCCCCGCCCGACTTCTTTGGCGAGCGAGGACGCTCGCCCTACGAAGAGAGTGAATCCGCCCCTGTATTCCGGCCGCACCCACAGGCCACGCGGCGGAAGAAATTCGACCGGGTGGCGGCGGAGATGTGGTAAAATGGGGGTTTGGAGCTTGTTCGGAGAAAGGGTAGGAAATGCCGATGAAAAGGCGATGCCGCGGCCGGCGTGGGTTGTGGACGGCCATCTGCACAGTAGTCCTGTGGCTGGCGCAACCGGGCTTCGGGCTGATGATCACCGAGGTGATGTACCACCCGGTCGGGCTGTCGGCCGCCGCGGAGGACGAGGCCCTCGAATTCATCGAGCTGTACAATAACCGGGCCGTGTCGGAAGAGCTGGGCCGGTGGGCCTTTACGAACGGCATCAACTATGTCTTCGAGCCGAACACGCTGCTCGGGCCCAGGCAGTACCTGGTGGTGGCCCGCAACCCGCAGGCCCTGAAGGCGGCCTATGGCATCTCCAACGTGGTCGGCCCCTTCACCGGCCGGCTCGACAATGCCGGGGAGCGGATCGAGCTTTCCAACGCCAACGGCGGGATCGTGATCTCCTTCCGCTACGGCGATACGAGGCCCTGGCCGGTCTCCGCGGACGGGGCGGGTCATTCTCTGGTCCTCGCCAAGCTGGGCGGCGATCCCGAGGACGCCGGCTCCTGGTCGGCCAGTGCCCATATCGGCGGCAGTCCCGGCGGTCCCGACCCGATCCAGGGCGCCATCGCGGCGCCGGAAACCTCGACGACCACGGTCCTCCTCGACACCGGCTCGCCCGGTCGCTACTTCAAGGGCACGCGGGAGCCTTCGCCAGGCTCCAGCCGACAGGCGACCACCGCCTGGACGCAGGTCGATTTCGACGATAACCCCGCCACGACCTCCTGGCTGGACGGGCCCAGCGGGTACGGCTACAGCAACGACGCGGGCGAGCTGCAGTGGGTTCGGACGCGGCTGGATGACATGAACGGCCGGTACATCTCGATCTACGTCCGCCTGCGCTTCACGCTGACCGCGCCGCAGATCGCCGGGCTGTCGCAGTTGCAGGCCGAGATTCGCTACGACGATGGCTTCGTCATGTACCTCAACGGCACCCGGGTCGCCGACAGCGGGGCCATTTCCGGCACTCCGCCGGCGTACAATGCCAGCGGCGGGCCGGCCGCCGAGCCGGCGCCCATGACGGTGGACCTGACCGGGCACAAGGGTGTCCTCGTGGCCGGGACCAATGTGCTGGCGATCCAGGTCCATAACGCCACACTGTCGGGCAGCTCGGACTGCTTCGTCGGCGTGACGCTGCGGGCAACGACCACCAGGTCCGGCGCCGGGGACGACCCGGGGGCGCGCCTGCGGATCAATGAGCTTCTGGCCGACGGCGGTGCGGCCTCCGGCGATTGGGTCGAGTTGTACAACCCGGGTCCCACGAGCGTCGATCTGAGCCACGTCTACCTGAGCAACGACCGCTTCAACCTGCCGGCGTTCAAGCTCCCCCAGGGACTGATCCTGCCGCCGGGCGGGTTCTGGGCGGTGCGCCGGGGCACCCCGCCGGCGGGATTCCCCTTCGCGCGGGGCCTGCCCGGCTCGACGCTCTACGTCACGGCGGCCACAGACACCGTGCCGCCGGTGCCGATCCGGGTCTTTGACGCCGTACACTACGGCGATATGCAGCCGGGCGTCGCGTGCGGGCGGTATCCCGACGGCTCCGACCGGTTCGGCTCCCTGACCGCGCCCACCTTCGGCCGGCTGAATGCCCCCAGGCTCGTACTGGATATCGTAATCAACGAGATCATGTACCAGCACGCGATGCGCGAAGACCGCTTCGAGTACGTCGAGTTGTACAACCGCGGCACTGCCCCCCTCTCGCTGGCCGGCTGGAGGTTCACCGAGGGCATCAGCTTCACCTTCGGCCCGAACGCCGTCATGGCGCCCGGCGCGTACCTCGTGGTCGCCAAGGACCCCCACTTTCTGGCAACGATCTACAGCAATCTCGTCGTCGGGGCGAACCTGGTCGGGCCTTACGAGGGCGTCCTGGGCAATCGCGGCGAGCGGCTGCGCCTGTCCTACCCGCTCCAGCAGATGAATCCCCGGACCGGCAAGCTCGAAGAGACCCTGATCACGGCCGACGAGGTGACCTATTCCGACGGCGGCCAGTGGCCCCCGTGGGCCGACGGCAGGGGCGCCAGCCTGGAGCTGCGCGATCCACGTAGCGACAAGGACACGCCCGGCGCCTGGGCCGACAGCGACGAGAGCGGCAAGACCCGCTGGCAGCAGTTCTCGTTCACCATCGACGCCGGCGACACCCGGTATAGCCATGACTCCATCAACATCTTTGACCTCATGCTCCTCAACGCGGGCGAAGTGCTGCTCGACGATCTGGAGCTGATCGTCGGCGGCTCGAACCGGCTGACCAACGGCGATTTCGAAAGCGGCGGGTCTTCTTGGCGAATTCTCGGCAACCATGTCCGGTCGTTCGTGACAACCGCGGACCGCCGCTTCGGCGCGCGCGCGCTGCACCTGATGGCCACCGGCCACGGCGATCCCGGGGCCAATCGCATCAACCAGTCGATCTCCAGCATCACCGCGGGCACGGTGACCTTCCGCGGCTGGGCCCGCTGGCTGCGCGGCAGCCGGTTCCTGCTGTTGCGGACCGCGCGGGAAAGGGCCCCCGTGATGCCGCCGCGTCCCGCGTTTGCCCTGGAGCTGGACATGCCGCTCGATCTGGGCACACCGGGCCGGCAGAACACCGCGTTCATCGCCAATCGCGGTCCGGACATTCTCGACGTGCAGCACGCGCCCGTGCTGCCCGCCGCCCGGCAGCCCATCGTCGTGACCGCCCGGGTGATCGACAACGATGGCGTCCGACCGGTCACGCTGCACTACCGCTCCGAAGGCGGCGGCGCGTTCACCAGCACCCCCATGATGGACGACGGAACCGGCGGGGACATGGTCGCCGGAGACGGCATCTACGCCGCCACGATCCCGGGCGTCGTCGCCGGCAGCATGCGGGCGTTCTACATCACCGCCTCCGACGGCTCGGCCTCCACGCGGTTTCCCACCCTGCTGCCATCGTCGGCCAACGTGCCCGAGCGGACCTGCCTGGTCCGAGTCGGCGACGCCCCCGCCAGCAGTCGCATCGCCACGTATCGGGTCTGGATGTCCGATGACGTGGTCAATACGTTCCGGGCCCGGCCCAACCTGTCCAACGAGCTGATGGACTGCACGTTCGTCTACAACGACACCGACGTCTTCTACAACTGCGGCCTCCGCCTGCGCGGCAGCCCCTTCATCCGCAGCGGCTCCAACCGCGACCCGCGCGACCGCTACGGCTTCCGGATCGAGTTCCCTGCCGACCGGCGCTTCCGCGGCCGCGAGGAGATCAATCTCGACAATACCGAGGGCAGCAGCCGCGGGCCGCTCCAGGAGCGGGCCTCCTACTGGTTCTATGCCCACATGGGCCTGCAGTACTCGACCCAGGAATGGGTCCGCCTGATCAGCAACGGCCGCACGCATGGCAGCTACGAAGATGTGTTCAAGATCGACGGCGACTACATCGACGCCTGGTTCCCGGATAACAGCGAAGGCTACCTGCACAAGATCGACGACTACTTCGAGTACAGCGCCGACGGCACCGCCCACACGAACCTCGACGAAGGGCTGCTGTACGACGCCCGGCATCCGCTGATTCCGGAGACCTACCGGTGGGGCTTCGAGAAACGCTCGCACCCCCAGAACGACAACTGGCAGCACCTGTTCGATTTCGCGGTGGCGCTGCACACGTCATCGAGCAGCTCCGGGTACGCCGCAGCGATCGAATCCAAAATGGACCCGCGGCACTTCGCCCGGGTGCTGGCGGTCCGCCACGCGCTGGGTGACTGGGACAGCTACGGCTACACGCGCGGCAAGAACAACGCCTTCTACTACGCCCTGCCGGAGGGCAAATGGTACCTGTTGCCCTGGGACATCGACTTCACGCTCGGCTCCGGCCGCGGCGCCACGAGCGACCTGTTCGAGGTGACCGCGGGCCGGTTCCCCGAGGTCGTGCAGTTCCTGAACTTCCCCAAGTACCGGCAGATGTACTACGAGGCGTTTCGGGAGCTGGCGAATGGCCCGTGGCAGACGTCCTACGGAACCAGCGAGCCGCCGACACCCTTCGACCGCTTCCTCGACGAAGGCGCCGACGTGCTGCTGGCCGAGGGCCAGGGCGACGGCCGGCGCAACGGCATCAAGCAGTTCGTCCGCGACCGGCGCACGCACATGCTGTCCCAGATCCCGGTGCCGCCCGCCAGCCGGTTCCCACAACCATGATAAGAGATATTCAAAATCCCAAATCCCGAATTCCAAATCCCAAACAAATTCAAAATCCAAAATTCAAATGACCAAAACGCCGCCGCCGGCCGGCAGACCCGTTTTGAATTTTGGATTTTGAACATTCGGATTTGTTTGGGATTTGGAGCTTGGGATTTCGTCGCTCCTGCTGGCGCCTGCTTGCCGCGACGCAGCGCGGATCACCTCTTTCGCAGGATCTTCAGTGCATTGCTCCGGTAGACCTTCTCCAGGACCGGATCGGGGAGAGCCAGGCCGTAGAGGGGCCAGTGGTAGGTGGAATGGCCCCAATCGTAGAAATGCTCGTCGGCCGATTCGAGGATGCGGAACGTGAAGCGATAGGTCGCCAGCGTGCTCTGCATGTCCGTCGCGTAGAGCAGCCGGTCCTGGTACTTCTCGTAGAAGCGTCCGACGAAGCGGGGAATCGCGGCGGTCTCGGCGAAACGGGCGGAGATGTCCGCGTACAGGTTCGGGTACTTGTCGAACATCCGGCCCAGCCGGTCCAGGTCGTAGCAGCAGTTGGCGAAGTGACAGGCGATGAAGACCGTCTGCGGATGCCGGGCGACGGCCCGCTCGAGGATGTCCACCATGCCCGGCAGATCGACGATGCCCGGCTGGTTGTCCAATCGCCACCTGTAGGCGTTCATCAGGCCGTCATTCTGCGCGTCCATCGGCAGGTACATCCAGTAAGGATCGCCCACGTGGATATTGACCGGCATCTTCAGCTCGGCGCACTTCCGCAGCAAGGGGTCCATGCGGGGATCGTCCAGGTGCATGCCCCACGCGGGCGGCCGGCAGTAGAACAGGCCCTTACCCTTGTCGCCGAGCTCGCCCACGCCGCGGGCGCCGACCTGGTAGCACCGCTCCAGCTCCTTGACCGCGGCGGGACCGAAACCGGGCTGGTCATAACCGGTATAATCGAACCCACACCAGACCTCGAAACGATCCGGGTACTTGGCGTAGAGCGCGTAGACCTGGTCGAACCGCTCGCCCGTCGCCATGGTCAGCACGATGGACTTCTGGATGCCCGCCTCGTCCATCATGCGGACCCACCGGTCCACCTGCTCCGGCGTCTTGGCGTAGATGTGGGCGTGCATGTCGATGGCAGGGTACTTGGCCTTGGCCACGACCGTCTGCGGGACCTTGTAGACCGATTGCGGGCGGAAGTCCTTGAGCAGCAGCGTCTCCGGCACCGGCTTCGCTTCGGCCGAGAGCGCTGCCGTACTGCCCAGGAACACCAGCACCAGGGAAATGACAAGGTATACGCCCACGACCCGATTGCGTCTGCTTTCTCCCATGACAAGGCTCCTTTGCGATTCGGCTCCGAGATCGTTCACCCCGGCCGGCGGCCGGCCCCACCATTCTACCGTGCCGCCCGGCGGCTGCGAAGAGCCTTTTCGTCTCCCCACAGGGTAATTGCCCGTGAGCATGAACTCCCCCGTTTGGAGTTCCGCCTTCAGGCGGGTCTGACAGTTTTGCGGCGCAGCCGGCTCCATATCCAAACACGAAAGAAGAAAGGAAGGTTGGACTGTTGGACCCGCCGAATGAATCTTGACGGACAAAACCGGTACTCGCGCCGCACCCGTCGTTTCGCCGATGTGCCTCGCGCCAGGCAACGTGTGGTTGTAGGGTGGGGCTTGCCCCACCGGGAAGCCGGACCCAAAGAAAGCGGTGGGG